>C687J29651_10000637_pt1 | contig 14325 bp, 12 predicted proteins | sample RifCSP13_1_FD_29651 | JGI IMG/M metagenome (IMG submission 29651) | reverse complement strand
GGCGGACTATTCGGAGGTGCTGTTCTCCCCGGCGATCCGACCGAAGACAGTTCCGGCGGTCAATCCGGACCCGCCCGGGTAATTGTGATAGAAGAGCCCGCCGACGAGCTCGCCGGCCGCATAGAGTCCTGGGATCGGTGCACCTCCGTGGGCGATCACCTGTGCCTGCTCGTCGATCCGCAGCCCACCAAAAGTGAACGTGATACCGCAGGTTACGGCGTAGGCGGAGTACGGAGGGGTGTCGAGTTTGGTGGCCCAGTTGGACTTGGGGACCTCGAGCCCTGTGGTGCCTTTGCCGTCCTTGATGTTGGGATTGAACGCGACGTCGTCCTGAACGGCCTCATTGTAGGCGCGAACGGTTGCCAGAGCGCCTTCCGGATCGACTCCGTCTAGCTTCTCGACCAGCTCTTCGAGGGTGTCCGCGCGGACCCTGCTGGCCTGCATGATGTGATATTCGTCGCGCAGGAATCCCGTGGTTTTGTCATCGAAGATCTGCCAGGCGAGATTATCGGGCTGGGCGATGATCTCTCGGCCGTATTTAGCATACGTGAAATTGCGGAAATCGGCGCCCTCGTCGACGAATCGGTGCCCGTCGGCGTTCACCATGATGCCGAGGGGGTAGCTGAGCTTAGAGAACTGATCACCAACCCGGAGATCGCCGAACTCGGGGGCATTGAGGTCCCATGGGACGGCATGTGCACCCGACCAATGTCCGGCCGGCGACGCCCCAATGTCGAGAGCCATACGGATCCCGTCTCCCGTGTTACACCAGCTCCCACGGACCCGTGCCAGGTCCCATCCCGAACCCAGATAGCGGGTGCGCCAGTCTGCGTTCGCCTGGAATCCCCCGGCCGCCAGGACCACCGCGCCCGACTCGACGTCGATTGCCTCTCCGTCGTAGGCGACCCGTACCCCTAGGACCCTCTTTTGGTCAAAAAGAAGCTCGACCGCCCTCGTCTCGTAGGCAATCTGGCCACCAGCGTTCTCGAGAGCCTGAAACAGCGCATCGACCAAACCGGGGCCTCCACCGATCGTCTCCAAGACGATTCCACCCCAGAACTTGAAGCGCCCCTCTATCTTGAAAGCCTGCCTTCGGTAGGCCGGAACAAACCGAACACCCTTCTCATGCCAGAAGCGCATCGCGTCGTAGCTGTTACTCACCAGGAGATCGGCGAGCTCGGGATCCGCCCGGAACTTCGTGACCCGGGCTATGTCGTTGAAGAACTCCTCTTTCGGGTAGGTTCCGAAGTCGACGTTTGCCAACTCCTCGGCGGGCATATCGGGGACGAGTTCGGCGAGGTCATCCACACCGTTGAAAGCGAAACGCACTGCACCGGCCGTGAACCGGCTGTTGCCGCCGCGCTCCTCCGCCTTGCCACGCTCCAAAACAAGCACTGAGGCACCCCGATCGACGGCCTCGAGAGCCGCACTGAGACCGGCATTCCCGGCGCCCACAACAATCACGTCGTAGCGCCCATCAAAGCGGCTCAATCGCGTCACTCCCTTTCGGTCAGCTAGGGGTGTCGACCCGCCGGCAACTCACCGACAAGGGCAACAAGGGCTCACCGGCGATCCTAATACAGCAGGGTTGCGCTGGATGCAACCGACGCGGTGACTATTAGAGAACAGCTCGGACGGATGCTCGATTGTGGTCGGGCTCACGAGACTTTGCGGCCCACACCGCCAAAGGAGCCCCTGGCGCTGTTTCGGGCCTCACGGAAGAGCGGCCTCATCCAGGAGTTCGATCACGCCCTCCTCGTGGGCGCCCACCACTTCCGAGATAGCAGGGTCGAGTCGATCGTGACCCTCGCGGCCGCCCTCGTTGCAGTACACGGGGGAAACACGGTGACTGACGTCGAACAGGTTGATCCGCGAGCCGGGCCACTCCCGAGTCCTCCTGTTCGGTTCCGGCATCGATGATGTTGCCGGGTTCATTCACGCCAAGGACCTGCTTGGGCTGCCCCCAGAGGCAGCCGAGCGGCCCTTGCCTCGGGACCTGTTCCGGGACGTGCTCGGAGTCACACCAGACCTTGGGCTCGAGGACCTGCTACTGGCCCATGCGACGCCGGCGACTGCATCTGACCGTCGTTCACGACGCGAAGGGAGGCACACTGGGAATTGTGACACTCGAGAACGTGGTGGAGCAGCTGGTCGGCGACATCCAGGACGCGTACGGCCCGAACCCGGTCGCCTGAATGGGCACCGGCCTCAGTCTGTATGCTCCCTTCACGAAACCGTTGGACCCGACGATTAGCTTTTGGCCATTTTGCGGAGGACGGTGTGGAGGATGCCGCCGTTGCGGTAGTAGTCGACCTCGACGGGGGTGTCGGCCCGGCAGGTGGTTGTGAATTCGATCGTGGAGCCGTCNGGGTGGTCGGCTTTCACCCCGATTTCTTGGCGGGGGTGNAGGTGGTCGTCGATGTCGATGGTGTAGGTTTCGTGGCCGTCGAGGCCGAGGNTGTCGGCGTCTTGGCCGGGTAGGAAGGTGAGTGGTAGGACACCCATGCCGATCAGGTTGCTGCGGTGGATCCGTTCGAGGCTGGCGGTGATGACCGCTCTGACGCCGAGTTGGTGGGTGCCTTTGGCGGCCCAGTCTCGGGATGAGCCCATCCCGTAGTCCTTTCCGGCGAGTATGACCAGGGGGATCCCGGCTGCCCGGTAGTTGAGGCTGGCGGCGTAGATGGTTTTGACTTCCCCGTCGGTGAAATCGGTGGTGTAGCCGCCCTCCGTGCCGGGGGCCAGTTGATTGCGGACCCGGATGTTGGCGAACGTTCCCCGGGTCATGACCCGATCGTTGCCGCGTCGCGATCCGTAGCTGTTGAATTGATGCGGGTCGACTCCGTGTTCNGTGAGGTATTGGCCGGCTGGTGAGGNTTGGGCGATCGACCCGGCCGGGCTGATGTGGTCGGTGGTTACCGAGTCGCCCAGTTTGGCCAGCACTCGTGCCTTCTGGATTGGCGAGATCGGGGACGGATCGGGTGTCAGCCCCTGGAAGAAGGGTGGCTCCTGCACGTAGGTGCTGTCCTCGTCCCAGGCGTACAGCGCGTCGCCGGCCGTCTCGATCGCTTTCCACTCGGCAGAACCGTCGAATACGTCGGCGTATCGGGTTAGGAACTGTTGGCGGGTCACCGACGAAGCCACGATGTCGTCGATCTCGGACTGTGTCGGCCAGAGGTCGCGCAGGTAAACGTCGGCACCGTTCGGGTCCTTGCCGAGCGGTTCGGTGGTCAGGTCGATGTCGACCGTGCCGGCCAGGGCGTAGGCGACTACCAGGGGGGGAGAAGCGAGGTAGTTGGCCCGCACGTCGGGAGAGATGCGCCCCTCGAAGTTCCGATTGCCCGACAGGACCGAGGTCGCTACCAGGTTGTGCTGGTGGATGGCCCGGCTGATAGGGTCGGGGAGGGGGCCGGAGTTGCCGATACAGGTTGTACATCCGTACCCGACCAGATAGAAACCGGCTGCTTCGAGATCCTCGGTCAGACCGGCCCGATCGAGGTAGTCGGTGACGACCTTGGACCCCGGTGCCAGGGAGGTCTTCACCCAGGGTTGGCGGGTCAAACCCCGCTGGCGGGCTTTCCTGGCGACCAGACCGGCGCCCACCATGACACTCGGGTTGGAGGTGTTGGTACACGACGTGATGGCAGCTATCACCACGTCCCCGTCGGTTAGAGAGAACCGCTGCCCGTCGTAATCGACCAGGACCCGATCGTCCTCCCCAGTCTCGTCACCGACCGGTCCTTTGGCGTCTTCCCACTCCGAGATGGTCCCCACCGCCGCCGGGTTCGCCTTACCGAACGTGTTGACCAGATCTTCTCGCCACTGCGCCTTCATACCCGACAGGTCGATCCGGTCCTGGGGACGCTTCGGGCCGGCCAGAGCAGGCTCCACGGTTGACATGTCCAATTCGAGTGCGGAGCTGTACACGATGCCGTTTGAGTCGTCCCGCCACATGCCCTGGGTCCGGTAGTACTGCTCTACCGTCTCGATGAGGGCTTCGTCGCGTCCGGTCAGCCGCAGATACCTGAGGGTCTGGTCATCGACCGGGAAAAAGCCCATGGTCGCCCCGTATTCGGGAGCCATGTTGGCGATCGTGGCCCGGTTAGCGAGTGGCATGTCGGCCAACCCGGGACCGTGGAACTCGACGAACTTCCCGACCACACCATGCTCGCGCAGCATCTGGGTCACCCGCAGCACCAGGTCGGTTGCGGTCGATCCCTCAGCCAGCCGCCCGGTCAGCTTGAATCCGACTACCTCGGGGATGAGCATGTAGATCGGTTGTCCAACCATCACAGCTTCCGCCTCGATACCACCCACCCCCCAGCCGACCACCCCCAACCCGTTGACCATCGTGGTGTGCGAATCGGTACCGACCAGACTGTCGGGATACAACTCCCGGCCGTTGTCCCACACGACCTTGGCCAGATACTCGAGGTTGACCTGATGCACGATACCGGTGGCGGGCGGGACCACCCGAAAATTAGCGAAAGCCGACTGTCCCCATTTGAGGAACTCGTAGCGTTCACGGTTCCGCTCGAACTCGTACTCGGAGTTGATCTGCAAAGCCATCCCGCTGTTGAAGGCATCCACCTGCACAGAATGGTCGACGACCAGATCGCAAGGCACGAGCGGGTTGACCTTCTGCGCCGAACTCGGATCGCCGGTCATCCGCACCACCGCCGCCCGCATAGCCGCCAGATCGACCACGGCGGGAACACCGGTGAAATCCTGCAAAACGACACGACCGGGCGTAAACGGAATCTCCGTCTCCGCCACCTTACCGGCGTCGTAGCAGGCCAGAGCCCTAACCTCGTCGTCCGCCACCACATGACCGTCGTAGTTACGTAACACGGCTTCGGCCAGCACCTTGATCGAGTAGGGAATCGTGTCGATATCGCCGATATCGCGCAGAGCCCCCAAACGGAAAATGGTCCGTTCACCCAACGGGGTCGAAATCGACGAGCGAGCCCGGAACGGATCAGGAGCGACGCTACTCATGGATGGTCACCTCAAAACAAGACAACAGAACTCAGCACCACTCTACCGCCCGGTGGGCAGAGCCCTCGCCGACCGCGGCTTTGCTTCCCCGCCGCTTCGCGGCATAATTGTAGCTCCACACGTTCATTCCTTCCCGAGGAGCACACCCATGGAAGTCACGCTGCGCGCTGAGACCGGACGGTCGCAGGGCAGTCGCCCCTCGCGGCGCCTTCGCTTATCCGGCCGGGTTCCTGCCGTCGTGTACGGCAAGGACATCGAGCCTCAGGCGATCGCCGTCGATCGCCGCGACCTCTACGGTGTGTTGCATACCGAGGCCGGTCTCAACGCTCTCATCAACTTGGACATCGACGGCGCCAACCAGCGACTGACCATGGCCAAGGTCGTGGACCGGCACCCGGTTCGGGGCGAAATCGTCCATGTCGACTTCGTGACCATCTCGCTGACCGAGACGACCCGGGCCGAGGTGTTGCTCGAGCTTCATGGAGACCCGATCGGGGTTCGCGAGGGCGGGATCATCGAGACAATCAACAACTCCGTGCTCGTGGAAGCCCTCCCGACCGACATCCCGACCAGCATCCTCATCGACGTGTCCGGCTTGAACGTTGGCGACACCTTGCGCGTCTCGGACCTACCCGTCATCGAGGGCGTCGAGTACGTCGACGATCTTGATGATCCGCTCATCACCGTCGTGTTGCCCGCCGCCGAAATCGCCGCGGAAGGGGAAGTCGAAGAGGGCGAGGAACTCGAGGAAGGCGCAGAGGCCGCGCCCGCCGACGAGGAGAGCAGCGGCGAGTAGCCCTCGCCTCGGAGGGCAGTATGCGGGTGATCGTCGGTCTCCGTAACCCGGGCCGGGAGTACGCCGGGACCCGGCACAACGTGGGTGCCGAGGTGGCGGAGGTGCTGGCCTCCCGGTGGGATGTTCGCCTGAAACGCGGTCCGCTGCGGGTGAGGGCCGACCTGGCCCGACACCTGGTCCACGAACGGGCCGTGATCCTTGCCGTGCCGCGTACCTTCATGAACACGTGCGGCCCGGTCATCGTTTCTGTGCTCCAGTACTACAAGGCCGGGCCGGAAGACCTCCTGATCGTCCACGACGANATNGATTTGGCCTTCGCCCGGTTGCGGCTGCAGTACGCNCGGGGAACGGGTGGTCACAACGGCGTCAAATCNATCGTTCAGTCGCTCGGCAACAATGAGTTTCACCGGTTGAAGATTGGCGTTGGACGCCCGCCGGGTCGGATGGATCCTGCTGCTTTCGTCCTTCGTCCCTTTGCGAAGTCTGAGCGGGAGGACGTTGATGTTCTAGTTCGAGACGCGGCAGAAGTGGTGGAGCGGTGGATCGATGATCCCGAGGCGGCCGCTCAGATGGCGGCACGGCGGAGAGCTGCCGGGTCCTGAGTTTCCGAGTGTCCGACCGGGGGCCGGTAACTGGACATGGCGGGCCTGGAGGAGGCGGAATGCGGGGATACGTAGGAGCGCTCGATCAGGGCACCACCAGCACTCGCTTCATCGTGTTCGACCACAGTGGAGAGGTCGTTTCCACCTACCACGAGGAACACCGCCAGATCTATCCGCAACCGGGCTGGGTCGAGCATGACCCAGCCGAGATATGGGAAAACTCACGTCTGGTGGTCGAAAAGAGCCTCCAACGGGGCGGATTACGCCGGTCCGACCTGGTCGCGGTCGGCATCACCAATCAGCGCGAGACGGCGGTGGTGTGGGAGCGGGCCACGGGCAGGCCGATCCACAACGCCATCGTCTGGCAAGACACCCGAACCGCCGATCTGTGCGACGAACTCGGGGCGAAGGGCGGGGCCGACCGATTCCGCTCAAAAACCGGTTTGCCGCTGGCCACGTACTTCTCCGGACCGAAGGTTTCCTGGCTGCTCGATCACATCGATGGGGCCCGGGCCAGAGCCGAAGCCGGCGACCTGCTGTTCGGCACGATCGACAGCTGGGAGTTGTGGAACCTCACGGGTGGGCCATCCGGCGGGAGGCACCTCACCGACGTGACCAACGCTTCGCGAACGTTGCTCATGGACCTGAACACGCTCGACTGGGACGATGGCCTCCTCGAAGCCGTCGGAGTGCCGCGTGCGATGCTTCCCGAGATTCGCCCGTCATCCGGGGTGTATGCCCGGGCGGTGGGCGCGCTCGACGGAGTGCCTATTTCCGGAATCCTCGGAGACCAGCAAGCCGCCCTGTTCGGGCAGGTCTGTTTCGATGTCGGTGAGGCCAAGAACACCTACGGAACCGGTTGCTTCATGTTGTTGAACACCGGAACCGACCAGGTCACCTCAAAGAACGGGCTGCTGACAACGGTCGCCTACCAGGTTGGGGACGCCCCCCCTGTCTACGCGCTCGAGGGTTCGATCGCCATCGCCGGAGCGCTGGTCCAGTGGCTGCGGGACAACCTCGAGATCATCGCATCGGCGCCGGAGGTAGAGGCGTTGGCACGCTCGGTCGCCGACAACGGGGGTGTCTACTTCGTACCTGCGTTTTCCGGTCTCTTTGCTCCCCACTGGAGGAGCGACGCACGCGGCGTTATCGTCGGGCTGACACGGTTTGTCACCAAGGGCCACCTGGCCAGGGCGGCTCTGGAAGCTACAGCCTTTCAGACCAGGGAGGTGCTCGACGCCATGAACCTCGACTCCGGCGTCGGCCTCACTTCGCTCAAGGTCGATGGGGGTATGGTGTTCAATGAGCTGTTGATGCAGTTCCAGGCCGACCAGCTGGGAGTGCCGGTGCTGCGACCCGTGGTTGCAGAAACCACCGCGCTGGGGGCCGCCTACGCGGCCGGCCTGGCGGTGGGATACTGGGATGGTTTCGACGACTTGCGAGCCAACTGGGGATTGGACCAGGAGTGGCGTCCGGCCACCACCGGNTCGCGGCGCGATGAGCTCTACGCTCAATGGAAGAAGGCGGTGGACAGGACCCTCGGCTGGGTATAGGCGGCGTCGGGTGCCGGGCTGGTAGCCTCGATGAGGAGAACGGAGCGAGGAGCGAATGAAGATTGTCGTTGGTTTCATCAGTAGCCCAGCAGGTAAGGCTGCTCTCGATCGGGCCATTGAGGAGGTCCAGCTGCGGCAGGGAGAGCTGGTCGTGGTCCATTCGATGGAGGGTGGCGACAAAGAGGATGCCGATGAGGTCCTGGCCTATCGGGAAGCACTCGCCCAGGTCGAGCGCCGGCTCACTGATCTGGGAGTTCCCCACAGAATCCACGAATATGTGCGCGGACAATCGCCGAGCCAAGACCTGATCCAGTGCGCCACCGAAGAGAATGCCGAGTTGATCGTCATCGGCCTGCGCCGCCGGTCTGCGGTTGGAAAGCTTCTGTTGGGTAGCAACGCTCAGGAGATTCTGCTCGACGCCAAATGTCCGGTACTGGCGGTAAAAGCGACGCAGTGAGGCGCCGGGTCCGGGGCGACCGGTTTCGGGAGACAGCCGAGCCGTACATGCCACGCATCACGACCGGTGGCCCTCTCCCGTCCACGCCGGGGTAGTTCTCGACAGATTATCTAACCTGGAGTGATGCCCGATTTCATCTGCACGGATTGTGGCGGGGGGTTTTCGTTGCCGCAGTCCGTTCTCGACCGCTATCCGGGCTGGCGACCCGGGCGCTGCCTCGAGTGCCGGGACCGCATCGAAACCGTGCGCGGAGGATCCGGAAAGGCCGACGCCCAGCCCGAGGACCCGCGGTCAGGGGTATTCACGGATGGGGGTGCGTCTCCCAACCCGGGCCCTGGTGGGTGGGGAGCGGTGTACGTGGTCAACGACGTGCTCTTGGCTGAAGAGTACGGTGGCGATGAGGCGACGACCAACAACCGGATGGAGTTGACCGCCTTGATTGCGGCGCTCCGCCTTGTCCCGGCTCGTGTCCCGACCATCGTGTACAGCGACAGCAACCTGGCCGTGCGGACGATCAACGAGTGGGCGGCGGGTTGGGAGAAGCGGGGATGGAGACGCAAGACCGGTCCAGTGGAAAACCTCGATTTGGTCAAGACGGTCTACGAGGGTTTCCGGCAACGTCCCGAACTCGAGCTGAGGTGGATCAAGGCACACGCCGGTTTCAAATGGAACGAGTACGCCGATCAGCTGGCCAACCGCTGGCGGGAAGACTCGTGAGNAGTCGGATGGGCGCCGTAGCTCTCGTCGTGTCAGACTGAGCCGACATCGTCGAGAGGGAACCTATGCCGTACCGAACGATCATCGAACCGTTCCGAATCCACAGTGTGCAGGCCATCGATTTNCCGGATCGGCGCCAACGAGAGGGAGCTTTGCAACGAGCCGGGTACAACCTGTTCGGATTGCANGGCGACGAGGTGATCATCGATCTACTCACCGATTCCGGCACGGGCGCGATGTCCGCTCAGCAGTGGGCCGGAATGATGGTCGGGGACGAATCGTACGCCGGCAGCCGGTCCTTCTACCGCTTTCGTGATGTCATCGAAGACCTCACCCGCTTTCAGGAGATCATCCCCACCCATCAAGGTCGGGCGGCCGAGAAGATCCTGTTCACCACCGTGGTCGATGAGGGCGACGTGGTCCCCAATAACACCCATTTCGATACGACCCGAGCCAACGTCGAGTATCGGGGTGCAGAAGCCCGCGATCTGGTAGTGCCCGAGGGCCGTGATTTCGCCTCTGAGTTCCCCTTCAAAGGGAACATGGATGTCGAAGCCCTGGTGCGGACCATCGAGGAGGTCGGGCGCGACCGGGTGCCGTTGGTCATGGTCACCGTCACCAATAACTCCGGTGGCGGCCAGCCCGTATCGATGGCCAACCTCCGTGCCGTGCGGGAGGTCTGCGATCGNTACCAGGTCCCGTTCTTTCTCGACGCCTGCCGGTTCGCTGAGAACGCCTGGTTCATCAAGCAGCGTGAGGACGGATACGCCGACCGTACACCGAAGGAGATTGCCCGGGAGATGTTCTCGTTGGTGGACGGTTGCACCATGTCCGCCAAGAAGGACGGATTATCGAACATCGGCGGGTTCTTGGCCATGAACGACGAGGCGATCGCCCGGCAATGCCGGAACCTGCTGATCTTGACCGAGGGTTTTCCGACCTACGGCGGTNTGGCAGGCTACGACCTGGAGGCGATTGCCCAAGGTCTGGTCGAGGTGCTGCAGGAGGAATACCTCCAATACCGGATCCGATCGACCGGGTACCTGGCGGACAAGGTGAGCAATGCCGGAGTGCCCATTGTGAGGCCACCGGGCGGGCACGCCGTCTATCTCGACGCCAAGAGTTTCCTTACGCACATTCCGCCGCACGAGTACCCGGCGCAGGCATTGGCCGTAGAGCTCTACCGGGAAGGTGGGGTGCGAGGCGTCGAGATCGGCTCGGTGATGTTCGGCAAGCCGCAACCTGACGGCACCGAGTTGCCGGCGGCGATGGAACTGGTCCGCCTGGCGGTTCCTCGCCGCACCTACACCCAGTCGCACATCGACTACGTCGGCGAAGTGGTGATCGCCGTTGCCGAACGGGCTGAGAGCCTGCGCGGCTATCGCATCGTTGAGCAGGCACCATGGCTTCGCCACTTCACCGCCACCTTCGAGCCGATCTAACTCGCTTGGCCGGCGTCCAGCTTCCCGCCCGGTGCGCTCCCGGCCCCCGGCAATCGTCAACGTTGCGGTATGAGCCCATCGCTGGTCGCCGGTCGCTGCCTGCCGGTATCATCGCCGCGCGCCGACCTCGAGGAGACCGTTGACTTCCCTGCCCAACCTGCTGGCGGTTGCCAGGATCCTGATGACTCCGGCGATCATGGCGCTGGTTCTGGCCGAGGGAGCCGTCGAGCACAACTACACCTACGCGGTGGCGCTCTTCGTCATCGCCGCCGTCACCGATTTTCTCGACGGGTTCTTTGCCCGGCGCTGGAACATCGGCACCGTGCTCGGAGCATTCCTGGACTCCACAGCCGACAAACTGCTGGTCACAGGCTCGCTGCTGGCGTTGATTGCTGTGGAGCGAGCCTCGGTGTGGGTGGCACTCATCATCATCATCCGGGAATTCATGGTCATGGCGCTGCGTGGCATGGCGGCGCTCGAGGGTCAGGTCGTGAAACCGTCCATCTGGGGCAAACTCAAGGCCAATGCCCAGTTCATCGCCATCGGGCTGGCGATGATACGAACGGCCGAGCCGTTGGGACCCCTCTACCTCGACGAGTGGATGATGTGGTTGGCGGCCGCCGTCACTATCGCATCCGGTTGGCAGTACGTTTCGAGGTTCTGGTCGGTCGTTCGGGCTGCGGATCGGTCGTGAGCACCCTGGTCACCGGTGGTTCCGGCGTCGTCGGACGGGCGGTGCTGAGCCGCCTCGTTTCGGAAGGCCGGGAGGTGCGGGCGCTGGTTCGCTCGGACGCCGCCGCGGAAACGGTGGCCGAACTCGGGGCCGAGCCGGTTGGCGGTGACATCCTCGATGTCGGCTCGGTGGCGGCAGCCATGGAAGGGTGCGATGTGGTGTATCACGTTGCCGGGTACAACGAGATGTGCCCGGCCGACCCGTCGATGCTGTTCCGGGTCAACGTGGATGGCTCCCGCAACACGCTGCGAGCGGCCTCGGCGACCGGTGTTCGAAGAATGGTGTTCACTTCATCGGCCACCACCCTGGGGGAGGAACGTGGGTCGGTCGGGAATGAGTGGTCGTCTCACCGCGGCCGGTTCCTTTCCAACTACGAGCGTTCCAAGTACGAAGCCGAACAGGTGCTGCTGTTCGAGCAGACCAACGTCGAGGTGGTGGTGGTCAACCCGTCGTCCGTGCAGGGTCCGGGCCGGGCCTCGGGGACCGGCAAGTTGTTCCTCGACCTCATCAACGGCAAGATCCCGGCAGTAGTCGATTCCCGCTTCAGCATCGTCGACATCGACGACTGCGCCCGGGGCCATCTCCTGGCGGAGGCAAACGGCCTCCCCGGGGAGCGGTATGTGCTGAGCGGGTCCACCCTGTCGACGGATGACGCCGTTCAGCTCCTCACCGACGTGACCGGGCTCCGGCTTCACCTCCCCAAACTTCCTCGCACTCTGGTCATGGGCGGTGCCGCCGTTATCGAGTTGGGAGCCCGGGTGAGGGGGCGCCGTCCCCGGTTTTGTCGGGAGATGATCCGCGTGATGTCGTTCGGTCATTCTTACGACGGATCACGGGCGGTGCGCGACCTGGGGCTCGAGTACACCTCGGTCCGGCACACCATCCGGCGGACCATCGAGTGGTTCGTCCTGCAGGGATTGGTGGATCGAAAGCTGCCGAACCTGTAACAGCTTGCTCCTGGCCGCATGGTGCGTATGCTCGCCCGTCATACCCCATTCGAGGCCATTGGCGATACGGGACGGAGTACGCGGTACCGAGTACTCCGTCGTGAGCGCTTTCCATCATGACAACGACCACCCGGCTGGGAGGCTGAACCGTCGCTGGGGGGCATTGCGATGAGATAGCCGGTTCAGTTTGGGGCCAAAGGTGGTCGCTGTCGTCAACGAAATTACCGCACCAAGGGCTGATTTTCGCGGAAATCGGTACGTCTTGCCACCTAAATGTCCCTTGCGCCTGCTCGTGCTCGGAGGTCGTGGAGCGCGGCTACGCTCACCAGAGGATGCCCGCACCACTCGCACCTCTGGTGGATCGGTGGCGGCCGCACCATCTCCCGAACCTGTCGGGTCGTCTGGTCGTGCCGCCGTCCGCCCGCGCCTTCTTCCTGGCGGGCATGGCGGCCCATGCCAGGGGTCCACTGCTGGCGATCGTGCCCGGCGAGCGAGATGCCGAAGAGCTGGCGGAGGACCTCGCCCTGTTCCACCGCGCAGTTGTCCTCATGCCGGCCTGGGAGACTCTCCCATTCGAACACGTTTCGCCCAATGCGGGGACGATGGCCCGAAGAGCCGAGGCCCGTCACCAGCTGGCTTCCGGTCGGCCGGGATCGGTCGTGGTTGCGTCGGCTCGGTCGGTTTCGCAGCGGATCAGCCCCTCCAGCCCCGACCCGTTATCCGGCCGGGTTGATGAGGAGGTGGGTTTCGAACGGCTCATCGAGTGGCTGGCACGGGCCGGGTATCACCGTACCGACCGGGTGGAGACGAGGGGAGAGTTCTCGGTTCGAGGCGGGATCATCGACCTCTTCCCTGCCCAGGCGGACGAACCGGTGCGGCTCGACTTCTGGGGTGATCACCTCGAGGCCGCCCGGGTGTTCAGTGTGTCCAGCCAGCGATCCGTCGAGAAGGCGGAAGGATTTGTCGCCTATCCGGCCCGTGAGTTTCGCCCGGATCAGGCGGTTTCGGCTGACGCCCGGGTGCTGTTGGAAAAGGAGGCCTGGGCTTCCTCGACCTGGGATCGGCTGTCGGAAGGCGTTCTCTTTTCGGGAATGGAGTCGTGGCTTCCCTGGCTGGCACCACCCGTCACCGCTCTTTCGGGGCTGGCTCCGGGAGGTTCATTGGTCGTCTTCGATCGGGTGAGGGTATGCGACAGGAGCCACGACCTGCTCAAGGAAGAGGGAGAGCTGGCAGCTGCGCTCGCTCCTACCTGGGGTCATGGGGCCCCCGAAGCCGGCGATCACCCCGCCCTCTATCTCGATCTCGAGGAGGCGCTCGAAGAGCGTCCCATGCTCGAAGCTCCGCCGGCCGCCGCGGGACCACGGGACCGCTCGCTCCAGATCCGTGGGTTCGACGCAACTCCCGGTGATCCCGATTCGGTTGCCGCTGGTCTGCGGCGCCTTCTCGACCAGAAGATGGACGTAGTCGTGGCTATGGATGGGGCGGGGGCTGCCGACCGGGTGGCCCGGGTTCTCACCGAGGCGGGGTTGTCTCTGACCAGAATCGACCGGCTCGATCGTTCCGGGTCGGCGATTCTTCCCGTCGGAATTCATCGGGGGTTCGTGCTTCCCGATCAGGCCGTTGCGGTCCTGGGAGAACAGGAGGTGGCCGGGCGGAGGCGAGCGCATCGGCGCGCCGGGCCGCGCCGGGCCGCACAGGACACCTCAGGGTATCGGGATCTGACCCAAGGCGACTACGTGGTGCACTTCCGGCACGGGATCGGAAGGTTCGAAGGCCTCGCCACCCGAACGATCGCCCGGGTCGAGCGTGACTACCTGGTGGTCGGCTATGCCGCGGGAGACAAACTGTACGTCCCTACCGATCAGCTGGCTGCGGTCCGCAAATACACCGGCGGCGAAGCCCCTCGGGTATCGAGGATGGGCGGCGCCGACTGGTCGGCGACCCGATCGAAGGTTCGCAAGGCGGTGGCGGCGGTCGCCGAGCAGGTGGTGTCCCTCCACAGGGCGCGAGCGGCGGCGCGGGGGCACGCCTACGCACCGGACGCGCCCTGGCAGCGTGAGCTCGAGGAGGCCTTTCCCTTCGA
>C687J29651_10000634_pt1 | contig 14339 bp, 16 predicted proteins | sample RifCSP13_1_FD_29651 | JGI IMG/M metagenome (IMG submission 29651) | reverse complement strand
AGTGGTCCGTTTGGACCGGTGCCCATCGTCGTCGTCCTCGCGACCGCAGTCGCAATCGTGGTCCTAGTGTGGATCCGCCACGCCCGCACACGGAAAGGGCTCACGTAACCTCGATGTTGGATGCGTGACCCGAAATCCGACCGCCGACAAGGAAGAAACCCTCGTTCGACGGCTCTGTCTCCGTATCATGGGCACGGCCGTGGCCTTCGTGGCATTCGTCCTCTCGACGTGCCGAGTGGACCGTGCGGTCTTCCCCCTCCTAGTGTTGGGCTCATACGCCGGACTCGAGTTCATCGCGGGACTTCCCGCGCTCATCGGTCAACGATCGTCGAATCCGGGGGGAGTATTCTGCCATTCGACACTCAAATGTCCATGCCTTCATGGAGTGGGGTCGAGTCCAGTACAAGAACCAAGTTGAGTTCGATCAGGTCGTGCCCTTGCAGAGGTGGTTCGCCATGGTAGGCTTAGCCGCCTACCTCCTCCGTCTTCTCATGACCCTCGCCNTGGGATACTCGACCACAGCGAAACTTGTGTCGGCACTATTTCTCGTCCTGGGAATGTTGCTGACTCGACTTGCTGTTGCCGCGCTCGGCTTCCAGAGGACGCGGCTCGCCGGGTGGGTCCCGATGACAGGCATTCTGGCAATCCCGGGCGAGCATATTGCTGGCCTAGGAATCACCCGGCCCTGAGACGGGGACGTCGGGTGTCAAGCAGGAGGGCTCTGACTGCGGAGCGTAAGTCGATGGCGAAGCGAACGTAGGGTTCGAACTCGCGAAAGGCATCCTCTCCCGAACGCGTCCCTACTTCGCCCAGAACTCCTTCGGGGTCATCGCGACCTCGTAGCTCAGCGGGGTGATCGGGAGCTTCTCCTTTGCCGCCTTCTGTAGCAGGATCATCCAGCTGCGGTTCATGTCCTCGTACTCCTTCGCCTACATGAGGTAGATGAGAGACGCGCCCTGCGGATNGTAGGGCCCGTCGAGCTCAGTTCCGACGGACTTCGGGGTCTCCTCCATGATCTCGCTCACCCGCGCCAGCTGCTTGTGGTCTCCATCGAAGTCCGCATTCCAGATAATCAGCGCCATGGTTCCTCTTCCCCCCGTGCCAACACTCACCGGGCAAAGTCAAGCATCCCTTCGGCGTACCTAGACCTTGTGCCGCTTCACGGACGTCCGCGGGCCCCGACTCACGGCTCACAGTAAGGGGGAAAGTTCTGACTGGAACGGTGGCGATCGGACTCGAATCACTGCGCCGACAGGCGGGGGATCACTTCACGATTGTCTTCGCCTTGTCGACGTTATCGACAGTCAGGGCCACCTCGACCTTCGGGCCCGCGTTCGACAGGAGACCCAGCGCCTTGATGTTGATCCTCGCGGCCGCGAGGTTCTTCGCGACCTGGGCGAGGGCGCCCGGCTTGTCGTCGAGCCGTGCCACGAGAATCCCGCCCTGGCCGACGGAGGGCTCCTGCGTCTTGAGCACGTCGTGGGTTTTCGCCTCGCCGTTCGTAACAACGGCCCCGATGACTGCAAACAACCAGTAATCTCTTTCGTTCCCTCGCGGCGCGCGCTCTGGGGACTCGACAAGCTGTGCGAACTGAGATGGTGTCTCATGTCGCGCGACCCGGTTCGAGAAGGCCGACATGACCGAATCGTCCCCAGGGGACGCCCGGCGACTCCAGCCGGAGCCTCACCGCAGGGGACTCAGAGCCGCCGCCGCGGAGGTCACCGTTTGTGACGTCTGCGGTGCTTCGACGTTCGAAATCCGCTGCAAGGTGATCTGCACCCGCTGCGTGTACACCCGGGACTGCTCGGACCCTTGAGGCGGCTCAGAGCTGCTCGATCTCCTCGAGGGTCTCCGGCTGGACGGATTCGGGTCCTGGGACTGGAGCCGGCTCAGACGGAGGGAGCTCGGGGGAGGCCGGGGGGACCGCAGCGGGCTCGGTGGCCGGCGGCATCGCGGGCATGCCAGGTCGCCGGGTGCGTCGCATCGCCAGAATCGCGAGGAGCACGATCCCCGCGCCCACCCCGGCGAACAGGAGGAGGATCAGGAGGATCCCCGCGTCCCCCGGGAGGCCCGTGCCCGCGTACGGGAGCACGACGATCCGGCGGCTGTCCGAGGCCGAGTTCCCCGCGGCGTCGTACGCGACGACCTCGATCGTGTGGTTCCCTAGGGCGAGGGACCTCGCATCGAGCCGGAATCCGAAGGGGACGCTGGAGTCCGTCGCGACGACGACGCCGTCCACGAGGAGCTCGACCCGGGCGATCCCGACGTTGTCCCCGTAGGTCAAGGTGACGTCCGCGTAGCCCGAGACGTCCGCCCCGTCCGCGGGCGTGGCGATCGCGACCGTGGGTGGGGTCACGTCCCGCACCGTGACGACGATGGTATCCGTCGAGGAGTGCCCGGCTGCGTCGCGCACCGTCAGCGTGATGACGTACGACCCGGGCGTGGCGAACGTCCACGCGGCCACCGCCCCCGTGAGCGTCTGGGGACCGCCGTCCGTGAAGGTCCACTCATAGCTCGTGACCCCGACGTCGTCGGAGGAGGCGCGGCCGTCGAACGTCACGAGGACGTCCTCGTCGATGGCCTGGTCCGGCCCCGCGTTCGCGGTCGGGTCCACGGTGTCCGTCGACGTGACGCCGAAGGAGACGAAGCTCTGGTTCCACTCGCCCGCGGTGTCGTACACGCTCAGGAGGGCGCCCGCGGTGCCCGTGGGCAGGATGTCCTGCGGCGCGAGGCCGAGGGACCCGACGGTGAACGTCGGGCCGAGGTAGAGGGAGGCGGACACGATCGCGTCCGTGGTCAGGTCGACGGCGATCGCGTTCGAGTACGGCTGGAACGTCGCCCCCGGCATCTCCGCGGGCGTCAGGTACCCGATCGTCGGGACGAGGATCACGCGGAGCCGCCCCGTCGGGGAGTCGAAGATCACGGTGGACGCGAGGGGCCCGAGGGTCGCGTTCCGCCAGTACCCGTACGTGGCCCGCGTGTTCGGGCCTGCGGACACGGGCATGGGCCACCACGCGCTCCGGGCGCCGTCGGCGAGGGTCCCGCCGGCGGCCGACGCGTCCCAGGAGGCCGTCGCCTGGAAGACGGTGGGGGCCGTCGTCGAGAGGACCATCGCGCTCCCGTACGCCGCGAACTGGAACGTCCCGAGGGTGCCCGCGACGCTCGCGAGCCGGTAGTACTGGAGGTACGCGCTCGCCACGCTCGGGTCCCGGAGGTCCGCGAGGAGGTCCGTCGGGTTCGCCGGACTGACCCCGACGTCCGGGGTCGCCGTGAAGGCGACGATCTCGGGCGGGTCGTTGTCCGGGAGGATCGTCAGGTTGAGCCAGACGATGGACCCGGNCGCGGGGTCCACGACCGTCGCGTTCGACACCCCGTCCCANTCCGAGGCGACGACGGTCTGCCGGGCAGCGACGATGCTCATCTCGTAGTACCCTGAGCCGTCCGCGTAGTCGTCCGTCTCCTCGCCCGGATAGCCGGACACCTCGACCTGCGCGCCGGAGGCGGGGGACCCGCCGCCGTCCGTCACGTAGCCGCGGAGCATGACGTCCGCGGGGAGATTTCGGAGGAGGAGGATCGTGACGGGATTCGTGCCCGGGAGGACGGTCAGGCTCACGGACCCCGAGAGGTACCCGAGGGCGCTCGCCCAGACGTAGGCCGTCGGCCCCGCGGGGGAGGAGACGTCCACGGACCCGGACGCGTCCGTGATGCCCCAGTCGTAGTACGCGTAGGACCACGTCACGCTGACGCTCGCCCCCGCGATCGCCGTGCCGTTCCCCGCGTCCCGCACGGTCACGCGGACCGTCTCGGACGCCGGGTACACGGTGAGGTTGAGCCACGTGTCCCGCCCGGGCCTCGTGATCCCGTACCCGATTCCGCTCGAGTACCCGGGGGAGGCGTACGCGGAGAGGACGAGGAAGCCCGTGGAGACGGAGTCGATCGAGTACGCCCCGGTGACGTCCGTCGTCGCCGTCGCGAAGAACGTGCTCGTCGCCTCCGACGCGACGAGGCTCACGCCGGCGAGGCGGGCCCCCGTGTCCGCGGCGACGACGTACCCGCGCACCCGCGAGTTGATCGCGGGGATCGAGAAGTTCGCCCAGACGACCTCCCCTTCGGAGACCCAGGCCCACGTCCACACGGACGCGTAGCCCGTCGCGCCCGCCCGGACGTCGAGGCTGTCCGCGGGGACGGAGAGGTTGTAGTACCCGGAGGCGTCCGCCGTGCCGAAGTCGACGAAGTCGTCCCAGGTGTCGACGGCCACCCGCGCCCCGGGGACGGGGAGGCCCGTGTCCCGGTCCCGGACGTACCCTCGGAGGATCCCGCCGAGGGCCGTGAGGTAGTACGTCGGCATGACGACGTCCCCGCCCCAGAGGTAGTCCGTGTCCGTCGCGGGGAGGTACCCGAGGGCGTCGACCGTGAGGTACGCCCATCCGGACGGGGCGGCCACGCTGAATTCGCCCGTCGCGTTCGAGAGGGTGGTCGGCAGGCGGAGGCCGTCGACCTCGACGTCGATCGTGGCGTTGGGGATCGGGGCGTACGTCCGCGAATCGACGACGGTCCCGTTGATCCAGTTCGTGAGCGGGTCCGGGGAGAGGGTGAAGTTGGACCAGAGCTGGGAGCCGGAGGAGAGGTACGCGGACGTGGAGCCCGGCGAGTACCCGACGACGTCCTCCGTGACGAGGTCGTACCACTCGGCGGGCAGGCGGATCTCGTAGTACCCGGACGCGTTGAGGGCGCTGCCGTTCCGGTACTCGCCGTANAGCCAGTCGACCGCGACGACCCGGCCNACGGTGATCGGGGTGCCCGTCCCGCTCTCCGTCACGTACCCGCGCACGACCGCGTTCTCCGAGACCGCGGAGAGGGAGACGTTGTGCCATGCNNTGGCCCCGGTCCCGACGGGGACCTGGGCCGACGCGGTCGCGTGGCCGGCCGCCGCGACGNCGACGTCGTATTCCCCGGGCCGCAAGGCGAGGGCNTAGTGCCCGGAGCCGTCCGAAAGGGCCTCCTCGACCCAGCCGTACACGNCGTGGGTCGCACGGACGAGGGCCCCGGGGATCGGGTCCCCGGACCCCGCGTCCCGGACGTAGCCCTCGAGGCTCCCGTCGGGGTTGAGGGCCGCCCCGGGCGCGGAGGAGACGAGCAGGGCGAGGGCGGCGAGGACGAAGGCGCGGCCGAGGATCGACACACGGACCTGACGGGGAGCGCGCGACACGACGAACACCCCCCGGGACCCACGGGTCCCAGGAGCGGGAGGCGGTCCCATGGCGGTGCCATAAAGCTTATCCGGAGATTATCCGAAACGAGACGAAATCCGGGTGTCCCCGGACGAGACCGTATCGTAGGGCCCGACCCTTCTTATCTCGGTCGAGGGGCTGGGTGTCCCCCCGAGGGGCCGGAGGAGCGTGGATGCGTCCCGTCATCGAGATCGAAGGGCTCGTGAAGACGTATGGCGACCTCAACGCCGTGGACCACCTCTCCCTGAGCGTCCCGGGCGGGACCGTGTTCTCCCTCCTCGGCCCGAACGGGGCCGGGAAGACGACGACGGTCGAGATCCTCGAGGGGCTTCGCCNGCCCACGGCCGGGACCGCGAGGGTCCTCGGNCANGACNTCCGGGAGGACTACGCCGAGATTCGCGGCCGGATCGGGGTGCTCCCGCAGGACTTCGAGCCCTTCGACCGCCTCACGCCGACGGAGGCCGTCGTCTACTGGGGCCGGCTCTTCAACAAGGACGTCGGGAAGGAGGACGCCCGCAAGATCCTGGAGGAGGTCGGACTCCTGCACCGGGCGAACCTCCAAGGCCTCCGCCTCTCGGGCGGCGAGAAACGCCGGCTCGGGATCGCGATGTCCCTCGTGGGCCAGCCGGAGCTCCTGTTCCTCGACGAGCCGACGACGGGGCTCGACCCGAAGGCCCGCCGGGACCTCTGGGGCCTCATCCGGCGGCTCAGGGGCGAGGGCCGCACGATCGTCCTGACGACCCACTACCTCGANGAGGCGGAGCAGCTCTCCGATGACGTCCTGATCATGCACAAGGGGAAGGCGATCGCGCAGGGCACGCCCGAGGAGCTCGTCGCGAAGAGCGCGGGGATGACGACGATCGTCATGCGAGGGGCCGGAGAGGCTGGGCTCAACGAGCTCCAGCGCCGCGGGATTGCCGCGGAGATCGAGTCGGACGGGGATGTCCTCGTCCACGTCGCGAATCCCGCGGAGATGCGGATCGTCCTCGCGAAGCTCGCGTCGATCGAGCTCCCCCTGAAGGACATGTACACGAAGCGCGGGACCCTCGAGGACGTCTTCCTGAGGCTCGTCGGCGCGACGATGGACGAGGGGGTGCTCCAGGGATGAACAAGATCCTGGCGGACACGATCGCCTTCGGACGGCAGTACCTCCGGTCGAAGGTCGGGGCCTTCTTCACGTTCATCTTCCCGATCCTCCTCGTCCTCCTGTTCGGGGCCGTGTTCTCGCAGACGGGGACGGCCTCCATCGACATGCCCGTCCAGGACCTCGACGACAGCGGGATGAGCCGCGCGTTCCTCGACGCGCTCAACAACACGACCGTCGTCCGCGTCTCGATGATCCCGACGGACGTGGCGATCCGGGACTACGCGATCGAGCACTCCCTGACGGTCGCCCTCTTCATCCCCGCAGGCTTCGAGGACGCCGTGTTCACAAGCCTCGCGACGAATGGCACCGTCCAGGCGAACCTGACCCTCTACGGGGACGTCTCCCAGTCGTCCTTCGGCGTCGCGATCGGGGTGATCGAGGCCGTCGCGGACCAGATGAGCTTCGCGCTCGTCGGCGCGACGCCCGTCTTCGCCCCACCGCAGGTGATCCCGCTCGCGCCGGAGCGATTCGGTGCCCTCGACTACCTCCTCCCGGGAATCGTCGGGATGACGGTCATGTTCAACACGCTGTACATCATGGCCGCCGTCTGCGCGGAGTACCGCTCGAGGAAGTACTTCAAGCTCCTCGCGACGACGACTCTGACGAAGTCGGAATGGCTCGCATCGAAGATCCTGTGGTTCACCCTGTCCATGGTCCTCTCCCTCCTCGTGACCCTGGCCGTGGCGATCGCCGCCTTCGGCGTGGAGATCCGGTTCGACCTCCTCACCCTGGCCTTCATCGTGTCCGGGTCGGTCCTCTTCGCGAGCCTCGGGATGCTCCTCGGGTCTTTCTCGAAGGACCCGGAGTCGGCGAGCGCCCTGGCCAACGCGATCGGCTTCCCAATGATGTTCCTGTCCGGGTCGTTCTGGGACGTCACGACGATGCCGGACTACATGCAGACGATCGCGAAGGGGTTGCCCCTCACGTACCTCAGCGACGGCCTCCGAGACACCCTCGTCTACGGCAACCTGGACCGGGCCCTGGGCAACCTCGCGGTCGTCTCCGTCGTCGCGGCCGCCCTGTTCGTCCTCGGCGCGAGGGTCATGAGCTGGAAGGAGCGGTAGGCCTCTCCGGCGGACTTATCCCCGGGCGGTCCATGTCGATCCTCGGTCATGTCCCGCCGGGCAAACGGAACGCGCGCGAGGTTGTACGGAGACCTCGCGTGGACGTGGCCCATCATCAGCCCGCCCGAGGACTACGCCGGCGAGGCAGAGGCGCATTGGCGGATCCTCGAGCGCGACTCCCGCATCCCCGTGCGGACCCTGCTCCACCTCGGATGCGGCGGCGGACACCTCGACCACACCCTGAAGCGCCACTGTCAGGTGACCGGCGTGGACGTCAGCCCGACGATGCTCGACCTCGCGAGGACCCTGAATCCTGACGTCGAGTACGTTCAGGGAGACATGCGGACGGTGCGGCTCGACAGGGTCTTCGACGCAGTCCTCATCGCGGACTCCATCTCGTACATGTGCACGGAGGCAGACCTCCTCGCCGCGTTCCGTACCGCCTTCGTCCACCTCCCGCCCGATCGCGTCTTCCTCACGTACGTGGAGCAGACGCCCGACACGTTCCAGGAGGGTCGGACGACGTCCACGACCCACGCGCGCGGCGGCGTCGAGATCACGTTCGTCGAGAACCTCCATGATCCTGATCCGCGCGACACGACCTTCGAGTCCAGGTTCCTCTACCTGATCCGTGACCGAGGCCAGCTCAAGGTCGAGAAGGACCTGCACCGCTGCGGCGTGTTCCCGCTCGCGACCTGGGAGCGTCTCCTTAGGAAGGCCCGATTCGAGCCCCTCCGCGTGGACACCGGAGAGCAGGACCAGGAAGGCGGGACTGTCGCAACGTTCGTCGGACGCAGGCCGCCCACGCGAGCCCGGCCGTCGGGCACGGTGCGACCCACGGCCCGAAGGCGAACCGATCCGCGACAGATCGCCCGACACTCGCGACGCTCCTGAGGCAAGGGTTTTTCCTCCGCGGCCGCGATGGCATTGCCACGAAGGTCGCCACACACGAAACCCTGAAAGGGCAGGTCGCCCTCGTCTCCGGCGCGAACCGGGGAATCGGAAAGGCGGTCGCGGAGGGCCTCGCGTCGAAAGGCGCGGTCGTGTACGCGGGGACGCGCCGCCTCGATGCCATCCNGAAGGCGGAGNGGATCGCGCCCATCCGACTCGATGTCGCCGATGAGTCTACGATCATCGAGGCCGTTCGGCGCATCGACGCGGAGGCGGGGCGCCTGGACATCCTCGTGAACAACGCGGCCATCTACGACGCCGACGTGGAGGACCTCGCGACGGATCCGACGAACCGGATCGACGACGTCCTGGCGGTGAATCTGCGGGGAGCGATCCTCCTCGCGAAGCACGCCCTCCCGCTCCTCCTGCGGAACCGAGGCGGCCGCGTCGTGAACGTGTCGAGCGGTTCCGGCTCGTTGACGGAGGGGGTGGATACGGATGCGCCCGCGTACTCGATCTCGAAGGCTGGGCTGAACGCCCTCACCTCGTACCTCCACGGCGCATATGGATCGAAGGGGCTCCTCGCGAACTCCGTGTGCCCGGGCTGGGTGCGGACGGANATGGGCGGGCCCCGTGCGACACGGAGCGTCGAGAAGGGCGCGGAGACGCCGATCTGGCTCGCGACGTTCGCGCCGGGGAGCCCGNCGGGCCTCTTCTGGCGGGACCGGAAGGTCATCCCCTGGTGACCGTCTTCGGCGGGGCTTGGCGATCTCCCGGGGCCGCCGAATCTCCGATTCGTAAGGATCTCCGATTCATAGAGGTTTGAAATAGGACAGATGAGATGTCAGGGGTGGACCCCACCCGGGTCCGAGGGGGTATCGAGCGTGGTCTTTATCGTAGACGATGGAGTGTTCGACGCACCGGTCGACCGAGTCTGGAAGTACCTGGAGAGCCCGGAGGAGCACCAACACGAGACGATCTTGAGCCAGCGGGTCCTCGAGCAGCAGGGCAATGCGGTGAAGATCCGCGCGGAGGTCCGCCGACCCGACGGCGGGAAGGAGGAGCAGGTCTGGCACATGGCGATGGACCCGCCCTTCGGCTTCCGATTGGAAGTCCTCGAGGGATCCACGAAGGGCTCGAAGAACGTACACACCTACATCCCGATGGGAGACCGGACGAAGGTCATCGTCACGGGCGATTTCCGCGTCCAGGGCCTCGACGAGGAGGCGACCCGCAAGGCGACCCTCGACTACTTCGCGATGGTCTTCGCGGAGGACAACGCGGCCCTGAAGCGGAAGAAGTAGCCGCGCACGGCGCGCGCAAGGCTCATCTAGGCGATCCGAAATCAGGGGGCCCGTGAAGCGGACGGACCTGCGGTTCCTCGCCCTCGGGGCCTTCGCCGCGATTGCGGCCATCGCGGCCGCGGCGGGCTGCCCCGTCTTCCGGAACCCCGCGAGCTACACGGGCGCCGGCGGGATCGTGGGTTACCTGAAGTACGTCGTCGATGCCCACCGGAAGCCCTGACCGGCGCAAGAGAGATCCTGACGTCCGGAGACGTGCCCGCGAGCGCTCACTCGGGGGGTGTGACCGTGCAGTCCCTCGGGTCCTTGTCCTCCCGGAGGCCCGCGAACGTCGGCGCTCGGAGGCGGCGGTCCTTCGAGAACTCGAGGAAGTGGACCTCCGCGAGGACCTCCGGGCGGGTCCAGAAGGCCAGGCGGGCGTCCAGGATCTCGGGCTCCTCGTCGAAGGGGCAGGGAGGCCTGGATCTCGTGGAGCCGCGCGTAGATCGCCCGGCGGCCCGCCTCGGAGAATCCCGTCCCGACCCAGCTCTATGTGGACGAGCCGGCCCTCGTGGTAGGCACCGAGGATCGGGGAGCCGAACGTGTCGCTCCGCCCCCCCTCCCCCGCCGTGATCCCGCAGACCACGCAGTCGAGGGTCGTTTTCTTCTCGATCTTGACCCAGTCCCACCTCCGGGTCCCGGGCTTGTACCGGCTCGTCGCCCGCTTCGCGATGATCCCCTCGAGGCCCCGCGCAAGGACCGCGTCGTAGTAGTCCACCCCGCGGGTCGGGATGAAGTCGCTCAGGACGACATGCTCGTCGACGATGACGAGGTCTTGGAGGATCGCCTTCCGCTCGAGGAGGGGCCTCGACTTGACCTCCCGGCCGCCCACGAAGAGGACGTCGAACACGACGTACGTCGCGGGCGTCGTCCTCGCCAGGCAGTCGATCCGGATCGGGTCGCCCCTGTGCTCTCGCTCTCGGAGCTTCGCGAAGCTCGGCCGGCCGGCGTCCATGACGACGATCTCGCCGTCGAGGATCGCGTCCTCCCTCGTGCGCGGGCGGATCTCCGGATACCGGTGCTCGATGAAGGTGAGGCGGCGGTTCTGGAATCGTTGGCCGTACCTCACGAAGGCAATCGCACGCGTGCCGTCCCACTTCAGCTCGAAGACGTGCTCCTCGGAGTCGAACGGGATCTCGCGGGACTCCGCGAGCATGGGCTTGATGAGGAGCCGGTAGGAATCGGCGGAGCCGGATCCTCCGGCGGGCTCCCGGTCTCGATCGGAGGGTCCCACGCCTCCCCCCATCCCGACGAGGGCCTTCGACCGCATCGCCGCGCGCCGCCGCGAGGCGCCAGGCCGGTCCCTCCGCCCGCCCGACCCCCCGCGGCTGCACGGAGAAAACGTACTGTACGTACGGCACGGTCAAACGCGGCCCTCCGCTTCCCCTTTCGGACCGCCGAAACGCATGGAGGGGAAGCGTGCGTGGGACGCGGCCGGCAGCGGAAGGAGGGTGGCCGTTGACGAGGCCAGGGCGCATGGACCGACGTTCGTTCCTGAGGACGTGTGCGGTGGGCTCCGCAGCGGCGGCCGTGACGGCCTCGGGGCTCCTCACGATCGCCTCCCTGCAGGGAGAGGCGGCTCGCCGGGGCGGCGGAGGTCCTGTCCCGCGGCCCTACTCCCTCCGAGCCCGCGAGGGGACGATTCGGACCGTGGATGGTCGGACCCTCTACGCGCAGGGCTTCGCGGACGACGCCGGATCGATGAGGATTCCCGGTCCCGTCCTGTGGGCGCGGGAGGGTGAGTGGGTCGTCATCACGCTCCACAACGAGGCCCCCCAGGAGCATGGGATCGCGATCGACGGCGTGGTCGCCACGTCCCCGGTCCCTCCGGGCGGGGAGGCGGTCGCCGCGTTCCTGGCTCCCCGCGCGGGGACGTACGTCTACCACGATCCCGCGCGGGGCCCTCTGAACCGCGCCCTGGGCATGTACGGGGCCCTCGTCGTCATGCCCGCCATGGAGCCGGACCGGCCCTGGGCCGGCGGGCCGACGTTCGACCGGCAGTACCTCCAGGTCGTGAGCGAGCTCGACGAACGCTGGAACATCGCCGCGGGCTCAGGAACCTCCGTGGACACGGGGAGCTACCGCCCGAACTACTTCTTCCTCAACGGCCGCGGATTCCCGGACTGCCAGGTGGACCCCGATGTGCATATCCAGGGCAACGTCGGAGAGACCATCCTCATCCGATGGGCGAACGCCGGGCTCGTCCCGCACTCCATGCACACCCACGGCTACCATTTCCGAATCGTCCAGCGGGACGGCCGGCCTGACGTGAGGTTCCTCGAGAAGGACAACGTCCCCGTGTACCCGGGCCGCACGATGGACGTCCTCGTGACGTTCGACCAGCCGGGCTCGTACCCGATCCACGACCACATCCTCATGGCGAACACGGGGAACGGCGTGTATCCGAACGGGATCATGGGCATGTTTGAGGTGGTGTAAGATGGCCGACCGGACCTATCTGCTCTGGCTCCGGAAGAGCGCGTCCGTCCGCATGCACGACGGCGTGGAGATCGGGATCTGGCCCTTCACGGATTCCAAGGGGCAGGCGGCCCTCTTCCCGGGGCCCCTCCTCGCGTCGAACGAGGGGCAGACCGTCGAGGTCACGTTCAAGAACAACATGAACGAGCACACGTTCCATTTCCACGGGATCGACGCGGACACGCCGAACGACGGCGTGCCGGAGACGTGGCCCGTCATGGACACGTACAACTTCCTCACGGACCGCGCGGGCACCTACTGGTACCACTGCCACGCGAACACGGTCCTCCATCAGCAGATGGGGATGTACGGGCCGTACGTCGTCCTGCCCGCGGACGGCTCGAACCGCGCGTGGACGGGCGGGCCCGCGTTCGCGAAGCAGTACGTGTGGATGCTCAGCGAGTTCGACGCGGCCTGGCGGCTCAACAACCCCAAGCCGAACTTCGCGTACTTCAACCCCGGATACTTCCTGATCAACGGCCGGGACGGCTTCGACCCGATTGCCGCGGCGGACACCGCGATCTCGTGCAACGCGGGCGACGCGGTCCTCCTGCGCCTAATCCACGCGGGCTACCTGATCGCCCAGGTGTCCCTCGGCGGCCTGCCCTTCTCCGTGATCGCCTCGGACGGGAGGCCCCTCCTCGTCCCGGAGGCGCCCCAGCTCGTCGAGATCGCCGCGGGGGAGCGGTACGACCTCCTCGTCACCCCGACCGTTCCCGGGACCTACGCGGCGCGCGTGGACTACCTCGACTGGTACACCCGCGCCGTCCGAGGGAGCGCACGGACCGCGATCACGGTCCTGTGATCCCCTGCGGCCTCGTCAAGGCCCTTGGCGTCCTCGGCCCGCCTTCGCGGACTCGAGGCTCGCCCGCAGGGCCGCCATGACCTCCTGGGTCGGCTGCGCCTGCGGCCTCACGATCTCGGGGATCGCCTTGCCCTCGACCTTCGCTCGGATGATCTCCATGAGGCCCTCGCGGNGGCGGTCCTTGTACTTCGACGGGCCGAACTCCGACGTGAGGGGATTGATGAGCTGGAGGGCGAGGGTGATCTCGTCCTCCGTGATCACGACGGGCTTCGTCATCGGGAGGCCGGCGGAGGCCGGATCTCGTCCTGGTACAGGAGGAGGTTCAGGACGAGCATCCCGTCGAGGGGGCGGATCGACACGAGCTGCTCCTTCCTCCAGAGGATCGCTCGCCCGATCGCGACCTTGTTCGTCCGGGCCAGGGCCTGGCGGGACAGCTCGTACGGCTTGACCCCGGTCTGCTCCGGGGCGAGGTAGTACGACTTCTCGCGGTACAGGGGCCCGATCTCGTCCGCGTCTACGAACGCGGACCCCTCGATCGCCTCGCTCGTCTCGAGGGGCACGCGCTCGAAGTCCTCGTCGGCCATGAGGACGTACTGGGCCTTCGCGAACTCGTACCCCTTGGCCATGTCCTTCGACTCGACGTTCACGCTGTCCTTCGGGCACATGTACGGGCGCTTGAGCGGCGTCCTGCACGCCGCGTGGAGGGTCGTGAAGGAGAGGTCCCGGTTCTCCGTCGCGGGGAACCGCTTGACGGGGATGTTCACGAGGCCGAACGAGATCGCTCCGCTCCAGAGGGCCCTTGCCATGTACGATCCCACCGATAAGGAGGGGACGTACGTCGAGCGAGCCATAGACTTTGGGCGATGCTGGATCGCGACGCTTCAGGAGCGCCGGACACCTCCTTCGAGTTCCGAGGGTACCCAACAGAAGTGTCAAGTACTCTGCAGAATATGCGGGCCGCGGAGGGATCGTAGGTTGGCCCCCTGGCCAAGGGCGTTGTTAGTGACTGTGCAATTCTTGATGTTCTCTTCTGCAGTCTTTAGCGGTTCGGCTACCGCCGCATCAGTCTCGGGTGAGTCGGGCCAGGGGTTGGTCCCCGACTCTTGGGTTCCAGCTTGNTCCTAGCCAGGAAAGTCAAGGAGGGGATCTGGCCGTCGGCGATATCAACAGGGACGGATGGCTTGACTTGGTCTTCATGCAAGTGACGAATCCGTCGGGAACCAACGACATCCGGTATCGTGTGAGGCTGGGGATCTGACAGCGTCCGAAGAAGCAGTGAGGAAGACGACCCGTCCACGCGAGCCTCTTAGTTTGGATTCATCGCGGAGGCGACCCTTCTTGCTCGTCGGGATCGCCTATCTTGTCATGGCCGGCTACCTCTAT
>C687J29651_10000622_pt1 | contig 14472 bp, 18 predicted proteins | sample RifCSP13_1_FD_29651 | JGI IMG/M metagenome (IMG submission 29651) | reverse complement strand
GTGGGGAACGACCAGCTTCGCCTCCCGCCTGCCCAAAAGCGGATTAGCATGCTCCTCGATGACCTCAAGGCTCAACTCTTAACATCCTCCTTCGCAGCCGGTTTCTCAATCTTCTCCAGTTCCCCGCTGACAACCACACTGTTCACCTGAACAATCTCTTCCGATATCACTCTTCCCCTTACGAGCTTCCTCAAACGCTCACCATCACTCCGTGGTTTGAACCCAACACCGCCCGACAAAATAGCCTTCTTCCGCGGGCTCCCTTGAATGTCAAACCGCATAGGCACACCATCCTTGTCAGTACCACCGGTAACTCTCAGCCTGACACTTCCAACGCCTAGCAGCTTTCCGTCAACCTCCTCGCCAATGCTCTTTCCAACAAGGGCTTGTGCCCTTGGACCCTCCAGGGTCGTGGCCCTTGATGTCTTCGTCTTCGGGTCCGAAACTACCAGTTGAAACTTGGCCAATACGCTATTTTTCCCCGCGACGGCCCGCGAGAAGTTCCGCCTGCTAATAAAGCTCCCAGAGGATTCTAAACCGCGCCCTGAACAGTCTTGCCCAGAGAAGCAAGCTCCTCCAGGAGAGCCATCTCCCGCGGGGACAGGTAGTCCTTAAACTTCGTAGACAGGGCACGCGCATGCTGCGGAGGGACCTCAACGTACAAGACATCGCCCTCGAAAATGTGCCGGCCCACCATGGGCTTGTCGATCGACACAGCCACCTCCTTTCCCGGCCCTGCTTCCCCCACATCCTTACCCTGGTCCTGAATCCGTAATACAACACCCACCCGCTTACCACTGCCATTCACCAAAGGATACTTGGGCCGAATCATCCCATCCACCACTTCAACCCCAACAATTGCGGGGTCACTTCTGCGAAACACGAAACCCTTCAACAACCGAATCTTACCCGGACGAATCAAAAGCTCCATCTCGGCCTTCACCCCGGCAGACTTCTGCGCCTCAACCCACCGCGAATACTCCTCCAGCACATGGTAGATGACATCTCCCTTGAAAACCGGAATGCCGGAAATAGAAAGCTCCAGCTCCGCGTCGGGCAACAACCGCACGTTGAAACAAAGGATCGCCGCAAGGTACCTGTCCTTCGCACGAACAACCTCCGCTTCCACAACGTCTCGACGCGAAACATCACCAATATCAGCCAGCCGAACAGGTATCTGCTGGGCGGCAAGCGAAGTCGTCAAGGCCTCCAAGGACCCCAACGCGTCAGCCTTCACTATGACACCTGTACGGTCAGTGCTGACCTTCACCGTCTCAACCTCGTCCAGAATCCTCTTCTCCAAGGCCCCCTGCAGGGAAGCATCCGCCACCACATACAACGGCGAGCCAGCGATGGCATCGTCCAACCCCGGCGCCGCAACCTTAACGCCCGCGGCCGCGTCCACAGAACTCGCATGCGTAAACTTGTCCCTTGGATCACGAATCTCGTCCAGCGGCTTAGGCAGCAGTAGAGCCCTCACCCTTGTAGAAATCACCCCGTTTCGCCCGGCCACTAGGACATGGTCGTCAACAGACAGGCGCCCATTGTAGATCATCGCGTCCACCGTGACGCCGAGCCCCGGCTCCTCCTTCACCTCCAGAACCGTACCTTCCCCCGGGCCGAGTTCTGAGGTCAGCTCGTCCTTCATGAAGCTCTGAACAAGCCCGATGAGCACAGCCATCAGCTCCGGCAAGCCCTCACCCGTCTTCGCGCTCACAGGAACAAGAGCAACAGTTTTCGCAAACTCTGTAATCCTGTCGAACCTGTCCGCCCGGAACCCAAAGCGTGAAAGGGTTCCCATCATCGTGTAGAGTCGATTGTCGAGGTCAGTCATAACCTCGGAACGCTGAGCTGACTTGTTCAGAAGAAAGGACCCTTCAGGGGAAGACNTCCATCCCGGAACCGCGTCAATCTTATTGCAGCAAGTCAAAAATGGAGTCTTGCGCGCTCGGAGAATGTTGAGTGATTCTACAGTCTGGGGCTCTATACCTTTTGTGACGTCAACAACTAAGACCGCGACATCGGCGGCGGACCCTCCTCGCCGGCGCAAATTGCTGAACGTTTCATGTCCAGGGGTGTCTATGAATAGGAGGCCTGGGACCTCTATCTTCAACTTGAAACGTGCTAGTAGCGGCCCGCAGATCTCGTTGACGGTCCTGGCTGGGATAAGGCTGGCCCCGATCCACTGAGTTATCTGGCCAGGTTCTCGAGCGGCGACAGAAGTGCCCCTAATTCGATCGAGAAGCGTTGTCTTGCCGTGGTCCACGTGTCCAAGAACCACAACTATTGGCTGTCGGATCGTCATCTCTAGCAGGCTCCATCGCGGAACAGTCCTAGCCCAGTCAGATATTAAACTCTGATTTGGCCCGATACGAAACTGACTATATTGCGTCCTTGAAGAAAATTGAGGCTTCTCTCCTCGCATTCTCGGCGCTGTCGGACGCGTGAATGATGTTCGCAGTAATAGACGTCGAGAGGTCCCCGCGTATGGTTCCAGGCTCTGCGACCAAGGGGTTGGTCGCACCAACCAGCTTGCGAACGGTGTCCACTACGTTAGGACCCTCAATCACCATTAGCATCACCGGTCCTGACGTCACATGTTCAACGAGTTCTCGGAAGAACGGTTTTCCCCTGTGAACCCTGTATAGGTCTTCTGCCTCTCTTCTNGAAATTTGGTGAAGTCGCAGCTCACGGAGAACCAGTCCCTTGCGTTCGAGCCTAGAGACAACCTCCCCGACAAGNCGCTGTTTGAGAGATTCGGGTTTTAGGAATGAAAAGGTCTTCTCCGCGGTCGGGTTGCTCAGCGGCCTTTCTCTCTCTTGCCGTAGTAGGCTGTCCACTTGAGCTTACGTGAATCCCTACCAAAGGAGAGGCTGCTTATTCGGCACCGCCTGCTACAGAAATACAGGAGCGTCCCGTCGTTCCTAACGTGCATCATCCCGGTCGTACTGTTAAAGTTCTTGCCGCAGAAGCTACACCTGAAATTCTTGGGCATGGAATGAGCCCTACCTTATCTTCTTGGCTTCCCGCTCGGTTTCTCTCAGCATCAGTACGTCGCTAAGCCTAATGGGTCCCTTAACGTTTCTAGAGATAATCCGCCCTTTGTCTCTACCTTCTAGGACCCTTACGCGGACTTGAATTACCTCTCCGGTTACGCCTGTGCGGCCAATGATCTGAGTGACTTCGGCAGGGATAAGGGGTTCGTCAGATCTATCTCTGGCCCTGCTCACTTCCCTGCACCGGTCTTCCTGAGGCCTTCAAAGACCTTCAATAGTTCTTTCAGGGATTGTGCTGCGTCGCCGGGCTCGACTACAGATATTGCCGCGGAACCCACGTCTAGTCCGGCCGACTTNCCGAGTTCCAGTTTGCTGGGCACGTACAGNTACGGTATCTTTCTCTCGTCGCATAGAATCGGAAGGTGTGCCACAACCTGCGGCGGCTCAACGTCCTCCGCGATGATCACTATTTTTGCTATTCCGCGCTCTATGGCCTTGGTGGTCTCGTTCGTTCCCTTTCTCAGCTTGCCAGTGTCCTTGGCGACCTGGAGAAGTTGGTAGGCCTTGTCAGCTGCTTCCTTGGGAACCTGAAATCGGACATACACGGACTTTTGTGCCATCAATCTTCACTCTCATCGGCCTTGTAGCTTTCGGTGGCGGAACGGGGCTTTTATGAAGGTTTCGATTGTCCCGAAGAAAACAACACTAAATACGGCTGGAAACGAGTCACTTCGACTATGTCGAAACCCGCACCACAGCAACCCTCTCCTCCAAAGGAGAAGAAGCTCAGAATGCGGAGCGAGCTATATGACGTTACGCCAACGTCAGTGAAGCTGAAGAATCGAAAGTGCCCTAGGTGTGGGTCCGTAATGGCATCACATGATAAACCCACCCAACGATGGGTCTGCGGGTCCTGCAGCTTTACAGACTACGGCTCCAGGCCTTAGGCCGGGATGAATTCATCTAACTCGAATCGCGAAACGGCCTGCGATCTTAATTCCCATGAGCCTTGCGACCTCCGAGTTCGGAGGGTCCAAAACCACTACGAACCCTGACCAGTCGTCGCTGAGATTACTGGACTTACAATTGGGACACACNGGGCCATTGCTTATCATTCGGCAGTTCTTGCAAGCTTTTTCTGTCAAGCCTTATGTTCCACTTTCACCGGCTTGCCTTTTAGCTCGTCCTGAATCCACTCGATCCTTCCTAGGAAAGGCTGACGCAGGGTTATTCCGATTTTTCCTCCCGAACCTCCACGGGGAAAACTTACCGCTATGATGCGTCCCCGGACAAGGTTTCCCTTCCCAAGTTTCTTCTGCGACTCCCGTCCCGACAGGACCCCATGCTTCTCGTCATACGTGATGAAGTCGTCCACGATCTGGGAAACGTGAAGCAAAGCGTCCTCCGGGCCGATTCGTACGAAAGCTCCAAAGTCAGTAACTTCAACCACTTCCCCCTCCACTACCTCGTGTAGCTCAGGGTAGAAGGTCAGAAGTTTGAAGATCGCCTTGTGGTGCGTGGAACCGTCGCCTGGAAGTATCTTTCCCGTAGTCTCAACATCAACATCCGTGACCAGAATGACGTAGCCTAGTTCTTCGTCCACATAGTTCTCATACTTGAGCTTGATCTGNTCCCTTGCGACCTGGTCGATGGGGTCGCCGAATTTCTGAGGAGGAATACGGACCACGTCCTCAACAGATACTATCCTGAACATGTCACCACGGCGGTCAAAGTCGCTTATTTTAGGGCTCCGCTGGACTCCGANCAGGGCCTATCGAATGGTCATTGCAAAGGAACCACTTGGCGAACTTTCGAAGAGCGAAGGCACGATGTGAATACCTGTTTTTTTCCGACTCGGGCATTTGCCCGAACGTTTTGGAATCAAGCCGGAGAGCAAAGATGGGGTCATATCCAAATCCTCGCCTTCCCGCCTTCCGCCTTGAGATCACGCCGTTAACCCTCCCTGAGAATGTCTTGAAAACGCTTCCTTCCAAGTGCGTTGCTATGCTGGATTGAAAATAGGCTTCCCGTCCTCGAGCTCTTTCAACCAGTCGCAGTATGCCGTCCAGTCCAAGAGTCTGGAGGACATATGATGAGTACGGTCCTGGGAAGCCATTCAGGGCACTTATGAACAGCCCCGAGTCCTCCACAATTATCGGACGGTCCACTTTCTCTGCAAGGGATCTTGCGGCAAAGAGCGCGATTTCTTCGAGATCCTGGCTCTGAATCTCAACCTTAGGCAGGCGAATCTGTCCAAGCGATATGTTATGGTTTGAAAGAACGGCCCTTGCTTCTCTGAGCTTGTGAGAGTTCTCGGTTACAAGCCACACTTTCTTTCTATCGGAGCGCGAAGTAGCGGCCCCTCCTTGCAATCTCAGCGGCTTTCCTGAAGGTTTCACGCCCCTTTCTCGGGCCTAGTATCTCCTTGTATCCATTTGAGACTGCCCTCGAGCTGGACTCATCGTCAACGACGTGAGTCGTGGCCAGCGACCTTCTCAGCAGGTGCAGGTCAATTCCCCTGTCTTCAATTTCCGTCGACCAGGAGGACATTCCAAAGTCGAGGATGAAGGGAGTATCTCTGCCTGCAACGATGATGTTTGAGGTTGTTAGGTCCCCGTGAACTATTCCGCCTGAATGGAGGAGTCCTATCTGTCTACCTAGCTCTCTGAAGATGCGGAGTATGCTTCGCGAGCTCCCCCTTTCTAGACCGTCTCTTGCGAGCAGGCCCTTCACATAGGTCATCACTATCGTGGTTTTCTCCAAGTCCACCAGTAGCACAATGGGTGTCCTGACTCCTGCTCTCCTTGCCTCATGTAGAGCAGTCGCCTCCCGGGCAGTCCGTGCTCTCCTGATCCGATTGTCCAGNTCNTGCTCCCTGTATTTTTTCCGAGTCCTTCTCTTAACAACAAGGTCCCAAGCTCCCACTCTTGACANGTAGAGGTCGGCCTCTGCNCCTCGGTGGAAGAGAGTTCCTCCTAGGGCCGGGGTATCCATGGAACCTCCGCCTCGTCGAGCCGCCATCTAGGCATCACGTGGCTCTTAGGCACCGGAACTGCGCCCCCAATATCAAACATGAACTGCCCGGAACTCGCAATCTGCGCTCCACAGTCTCCTGTGTATTCGGCTGGAACAGGGTGGAAGATTGCATCATGGTCTTCTGCCACCATCCGAATCATGTTTCTGAGTCTCCGGTTTGCAGCAACACCTCCCGCCAGCAGGACCTCTCTCTTCCGCGTTTGGACAAGGCTTCTTTCGACGGCCTCCGCGAGCATCGAAAAACCGACTTCCTGTAACGAGTAGCATATGTCAGCAAGTCTTTTGCCTTTCTTCAGAAGCTGAAGGGCCGATGTCAGAAGGCCAGAGTAAGAGACGTCGTTTCCCTTCACCGTATACGGAAGGGGCAGTATTCTCCTCCCTTTTGCNGCAAGCAATTCTACAAAGGCACCGCCAGGAGAGGGTAGCCCAGCCTCGCGTGCAAACATGTCCAACAGGTTTCCTAGGGTTATGTCTTGGGTTTCTCCGTAAAACAACCACCTGCTTCCAAAATGGACTACAATACCGGTGTGGCCGCCAGAGACCAGCACCCCGAGAGGGTCACTGGCTTTCGTCGTGGAGATTGCAAGGTCNAGATGCGCTATTCCATGATGCACGGGGAATAGAGGCACGGAGAGAAAGCCAGCGATAGCTCTCGCCACCGTCGCCCCGACTCTTAGACACGGGCCGAGGCCCGGGCCTGCAGAATATGCGACAAAATCCGGCACGTATGTAGCGCTTTGCGTTTTCCCGCGAAGGGCCTTTTCAACNACCTCCCCTGCGACCTCAACATGGTGCTGTGCTGCCTTCCTAGGGTGGATTCCAACACCATCGGGAGGCTTGTAGGTCGAGTTTACATTNGTGATGATCCTGCCACCTGAGTCAACGAGGCTGGCCCCGAAAGTGTGCGCTGTGGACTCGATACCGATGCACAGTGGTGGTCTGATTACCGGGGCATTCATCGCTTGGAAAGGTTAAATTTCGCCTAATAGCCCCATCGGCNTCCATTCGACGGGAGTGTCTACAGATTCAGCCTGAGATAAACATCGGAACGCTGGGCCACGTGGACAATGGAAAGAGCACCCTTGTCCAATCTTTGACGGGNGTGTGGACCGCAAGACACTCTGAGGAACTNCGACGAGGCATTACGATTCGTGTTGGATANGCGGACGCCAGTTTCTACGAGTGTCCCTCCTGCGAACCCCCGTCGAACTACTCCACGTCCAAAATCTGTCCGAACTGTAAGGGCGAAACCAAGTTCCTGCGGTCCGTCAGTTTCGTTGACTGCCCCGGCCACCACAGCCTGATGGTGACGATGCTGTCTGGGGCCTCGATAATGGACGGAGCCCTCTTCGTAATCTCTTCCAACGTAAAGTGCCCTCAAGCTCAAGACCGAGAACACTTACTAGCAGCNGAAATGGTGGGCCTCCGAAAGCTCGTGATNGTNCAAAACAAGATAGACGTAGTGGATAGACGCCGGGCGAAAGAGAGTTTTGNGGAAATCGGAACNTTCACAAAAAGCACCGTCGCNGAAAGTGCTCCAGTAATCCCCGTGTCCGCTCAACACAGGCTCAACATAGACGTCCTCATTTCGGCGATACAAGAGCGGATACCAACTCCCAAACGAGACCAGGCGGTTCCCCCGAGAATGTCCATTCTCCGTTCCTTTGACGTGAACAAGCCAGGGACCGAGTCAGATGACCTAGCTGGCGGAGTCGTGGGAGGTTCTGTTGTCCAAGGTCTCTTTAGACACGGAGAGGAGGTCGAGATTAGGCCGGGCATAAAGACGGAGGAGGCGAACAGAGTACGGTACGAACCCCTCATCGCGAGGGTGGAGCGCCTGCAGGCAGGGGGAGGAGAGGTTAAACAGGCCCAGCCCGGCGGACTCATAGCTTTAGGCACGGACCTCGACCCTTCGATTACCAAGTCTGACGGGCTGGTAGGAAACGTCCTCGGTAGGGTGGGCACTCTCCCTCCGACGTTGGAGAAAGTGACTCTTGACGTCGAACTCTTTGAGAAAGCAGTGGGTACAGCGCAGCTCGTCCCGGTTCAGAAGATCAAGATGAACGAACCCCTGGTTCTGAACGTGGGCACGGCCGTTACTTCTGGCGTCGTAACATCAGCGCGGGAGAATATTGCAGATGTTCTGTTGAAGAAACCCATTTGTTCAGACCCTGGTTCGAAAGTGGCGCTGAGCCGTCGAATTGGCGAAAGCTGGAGACTCATAGGATTCGGGACTCTTCGTTAGGACGGGNGACCTNCGTGCTGGTCCTTCTTGACACCAGCTTTCTCCTCACGATGCTTCGAGAACACATGGATTTTGGCGANGAAATTCGAACCACAGTTCCAGGACCGCTTCGAATAGTCACCATCGACCTTGTGCAGTTCGAACTGGGAAGGCTNGCGAGACGAGGCTCCTCTGCCACCGGCGGTCTTGCTAAGCTCGCCCTGGAACAANTGGAGANGAAACGGGTTCCCGTCATGGACACTGAACTCGTGGTCAAGGATACTGATACGGCAATTCTAACCGCAGCACTCTCCCAGAAGGGCCCAGTAGCNGTAGCCACTCTTGACAGGCGGCTGAGAGAGANCCTACGTAGAAGTGGAGTCTCAACAATTTATCCTAGAAGGCGAAGAGGCCTAATCCTTTCCAAAGNGCNACGATCCAGTGCTTAAATAAAAGGCCCCGACCGGGACGCATGGAAGACCTCGAATGGCCAGGCTGTATTCTGGAAAACGCGGTAGNTCAGGCTCAACTCGGCCTGTGAGNAGAAGGCCTCCCTCNTGGTTCAAGTACGAGCCGGAGGAGGTCGAGGCAATCGTTCAGAAACTNGCGCGGGAGGGGAACTCTCCAAGTATCATAGGGCAAATGCTCCGAGACAAGTACGGCATACCGTTAGTCACCCAGGTCGCGGGCCGGAGACTGGAACGTCTCCTCTCTCCGGAACTGAGGCCGAAAATCCCTGAAGACCTTGAAAACCTTGTCAAGAAAGCTACTGGAGCGAGAAGGCATCTGGAGAAGAACAGAAAGGACTATCCCAACAAGAGGGACTTGGCACTCATCGAATCCAAGATNCACCGNCTAGTCAGTTTTTACCGAAGCAAAGGCAGACTTCCTAAGGAATGGGAATACAAGCCAGTTGCCGCCTCACTCAAATAGCCATGAATGGACGCCATTCTGAGCTGGAAACACAAGCCAGCAGCTCCGCCGACGTAATAAGGAAATTCGCCTCGCAAAAAACCCCTATTCTCATCATNTCTCACTTCGACGCAGACGGCATCAGCGCGGGAAGCATACTCCTAACAGCAGTCAGCCGGCTCGGAACCCCTGTTCATCTTCGAGCCGTCGACAACCTTTCCGATACAGTGCTAAAGGACCTCGAGACCGTAGACTCCGACCTCGTAATGTTCGCCGACATAGGAAGCGGCTATCTATCCATGATTGGGAAAACGCTTAGTCACAAACAGGTGATCATTTCAGATCACCACCAGACTGCGGGAGACCCCCCAACCAACGTCCACCATTTCAACACACACCTGCTCGGGTTTAATGGATCAGCAGAAATCAGCGGGGCGGGCACAGCCTATCTTCTGGCGAAGGCGGTCGACCAGCGAAACAAGGACCTCTCACCCATGGCCTTGGTCGGTTGTCTCGGAGATCAACAGGACAAAGGCCCTAGGAGGACCCTGACCGGACTGAACGAGACGATACTCAAGGATGCTGTTGATATGAAACTGGTCGAGGTTGCCCAAGACCTGACCCTCTTCGGGAGACAGACGAGGCCAGTCCACCGAGCCATTGCGGCTACGACAACGCCCTTCCTACCTGGGCTCAGCGGAGAAGAAGACCGTTGCCTCGCCCTTCTCGATGCAGCCGGTATTCCGACCAAAGTCGATGACCGGTGGAGGACCGTCGTCGACCTGTCAATAGATGAAAAGCGAAGGCTGGTTGACAGAATCATACAACACATGATATCTCTCAAGACAAGCGGCGAGGTCGCGCTCGAGCTTCTCGGGAGCGTATACACCCTAACACGGGAAGACCCTTGGACCCCTCTTCGTGACGCAAGAGAGTTTGCCTCTCTGCTCAACGCGTGCGGCCGCCTGGGCAAGGCAGGGTTAGGTGTTTGTCTCGGTGTTGGTGACCGCGCAGCCGCTTTTGAGGAGGCACAACAAGTTTACTCTGAATACCGAAAATGGCTCGCGAAATACATGAACTGGCTTACGGGCGACCCCTCCGTCTTGAAAAAGACCGGGAACGTTGTTATCGTTAGAGGCGAAGGGGTAATTGATGAAAACATGACTGGAGCTGTGTCCTCCCTAGTTTCCTCATCGAATTTGTTCGGAGCGTCCAAGGTCACAGTTGTCGTCACGTCCACAAAAGATGGAGCGGCTAAGATTTCCACCAGGGCAACGGACGAGCTAGTGGCAAAGGGGGTCAACCTTGGCAGGCTCCTCCAAGAATTAGCCCCTAACTACGGTGGTAACGGCGGAGGACATGCCATAGCTGCCGGTGCCACCCTGGAAAAAGGGAGGCTCGAAACGTTCCTAGAGGAGTTTGGAAAGAGAATCGACTCGGCGGTATCATGATTAGGGCACGTCTAAACGTCCGAACAGAAAGCATGAAACTGTCACGTTCAGTCATCAAGGNCTCGAGGCCTGACAACTCAGGGTTGCAAGGACTCCGAATCACAGGGCTAGCAGGCTACGAATCGGCTCGCTTTCTGGTAGAGTACGATGGAAAGATTGAAACCTTCATATCCACCTTGGATGGCATGCTCTCTCGCATTCAGGCAGCAACAAAGACTCTGAAGACAATAACACAGGAACACGGAGTAACGTAAGTGTCCAAAGCTACGAAGAAAGTCCGCGACAAGTGGAGGGCCAAAGAATGGTACTCAGTGTACACCCCTTCATACTTCGGTGAACAAATGGTTGCCGCTATNCCCTCGGAGGACCCCAAGAAGCTCATCGGCAGAGTCGTGGAAACAACACTTTACGATATCACAGGAGATTTCTCCCATCAGTCAATGAAGCTCTACTTTCTAGTCGTTTCGGTGACAGGCGACCGAGCCGAGACGATTCTGAAGAGTCACGAGTACTCCACGGACTACCTGAGAAGCCTCGTAAGACGAGGTAGCACACGCATCGACGGACTATTCACCGCGAACACAGTCGACAGATACCTCACTAGAGTGTATAATGTAAGTTTCAGCCACGGCCGAATACAAGGGTCCCAGGAACACGCAATCAGGGAACTGATGGGGAAAGTCGTTGCTGAGAAAGCTTCCAAGCTAACCTACTCACAGCTCTGCCATGAAATGGTTTTGGGGAAAATGGGGTCCGACGTATACAACGAAGCAAAGAAAGTCTGCCCGCTCAGGCACGTCGGTGTGAGAAAATCCAAACTCCTCTCCATGCCCCTGGCGACCCCTAGTCTCGAGCCAGCTAACACCCTGGCCGCCGAAGTGGTCGTGCCTGCCCAAGAACCTCCCTCCTAGCAGAATCCTAGAATGAACCTTCGCTTCGGGAGTTCAGGCATCAGAGGAAAATATCCTGAGACGGTCAACCCAGCAGTAGCATTTGAACTCGGGAAACTGCTACCGAAGACTCTAGGTGGAACGGTCGCCCTGGGACGCGACCCCAGACACTCGGGCCAGGTCTTGAAGGCTGCGTTCGTTGCGAGTGCGCTCCAATCAGGTGCACGAGTACTGGACTACGACATGGTGCCAACTCCGGCAATCGCGTATGAGACCAAGTTCCATAGAGCATCCGCAGGCGTGGTAATCACTGCAAGCCATAACCCACCGGAATACAACGGGTTCAAGATATTCGATTCAACAGGGAGAGGCCCTCAAAGACGAGAGGAGCCTATTCAAAGCCAAGGTGCACGGGGCAAAACCCCTGGGGAAAACTCCGTTTGCAGGCGTGGTTCAGAATCGCCAGCCACATTCCTACGTGGACATGATAACGCAAATCAGGCTTGAAAGGAAATGGAGGGTGGTCTTAGATCCCGGAAACGGCGCAGCAAGCCTGCTTGGTCCTAGAGTGTACAGAGAACTATTGGGCGGCGTGACGTCGATAAATTCGGTGCCGGATGGCTCCTTTACGGCACGCGGCTCTGAACCAACGGAGAAGAGTGAGAAAACCCTCTCGGCGACTGTGGTGGAAACCCGGGCGGACGCTGGTATCGCGTTCGACGGGGACGGCGATAGAATGTTCATTGTCGATGAGAAAGGCAATCGTCCACTCCAAGACAGGGTACTTGCATCTTACATCTCGTTTCTTTCAAGACGGTCGAAAGGACCATTTCTTGTTCCCCTCGACGCTTCCATGGCGATTGACGAGGTCGCGGAGCAGCACGGAGCCAGATTGGTCAGGGGCCCTGTGGGAGACGCCTTGCTCCTTCAGGAGATGAAGAAGTGCGGGGCAAAGTTCGCAGGTGAACCGTCAGGGGCCTGGATACACTACGACCATAATTCGACGCCGGATGGTATTCTCTCTGGCCTGCTTTTCTTGAAGTCCGTTGAGGAGATGGGGGGACCTGTGTCGAAGGGGATAGAGGCTGTTCCGCAGTACAGTATGATTCGTCACAGCGTTCGATATCCCCAGAGGCTGACCCGGACTAAGGTTGAATCTCTTGCAAGAGGGCTACGGAGGGTGCTGGGGACAGATTCTTCGACCAGCATCCGGTTCGGTCTGAGAGTGAGCACTGAGCAGTCGTGGATACTTGTGCGTGAAAGCGGGACAGAACCCGTTATACGCGTGACCGGAGAGTCCAAGAAATCTTCAGAGGGGTTACGTGTTATGAGAGAAAGTCTCCGCCTCCTGAGGCGCGTCTTGAAGAGTCGACACTAGCTTGAGAGCTGTCGTGTTGGCTGCTGGGAGGGGGGAACGACTATGGCCTCTCACAGAGAACAGGCCCAAGCATCTACTGCCTGTCGGTGGTAGGCCTGTTATTGAGAGAACTCTTCGCTCGTTGTCCAAGTCCGGCGTTCGCGACGTTGTTCTAGTCATAAACTTCCGGGAGGATAAAATCCGCCAGGAGATTGGCAACGGACGGCATCTTGGATGCGACATAACCTATGTCAGACAGAGGAGAATCGCAGGGACCGCAGACGCAATCAAGGCAGCCAAAGCCGAGCTTGACAGAGAGGACATCTTCCTCGTTGTTTATGGAGACGACTATTACAGCGAAGACGCTCTTTCCAGAATGGTCAAAAAGGCTGCCAGAGCAGACGATATGATGATTGCAACTGCCATTGTTGAGAACTCAGCAAGGTTTGGCAGCCTTACTATCAGTCACGGGCTTGTTCGCTCGATAAGGGAGAAGCACGTCAAGGGGCGGGGGCTCGTCAACGCGGGAATATATCTGCTCAGCAAGTCGATCTTTCCCGTGGTAGCGAAGACCAGAAAATCCTTACGGAATGAATACGAATTGACGGATGCTCTAGAAGAAATGCTTCGCCAGGGCCAAAGGCTTAGTGCCTTTCGCCTTGAAAAGGGAGAATGGGTGGGGATTAGCTATCCATGGGATTTGCTGGAGGCGAACCGTCTGGCGATGGACAAGCGTCGGCCCTCCGTAGCCGGTAAGGTCGAGGCCGGTGCTAACCTTAGGGGCTCCGTCGAAGTTGAGAGGGGGGCGGTTGTGAAGTCAGGCAGCTACTTAGAAGGCCCTGTTTTCGTGGGCGAGGGTGCTGTGGTGGGGCCAAACTCGTACCTTCGTCCCCATACTGCTCTGGGCCGAAACGTGAAAGTCGGGTCTAGCTGTGAAGTAAAGAACAGTATAGTGATGGCTAACACAACCATTCCGCACCTGTCCTATATTGGCGACAGTATCATAGGCGAAAACTGCTCACTCGGAGCTGGCACAATAACCGCTAACCTTCGCTTCGACGAAGCAACAGTGAGGTCGGTTGTGAAAGGGGCCATGGTGGATAGTCGAAGGAAGAAACTTGGGGCTGTCCTAGGAGACGGCGTCCGAACAGGGGTTAACGTATCCCTCCTTCCAGGTGTCAAAGTCGGAGCCGGAGCGTGGGTCGGGCCCGGGGCTGCCGTAAAACGAGACGTGCCCTCTCGTGCCAGGCTCACAGGTTAAGCCTTCCTCGGGCCGGCCTAGTCATAGCTTTCAGAGAAGACAAAAGTATCCTTACCGTCGTTGGGCGGAACTTACTATACTGACCACATCTCCGTCCTTCAACTCATAGGTTTCGCCCAGACGCATACCGCCCCTCGCATTGACCCCGTAGAGAAAACGTTCTCCCAATTCGGTGTGGATTCTCGAAGCCAGCTCTCCCATTGTGGTCCCTCTGGAAACCAGCAGAGCGTCAGGCAGAATGTTACCGGAATGGTCCGTCAGATGTTCAGGGTCCTCTACTGGATAGACAACGATCATATCCAGCAGCCGAAGGAATGCTGCGTTGATACAATCCTGAACTCCGGT
>C687J29651_10000620_pt1 | contig 14512 bp, 17 predicted proteins | sample RifCSP13_1_FD_29651 | JGI IMG/M metagenome (IMG submission 29651) | reverse complement strand
CTAGCATCTTTGCCCATTCCAACAGTAAGGTCCGTGCTCGCATAACGACCGCGCTCATCTTCGTGAGGATAATTCTCAACGCCCTTTTCTAGCCCATACAGAGTTGCCTTGTCCGCATTCAATGCATAGACAAGGATGTACTCGTGATCGATGGAAAGAGGGGTTCCACGCATCGCTGATGAACTGCGGCGTTTCCAGACCAACGATCCCAAATTGCTCGTCAACCCAAAAATCTCATCCATTACAGGACGCAAGTGGCCGAGCTCGTTTTCATCAATGCTGACAAAAATAATGCCGTCGTCTCTCAGGAATTGACGCAACAGAGATAAGCGTGGGAACATCATGCACAGCCACTTGTCGTGCCGGCTGAGGTCTTCGCCCTCGCGCCCCGCTACTTTGCCCAACCATTCACGTATCTCCGGGCTATTGACGTTGTCGTTGTAGACCCAACTCTCATCGCCAGTGTTGTAGGGCGGGTCAATGTAAATGCACTTCACCCGTCCGGCGTAGAAAGGCAGCAGGGCCTTGAGGGCCAGCAGGTTATCGGCCTGCACCAGCAGGTTGCCGCTGCCGGGGTCGCCTACGGAGACTTTCTCGTCGCACCGCAGCAGGTGGAAAGGCACTTCGTTGTGGTGATTGATGACGGCGGGCTTGCCCAGCCAGTCGAGGGTTGGCATTCGGACTCCCACTACCAGGCATGAGATGTTTCGCGCCAGCGGCGCTCAACATAGCAGAGTAGGTGCGGGGTGCATTGTAAGCGGGAGGGGAAAGGGGCGCAAACGCGGGGCCTCGGCCTCGACGTCAACCGGCGGCGGGCTGTCAAAAAAGGGGAGGCGATAAACTGGCCTGGCATGTTGCGATAGCTCTTTTGCCCTGGCCTGTTCCTTGCCAGGTCAACCCTTGCTAATAAAGGACGGATTGAGGTGTTCAGCGCGGGGAGTGAGCCATCCCAAGTCCATCCGATGGCGGTCCAAGTCATGGGTGAAATGAAGATTGATATTCGCCAGCAACTTTCTAAACATCTGGATGAATTTCGGGCCCAGAAGTTCGACTACATCATCACCGTCTGTGACCGGGTGCGAGAGGTTTGCCCGGTGTTTCCCGGCGACCCTGACTTGATATTCTTACAGAAAACAGGCCAGATACCTCCAGCCATCAGTATGCCCACGGCGGCGTCCAGACTTGCGGGAGCAATGTCAATCGCACCGCGCTTGCGCCGTTCAATGCGTGCAACGCTCTCCGTGCCAGCGCCAGCGCCGCCTCCGCCGCTGGACAGCCGGGACAATTCATCACCAGATCAATTTCAATACTATCTGCGCTCACCCGTACCGCGCGCACCATCCCCAATGCGACGAGCGACATCCCAAAAGACGGATGGATTACGGTGTCCAGCACGGCGCGGGCTTCGGCTTCAGTGACCATCGGGGCGCAGGCCCAGCGCTTCCAACCGCCTGCGGATGGCCGGGACGGAAATCTTGCCGCCGCCGCTGAGGACTTCGCCATTCACCAACACCAGCGGCAGTTGCGCGCCGGGCGGCAGCGGTGGGCACGCCGGATCGAACAAATCAAAGTAGTCCACCCGGACCGACCCACTGAAGCGCGCGGCCAGTTGCCCGGCGGCCCACGCCGCCACCTCGCGCCATGTATCTTTCATGCCTTCGGCGCANGCCACTGGCGCGCCGATGATGTGCACCACGATCGGCATGGTCATCGGCTGCAACACCCTGGGCCGGCATTTGGGCCACAGGCGGGGAATGAGAGACTCGCGTCATCGCCGCTACGAATCACCAGTCCGGCAGTGATGACCTGCCGCGTCTTCTGGCGATGACATTTCGGGCACTCCGGTTTCAGCCCGGCCTCTTTCTCTCTGATCGAAGCGCGGACTTCAAAGATTTCGTCGCAGTCTTCGCATTGAAAATCGTAGAGCGGCATCTCTGACCTCCGGCGCTCTAGCAGCACCCCGGTCGCCTCGCAAGCGAGGCAAAGTCAACACCCAGCAACTCGCTGACGTCTCGATTGACCTCGCGCCAGTAGTCAATGGCGAATTGCTGAGTGCGGACGTAATCCATGATGACGCGGTTGGCCTGTGCCATACGCTGCAGGGCGCGCAGTTGATCCACGTCATGCTGAGTGACCTCGCCGCGCGCTTGTCCGCTTCGCGCGCGCACGTCGGCCTGAGCTTCGGAAAGTTGCCGGAGCAACGCCTGGGCCTGCGCGTCGGCTTCCAGAAGATCACGGGCATGATGGTAGAGCACAAATGGCTCGGATTGGCGGAGGTTGACGGCCAGCGCTTCCGTTGCGGTCAGCAGTTGCGGGGAAAGAGCAACGTTGTCGGTGTTCATAGCGCCCTCTCAGCAGCAGCCTGAGGCGCAGGCGGCGGCAAAATTCAAGCCAACGTCCTGGGACAGCACATCAGCCGTCGCCTGGCACAAGGCGCGCAAATCGGCTTCGGCCTGCAAATAGGCGACGACCGAGGCCTCGGCCAGGAATGCGTTTCGCAACCGCTCCAATTCGGCCTGCTCTTCGGGGCTGACGGCGTTGAGCATGAGCAAGGCTTGCAGCGAGTTCTGTTTGGATTGGAAGGCCTCCATCGCCTGTTGGGCAGCCTCGTCGTGGCGCAGCCGCTCGCCGGCCTCTTCAAACGCCTTGAACTGCGGCGTATCGGCCAGCGCAGCCGCAAAATCACGCGCGGCCTGCCGCACCACGCTGGGCGGCGCGAGTTCCAATTCATTGAGCGCAAAATCATTCATGTGTCATTTTCTCCTGTGGTCGCTGCACCACTAAGACCGGGTGGCGGCTGAGGCGCACCACGTTTTCAAAGGTGCTCCCAGACAGCATTTCCTGCACGGCGCTGCGGCCATGCGAGCCGAGGACGATCAGGCACGGGTCAACCTCGTCCGCGACCTTTAGCGTTTCGCGGAAGGGAATGCCATGACGGAGCACGGCGCGGGCCTGCAACCCATACAGCCTGAGCGCGCGGCAAAGTGCCTCCAGCCGCTCGGCGTCCTGCCGGTCGAACTCGGCGATCTGTTCCGTCGGGCGGTGTCGCATCGCACGTTCGTCCTGCACGTGCAGCACGATCACTTCTTCCGTGCCCGCCGACTTCAATCGCTTGGCAATCTGGAACGCAGCGTCCGCGCAATCGGAGAAGTCGGTGGGGTGGAGTACGCGAGTGAACATCTGCGCGCATACCCGGCGGCATTCGATGTGTCCCAGCTCGCGGACGACGTGGAACTTCTGGATCAGCACCGGGACGGTGGCGCGGCGGATCACCTCGTAGGCGGTGCTGCCAATCAACAACTCCTGGGCGGCCGTCACCCCCTGCGCGCCTAGGACGATTGTTTCCACACCCTCATCCTCGGCGACGCGCACGATTTGCTCCGCCGCGTTGCCATACTCGATCCGGGTCAGCACCCGTAGCCCTTTCCCTTCCAACGCCATTCTGGCGACGTTCAACCGTTCACCCAGGCTCCAGCGCCAGTATTCCAGGCTTTCGCGGTTAATGGTTTCAGGCAAGGGAACGTCGCTGCTGCGGATCACGCTGAGCAGGATCACCTCGCGCAGCCCGGCAGACTTCAGATCCGGCAGGCAGGCCAGCGCCGCATCGGCGTAAGCGGAAAAATCGGTCGGGAAAAGGACGCTTGAGAACACTGTGCCTGGCTACTGCCTGGCCGTCTCCTCCGCAGTCGAGCGGGCATCCGGCGCAGCCGGGACCATCTGCGGAGAGGCCGCCGTCAGCGGCTGCCCAAAGTAGCGCTTCTGGAACGCCAGGGCCACGTTGACCAGGCCGATCATCACCGGCACTTCGATTAATGGCCCAATCACCGCGGCAAAGGCCGCGCCGCTGTTGAGGCCAAAGACCGCCACCGCCACGGCAATGGCCAGTTCAAAGTTATTGCTGGCCGCAGTGAACGCGAGCGTCGTCGTCTTGGAATAGTCCGCGCCGACGGCCCGGCCCATGAAGAAACTGACCAGGAACATCAGCACGAAGTACGCCAGAAGCGGGACGGCAATCCGCACCACGTCGAGCGGGATGGTGACGATGAGATTGCCCTTCAGGCTGAACATGACCACGATGGTGAAGAGCAAGGCCGCCAGCGTGAGCGGGCTGATGCGCGGGATGAAGATGCGGTGATACCACTCCTTGCCTTTGGCCCGGATCAGCGCGAGGCGCGTCAGAAATCCGGCGATGAAGGGGATGCCCAGGTAGATGAACACGCTCTTGGCGATCTCGCCAATCGTGATCTTCACGAGGCTCCCCGACATGCCGAACCACGTCGGCAATACGGTGATGAAGACGTAGGCATACACGCTGTAGAAGAAGACTTGAAACAGGCTGTTGAACGCGACCAGCCCGGCGGCGTATTCGGTGTCGCCCCGGGCCAATTCGTTCCACACGATGACCATGGCGATACAACGGGCGAGGCCGATCAGGATCAGGCCGGTCATGTATTCCGGGTAGCCGCGCAGAAAGACGATCGCCAGCGCGAACATCAGGATCGGGCCGATGAGCCAGTTCTGGAGGAGCGATAGGCCCAGCACCTTCCAGTTGCGGAAGACGTCGCCCAGCTCCTCGTAGCGCACCTTCGCCAGCGGCGGGTACATCATCAGGATCAGGCCGATCGCGATGGGGATATTCGTCGTGCCCACCGACACGGCCTCGTTGAGGTTCTGCACGGCGGCGGGGAACAAGTAGCCCAGGCCCACGCCGACGGCCATGGCCAGAAATATCCACAGCGTCAGGTAGCGGTCGAGGGTGGACAGTCGCCGGGTGACGCCGGTGGTTGGTATGGCAACCTCTGTAGATGTGGTCATGGTATGTGTCTCCTGTGACTTCAAGTAGTTTGAGTAGTGATCTTACGCAACAAGTCCGGCACCTTTTGGGCGATGTCATCGCGCACGGCGCGGAAGAGGGCCATCACTTCGTCGTCCGTGCCGGTGGCCTTGGCCGGATCGGGGAAGCCGAGGTGGACACGCTTGCCCTGCCCTCCCCCTCCCGGTGGTCGGGGGACAGGCAACCACACCGGACACTCCTCCGCCGCCGAGTCGCACACCGTCACCACGAGATCGAACGGCACGGTGCGGAATTCGTCGGCGTGCTTGGAGCGCCCGTCGTGTTCAATGCCGATTTCGTGGAGGACGCGCAGGGCATTGGGGTGGACGTAACCGGTCGGTTTCGTCCCGGCGCTGACGGCTTCCCACTCGTCGCCCATCCGGGCGTTGACGACGGCCTCGGCCACTTGCGAGCGGCAGGAGTTTCCAGTGCAGAGGAAGAGGACTTTGCGTTTCACTACGGCGCTCCTTTGGGCGGTGAGCCAATGGCTGGCGCTTCGATGACGATGGCCTGCAGCGCCGCGAGTTTCTCCGCATACGGCGGCTCAAGCAGCGGCGGGCAATCGGCGATCTGCTTCTGCGAGGCGGCCAGTTTGAGCGCGAACGTGAAGCAGGTCGGCTCGCCGCACTGCTTGCAATTCGTCTGCGGCAGGAGTTTGTACACCGCCATCGGCGTCGGGCGCTGATGCGTTTCGTGGTCGGGCGTGATCTCGGCGCGGCGCTCCCACGTCCGGTTGACCAGCGCAACCAGTCCCTCGATCTCTTTCCTCGCCGCCTCCTGATCGTCGACGTTGCTCGTGGCGATCTGGTAAGCGTGAAAGGCGATGTTGTGCCCGCCCTTCTTCCACGTCAGCGCGTTGGCCGCGCGGTTGTAGACCGCGCCCCGAAGAGTCGCGTTGAGATAAGGCAGAACTTCTGAGATGTCAATCGTGAGCCGGGCGACGGCGGAGAAGCGCTCCGCGCCCGGCTCGCACGGCGGGGTGAACAATTCGAGATCATAACGTTCGATGAGTTTCTTATCCATTCACATGCTCTGCAAGGTCAACGGTTCGGGCATAGCCTGCCCGTTGCCATAGATGCGCTCGCCCAGTTCGATCAACATCTCCAGTCCTTTCACTTCATGCGGCAGAAGCGGGATTCGCAGCATAGGAACGGGGAACCGCCGCGCAATCTCAACCAGGTACTTTTCCTGCATGGCGCGACGGGCGCGGGTAAACGGCGTGGTGGCCTGTTCCAGCGGGATGAGGAAATTAGCGACGACCAGCCCCGGCTCGATGCCCACGCTGCGGAGTTCCTCGGCGGCGCGGTAGGCTTCGAGGATTGGCGTGGACTCTGGGTACATCACAAACGCAAACGTGCAGCGGGCCGGGTCGCGCATCATGTCAATCACCTGCGCGAAGCGCTGTTTGGCGACATCGTCGGCGGCGGCTGTGTCCACCGTGGCGAAGACTTTCACCTCAATCTGTTTGCTCCAGTCTATCGGCAGTTCGAGCAGGCGCAGGGTGTGGCCGGTGGGCGCGGTGTCGAACACGATGACCTGCCACTCGTCCTGTGAGGCGTAGTCAATGAACTTGTCAAAGGCCGCCATCTCTTCGGTGCAGGGCGAGTCGAGTTCCTCGGCCATCACTTTGATCGCCTCTGGCGGGCGACCACGCCGCCGGGCATCGTCGAGGATGCGGGCTTTGTACGTTTCGGCGGCGGCCTTCGGGTCAATCTTGACCGCCCACAGATTCGGCACGCCTTCGACGGGCGCTACGTCGTCCCCGACCGGCGCGCCCAGCACATCGCCGAGATGTGCCGCCGGGTCGGTCGTCAGCAACAGCGTATGCAAACCCTGTCGCGCCAGCCAAACGGCCGTGAGGCACGAGGCGACCGTCTTGCCCACACCGCCTTTGCCGGCGAAGAAAAGCGTGCGCCGAGAGCCGTTCGGCATCACGCGCGGCAGAATCTGGGACGCGGAGGAGCGCGGTTCGACGCGGACGTCCGGCAAGCCTGAGGCAGGTTGATCTGTCACGAATGCGTTGACACCGTCGAAGAACATGCGCGCAACCTCGCGCAGGCAGGCCACGCCTTTGATCTCACCCGGCAAGAGAACCATGCGGCGAGCGGGAAGAGGGAGTTCGGCTTCGATCTGCTTCAGATAACGCGCCTGCATCTCCGCCCGCGCCGCGAAGAGCAGGTTGATGGTTTCTTCCGGCGGGATGATGCCATTGATGATCAGTTGGTGGGTGTGAATGCCCAGTTTGCCCAACTCGGCGGTGGCCCGCTGAGTTTCTTTGATCGCCATGGCTTCGGGATGCAAGACGAAGACGAAGGTGGTCTGCGCCGGGTCACGCATCGTCGCCAGCGCGCGCTCGTACTTGCGCTTGGCGTCCTGGATGGCCGCCGCCGGGCCGATGCAGGTCTGGCCGCTGCCGGCGCTGGCCGCGTCAATGGACTGGCTCCATTCGGCGGGCAATTCCAGCAGGCGCAGAGTGTGGCCGGTGGGAGCGGTGTCGAATATCACCACGTCAAAGGCGTTGCCGTTCTGTGCGGGCGCGTCGAGGAAATCCGTGAAGCGGTCGAAGGCCGCGACTTCCGAGGTGCATGGCCCGCTCATCTGCTCTTCCATCACCTGCACCATCTGCGGCGGGAAGGCGGCGCGGATGGGAGCCATGGCGCGGTCAATGTATTCCTCGGTGGCGCGGTCGGGGTCAATCTCCATGGCCCACAAGTTGGGTACGCCTTCAATCGGCGTGATGCGGTGGCCGATGGTTTGCTCAAACACATCTGCCAGATTGGAGGCGGGATCGGTGGTGACGATGAGAGTGGCTTTCCCTTCGTCAGCGTAGCGCACGGCAGTGGCGCAGGCCATGCTGGTCTTGCCCACGCCGCCTTTGCCGGAGAAGAAGACGAAGTGGGTCATACAGAGGCTCCATTCAACGCGGCTTTGACCTCAGCCAGCGTCGGATACGCGCCGAATTTGAGCACCCGCCCGCGCACGACGGTAATCGGCAGGGCTTCCATCTGCCTTTCGCGCACCAGGCTCATCACCTCGGCGTTGCCCAGAAAGGCGTTGGGATGGCTGGTCATCTGGTAGCGTTCCACGCGCACGCCCTCGGCTTGCAGGGCAAGCACCATTTCGTTCACGTCCAGCAGGGTCTGGTCGAGGGTGGGACCGCACAGGCCAGTCGGGCAGCACATCGGCGGGTCGAACAGTTCGACCGTCGCCGTGTGAGTCTGCGTGGGAGCGGACTCGAAAAGCGGAACAGGTTGGGTCATGATAATTCAATCTCCGTTGAAGTAATAGGACAAAAAAAGTCACCGTTCGACCAGGGCGATTTCGCCGACACGGACCAGCGCGCCTTGAGGGCCACACGTTGGGCGGCGGGGCTTGATGCGCGCGGGGTCGAAGAACATGCCGAAGATTTCGTTGAGTTCGTCGAGGGCTTTGCGATTGATAGAGTAGTACACCCACCGGGCGTCGAGCGCGTCGCGTTCTACGTCCACCAACCCGGCCTCCCGCAGCGCGCGCAGGTGGTGCGAGATCAAGTTAGGCGGCATCTTGAGCGCGTCGCCCAACTCGCAGTTACACTGCACACCTTCCATGAGCATGTGCAGGATGAGCAAACGTTTTGGCTCGGCCAGCACCTTGAGGTGGTCGGCGAGGGCTTGCAGGTTGGTGGGAGGAGAGGCAATGCCTTTCACGAGCGGGCTCCTTCAACAAATTAGTTCAATCTAGATTGAATTATACCTGGGGGGGCAACGTGGTCAAGGAAGGATGTCATTCAATGAGGGTGACTTTTGTTCGAGACGTGCGCAGGAGAACTATAATGGGGCGCATGTGGGTTATTTTCGCCCTTGGCGCGGCGCTACTGGCCTCGTTCAATCCCATCATCAACAAACGCTTGCTGGCCGATACGGATGTTTCGGTAGTCGCCTGGGCGGGGCAGGCATTTGGTCTGCCGTTGCTAGCGTTCAATCTCGTCCTGTTCTTTGGCCCGCTCCCGCACGTGGATAGTTGGTTCTTCACCGGCATTCTCGGCTCGGCGATCCTCAACGCGTTGGCCCACTTGACGGCCACGCAGGCTTTGAAGGAGGGTGAAGCCTCCCTCGTCGCTCCGCTGTTCGTCCTCAGCCCGGCCTGTACGCTGTTAGTTTCGTCAGTGATGCTGCGAGAAATACCGGCACCTGTGCCGCTGGTCGGAGTAGGGTTGGTGATCGTCGGCGCGTACCTGCTCGCGCTCCCCTCGTGGCGCGAGGCGCTTGCGCCGCTGCGGGCCGTCGTTTATCAGCGGGCTTTGTGGCTGGCGTTGGGGGCCAGCCTGCTGTGGGGACTCACGCCGGTGTTTGAGAAGACCGCGATTCAGCACACCTTCCCTGAAAATCCCGCCGCCGCCGCTTTTGGCGCACTGTTGGCGTTGGCGCTGATGTTGTTTCCGATCATGCAGTGGCGTGCACACCATCCGGTCACGCAGATTCGCGCCCGGCTGCGCGGTTTTGTGGCGCTCGGCGTCATCGGCGGGACCGCGCCGCTGCTGGGTTACGCCGCTTTCAGTCTTGGCCTCGTCGGATACGTCTCGGCCCTGTTCAAGATGAGTTCGGTCTTCGCGTTGCTGTGGGCATACCTCTTTCTTCGGGAAAAGGATGTACCCCGCCGATTGCCGGGCGCGGCAATCATAATGATTGGGGCGATCTTGATTAGCGCGTAGGATTTTGGCCCCGTGCCTGCGCCTCTCTCTGGCGGGTGACTGCTGTGCATTACGGCGCGGGCAGTGACCGGATGTAGGCGATGATGTCTGTCAGTTGCTGATCACTTAACATCTGTTCAGTGAAAGCAGGCATGGGTTGTCGCCCGGCGCGCACCACGAAGGCCAGCGTTTCGTCGTCGGCGTATTGCACTTTGAAGTCCACCGTGTTCTGCGCCGGGCCGAGCTAAGGCAGGGCAACGTCACGTCTCTGCCCTATGCGGACGGAAAATTCGATAAAGCCTTCGCCGTCAATGTTCACTATTTCTGGGAGGATCCGCTGGCGGCCCTGCGTGAAACGAAACGGGTGCTAAAACCCGGTGGGCGCATGGCGCTGGGCTTCATTGACAAGGAGGGTTTCAAGAAACAGGAGTTCACGCAGACGGGNGTGTTCACGTTATACAGCGGCGNTGAAGCGGTGCAACTGCTCAAGGAGGTGGGATTCTCCCAGGCTAGATTCGAGGCGAAGGGGGTTCATCGAGCTGGCCTGGGCTTATGTGCCGTCGCGGAGAAATGACCATTCCAGAACTAACGCGGGTTGCCCTCTACCCGCCGCGCGGCTGATGCGCTGCCCACCACTGTCTGCAGCCGACACGGCTAACCTTTGATTATGCTGACTGATACCGATATCAACCCCGATCACCTTCCTGCCTTTTGCCGGGCTCGCGTGCTGATCCTCGGCGTGGGCAACGTCTTGTTCGGCGATGACGGCTTCGGGCCGGAGGCGGTGAACTACCTGAGCCGCCATTATCACATCCCCGACGACGTCTACGTGATGGATGTGGGCACGGGCGCGCGCAAAATACTCTTCAATCTCGCGCTCAGCGAGGCCCGCCCCGAGGAGATCATTATTGTGGACGCCGTGGATTGGGGGCAGGACCCTGGGCAGGTGTTCGAGATTCCAGTTGAGGCGCTGCCCGCCACCAAGGTGGACGACTTCTCGCTCCATCAGGTCCCCACGTCCAACCTGCTCCGCGAATTGCAGGATCGTTGCGGAATCAGGGTCACGGTCATCGCCTGCGATGTGGGTGTCGTCCCCCAGATGATCGAGCCGGGCTTGACTCAGGGAACACACGAGGCGATTCTCGCCGCCAGCCAGAAAATCGCCCGGCGCCTGTCCCTGCTTCCGGCTGCCGCCAATTGGAGCCAACCCGGCGGATAGGCCCCAGAGCGCGACATGATTTTCATCCTCTTTTCTAGTGGCATTCGTCAGTACCCTAATTCCCCCAATTACACCAAGATAATCGGGGATTTCAGGGTATGCACGAAAGCGGCCTCACCGAAGACCTGTTCACCCACGCCCTCCAGCACGCGCAGGAGGCCAACGCCCGCCGCATCCTCCGCGTGAAGGTCGTCATCGGCGCGCTTTCGGACGCCACCGCCGATTCGATCCGTTTCTACTTCGAGACGCTCGCGCCCGGCACGCTGGCCGAAGGCGCGATCCTCGAATTCAGCACTGCCCCTGGCCAGGCGCACTGCAACGCCTGCGGGCGCGATGTCGCCGTCGCCGAACTCTTTGCCGCGTGTCCCGCGTGCGGCGCGTTCCCGCTCGTCGTCACTGGCGGAAACGCGGTCTACCTGGACAGTCTCGACGTTGAGACATGACGGTTGATGGCGGATGGCTTATGGCTGATGACCTATCGCTTATCGCAAAGCACACCGAGCCGCAATCCGCATNCCGCAATTCGCATCCCGCAATCCGCGATCGGCTCGTGGTGACCGGCGTCGTGCAGGGCGTCGGCTTCCGGCCGTTCGTCTACGGCCTGGCGACGCGCCTCGGCCTGGCGGGGTGGGTGTGCAACACTTCGGCCGGCGTGACCATCGAGGTCGAAGGCCAGCCGGCCGTGGTGGACGAATTTGGCCTCGCGCTCATTCGGGACGCCCCGCCCCTCGCCCGGATCGAGGACATCACCACCGAGGTTCTTACACCCGCAGGCTTCACACGTTTCGAAATCCGTGAGAGCCGCCCGGTGCCCGGCGCATTCCAGCCGATCTCTCCCGACATCTGCCTCTGCCCCGATTGTCTCCGCGANTTNTTCGATCCTGACGACCGCCGCTACCGCTATCCCTTCCTCAACTGCACCAACTGCGGGCCGCGCTTCACCATCATCAAAGACATTCCTTACGACCGGCCTCAGACGACGATGGCCCCGTTCGAGATGTGCCCGGACTGCGCGCGGGAATACCACGACCCGCTGGATCGCCGGTTCCACGCTCAACCGGTGGCGTGCCCGGCGTGTGGGCCGAAGGTGTGGCTGGAGGTCAGTCGCCAGTCGCCAGTCGCCAGTCGCCAGCCATCAGCCATCAGCCATCAGCCATCAGCCATTGAAGAAGCACGGCGCTGGCTGGCTAATGGCAAGACCGTCGCCGTCAAAGGTCTCGGCGGGTTTCATCTGGCGTGTGACGCGGTCAACGAAGCTGCTGTCGCCGAACTGCGCCGCCGCAAAGGGAGAGTGGACAAACCCTTTGCGCTGATGATGGCCGACATGGCGAGCGTCGAACACTACTGTCACGTCTCACCCGAAGAGCGCGCCCTGTTGGAGTCGCGCGAGCGGCCCATCGTGTTGCTGTGGAAACGGGATGGGGCAGCTCCGCCCATCGCCGCCTCCGTCGCTCCCGGCCAGCGCACGCTCGGCGTCATGCTGCCCTACACGCCTCTGCATTACCTGCTGTTTGCCGATGGACAACCGCTGACCGACAACGGTTCGCTTCAGCCTTCAGCCTTCGGCCCTCATCCTTTAGTGATGACCAGCGGCAACTTTTCCGAAGAGCCGATCGCCACCCGCAACGACGAGGCGTTAACGCGGCTGGTTCCGCTGGCCGATGCTTTTCTCCTGCACGACCGCGACATTCACGTCCGCACCGACGATTCGGTCGTGCGCATCTTTGAGGGCAGGGAATTGCCCATCCGCCGCTCGCGCGGTTATGCCCCCTACCCCGTCAAGCTGCCCTTGGCCGTGCCGCCCATTCTCGCCGTCGGCGGCGAGCTCAAAAACACCTTCTGCGTGGCGCGTGATCAATATGCCTTCCTCAGCCACCACATCGGCGACATGCAAAACCTCGAGACTCTGCGCTCGTTCGAGGCGGGTGTGCGGCATTTCGAGAATCTCTTTCGCGTCACGCCCGAAATCATCGCCCACGATCTCCATCCCGACTACCTCAGCACGCGTTACGCGTTACGCAACACGCCACATCGCGAAGCATCCCGTCGGGGCGCAGCACGTATCGGTGTGCAACACCATCACGCTCACATCGCCGCGTGCCTCGCCGAGAATGGTCACGACGGGTCACGCCCCGTCGTCGGGGTCGCCTTCGACGGCGCGGGCTACGGAACCGACGGCGCGATCTGGGGCGGTGAATTCCTGATTGCCGATTATTCAACCTTTGAGCGTGTGGCTCACCTCGCCTACGTGCCCCTCCCCGGCGGCGACGCAGGGACGCGCAAACCCGCGCGGGTGGCGCTCTCCCATCTCTTCGCCGCCGGAGTCCCGCTCGACGACAACCTCCCGCCCCTCGCCGCCTTGTCGGCTCACGAGCGGCGCCTCGTCGAACGACAAATCGCCGCCGGCCTCAACTCCCCGCCGACCTCCAGCATGGGGCGATTGTTCGACGCGGTCGCCTCGATCATCGGCGTGCGGCAGGAAGTGAATTACGAAGGCCAGGCGGCGATTGAGCTGGAGGCCATCGCCGATCCGGCGGAGACGGCCGCATACGCTTTTGATGCAGGACAAGACGCTATCTTGCCCCACCCGCTCATTCGCGCTGTGGTGAATGACTTTCGTGTTGGCGTGCCCGCGCCGGTTATCTCGGCGCGTTTTCACAACGGGGTTGCGGCAATGATCCGCGACATTTGTCTCCGGCTGCAAGAACGGCATGGGATCAAGCAGGTGGCGCTCAGCGGCGGCGTGTTCCAGAATGTCACTCTGCTCAGCAAAACGCTGGCGTTATTACGCAGCGCCGGCCTCGAAGTCTTCACGCATCACCTCGTGCCGCCGAACGATGGCGGGCTTGCGCTTGGGCAAGCCATCATCGCGGCGCACGTGACAGTAAAATCCCCAAGGCAGGTTTCGGATTGATCTTCTGTTCCGCAATCTGAAATCCGCAATCCGAAATTGGAGGTCAAAATGTGTCTCGGCATCCCCGGCAAGGTAACGGAAATCTACATCGCCAACGGCNTGAAGATGGGCAGGGTGGATTTCGGCGGCGTGGTGAAGGAGGCCTGCCTNGAATACCTNCCCGATATTCAGGTCGGCGACTACACCATCATTCACGTGGGTTTCGGCATCAGCCAACTGGACGAAGAGGAAGCCCAGCAGACGCTCGCCCTGCTGAGGGAGATGGACATGCTGGCCAGTGAACTTCCTGAGCTGGCAGATTCTTAACCACGGATTTCACGGATTACGCTGATGCTGAGCCCAATGCAAAATCCGTGAAATCGGCGTCATCCGCGGTTCCCCTTTTTGTTGTGGCGCGAGGTGCATCATGAAATACATCGACGAATACCGCGACGAAGCGCTCACGCGCAGCCTGCTCGACGAAATCCGGGTCGCCGTCACGCGCCCGTGGAAACTCATGGAGGTCTGCGGCGGGCAGACGCATTCCATTCTCAGGAGCGGCCTCGACCAACTTTTGCCGCCGGAGATTGAACTGGTGCACGGCCCCGGCTGCCCGGTGTGCGTGACGCCGCTCGAATTGATCGACAAAGCCATCGCGCTGGCCTCGCGCCCGGACGTGATCTTCGTCTCCTACGGCGACATGCTGCGCGTCCCCGGCTCGGAGCGCGACCTGTTCAGCGTCAAGGCCGCGGGGGGCAACGTCCGCGTCGTCTACTCGCCGCTCGATTCGCTCAAGATCGCGCGCGAGAACCCGGACCAGACCATCGTCTTCTTCGGCATTGGTTTTGAAACCACCGCCCCGGCGAATGCGATGGCGGTGGTGCAAGCCAAAAAGCA
>C687J29651_10000615_pt1 | contig 14544 bp, 15 predicted proteins | sample RifCSP13_1_FD_29651 | JGI IMG/M metagenome (IMG submission 29651) | reverse complement strand
TCAAAAGAAGACCCACTGCTAGTTTCAGTTCGTTCAGGAGCATCAATCTCTATGCCTGGTATGATGGATACTATTCTTAATCTTGGTTTGAATGAGGAAACTGTCTTAGGGCTAGCCAAAAAAAGCAACAATCCAAGATTTGCATGGGATTCGTATAGGAGGTTTATCCAATTATTTGGCAAGGTAGTGTTTGGTGTTAATGATCAAAAATTTGATGAAGTTTTAGATCATGCCAAAAAAAATCAGGCGGTTCAAGCAGATAGTGCATTAAATGAAAAAGCTCTAAAGCAAGTTGTATTTGAATACAAAAAAATCTGTGAAAAACACACTGGTCGACTATTTCCAAGCGATCCGTTTGAGCAGTTAGAGCTTGCAATAAAAGCGGTCTTTGATAGTTGGATGGGAGAGCGTGCAATAGTTTATCGAAATAAAAACAACATAACTAAAGACATTGCAGATGGGACAGCAGTAAATGTCGTAACCATGGCTTTTGGCAACATGGGTAATGATAGTGCGACCGGAGTTGTTTTTACAAGAAATCCAGCTGATGGAACAAAAAAGATCTTTGGAGAATATCTTGTAAATGCTCAAGGAGAAGATGTTGTTGCTGGAGTAAGAACTCCAAAACCAGTTGATCAACTAGAAGTAGAATTACCAGACACTTACAAACAATTACTCAATACTTGTAAAAATCTTGAAAAACATTACAAAGAACCACAAGACATAGAGTTTACAGTTGAGCAAGGTAAATTCTACCTATTGCAAACTCGTTCTGCAAAAATGAATGCAGCTGGAATGGTTAAAACATCTGTAGATATGACAAAGGAAAAACTCATCACACAGGATAGAGCTTTACTTCGCTTGAATGCTGATCAGCTTGAACAATTGTTACATAATACAATAGATCCAAATGCAAAAGGATATGCACGGTTTACCAAAGGTATTACTGCATCTCCAGGTGCGGCAAGTGGGGTTGCAATATTTGATGTAAAGAGAGCTGTAGAAAAAGGAGATAGTGGTACAAGTGTGATCTTGGTAAGAGAAGAAACAAAGCCGGAAGATGTTCCTGCATTTTTTTCATCAGTTGGAATACTCACTAGCAGAGGAGGAAAGACCTCACATGCTGCAGTAGTAGCTCGAGGAATGGGAAAGGCCTGTATCGTTGGTTGTACTGAGCTAAAAATTGATTATGAGGCACGAAAATGCCAAGCAAATGACAGAGTGATTTCTGAAGGAGATGTGATTACAATTGATGGAAGTACCGGAACTGTATTTTTAGGAGCAGTTCCTACAATAAAGCCAGAGATAACTGAGGATTTTAAGACGATTCTTAATTGGTCACAGAAAGCAAAAAAAATTGGAATTCGTGGGAACGCAGATACTCCTGATGGTGCTAAATTAGCAAGACAGTATGGGGCAGAGGGGATTGGTTTGTGTAGAACAGAAAGGATGTTCAATGCAAAAGACCGAATTGGATTATTTGTTGATATGATCATGGCAAAAACAATTGAAAAAAGAAAACAAGTTTTAGAAAAACTAGGAGAATTACAAAAAAGTGACTTTTTACAAATTCTCAAGGCAATGGAAGGATATCCGGTTACCATAAGATTACTTGATCCTCCATTACACGAGTTCTTGCCAAATCCAGAAGAACTTGCAGATAAATTACGAAAACTAGAACAACAAAACACAACTCCTGAGATTGAGAAAACAAAAACTGTTCTAGAGCGAGCAAGAGATTTAGCTGAAATAAACCCAATGATGGGTCATCGTGGAGTACGTTTAGGTATTACTTATCCAGAAATTTATGAAATGCAAATAAGGGCAGTCTTTGAGGCAGCAGCTGAATTAATGATGCAAAAAGTTGATGCACGTCCTCAGATAATGATTCCACAAGTAAGCAGCATAACAGAATTAAATCTTATCAAAAGAATTTATGATTCAATAAAAGCAGAGATAGAAAAAAAATACAATATGAAAATTAAAATTAATTTTGGTACTATGATTGAAGTAGTACGAGCTGCCCTTACAGCAAACGAGTTAGCAGATACTGCAGAATTTTTCAGCTTTGGAACAAACGATCTTACACAAGGAACATTTAGCTTTAGTAGAGAAGATGCGGAAGGAACATTCCTTCCAGAGTATCTAGACAAAGAGTTGCTTGAAACTAGTCCATTTCAATCCCTTGATGTAAATGGAGTAGGAAGTTTAATGAAAATCGCTATTGAAAAGGGCAGAAAAATTAAACCTAAACTTGAGATAGGAATATGCGGAGAGCATGGAGGAGATCCACGTTCCATTAATTTCTGCCATCATTCTGGCCTAGACTATGTTAGCGCCTCACCGCACAGAATACCAATAGCTATTGTAGCAGCAGCTCAGGCAGCTCTTGCTAAACCGTCTGGTTCTAAAAACAAAAAAACCGCTAAAAAATCAAAGAAAGTGACCAAAAAGAAGGCAAAAAGACGATAGTTTTTGTTAAATGGTTTAAAACCAATAACCCTAATTCTAATTTCAAATGCTACCTAGAATAGACACCATCAAGCAATTGAGGACAAAGATTGGCATTACTCAAAAAAAGCTTGCAAGCATAGCTGGCGTTAGTACATCTATGATTAATCAAATAGAATCTGGGCGCAGTCAGCCAAGCTATGAAACTGCAAAAAGAATCTTTGATAATTTAGCTACTCTTGAAGGGCAAACATCCCCCTACAAAGCTGGTGATTTTTGTAGCAAGGACATTGTGAAAATAAAACCAACTAATACTTTGCTTGAAGCAATTGAAAAGATGCACAAATACTCGATTAGTCAGATTCCAGTTTTTGATGGAAATGTTCCTGTTGGAGTAGTATCTGATGACGGAATAATGAAACATTTAGCAGATGTTGGTGAGTCTGAGTTAAAACATGCAAAGCTGTCTGAAACAATGGATCCNCCTCCACCAATAGTAGATTACGACACTCCAGCAAATGCTTTAGTTCCATTGATTAGATTCTCAAAATGTATTTTAGTTTCAAAAAAATCAAAATTTGTTGGAATTATTACAGCGTCAGATACTTTGAAGATGATGGAATGATAAGGTCGTGCTGGGATCTTCAATTTTTCATTATTTTGAATGAGAACATAGTTCTGCTAGAACACCGCTAAGAGATTTTGGATGAATGAATATCACTTTGGTTCCTTCGGAGCCTGGTCTAATTTTGCCTAGAAATTGAATTCCACATCCTTCCATTCTTTCTACTTCATCTTCAATGTTATTAGTTTGTAAAGCCATATGGTGCAACCCTTGACCTTTTTGATCCAAAAATTTCTTAATTGGACTCTCATCATTCATTGGTTGCATCAACTCAATTCGTCCATTCTCCAAGTGAAGTATTGCAAGTTTAACCCCTTCTGATTCTACGGTTTCAAATTCAACGGTATCAACGCCTAGAGCCTCTTGGTAGATTTTTGCAGCTTCCTCTACATTATTTACAGCAATTGCGATATGATCAATTTTCATTTAAAACACTTCCTTAGGTTTGTACTCTCCAAATACTTCTCTGAATGTATTACTAATCTCACCAGTTGTAGCATATACCTTTACTGAATCAAGAATGTATGGCATCAAGTTTTCCTCACTTTCAGCAATAGATTGCATCTTAGATAACGCGTGCTCCACTTTGTTGTTATCTCGAGTGCTTCGTAATTTCTTAAGCGCTTTGTGTTGCTGGATTTCTACTGTATCATCAATACGAAGAAGTTCTTGTTTTGTAGGTTCTACCTCTGAGAACTTGTTTACGCCTACAATAACTCTGGAATTATTATCAATTTCTTTTTTTAATCTGTAAGCGTTTTGCTGAATTTCAGACTGGAAGAAGCCTCTTTCAATTCCTTTTATAGAACCACCCATTTTTTCTATCTTTTTTAGATACTTCCATACACCATCTTCGATTTCATCACAAAGTTCTTCAAGATAATATGAGCCTGCCATAGGATCAACAGTTCTTGTAACTCCACTTTCATGAGCTACTATCTGTTGCGTACGTAGTGCTATCTTTGCCGACTCTTGCGTAGGTAATGCAAGTGCTTCATCTCGTGAATTTGTATGCAATGATTGAGTTCCCCCAAGAACTGCTGCAAGAGATTGAATTGCAACTCTGACAATGTTATTGTCGGGTTGTTGGGCAGTCAATGATTCACCACTTGTTTGAGTATGGAATTTTAATTGTAGAGATTTTGGATCTTTTGCATGAAATCTTTCTTTGAGAATTTTAGCGTAAATTTTTCTTGCGACTCTGAACTTTGCAACTTCTTCAAATAACTCTATTGTGCAACAAAAAAAGAAAGACAGTCTTGGTGCAAAATCATCAATCTTCAAACCTCTATCGATACAAGTTTGAATGTATTCAATACCGTTAGCGATAGTAAAAGCCACTTCTTGAATTGCAGTTGCCCCAGCTTCTCGCATATGATATCCAGAAATTGAGATTGGATACCATTGAGGAACCTCTTTAGAGCAATATTGTATCATGTCACCAATTAAACGCATTGAGGGTTTTGGTGGATAGATGTAGGTATTTCTAGCAATGTATTCTTTTAGAATATCATTTTGAGTTGTTCCTCGAAGCTCTTTACTGCTAAATCCTTGAGATTGACCAACTGCAATATAGTAAGCAAGTAATGTTGATGCAGTTGAATTAATTGTCATCGATGAACTTACTTTCCCTAATGGAATTCCATCAAATGCAGTCATCATGTCTTTTAAGGACGAAATTGAAACACCAACTTTACCAACTTCACCTTCTGCTTGAGGGGAGTCTGGATCATATCCAATCTGAGTTGGGAGATCAAATGCCATACTAAGACCTGTTTGACCTTTTTCTAACATGAACTTGAAGCGCTTATTTGTTTGTGCCGCATCCCCAAATCCTGAATACTGACGCATTGTCCAAAATCTTTCACGAAACATTTCTTGATGTATTCCTCTAGTAAAGGGATATTTTCCTGGCTCTTCTTTTTTTATTTTCTTTGGTACCTGATAAAATGGTTTTATAGGAATTTCAGAATCAGTGAAATATGTTTTTTTGTTTTGAGGTTTTATTTTTTTCATAAAAATCACTTTGTGATATTTTTTGAGATTTTATCTGCAGCTTCAAATGGATTCATTTTTTTTGATTGAACTTGTTTGAGATATTTAGAATAACTATTACCAGAGGCAAACATAGAATCAATTTTGTTTTTAATATTATTTAAAACAATATCCTTTAGTTCAGATTCTAGACGAAGTTTTTCAGTATCNTTTTTNGTCTTTTGTTTTTCTTTCATCATTTTCAATAAAATTTTTGAAAATTCTAGTATGCCATTTGANGATTTAGTAGATGTCATCAAAATCACGGGATTTTTTTGAGAATCTCCAATATAGTTTTGTACAGCCTGAAAAAGCTGCGNTGCACCAGATAAATCACTTTTGTTTACAATGTAGATATCACCAATTTCTGTCAATCCNGCTTTAATTGTCTGAATACTATCACCAGTATAAGGATTAAAAACAACTACCGTTATGTCTGCAATTTTTGCAATTTCAATTTCTGTTTGACCTGCACCCACACTCTCAATAATTATTGGATCAAACCCTGCATATTCTAATATACGAATACTGTTTCGAAAGAGTTTGAAACTGCTCCAGTTGCTCCTCTTGATGCAATACTGCGAATATATGTTCCTGAATCAGTTGACTCAATCATCCTAACTCTATCACCTAGAATTGCACCCCCAGTGACATGACTTGTAGGGTCTATCGCTAAAACGGCAGGTTTTGTTCCCAGTTTTTTTAGATGCATTACAGTTTTGTTAATTAAAGAGCTTTTTCCTGCACCTGCAGGTCCGGTAATTCCTATTGTCATTGCTTTTCCTGAACTTTTGAATATTTTTTTGATTAGTATTCTAGCTGCTTTAGGATCATTTTCAATTAATGAGATAGCTTTTGCAATAGCTCCTCGTTTGCCTTTTTTTAAATCAGTTGTAAGATCCAATTATTTGATATTTCTTTGACCTACAATAAAATCTTGCAGGTAACGAACATCCATCACATTTTGCTGAATATTATTGGTGCATGGGGTTCACTTGGGGTATGAATTTCTGTTTTTATTCCTATTTTGCCAAATTCCTCATGTTCAACTACAAAGGTTACTGGATTGGTTTTCCAACCATATTTTGGAGTCTCAGAAAATGGCACTCTTTCGGAAAATTCTGAGCCGATAAAGTTTTTTTGAAATGATTCAGGCATTCCTAATATTTCAAGCACTACTGATTTTGTTTTGCCTGAATTATCAAGGAAAGATATTTCGACATAACCTTCCTCCTCTAGATAGATTGCATCTACAATGAATGTATTTGCAAATAACTCTCTATCAATAGAGTATGATTCAATTAAAAATAAAATAGCTAAAACACTCACTAATATAATTGAAATAATTAGAATCAATTTTCGAGCCATAAATAATCATCTATAATTTAGTGAATTCATTTTTTATTTGTCTTAAAAATTTAGAATTGATTCTAATTCGTTCTAGTGTTTGCGCTAATGTCATTTCTGTTCCTGGAGTAGGATTCTTTTTAAAGAAATTTTTAATTTCATTTTGCATTGTCTCGTCTGCAAATAACGAAATACTTGCCACAATTCTATTTGCAATTGGATTACCTTGACCAAATTTTTTACTTAAGAACTTCCAGTTTATTTTTAGCCAAGGCCACATGATCTTTTTTCCATAAGGATTACCTGCAATACGAATTATTGGAAGAGCTAGATTTTGGGAACGAACTTCCTTACCTAAGATGAATTTGAGAGTTTTTAGGAGTAATTTCTCATCTTTAAAGTAGCACATGGCTGTAAGTACTCGTAATTTTGCTTCCTGGCTAGAAGATTTTCTGTAAATCTGAATCAGTTTCTCAAAAGTACTATCATCTCCATTCCATGCTGCAAGCGAAAAGATTACTTCGAGTAAATCTGGTTTAATTGTTTCTTGTTTTTTAAGATGAGCGTCAAATCTTAGTTGGGCTTCTTCTAGAATTTCTTGGTCATCTAATTTTCCAAGTACTGTGAGTACCATTCCTCGAAGTAATGTATCTGTGTGTTTTTCATCTTTTTTTGCATCCCATCCCAATGTATCAAAAAGTTGTCTGAAATAATTATGAGTGTATTGTTTTATGTGGGCCACAAAAGGTTCATGAAATGAAATAAAGTAAAGAAAATTTAGATTATTTGCTACATTAACACAAGAAAGATAATTTTGTTCTTGAATATATGCTTCTGTAAAATCAAGATACGTAGAAATATTTTCATTTCCAGAAACACAGATTGCAAATAAATCATTTTGTATATTCCATCGATCAATATGGTTTAGTTTCTTTTCTTCTACAAGTGGTTTTAACATTGAAAGTAACTCTTCATCGTACTTGACTCTCAAAAATCCTTTTTTTGAAGAATTAACAACGGGAAAAAGTTCTTTTCCCAGAGAGAATGATGATGTTTTTTTACTCATCAACTTTGGTGTAACGCTTTTCCCGGTACCAATAGAAACAGGAATTTGCCAGGAACCTTTTTGATATTTTTTATCTGATTCAAGTAAAAATCGTTTTTGCGTCAAGACGAGTTTAGAATTTTTCTTTTTGGCTTCTATTAATGGGAATCCAACTTGGCGGATCCAGCTATTCATCATTGATTTTACGGGTTTTTTTGATATTTTGCCAATGGAATCCCAAAGATCATGACCTGCTGCATTTCGGTACTTGTGTTTTGTAAGATAATGATGTAAACCGGTTCTAAATTTTTCCTNTCCAACATAATGTTCTAACATTCGTAAAATACATCCACCCTTATCGTAGCTAATGCTATCAAAAATTTCTCTAATCTCAGAGGGTTTTCTAACTTTGACATCAATTGGATGTGAGGTTTTTAGGCCATCTAGCATCATTGCAGCATTCATTGATGTCTCTAAGAATTGGTCCCAAAGATCCCATTGTGGGTAAAATTCATCAACTATTTTAGTTGCCATATAGGTAGCAAAGCTTTCGTTTAGCCACAGATCATTCCACCATTTCATAGTAACTAGATTCCCAAACCATTGATGTGCAAGTTCATGAGAAATTACTTCGGCGATGAATTGTTTTGTTTTAGTAGAGGAAGTTTTCGGATCATATAACAAGATAGTTTCTCTAAAGGTAATTGCTCCCCAATTTTCCATTGCACCAGAAGCAAAATCAGGAACTGCAATCATGTCAAGCTTTGGCAAAGGGTATTTTATGCCAAAATATTTTTCGTAAGATCTTAGAAATTTTTTAGTAAAGTCAAGAGCAAGTTTTCCTTTTGATTTGTTACCTTTTGTTGTAACAATACGAACAAGTATTTTGCCAAGTTTGCTTGTAAGAAATTCAAATTCGCCTACCCCTAAATAAATAAGATATGTTGACATTATTGGAGTTCTAGAAAATTTGTATCTGTATCTGCCGCCAATCTTTTTCTTTGATATAACAGGCATGTTAGAAATTGCTGTAAGATTATTATCAGTAATAATACTTATATCAAATGTAGCCTTTGCCTCTGGTTCATCCCAGCATGGAAATGCACGTCTTGCATCAGCAGCTTCAAATTGGGTAGTAGCAAGATATTTTTTTTTACCTCTTGCGTCTTTGTATTCACTTTTGTAAAAGCCTAATAGCCTATCATTGAGTATGCCAATAAATTCTAGACAAAGTTGTGCAGAATCATTGATTTTTTGGGATAAGTGAATTGTAAGTAATTCATTTTTTTCATCAATTTTTGAGGTAGCCTTTACTGTTCTACCTTGCCAGATTATATGACATTTTTTTATCTTCAGCTCTGAAGCATTAAGGGATATTATCTTAGTAGGTTTTGAGATTTTTATTTCGATTGTTTCTTTTCCATTGAATGTAAAATTCCTAAGGTTTGGTTCAAATTCTAAAGAATAATTGACAGGTTTAATCATGATTACGATAAGAATGAAAAATTTACTCTATTTGTCCCTTTCAGATAATATGTTGTATTCATAGCTGATTTAGCGAGATGCCATTGAACTATTTTGCCTAGATATAATCTGGGGTGGGATCAAAGTATGGAAGATTTTTCTTCTGTTCTCATATGATATTTTTCTTCAGTCCAACAAAGATTTTAAGTTCTCAAGACGTATTTGATAAATATGAAGCAAAAAACCGCCTCTAGAAGTATCAAAATCCTAGTTGCAAAATTAGGCCTAGATGGACATGATAGGGGAGCATTGGTACTATGTAGAGCCTTTAGAGACGCTGGAATGGAGGTAATCTATTCTGGATTATTTGCCACCCCTGATAGAATTTCTCAAATAGCTGAAGATGAGGATGTTGATGCTATTGCCCTCAGTCTTTTAAATGGTGCTCACAATACACTTTTTCCACGAGTTGTAAAAGCCTTGCAAAAAAAAGGAATCAAGGATGTTTTAGTAGTTGGAGGTGGAGTAATTCCAGAAGAAGACAAAGAGGGACTAGTTAAAGCAGGAGTATCAGGAGTTTTCGGACCTGGAACACCACTAACCTCAATTATTGAACACATTACAAGTGGTGTTTCAAAGCTAAGAAAAATTTAAAATTTATTTTAAAATAGTTATTCTGTAGAGTCAGGCCACATCATTTTTCGCATCTTCTTGCCAACTTGTTCAATTGGATGGGATTCTAGCGCTTTCATATAACGATCAAAAGCATTTTTACCATTTTTTTTATAGTCACTTAACCACTCTTCGTTAAAAGTACCATCCTTTATCTGACCCAAAACTTTTTTCATTTGTTCTTTATTTTCTTTGTTCATTACAACTGGTCCACGTGTAAGACCGCCATATCTTGCAGTTTCACTAACTCGTCTATACATTCCACNNATCCCNTAGCGCTGAATCATATCTACAATTAATTTTAACTCGTGTAAAACTTCAAAGTAAGCAATTTCTGGTTGATAACCAGCTTCGACAAGTGTTTCAAATGCATTAGTTATCATCGAAGCTGAACCACCACATAGATCAGCTTGTTCACCAAACCAATCTGTCTCAACTTCCTCTTTGAAAGTAGTTTGTATCACTCCAGCTCTTGTACTACCAATTGCTTTTGCAATTCCTAATGTTCTATCCCATGCAGTCTTTGTATAATCTTGATTGACAGCAACAATTGAAGGTGTTCCAAATCCATCAAGATATGTTTCTCTTACTTTTGAACCAGGTCCTTTTGGTGCCACCATAATAACATCTACGTTACTTGGGGCTTCAATCCATTTCCAATGAATTGCCGCAGCATGAGAAAAAGAAAGTGCGTTTCCTTCAGATAGATGTGGTCCAATTTCTTCTTTGTAAATTTTGGCTTGAACCATATCAGGTATTAAACATGAATGATATCTGCCGCTTGGCAGGCTTTTGCCACTGGCATTACTTTATGGCCATCATCTTGGGCTTTTTTCCAGCTAGAACCACTTTCTTTTAATCCAACAATTACATTTAGACCAGAATCCTTCATGTTATTTGCTTGAGCATTACCTTGAATTCCATACCCAATGACAGCAATAACCTGATTTTTGATAGGATCTAGGCTTACATCGTCATCTTTCCAAGTTTTTGCCATGCTAGCCATCAAATTATTGCAAATTTAAAGTCTTTTGGCTTTGAAATGTCTGGAAAAAATTACAAACAATTTCTTAACTAATTTTACATCGATATTAACTCAGATGGCTCGAGTTATCAAAGAAAACAAATTTCAAGAAAAAGTTACATTCATTTTAAATGATGTTGCTGAGGTTGTGCTCAATTGGAATTTAGGTCATATAACAAATGATGAAGCCATAAAAAAAATTAACAGTGCTTTTGCTAAACAGAATTTCTTTACTTCATAGTTTTTTTAATGAAGAAATTTACTAAGGCGCTGTTTGGGAAAAATTACAAACAATTTCTTATGTATTTCTTTGTACATAATAATATTGAACGAGAATACGCTATTACCTAACATGCCTGGTAGTTGTGTTTCATTTGTAACTCGTTCTTTTTTATTTTTACTTTGAATGGTTTATTTGAACCTGTTTCGAGTATTTGACTGGATAAGTATTTCAACTTCTTTTCTATGCTCAGGGCAATAAAGCTCTACTTTTTTACAGGCTGGACAATTTAGATACTTTCTATAATCAATTGATTCTATATCAAATTCTAGGTTTTCTACTCCATCCCACCATTTTTTTGCCATAATATGGCTGAAAAATTCATCCTTTATAGATCATTCTATCAAATTCTACTTTTCATTCAGAATAGATATTGGGATCAGATTGATATGATCTTATTACAAGTCAAACATCTTACTTTGACATTTTTATTATCAAGGCGCTCAAATTTCTTAGATCCACAGCCAGGACAAATAGGACATGCCCTCAATCCTTTCAATTAAAACTCCTGAGGTTTGGTATCAGTCTTCAATATTGTCTTAATTCTCTTTACACCATTAATATTTTTAATAAATTTGGAAACTGCAGAAGGAACAAGTTTTTCCCATTCTTTGTCATTTCCTATCATTTGTCTTATTTTTGTAGCATTGTACTGGGTTCTATCTAGGAATTTAGGAGAAACTACTTCGTATCCAAAATCTCCTAATAGCATTATAACATAATCATTACCACTGTATACCTTATCAAAATGCGGCAGAGAAGATTTTAGATAGGATGCCCAGGTTGCTACATTGAATTGGTTTTCAACTGCAATAATATAGCATCTGTCAAGATCTATATTATTTTCTTTTAATGTTTGATGAATCATTTCTATTCTTTCACCAGATGTAAAAGGATCTTTTTCAATGTAATTGAATTGCGAACCAGTCAGGGCAATTATTATTTCATCACATTCATTTAGAATTTGTTTAACTAGTTCTAAGTGACCTAAATGAAATGGTTGAAATCTTCCCATCATTAAACCGCGCATATCTTTAGATTAATTTTGATTTAATTAAATGTGTAAGTTCTGTTTAGGTATTGATAATCGTATATTTCAATACAGAATGACTATCTATAGGACCTTGATCACATTTCATAATAAATCCGTGCAAGTCTTCAAGTAGTTTTATCTTTCCCGTTTTTTCATCTTGAAAGCTAAAATTAAATACATCTTGGTTAATGACTCCACAAACACTTTGTTCTACCATTTCACCATCATATTTTTGGTCAAGCGTAATTGCAATAACTGATTCTTTTTGTATACGGACATCTTCAATAAAGTAAATACTTCTGCTCTGATGTGGACACCAACCACTTAGAAATGCCTCCACCATATTACGACTACTACAATCAATGTCAGTGACAGGATAGAGTTCAGTAGAGTAAATTTTTGCAGGGTTTTCAAGAGAATTTAATCTAGATTTTAGATCTTCAACTTCATCTTTGAGCTGAAAAATAATTGCCGCTGAATTGATTTCTGGAGTTAGTGAAGGCATTTTGTCTGGTATTAGTCCATATTTTAATTCCTGAAAAAAACTAAAAATCATATTCAAAGGATTTGATGAATTTTTATCCTCATCGGCAAAAGCCAAAGTAATTGAGGTAACTATTCCTACTGTCAAAGCAATTACTATTGCAAAGAGAATTCTTGATTTCTGCCCCATTAAGGAACAAAAGTCGTTATTTTACTAAAGGAGGAGGGAAAATTACTCTAGTAAAGAGTTCCAGATTGGTAAAAACCCTACAAAATCTTCCCACTGCCAAGGATTCTGACAGTAGGAGATTCAGGTTTTAAAATAACACAGATTTCGTTTTTATCGCAGACAACAGGCTTGTCGAGTTGCAATGTAAAGGGTTTAATTGATTTGAATTTTGCAGCTTTGATTTGCATTCCAATACTTACAAGGCACATCTGGTTTTCTGATATTGTACTTTTGTAGAAAGGGTTTTGAGTAAAGTCAAGTTCTAGCTCAGACTGGATGTTTTGTGAATCATCTTGGCACAAATAATCTCCTCTATTTACATCATCGACTGTGATGCCTTTTACTGATAGTCCTACTCGTGCTGGAGATGTTGCTTCTTCTACAGGATCATCGTGCATTTGAATTGATTTTATCATAACATCTGTTCCATTAGGAAATAATTTTAGATTATCGTATTGCTTTACCTTTCCTTGAGTTACTTTTCCTAACACTACAGTACCAACTCCTTTGACATCAAAGCAATGATCAATTACAATTTTGGTTTTGCCTTCTTTTGNTATAGGTTCTAGTTTGTTAATTTCTTGTTTGATATCAGAAGATGAAACACGTTTGTAATGTTCTAAAACTGTACCTTTAATCATAGCAGACAATCTATTTTCATCCACTTCATATGTATGGCTGATAATTCCTTCTTTTTTCTTTAACACATCTAGTGCGATTATTTGTTCTCCAGTAAACTTGTCCAATGAACCAACATAGAATATTACGTATTCTGCTAGGTTAATTGCTTGAAATAATGGTTGTATTTTATCAGGAAATCCATTTGGCGCAATCCAGGTTCTAATTATATCAGATTCTTTTTTATCAAATAAAGTCATATCGGTAGATGTTCCTTTTTTACCAAAATCATTGGCAATTGATTGTTCGCCTAATACTACAAAGTTAACAGACTTGATCATGTTTTTTATGTATTGATTGATTTCATTTTAAGCGTTGGTTTTATTCAATAGATTATGGAAATGATTTCAACATAGTAACATAGCTTACAAACCTATGATTTTTTGGATAAACTCTAATTTGAATAATTTTTGGTATTGTTTTACCTGTAATTCCAAGGTATCCTAAAGGGTTTTTTATTGAACCGTCTTTATGAGATTGTTTTAAAACTTCATCAATTGGACTGTAGTAATTTTTAACTCTATTTCGAACAATTTTTTGTAAGAGTTTTCCATATTTTTTAATTCCAAGAATATCACTCGGGAGTGATGAACCAAAAAAATAAACGCTCTCCACAATACCTTGATTTTTAGAACTATATGCTAGTTTTTTGATTGCACTCAAAATGACTTCAGTGCCAAGTGAATGACCGATTAATCTAATCTTTGTATTTGGATTTTTTTTCTTAAAATCAATTATGAATTTTGAAAGATTGTATCCATTTTCTTTGGCGATTTTTTGACCAACATGAAGTGCCTTTAATGCAGATTTTTTCATGTGTGCGCCTTTGGTATTAGAGTCGTAACTATATCCTATAACTGGATGAATGTATCCTAATTGCTTTAGTCGTTTTTGTGCAATCATAAACTTTTGAATTGCACCTGCTTTATCATTGCGAAGTCCATGAATCATGATTACGATTTCCTTTTTTCCTGATAAGGTTTGAAAACTTTTTTTGGGGTAAAGATAATATGAATTGTTTTTGATTTTTTCCCCACTCGATAAATCATAATAACCTCTTGTAGAAATTCTTGGGATGTTTTTTGTTTTCAACCTAGTTTTTATTTCCTAACTTTTTCTTATGTTTTTCAATATCAGATTCTTCTACCTTTACAAATAGTGGAGATGGAATTCCTAGAG
>C687J29651_10000592_pt1 | contig 14825 bp, 13 predicted proteins | sample RifCSP13_1_FD_29651 | JGI IMG/M metagenome (IMG submission 29651) | reverse complement strand
CGCGCGACCGGGGCGGCGCTCGCCGGCTGGCCCTCGTCGGCCGTCAGCAGGAGCGCGAGCGCGACGAAGAGGAGCAGGGCGCCCGCGAGGCCGGCCGCGCCGAGGCGCTCGCCGAAGAGCAGGACGCCGAGGAGCGTCGCCGTGAGGGGCTCGAGCAGCGAGGCCACGCCGGCGGCCGAGGCCGGGACGTCGCGGAGGCCCAGCGTGTAGATCGCGTAGGCGCCCGCCGTGGCGACCACGCCGAGGTAGAGCATCCAGGGCCAGCCGAGCTCGATCTGGCGCGCCGCGCTCGGCAGGAGCAGGGCGGGCGCGAGCGCGAGCGCGGCGACGGCGAAGTTGGCGCCGGCGAGCGGCAGCGGCGCGGTCCGGAGCAGCGCCGCCTTGGCGACGACGACGTAGACCGCGTACGAGAGCCCCGCGCCGAGCGCCAGGAGGACGCCCGCGACGAAGCGCGGCGTGAGGCCCGCCGCCGCGCCCGGCCCGGCGATCAGGAGCGCGGTGCCGGCGACGCCGAGGGCGAGGGCCAGGAGCACGCGCGGCGTGGGACGCTCGCCGAGGAAGAGCGCCGCGAGGGCGACGATCAGGAGCGGCGACGAGCAGATCGCGATGAGCGCCGCCACGGCGATGCCGGTCAGCGGGACCGCGGAGAAATAGGTCGCCTGGAAGGCGGCCATCGCGACCCCCATCGCCACCGTGCGCCAGCGGTCGCCCCGCGCGACGCGCACCGAGCCCGCGACGAGCCGGGCGCCGCCCAGCAGGAGCGCCGCGGCGACGAGCATGCGCACGGCGCCGATCACGAGCGGGTGGGCGCCGGCGCGCGCCACGAGCACGGTCGTCACCGAGCCCGTCGTGCCCCACGACACGGCCGCGAGGCAGATCAGCAGGAGGCCGCGGAGGCGGGCGGGGCTTGACGCGCCGGGCACAGCCCGGGATGATAGCCCGGCCACGATGATCCGGCACGACCTCCTCCACGCGCACTACGCCGGCCCGACGCGCCGGGCGCCGTGAGCGCCGCGCCCGTCGGCTTCATCGGCACGGGGCGCATGGGCACGCCGATGGCCGGACACCTGCTCGACGCCGGCGTGCCGCTCGTCGTCCACGACGCGCGGGCGGACGCCGCGCGGCCGCTCCTCGCGCGCGGCGCCGTCTGGGCCGCCTCGCCGGGCGAGGTCGCCGACCGCGCGCCCACGATCGTCACGATCGTGCCGTCCTCGCGCGAGGTCGAGGCCGTGTACGCCGACCTCCTGCCGCGGCTCGGCCCGGGCCACCTGCTGATCGAGATGACCTCCGCCGACCCGCCGAGCACCCGCCGCCTCGCCGGGGAGGTCGCCGCGCGCGGCGCGGCGATGCTCGACGCCCCCGTGTCGGGCGGCGTGAAGGGCGCGGTCGAGGGGACGCTCGCGATCATGGTCGGGGGCGAGGCCGCCGACCTCGCGCGCGCGCGGCCCCTCCTCGAGCGGCTGGGCACGAAGATCTTCCACGTGGGCGGCATCGGCGCGGGCCACGCGATGAAGCTCGTCAACAACATGACGTCGGCGGCCTGCCTCGTGGCGACGGCCGAGGCGCTGGCGGTCGCGGTGCGCGCGGGCATCGACCCGGCCCGCGCCGCGGAGATCCTGTCCGCCTCGAGCGGCCGCTCGAACGCCAGCGAGCTGAAGTTCCCGCGCTACATCCTGCCCGGCACGTTCGACTCGGGCTTCACGATCGCGCTCATGACGAAGGACGTCGACGGCTTCATGCGGCTCGCCGCGGCGATGGGGGTCGAGGCGCCGGTCGCCCTGGCCGCGGCCGAGTACTTCCGCCGCGCCCTGCACGGCCCGCTCGCGGCCGAGGACCACACCGCCATCGCCAGGGTCCTCGGCTTCCGGGGGCCGGAGGGAGAGCAGCGATGAGGATCGGATTCGTCGGGACGGGGACGATGGGGCGGCCGATGGCGGCCAATCTGCTGAAGAAGGGCCACACGGTCGTCGGCTTCGACGTGGTGCCGGCGGCGCTCGAGGCTGCGGCGAAGCTCGGCGTCGAGCGCGCGGGCTCCGCCGCCGAGGCCGCCAAGGGCGCCGACCTGGTCGTCACGATGCTGCCGTCGTCGCCGCACGTCGAGGCGGCCTACCTCGGCGCGCGCGGCGTGCTCGAGGGCGTCGGCCAGGGCCGCCTCTGCGTGGACATGTCCACGATCGACCCGTCGGTGTCGCGCCGCGTGGCCGAGGCCGCGCGGGCGCGCGGCGCCCGCTTCGTGGACGCGCCGGTCTCGGGCGGCGTGCCGCGCGCCGAGGAGGCGACGCTCGCGATCATGGTGGGCGGCGAGGCGCGCGACGTCGAGGAGGCCCGGCCCGTGCTCGCGTGCATGGGCGCCAACGTGATCCACGTGGGGCCCGTCGGCAGCGGCGAGGTCGCGAAGATCTGCAACAACCTGATCGCCGGGGTCGCGGCCGTCGCGATCAGCGAGGCGTTCAGGATCGCCGAGGGGTTCGGGGTGGACCCCGGGACGCTGACCGAGGTCATCGCGAAGTCCTCGGGCGCCACGTTCATCATGGAGCACATGCATCCGGTGCCGGGCCAGGTCGCCAAGGCGCCGGCGAGCCGCGACTACGCGCCGGGCTTCATGACCGACCTGATGGCGAAGGACCTCGGCCTCGCGGTCAGCGCGGCGCGCGACTTGCGCGTGCCGGTGTTCGTCGCGCCGGCCGCCCAGCAGGTGCTGCGCCTCGCCTCGTCCCACGGCCTCGGCCGGAAGGACTTCTCGGTCGTCTACCAGTTCCTCAAGCCGTCCGGCAAGGACGCGCCGGTCTAGGGGAGGATCCGCCATGCGCGAGCGCCTGAGAGTCGGCGCGGCGCAGATCGCGCCGAAGTTCCTCGACACGCGGGGCACCATCGAGAAGATCGGCCGGACGCTCGAGGAGGCGGGCCGGCTCGGCCTGGACCTCCTCGTGTTCCCCGAGACGTTCCTGTCCGCGTACCCGTACTGGCGCGGCGCCGTCTCGGTGCGGCGCGAGACCGAGCTGATCGTCGCGATGCAGCGCGAGGCGGTGCGGATTCCCTCCGAGGACACGGACGCGCTCGCGGAGCTCGTGCGCCGGGCGAACGTCAACTGCGTGATCGGGCTCAACGAGCTCGACGACCGGCCGGGGAGCCTCACGATGTACAACACGCTCCTCGTGCTCGCGCGCGACGGCCGGCTGCTCGGGCGCCACCGCAAGCTGATCCCGACGCACTCCGAGCGCGTCTACTGGGGCATGGGCGACGCGCGCGACATCCGCGCCTTCGACATGGACATCGGCCGCGTCGGCGGGCTCATCTGCTACGAGCACCACGTGACGCTGCTGCGGGCGGCGATGGCGCTCCGCGGCGAGGAGCTGCACGTCGCCGTCTGGCCGGGCTGGTGGTCGATGGACGGCCACCTCGGCGCCAAGCGGCCGGAGCCCGGCGCGCACGGCTGCGATATCGAGCCGGCCGTGCGCGCCCACGCGATCGAGAACTCCGTCTTCGTCGTCTCGTCCTCCTGGTACCTGCCGCCCGCGGAGGTCCCGGCCGAGCTGCGCGACGTCATGCAGTACAACCTCGCCGTCGGCGGCTCCTGCATCGTGAACCCGTCCGGCCTCTTCACCTGCGAGCCCGTCTTCGAGAAGGAGACGATCGTGTGGTCGGAGATCGACCAGGGGGAGCGCCGCCTCGCGAAGGCCTACTTCGACTCCGTCGGCCACTACGCCCGCTGGGACCTGCTCCAGCTCGTGATCCGCGAGGAGGGCTGGGAGCCGGTGCGCGTGCCCGACCCGGCGCCCGCGCGGCTGCGCGAGGCCGCCGAGCGCCACGAGGTGCGGCTCGAGCGCCTCGAGGCGCTCGTCGAGGACCTCGTCCGGCGCCTCGAGCACCGCTGAGCCCCCCGTCGCCCCGATCGCTACCCCGCCGCCAGGGGATGCAGGACGTCGATCGCGTAGCCCACGTCCAAGGGGTTCCGCGAGCCACCCGGGCATCGCCGTCCGCGGGTGAATGCTGAGCCCCTGCGCCTCGTGCCGCGCGCGGAGGGCCTGGACGGGATCGGCGGGGATCGCCGCGGCAGGCGGCACCGCGGGCAGGAGCCGCCCGTCGGGGCGCCTGAAGCGCAACTCGCCGTCGGGCTGTCGATCCACCTGGTAGCCCTCCTCGTGGACCGCGCGGTGGTGGCGGCGACAGAGCAGCGCGAGGTTCGAGAGCGTGGTGGGGCCGCCGTGGGCCCAGTGGCGGAGGTGGTGCCCCTGGCCGAACGGGAGCCCGCAGCCGGGGAAGCGGCAGCCCCGGTCCCGGTGCTGGAGCGCCCGCCGCAGCGCCGGGGGGACGGTCCGGGTGCGGGCGCCGACCTCGACGACCTGGCCGTCCGGGGCGTGGCGCATCACCACCCGGCTCGCGTCGCACCCGAGGCGGCGGGACGTTTCCGCGGAAACGCGTGTGCCGTCCTCGAGGACTGACTGGCCGGGCGCCTCGGGGTCCGCCAACGCGGGGGCGTCGACGTGGACGACCACCTGGTAGCGCTCGCCCGGGGCGCCGGGATCGATCCCGCGGTGCAGGGCCGTCTCGGCGACCAGGGCCAGGGCGTCAGCCTGCTGCTGGGCCAGCGGGGGCGTTTCCGCGGAAACGCCCCCGAGAGACGTTTCCGCGGAAACGTCTGAGGCGCGCCGCTGCTGGTACAGCGCCTCGCGGGCGGCGGCCAGGGCCTGGACGAGGAGCGCGCCGACCTCGGGGGCGAGCCGCCCCCGGAGGACCACCATGCCGTCCTCGTCCTGGTACACGTGGAGCGCTCGGCTCGTGTGGCGCCGGGCGGTCTCCCGGGCCTCGGCCTTGGCGTCCACCCGGCGCCAGCCGCGCACGATCCGCTCGACGTGCTCCGCCGTCCCGGCGCGCCCCACCCCGAGCAACCGCTCCTCGGTCTCCGGGGTGGCCACGCGGGTGAGCGCCCGCACCTTGGCGTACGAGAGTTCTCCTCGGGCGAGGGCCTGGGCCAGCCGCGGCAGCGTGCCGAGCGCGCGGGCCACCCGGACGCGCTCGCGGGCCGCGCCCGGGTCGAGCCCGACGCGCCAACTCAACCAGGCGGCGCAGGAGCGGAAGCCGCTGTTCCAGCCGCCGCGGGCGTCGAACTCTCGGATCAGGTCGAGCAGGTGCGCGGTGGCGGCGTCGAGGTGCGCCGACAGCTCGGCGATCTCGTCACCGAGCCGATCCAGCTCCGCTGCGGGCCCCGGGGTGGCGGGGATGACGGGCGCGAGGAGTCCCGATTCCATGAGTGAGTCCCCCTTCTGCTGGGGGCGACTCTACACCCGGGTTTTCGGGCCCCCGGGGAGCCTGGAGGATGGACGATCGCGCCGCGATCCATGGTTTTTCGAGGCGCGCGCGGTCTTGCCGGCCTCGCCGAGCCAGCGTGTGCGGCTGAGCGGGCATCAGCCGGAGACTGCCGGCATGGAACCAGTCCTCATGCTGAACGCTGTCAAGCGGAATCTTTGCCGAGCGCCAACGGCGACTAACGCACGTGCGCTAGAGGCGCGTCTCGAGGACGCTCTCGGCGCCCGTCACCGGGCGCCGGCCGCGCAGGAAGTCGAAGTCGCACCCCGTGTCGGCCTGCAGCACGTGGTCGAGGAACAGGCGGCCGTAGCCGCTCGTGTAGTGCGGGGGCGGCGGCGTCCAGGCCGCGCGCCGCCGCGCGAGCTCCGCGTCGTCCACCCTGAGCGTGAGCCGGCGCGCCGGGACGTCGAGCTCGATCTGGTCGCCGTCCCGCACGAGCGCCAGCGGGCCGCCCACGGCCGACTCGGGCGCCATGTGCAGGACCACCGTGCCGTAGGACGTCCCGCTCATGCGCGCGTCCGAGATGCGCACCATGTCCGTGACGCCCCGCTTGAGCAGGCGCGCCGGGATCGGCGCCGCGCCCCACTCCGGCATCCCCGGCGCGCCCTTCGGCCCGGCGTGCTTCAGCACCAGGACCGACGTCTCGTCGATCGCGAGCGCGGGGTCGTCGATCCGGCGCGCGATGTCGGCCTGGTGCTCGAAGACCACGGCGCGGCCGCGGTGGACGAGCAGGGCGGGCGAGGCCGCCGACTGCTTGAGCACGGCGCCGTCGGGGCAGAGGTTGCCGAACAGGATCACGGTGCCGCCCTCGGGCGCGAGCGGGATCCCGAGCGGCCGGATCACGTCCTCGTTCCAGCAGCGCGCGTCGCGGACGTTGTCGGCGAGCGAGCGGCCGGTGACGGTCGGCGCCTCGCCGTGGAGCAGCGGCAGGAGCTCGCGGAGCACGACGGGCAGGCCGCCCGCGTGGAAGAAGTCCTCCATGAGGTGCTTGCCCGAGGGCTTCACGTTCACCAGGAGCGGCGTCGTCTTCGACAGCTCGTCGAACCGCCGGAGGGTCAGGTCGACGCCCGCGCGTCCGGCGAGGGCGAGGAGATGCACGATCGCGTTGGTCGAGCCGCCGATGGCCATGTCCGTGCGGATCGCGTTGTCGAACGCCTGCGCGGTGAGGACCTCGGAGGGCCGGGGGCCGCCGGCCAGCGCCAGCTCGACCGCGCGGCGACCGGAGAGCTCGGCGAGCGCCAGCCGGCGCGAGTCCGGGCCGGGGATCGCCGCGTTGCCGGGCAGCGTCATGCCGAGGGCCTCGGCCATCGAGGCCATCGTGGACGCGGTGCCCATGACCATGCAGTGGCCCGCGGAGCGCGACAGGCACGCCTCCACCTCGCACAGCTCCTCGTCGGAGAGCCGCTCGGCCCGGTGCTCCGCCCAGAGCCGCCGCGCGTCGGTGCCGGAGCCGAGCTGCTCGGTGCGCCAGGTGCCGCGCAGCATCGGCCCGCCGGTCACCATGATCGCCGGGACGTCGGCGGAGGCGGCGCCCATCAGCATGGCGGGCGTGGTCTTGTCGCAGCCGGCGAGGAGCACGACGGCGTCGAGCGGGTAGGCGCGGATGCACTCCTCGACGTCCATGGCCATCAGGTTGCGGAAGAGCATCGTGGTCGGCTTCATCAGGATCTCGCCGAGCGAGATCGTCGGGAACTCGAGCGGGAAGCCGCCCGCGCTCCAGACGCCGCGCTTGACGGCCTCGGCGACCTGGCGCAGGTGGGCGTTGCAGTTGTTGAGCTCGGACCAGGAGTTCGCGATCCCGACGACCGGCCGGCCGTCGAAGACCAGGTCGCTGAAGCCCTCCGCGCGCAGGTAGGCGCGGTTCATGAGCCCGTCGAGGGTGCGCGGGCCGAACCAGTTGCGGCTGCGGAGCGTGGTCATGGCGGCTCTCCCGTTCCGGGCGCTCGGCGGCGCTCCGGCATGATGATATACTTTCGAGCGCTGCGCGAGCACGCGCAGCGTGGGAGGACGCGCCGTGGCGACGTACATCATGCTGAGCACGCTGTCGGAGTCGGGGCGGAAGGTCCTTCGCGAGCGCCCCGGCTGGATCCGCAAGGTCAACGCTGACGTCCGGCGCATGGGCGCGCGCGTCGTGGCCCAGTACGCGGTGCTGGGGCCCTACGACTTCGTCACCGTCATCGAGGCGCCGGACAACGCGACGATCTCGCGCGTGTCGGTCGAGCTCGGCGCGCGCGGCGGCGTCGCGGGCATGACGATGGCCGCGATCCCGCTCGACGAGTTCATCGGCCAGCTCGAGCGCGGCGCCAGGCGCGGCCAGCGGAAGAAGCGCTGATGCGCGTCCTCGCGATCCATCCGGAGAAGTGCACCGGCTGCCTCCGGTGCGAGCTGGCGTGCTCCTACGTGCAGACCGGCGAGTTCCAGCCCGCGAAGTCCGTGATCCGCGTCTCGCCCTTCGAGGGCCACACCTCCTACGCGCCCTACACGTGCACGCAGTGCGCGGAGGGCTGGTGCATGACCGCCTGCCCGGTCGGCGCGATCACGATCAACGCCGCGGGCGCCAAGGACGTGCTCGACGACCGCTGCGTCGGCTGCAAGCTCTGCACGATCGCCTGCCCGTACGGCACGATGTTCTACGATCCCGGGACCCGCAAGGCGTTCAAGTGCAACCTGTGCGGGGGCGCGCCGGCCTGCGCCGAGGCGTGCCCGACCGCCGCGATCACCTACGAGGAGACGTGGACGGGCGACTGGCTCGGCGACTTCGCCCACGAGCGCACGGCGAGAATCCTGGAGATCCGGTAATGGCCCAACGACACTTGATCATCGGCGGCGGCACCGCGGGGATCAACGCGATCCGCACGATCCGCGAGGAGGAGCGCGAGCGCTCGGAGATCGCCCTCGTCGCCGCCGAGCGGCCGTACTCGCGGATGGTCCTGCCGTACTACCTCGACCGCTCGATCGCCGAGTCCCACGTCTACACGGCGACCCCGCGGGTGCTCGCCGACTGGGGCGTCACGAGCCGGATCGGGAGGCGCGCGACCGCGCTCGACACGCAGGCCGGCGTGTGCACGCTCGACGACGGCACCACGCTCGAGTACGACGACTGCCTGATCGCGACGGGCTCCTCCGCGGTCCGGGCGCCGGTGCCGGGCGCCGACGGGCGCGCGGTCCACTCGTTCTGGACGCTCGAGGAGGCGCGCGCGGTGCTGGCCGGCATCCGGCCCCGGAGCCACGTCGTGCTGGTGGGCGCGGGGTTCATCGCGTTCACGATCCTGAACTCGATCCTCTCGCTCGGCGCCCGGCTGACGATCGTCGAGGTCGCCCCGCGGATCCTGCCGCGGATGATCGACGACACGGGTGCGGGCCTCGTCGCCCGGTGGCTCGCCGACCACGGCGTCACGGTGCGGACCGGCGTCACGCTCACGCGGATCGAGGACGCGAAGGGGGGCAAGCGCCTCGTGTTCGCCTCGGGCGCGCCCCTCGCCTGCGACCTCGTGATCATGGCGACGGGCATCACGACCAACCTCGAGTGGCTCCAGGGCTCGGGCGTCGGCGTCAACCGCGGCGTCGTCGTGGACGAGCACCTCCGCTCGAGCGTCCCGAGCGTCTACGCGGCGGGCGACGTCGCCGAGGGGCGCGACCGGATCTCGGGCGAGGCCGCGGTGCACGCGATCGAGCCGACGGCGCAGGAGCACGGGCGCGTCGCCGGCGCCAACATGGCCGGCAAGGACGTCCGCTACCGCGGCAGCGTGCTCATCAACATCGTCGAGGTCTGCCACCTCGACGTCGCCTCCTTCGGCGCGTGGGACGACCCGAAGGCCGAGGCCGCGAGCGGCCTCATGGCGGACCGGCCCGCGTACCGGAAGCTCCTCTGGCGCGGCGACCGGCTGACCGGCGCGATCATCCTCGGGCCCTCGAGCGACATCTGGACCACCAACGACGTCGGGATGCTCAAGGGCCTGGTGCAGTCGGGCGTCGCGCTGGGACGGTTCAAGGCGCACCTCATGGCGCAGCCGTTCGACGTCAAGCCCGCGTTCATCGCCTCCCGGACCACGAGTCGGCTGCTCGACGAAACCATCCTCGGCCGTCCCGCGAAGGCGCCCGGCGACACCCCGGTGGCCGTATGACGCCCGTGACCGCGAACGCCCCGAAGCCCTCGAAGACGAAGAAGGCCCCCGAGCCCGCCGTGGCGCTGCCCGGCGGGTACGCGGGCAAGCTCCTCCGCGTGGACCTCACGACGCGGAAGTGCTGGGCGGAGCCGTGGGGGAGCCGGATGCGCGAGCTCCTCGGCGGCGCCGGGCTCGGCGCGATGCTCCTCTACCGCGAGACCGCGAAGCGGGGCGGCAAGGGCAACGTCGCCTGGGACGACCCCGACAACCGGCTCGTGCTCGCGACGGGCCCGCTCGCGGGCCTGCCGGTGTGGGGCACGGGCGGCCTCACGGTCTGCACGATCGGCGCGGGCACCAACGGCCCCACGTCCACGCAGGCCAACGGCTTCTTCGGGACCAACCTCAAGTACTCGGGCTGGGACGCGATCGTCGTCCAGGGCCAGGCCCGTGACTGGGTCTACCTCTACATCAACGACGACACGGTCGAGCTGCGCGACGCGAAGTTCCTCGTCGGCAAGGACACGTGGGAGACGCAGGACGCGCTCTGCCGCGTGACCGGCCTGGCCGGCCACCAGCTCTCGGTCTACTCGATCGGGCCCGCGGGCGAGCACCTCGTCCGCTTCGCCGCGATCCAGGGCGACTACGGCCACGTCGCGTCGAAGAACGGCACCGGCGCCGTGATGGGCAAGAAGCGGCTCAAGGCCGTCGCGATCGTCAGGGGCACGAAGGCGCTCCGCGCGGTCGACCCGCGCGGCGTCCTGCAGGCCGCGGACGACATCGCCCACGACCTCCGGACCGATCCCTCGGCGCGCTCGCTCTACGAGTACGGCACGCTGCCGGGGGTGGGGAACCTCTCCAAGCTCGGCGTGCTGCCGATCAGGAACTACACGACCAACCTGACGGCCAACGTGCCCGGCGCCGACATGGCCGACTGGGAGGCGCCCCGGCTCCGCGCGAACTTCGACCACCGGGGCCACCAGTGCAACGCGTGCGGCATGCACCACTGCCACATGTCGGTGATCCAGAAGGGCGCGCACAAGGGCCGGATCGTGGACGAGCCCGAGTACGAGGGCTGGTCGGGCTGCGGCTGGCAGATCGGCGCCGTGGACCGGGACGGCATCGCCTGGCTCGCCACCGAGTGCGACCGCGCGTGCGTGGACGTCAACGAGTTCGGCTGGATCACCGGCTGGGTGATGGAGTGCATGGAGAAGGGGTACATCACCCGGGCGCAGCTCGGCTTCGACCTCACGTGGGGCGACATCCCGGGCGCCGGCCGCCTGCTCCGCATGATCTCGCGCCGCGAGGGCTTCGGCGCCGTCCTCGCCGAGGGCGTCAAGCGCGCGGCCGAGCAGCTCGGGAGCCCCGCGAAGGACTGCGCCGTCTACATCGTCAAGGGCGCGACGCCGCGCGGCCACGATCACCGCGGCCGCTGGGACGAGATGCTCGACACCTGCACCTCGTCCACCGCCACGATGGAGACGGGCAACCCCGTCCACCCGACCGAGGTCGGGCAGCCCGCGCGCATCAACATCTTCGACGGCGTCCAGGTCGCGAAGAACGTCGCCGGCCTGGCCGGCCGGCGGAGCTTCGAGGACTCGCTGGGCATCTGCATCTTCACGACGCGCACGCGCCTCGAGAACGTCTGCCGCGCGCTCGGCGCCGCGACGGGCTGGACCTTCACGGTGGACGAGGCGATCCGCTTCGGCCGGCGCACCGCGGCGATCAACCGGGCGACCGCGCTCCGCTGCGGCCACGCGGGCGCGCTCGAGTACCCCTCGGTGCGCTACGGCTCGACGCCGGTGGACGGCCCGGCCAAGGGCCAGGCGGTCCGCGACCAGTGGGAGACGATGCTCGACACCTGGTACGCGGAGGTCGGCTACGACCGGAAGACCGGCAAGCCGTGGCCGAAGACGCTCAAGGCGCTCGGCCTCGACTGGCTCGCCCGCGACCTCTGGGGGAAGAAGGCGTAGCGCGCCGAGCAGGGAAGAACGAGCGAAAATCCGGATACTTGGGACCTGGATCGGGGGCGGGGGGTGTCCCGCCCCGCCTGACTCCGGCCCGGCCCCGCCGCGCCTCGCTTGACCCCTCGCCGAGCGTCGTGGTATCTGTCTCTCCTCATTCGCCGTCTCTCCACGGGGGTCTCATGGCACAAGTAATTGGTTTCATTGGCCTCGGCATCATGGGGCGTCCGATGGCAAAGAACCTCCTCAAGGCGGGCCACGCGCTCGTCGTGCACGACCGGAACCGCGCCCCCGTCGACGAGCTCGCGAAGGCCGGCGCCAGGACGGCGGCCTCGCCGCGCGAGGTCGCCCGGGAGTGCGAGGTGCTCATCACGATGCTGCCGAACTCGCCCGACGTCGAGCTGGTCGCGCTCGGGCCGGACGGCATCGTCGAGGGCGCGCGCGCGGGGCTCGTCTACGCGGACATGTCCACGATCTCGCCGATCGTCTCGCAGAAGGTCGGCCGCGCGCTCGCCGCCAAGGGCGTCCGGATGCTCGACGCGCCGGTGTCGGGCGGCGAGAAGGGCGCGATCGACGGCGTGCTGTCGATCATGGTCGGCGGGGAGCCGGACGTCTTCGACGCGATCCTGCCGATCTTCCAGGTGATGGGCAAGACGATCACGCGGCTCGGCCCGCTCGGCTTCGGCGGCTTCACCAAGCTCGCCAACCAGATCATCGTGGCGGTGAACCTCACCGCGCTCGGCGAGGCGCTCACGCTCGCGAAGAAGGCGGGGCTCGACCGCGAGCTCCTGCTCACGGCGCTCGGCGGCGGGCTCGCGGGCTCGAAGTGCCTCGAGCAGAAGCGCGCGAACTACCTCGCGGGGAGCTACGCCCCCGGGTTCAAGATCGACCTGCACTACAAGGACCTCGGCCTGATCATGGAGACGGCGCGCGAGCTCGGCGTGCCGCTGCCGACGACCGCGGTGGTCCAGGAGCTGTTCAGCGCGCTGCGCGTCAAGGGCCGCGGCGGCCTCGACCACTCGGCCGTGATCACGCTGCTCGAAGACCTCGCCGGCGCCTCCGCGTGAGGGCCACCGTCGACCGCGCCGGCCTCGATCCCCAGGGGCGGCTGCCGAAGGTGCAGGTGCGGCGTGTCCGCAAGGGCGACCTCGGCAAGGTCCGCGACGTGCTCGAGCAGACGTTCGGCGACTTCCTCGAGCGCCAGCTCGGGACGCGGCCGCGCCAGGCGTTCGGCGGCGCGCAGTACGTGCACCACCGCTGGCTGATGGAGCCGTGGGGGTGCTTCGTCGCCGAGGAGGACGGCTCCAAGATCGTCGGCGCCGCGCTCGCGGCGACGCTCGGCTCCCTCGGGCTGCTGGGGCCGGTCGCGGTCCTCACGAACTACCAGAACCAGGCGATCGGCCAGCAGCTCATCCGTGCGGCGCAGGAGTTCTTCGACGAGAACAAGGCGACGCTCCACGGCGTCGTGACGTACCCGACGAGCCCGAAGCACCTGTACCTCTACCACAAGTTCGGCTACAAGCCGAAGCACCTCACCGCGATCATGAGCCGGGCGATCGACCGCGGGACGCCCCGGCCGCCCGCCGCGAAGGCGGCGAAGGCGCCGCTCGCGATGCGGCGCTTCTCCACGCTCGAGGAGACGAAGAAGAAGGCCGCGCTGGCGCGCATGCACCGGATCACCAGCGCGGTCTACCGTGGCCTCGACCTCGCCAAGGAGGTGGAGATCGTCGACGGCCTGGCGCTCGGCGACACGCTCCTGCTCGAGCGCGGGCGCGAGATCCTCGGCTTCGCGATCTGCCACTCGCCGGGCGTGAGCGAGGCGCCGACGGGCGCGCTCTACGTCAAGTTCCTCGCGATCGACCCCGCGCAGAAGCGGCCCGAGCAGCTCCTCGAGTTCGTGGCCGGCGTCGAGGCGCTGGGCACCGAGCTCGGCGTGCAGCGGGTGATCCTGCCCGTGTATTCGCGCTACTGGGCCGCGTACAGTATGCTGGTGCAGTGCGGCTACGCGATCGACTTCACCATGGTCCGGATGCAGCGGGGCAAGCAGGAGGATTACGAGGACCCGACGCACCTCGTCCTCGACGACTGGCGCTGATGCGCGCCGTCGTCGCGGCCGTGGCCGTCGTCCTGCTCGCGGCGCTCCCGGCCGGTGCCCCGGCGCACTCGCTCCTGCTCGACTCCTCGCCCGCGCCGAGCGCCACGGTGCCGCCGCCGTCCCGGCTCGCGCTCCGGTTCAACAACCGCATCGAGAAGGCGCTCTCGCGTCTCAGGCTCGTGGACGCCCGCGGCGCCGCCCGGCTCCTGACGGTGCTCGCCGGTGCGGGGAAGGTCGACCACCTCGAGGCGACGCTGCCGCCGCTCGCGCCCGGCGTCTGGCGCGTCGAGTGGCAGGTGCTCTCGACGGACGGCCACGTCGTGCGCGGCAGCTTTTCCTTCCGCGTCGCGCCCTAGTCGATGGCGGGATTCTTCGACGTCCTGCTCCGCGGCCTGACCCTCGCCTTCGCGAGCGCGGCGCTCGGCGGCGTGGCCTTCACGCTCTTCGTGCTCCGCGCCGAGCCGCACGCCAAGCCCGACGCGGCGCTGCGGCGCGCGCTCCGCACGATCGCGCTCGGCGGCGCCGCCGCGGCCCTCTCGCAGGGCGCGGTCGTGCTCGTGGCGCTCGCCGAGCTGGCCCGCCTGGGCGGNGGCTGGCCCGTGGCGCCGTTCGTGCGGACGCTCTTCGCCCAGGCGTCCACCGGCCGCGCGGCGCTCGGCGTCCTGCTCGCGCTCGTCGCGTGGCGCCTCGCGGCGCGGCCCGCGGGGCGGGGCGCCTGGCTGGCGCTCACGGGCCTGGCGCTCGCGCTCAGCGGCTCGTCCGCGGTGCTGAGCCACGCCGTCGCGCGCGTCGAGGGCCGCGCGCTGCTGCTCGCGCTCGACGGCGCGCACCAGCTCGCCGCCGCGGTGTGGGTGGGCGGCCTGGCGCACCTGGTGCTGTACCGGGGGCGGAGCGACGAGGACGGGCGCGACCCGGCACGCCTGCTGCGGAGGTTCTCGAGCCTCGCGCTCGGGTCGGTCGCGACCGTCAGCGTCGCGGGCGTCCTCATGAGCGTGCTCTACGTCGGCGACTGGGGGGCGCTGGCGGGCACCGGCTACGGCGTGATGGTGCTCACCAAGGTCGTGGTGTTCGCGGCCGCGCTCGCGCTCGCGTCGGCCAACTTCCGCGCCGTCCGGCGGGACGCGCCGTCCGGCGGCGGGCTGCGCCTCACCCGCTACGTCGAGGCCGAGCTCGGCCTCGGCCTCACGGTGCTCTTCGCCGCCGCGTCGCTCACCTCGCTGCCGCCGGCCGTGGACATCACGACCGACCGCGCAACGGTCGCGGAGGTCGCGGCGCGCTTCGTGCCCGTGCCGCCACGCCTCGCGAGCCCGCCCGTCGCCGAGCTCATCCGCCAGGCCGAGCCGTTGACCGAGACCG
>C687J29651_10000590_pt1 | contig 14871 bp, 26 predicted proteins | sample RifCSP13_1_FD_29651 | JGI IMG/M metagenome (IMG submission 29651) | reverse complement strand
GCACCTAACTCAGTCCCAGGTTTTGCGGTGCAAGCGCAAACGCCAGCGGAAGAGCTTGTATCACTTCCCGGGGCGACCATTGGCGACATGATGTCGATTACGCGTCCCTTAGTTAGAGCAGAAGAGCAATCGGACGCGACGATTGAGCTCCTTGAGGTAACGCCTCCGCTCCGGAAACCCACGATCAAGATCAAGCGCAAACGCAAGCCGCCGAATCAGAAAGGACAATTAACTCTGTGGGACCAACTGCCATGGCTTCGTTAGGCCAGCTGAGGAGAGCCCTGATAGGCACGGTGGCGACCGCTGCAGGAATAGCTCTGCAATCATGTTCTGCACAGCAACCATCCTCGGCCCCTTCGCCGACAAGCTCGATGGCCTTTGAGCCTTCCTCGTCAGTCGTTCGCGCGCCTCTTTCACCTCCGATGAGATACGCGGCTCAAGAGTCGTTCTCCAACTCGCCACCTCCGACCCCATACGACCCCATCAACGAAGGGCCCGAACCCGTTGGTAAGTGGCGTGCTTCCCCGCGCTGGTCCGCCGTGCAAGGCGATGGCTGCATCGTGGTTGATCAACCCTCGTCGGCCCAGGGCAACATTGATTTTGAGAACTGCCGGAGTGATGAAGGACAAGATGATGAAACCCCGGCAGGCGGCTACTGATTGGGACCGCCCATCGGTCCGAGCCTGGCTCCGTTCGTTTTCAGGGGAAAATCTCGCGTATTTCCCGAGAATCGCCTGCTCGACGCGCTGCTGCATGAGGCGCTGGCGCCTATTGAGGCACAGGAGCTAGAGGCAGCGGAATGATGGGTGACGCGGTCGCGTCTGTCTGTTGCCACCACTTTGGAATCAGTTCTGGGATATGCTGCCTAATCGCGTGCGGGTCGGCGCGGGGTGGCAGCCGCCGCTGCCACTGATACTTGCGTCGCTCTACAAGTCGGTCCTAAGCGCCAAGATTTTGGCTGCATATTTGTTTCAGCGGGCGCGGACTGACAAAGAAGCCATGCTTTTCAGGGAGCTTCAGCGTGCAACCGGCATGCGGTTTCCCCCGGGTAGGGACGGCGTGCAGCATTCCTGCCGAGCCAGGGCTAAGCCGCGATGTGGGCTTTTCTCTCTCGCTAGGGGTCGCAGTCGAGACGTGCCCTTGTGTGATCCAACGGACACAGTCGAGCGTAAAGCGTGATGCTGGCCGACGTAGGCGCGGCTTGGAGCCGAACCACTTTCACCCTCGGAAGTTTGGGCTCTCAAGTGGCCCTTTTAACCAACGGGGACTAGCCATGCGCTTCTTGATTAGTGTCGCTATCATAGCGGCGACCTTCGCGATGAGCGGGTGTTTCCACCATCACCAAACTGCAACCACCGAAATGTTGCCCGCACCTCCTCTAAAATAGCGGAGGACAAGCGAATGGCTCATTTCCTCATCGCCTTGGTTGCTCTCGCCTTCACCGCTGGCGCGGCTATGGCCCAGCAGACCCACACTTACAGCAAGGCGGTACAGCAGGCCTGTGCCAGTGATTACCACAAGCATTGTGGCGAGTACGGCATTGATACAGAGGCCCTTCGTCTTTGCATGGACCGTGCGGGGGCACGGCCTATCGAAGACCTGCGTTGACGCTTTGGTCGATGCTGGCGAGGTCAGCAAGGAGGAGGTTGAACGCCGAAAAGCAAGCCGTCGCTGATCCACACTTCTGCAGCCTGATTAAGTATGGCCTTGAGAGAGGGAAGAGGCAGTTGCGATTGAGGGACTGCCTCAAATCAGACCCACATCAGCGTGTGGCCTCATGCACGTCTTCGCGCACTTCCTCTTTGATCGTGGCGAACGACAAACGTAGCTTCTGAGCCGCCACGTCCCAGTTAACAATCTTCTGGGGCTCAGTCCCTGATGGCGCATTCGCTACAGCGATATTGTCCACAAGAAAGACAACAAGGACAGTGAGGAGCACGCCGGATACCACGCCCGCTAGATAAGGCATTGGATTTCTCCGTGACAGCGAGCGCAAGCTCGCAACTGTAGAACGCCAAAATTATGGGCCCCGTTCCATTATGGGAGCTGACCGTTCTGATGATTGATATTGATGAGATAATGAGGATAGACGCTAAGCCAACCCGGCCTGCTCGGTTACTTCGGCCACCGCGTCGGCCAGGCCCTTACGATACTCTGGCTTTGATATCCCTGGAGCACCGGGCACCCGCTCGTGGATACGCTCGATAGTGTCTGGATCATTGTAGCCAGTGACGAACACGACGGGCACCTCGCAGACCTCTCTCAGCCACCTCGCAGCCTCTATTCCTTCGCGGCCTCCATCGAGACAAACATCCACCAAAGCAACATCATGTTGGACCCCCATGGCGAGCGAACGAGCGTTTCTGTCGCTTGAGGCTAGATCGCAATGGTCGAAGCCCATCGTGAACATGGCGTCTTGGAGGTCGAGGGCAATCACGATTTCATCCTCGACGATGAGGGCGCGGCGGCCTCGTGGCGACGAATATTGCTCCATGGCGATACTCCGTCGGCAGTGCCCATATTGGTAACGCCGCGTCTTGTGCCACAGAAGGCGGGGGATAATTGGGGGGCCAAGCCCGCAAGGATCACTCCTCAATGCGGGCCGTGCCTGAAATGCCATCATTGCGGAGCCAGTTTATGATTTTGCCTTGGCGGGTGATCTTGTAACAGTAGCTTTGCCCGTCCATCCAACTTGTCCAACGCTGGCAAAGCTGGTTGGCCTCGATCCACCAACGGCCACTGTCGCGCGAGCCATCACCTCGCGAGAAGGTCGCGGCTACTGCGCCCATACTTCCGGTCATGCGCCCGTTGGCCTTATAGCGGATGGGTAGCTCGAAACCCGACACGTTTAGGAAGATCGTCTTTCCGATGATTGCTTGGCGGAGTTGATCTTCAGTCAGAGAGGTGGCCTCCACAACTGGAGCCTCTGACGGGGAAAGTGGCTCGGCAAGAGCCGCGCTCACGGGCAGCGTAAGAGCCACAATTAAAAAGAGTGATCCAATCTTCATAGCTCTCCGAGCTTGCGCGTCGAGAGTGAAAATATGGTCAATCGCGGTCTGAACCACGAAGCCTAGACCGACTACTCACGAGGTATCGGGCGACCGATGTACCATCCTGTCCGCTGTCGCAAGTGCAGCCTTAACGCAATGCTGCGCAACAGCTTTGCAATAACATCCTTGGAAAACGGGAGAGAGCTGGACTGGAAATGTGGCCGGGAGCGCGACGCGTAACCAACTACGAGAAACTTATGGCGCTCCAGACCAATCCTCGGATGTCCCATATATGGTAGTGACGGGCGGGCCGCCCAAGGTTGGCCCACCATCTTGACTGGTGGTGAGTAAACCCAGCCCTACGCCTAGACCCACACGAATTGGCCCCGTCACTCAACCTTCGCTCTTGGCGCGGGAACGACAGGAGACTGGCCTGGTTTTTCTTCCAGGAGAACCGGCATGCGAAGGTTCTACGCAACCGCAATACTATGGGTCACGCTCACGCTCCTCGCCACCTGCTTAAGTCCTGACCGGGTCTTCGCGGCTTCACTTACTGGTGCGACCAACACGCCGGATAAGACCGTTCCCCAGGGCAACGATCCGCCCGGAGCCGATAATGGGGAGCAGCAGATCCCGCCTCAGGCCGATAAGGAGGTGATCCCGCCTCCTCCTATTGGCGATGAGGACATTTATACCGAGGCTCCGAACCCGAATGCTGGCCATGAGGAGGAAGTGATCCCTCCGCCCGCGCCTGGTGAAGAGCCGAGCGTCAAGCCTCGCTAGTCGGCAGTCGTCATGCCGAAAGGCGCAACAAAGCGTGAGTTCCAGCGTTGGTCGTAAAGCGTCAATGCGAGTCCGCGTTTAGAGCCGTCGCGGCAGGGACCACGAATTATGAGAGGGAACCTAAGGAGGCTAGAGGCAGTATTTCTAGATCTTCTGAACGTCCACTCATGGTGCGGTGAGGTTTTCAATGGCAAAACCACTCCAGGTACAGATCGTCGAAAAGGCTCGCGCCCTTATCGCAGATGAACAGCATTGGTGTCGTGGCCTCCTTGCCCAGGATGCGAGTGGCGCTAGTGTTTTGGCAACCTCTGCCAGCGCGGTGAAGCGTTGCGGTCTAGGCGCAGTGGTTGCGGCGGCCTATCAGCTTACCCACGACTTCGATGCTGCAAACGAGCTTGCCCACAATGCCCTGCGTCCACGATACGGCGTCGCCACACTTGTCCAGGTCAACGACATGAGGGGCCACGCGGCTGTGCTTGCACTGTTTGACGAGGTCATTGCAGCGGGAGGTTCATAACAAATTTAATCTTAGAGCTTGATCTCTTCACGGGCTGCCGCGTTGGTTCATTGACGGCGGATGACGGTCGTCCGCGAGTTCTGTAAGAGGAGGTCGTTATGCCGGAAACCAGGAGAATGGCCGAAGAGGCCAATAGAATGGGGCAGGAAGCTCAGGAGCAGGCCAGGCGAGTTGGCCAGGAATTTCAAAAGGCTGCCGAGGGTGGCCTTGAAGCAGCAAGCCGCTCACTCGGTGAAGTCAACAAAGGCTTCCAAGCTATTACTGCCGAGATGACCGACTTCTCGAAAAGACGCTTCGAGGATGTTATTCATGCTTGGGAGCAACTTCTCCGTGCGCGGTCGTTCGGAGACGTGATCGACGTCCAGACGCGGTACGCCCAAGAGGCCTATAATGCCTACATCTCCGAGATGTCCAAACTCGGGGAGATGTGTGTCGGCATGGTGCGCGATGCCTCTAAGCCAGTCGAACAGGCTTCTAAACGGTTCACTTAGAACTGCTTACAACAAAGGCGCCCTAGGGTCGGTAAACGGTCATGTGACCAGGAACCCCATGCGAGCAGCAGAGGTTGCCTGTACGTGACGCGGTCGCAACGCGGCATTGGAGGATGGACGCATGAACCTGCTGCGATCAATCTGCTGTCTTTTTGCTGGCCGATGTGCCGTGGAAGAACCTAAGCCGACGAAAGAGACTGTGCGAGGTGAACCACCTGTCTCAGAAGCCGACCTTGGTCAATCGGAAGCGGAATTAGAGAAGACAGGCAAAGAGCAGATGAGCCATATGGAAGAGGGCAAAGCCCCGCAAAACGGCTCAGCGGCGACCCACCAAACGTGGCACAAAATAGGCTTGACCTCCCCTGGAACTGTCTAGCCACTCGCGGAAGGGGCAGCGTGCAGCTCAATAACGTCTGCGCCCGCCCCAGCGGCGTCGCCCATACCAGCGCCGCCGAATAGAACTAGCACCAACAAGATGATAATCAGGAGTGTTGTCGTGTCCATGTTGCCTTCCTCGTTGACGTAATCACTTCCGTGACCACGCTCACGCAACGCTACGCATTCGCAGGGAAAGTGCGGGAGCGTGACGCAATTACATCCTACTCAAAACTTATGGCGCTCCCGCCGACCCAATCGGGCTTTCCTGAATATGGGGACGCCAAGCCAACCCCTCAAGCAGGCGTGGCGGGTGTTGGCGATGCGTCGGCGGTGGATTGAGGGGGGGTTGACGCGCGTGACGGAGGATCAGGTTGAGGTCAATTAATCTACTCTCGGTAGGCGGTCAGGGACCGAAGGCCGTGCCCGGCCGAGAGGGGCTTGAACAGCTCCCCATGATCCTATCCTGCGGGGTGTGACCGAGCGCGCAGTTCCAAGTTGGACTTCGGTCCGGCGATCCGCGTTGTTTCCACAGCAAAATCGTTTCGATCCCCTATCCCTGCGGAACATGGGGCGGCAAGTTGAGTTGTTTAGAGTGACGGGTGGCATGCCGATTTGAGGCTGCCATGAAGAGAATTCTACCTCCGCTGATGGGCGTCATGCTTTGCGTCCTCCCTCTGCATAGCGCCATGGCCGATCCGGCAGTGCCCCTGCAGACTAAAGAGGGCGATGAGCTCCATGCGGCTGTCACAGACATGCCAGCCATCATTGATATGTCGCACGCGGACCCCAAAACCTGGCATAGTTTACCATCAGCCGCTCAGGTCTATGATCAATCCGCGCCCTCAAGAGCCGCTATGCTCCTCACGAAGATGATGGCTCGTGGCCCTAGGTGAAGCAAACTTTCGCCAGGTGAACGTGAAGCAGCGGCGCTTCAGCATTCCAGCGCCCAGGCGATTTTGACCAGCCTTAGCGCGCAGGGCTACCCGGTGCTTGCCAAAGGGCACTAGTCGCATCACCGCCGTTAGGCTGGTTTGTGTCGGTAGCATTAATCACATTTAAATACCCAGCTCGCCAAGAGACGCACCAACCAAAGCACCGGGTACCGCTAGACTGAAACCGTATTCTTAAGAAGAGGGAGGGCACGCCATGTTCCAGCATAGTCTCGCACCCGAGTTCGCCACGATCAGCGTCGCTGTTCTCATTGAGCTTATGGAGGCGTTTGTCGCTAAAGGCATTCTTACTCGTAGTGACGTGCGGGGCATCTTCACGGGTGCCGCTTCACAAATAACTCCTTTTGAAACCGAAACCGCCCAGAGGGCGGTCAAGGTAATTGATAACCACATCCTTCCTCGGTTCGCCGAACGCGAGGGTGAGCAGGGTGCGGGTTAGTTCAAGATCACGGTTGGTGCGCGAGCAAAGAGATCGCATCGCGAGCGAGCACTGCGGCTGACCACACGATCAGCTCTACGCGGCGCACGCCCTGACAGGCGAGACCCTCGACCTCATGATCAATCATTGCGCGCGGAAATTGCATCGGCGTAGGCGAACCGGGTGGCGAGATCGCTAAGCTTCTCGGGCTTGGTTTCATCGAGGTGCGGCGCGCAAATGGCCAAGAGAGCACCGCTCGCCTAACCCCCGCCTGGCCTCAAGGCGCTGGTGTTGCGGCTGGCGAGGCGATAGTGGCGGACGTGCTGACGGTTGGTTTTAATAACCGCTGTTGAAGTGGTAGTTCAGCCGGGCACGGACCACCGCAAAATCTTCAGCCTCCTTCAGCACGAAAGGCTCGTCACCGGCGATGAGATTTGAGCTATCGGAGCCGAAGTCATAGAAGAGCCCTTCCAGACCAAGGCTCAGTTGGGGAGCGATTTTGTAGTCCACGCCACCGCCAACCACGAAGCCGGTATCGTTATTGCCGTTACTGAAGCTGAAGGGACCATCGTCGGCGGAGACCACGACGAAATCGTTGTCGGTGTCGATGAAGGCGACGCCAGCGGTGCCATAGAGCAGCCAGCTGCCTAAAGCCCAGCCAAGGCGGCCACGAACGCTGGCGAGATAATTGATGTTTTCAGCGAAGTCGACGTCGCCTTCGACACCCACCAACCAGGTACCCATCTGCCAATTGTAGCCGCCCTGCACGCCGCCTATGAACTCGGTGTCATTCGAGAACTTCAGCGAGAGGTCCTGTTCTTCGCTTAGGTCCTTGATGCTGAGGTCATTTGGATCGAAGGCTGCGCCGAGATTGCCACCAATGTAGAACCCTGACCAAGACGTGCCGACAGGAGCAGGCGGAAGGGGCTGCTCGGCGGGCGCAGGGTAGCGGCGGCCCAAATCGGCAGCGGTTGCGGGAACGGCAATGGCCGCCAAAGCCCCTGCCACTCCGATGATGGCAATAGCTCTCGAAGCATAGGTCATAAGCTGATCCCCGTTATTAATAGCCGCTCACCGCGGGCCACTATCCCTGATCGTGCTGTTAGGCTTGCAATAAGGCGGAATGCTGCCGGTCAGAGGAAATGATTGTGGCCATCAGAAGATATGACGACCTCCTCCGGGGAAACAAAAGGGTCGGCATCGGTAGACGGTCAGTTGGGGCGGAAGGCCGGGGCGCGCCGATCAGCCTTAAGACCGTCCAACGGCTTCTTTTGCCGAGACTTCAGCCGCTTCTGCGACTGCGCCAGCAAGTGTGAGCGCTGTCCGCACATTGTGTTGCCAAGCCGCGAGGTCAATGAGCCTATTCACAGCCCGAAGTTGGACCCTCAGATGCTCAAGCCAGCCGCTCCGTTCCGTTTTGAGTTGCAAGATCAACCTGTCGAATTGAGCGTGCTCAGTGTTGATCTGCTGCTGGACCATGTCGGCTCGCTCTTGTAGGTCGCTGCGAATATCACGCATCGGCTTCGCCCTGTGTGGGAGGCCTAGCGGCCTCATCCTCGGTGCGCTCGGCTGATAATGCGCCTGCTGATCTCCATCTAACCGCTGATCGCGCGCATCTTGCGGACCAGAAAATCAGGCGGCTGTTGGGATGTGTGCTGCTGCGGCGGCCCGGATTGGGGCTGTGCCTTACTCGCGGAAAACCGTCGATCCTCAGTCCCGCTGACTATGTGAACGGCATCTAGGTTGGACCTCAGATCCTTTAGTTTGCTGTCATGTTCCCCCTTGAAATGTTCGATCAGCTTTTCGAATTGAGCCTGCGCAGCATTGATCTGCTGCTCAAGCAGGTTGGCCCGTTCCTGCAAATCGCCACTTATGTCACGCATGGATTATTCCCCCTTGAGCCGCATCCCGCTCAAATGACCAGGCCGTGCATTAGTTCCGGCACAGACCCATGGATTTCAAAACAACGTGACTTTTCGGCAACGCAGTTGCGGGGAGGCCTTACCCAACGCGCCCCGCGGGCGGCTTCTTGAGTGTCGCGATGGTCAGGATTTAGAGCGATGCGCCGGCTGTTTTGGGATATTTTTGTGCGATATTTGACTTGCGTTAACAGGCCCGGCTTTGAAAGCGCCGAAAAATGCCTGCATTCACACGATTTTTTGTCGACGCAGAGGTCACCGTTTCCGCCGGGTAGCGGCGGCGTCCGTAATTGGTCTGATTTCGCGCAGGGCGCCCTCATACCTGCAAATATCTTGAGAGGGGGCCAGCCAACTGGGGCGCGAGGAGGCACAGTGAAAATTTCCATTTATTGAATAAAATATTATCAGCGAGGCCGCTTTCGAGCCCCATTCCCGGCTTCCCCGGCTTCGCCTCCTACTTAACCTTCCCTATAACCCGCTCCTTTTCTTTCTTCGACGAAGAGGGGAACCGGGAGAGCCGAAGGTGGAAACACCTCCCTCCGCCTGAAAATAAACGGTGCTCCTAGGGGGACCGACGAGGGAGCGCCGGAGGGAAGCCGCCACTTCGCACGAGTGTAATTGCGACGCGCCTTAACTTCAGTAGGTGCCGTCCTCCTGGTAGGTTACCTTCCAATCGTGCGGCCTGGGGCCATCCTGATGGATGTGAAGGCGGCGTAGAGGGTCGGAGCCCTTCCAGTAGGCCCATTCCTTTGGTCCGCCAAACCGCAACTGCTTTCGCTGCCACCCGAGAGCCCTCATGGCCTCGCCTGTCCGGGCGTTATCGTGCTGAGCGCGACTTTTGGGATCAGCCATTCCTAATAATGCCCACACGTCCTCTGCGCGGATTTTTCCTTCTTTGTCGCCGAGCCGTGCTTCGAGAACATGCAACCAAGGCTCTTCGACAGAGCGTTCCTTCTGCTCGGCACTCGCATCGCTCCATAGCTCCTTAGGGAGGCGGCCCAAGACGCCAGCGCGAAGAAGCCCGTGCCTGAGGAGGAGCCCGTCGTTTAGGCGCTATCAGTGCCTTCACTAATTCACGAGGCCGATCTTGCTCGGCCGCCGGTGGAAAATGCCTCTGTGGATCGAAAGGCCCGGCTGTGCCATGATCCGGGCATGGATCTGGAAGTAGCGCGGAAGGCCCTGTCGAAGCGGGGCGCGTTCTCTTCGAAACGGGTCGCGTTCTTTGTCGTAGCCGGCCTGTCCGTTGTCGTGGGCATTCTCCTGCGCTCGGGTCAATACTTTGGCCAGCCGGAAGTGGAGCAGAATGCGCCAGTTACGGTTGCAGCGCCCCCGCCGTCCGCCGTCGCCGCGACGCCTGCCGTGGAAACGACTGAGTCCGTTCCCAAGACTCCACCACCCGCGCAGGAACCTGCAACCGCACCGAACGAACAGGCGGAACAGACCGGCGAGGGAGTCGAACAGGCTGACGAGGCGGTTGAGCACGCTGAGCAGCCCGAGCCCCCGGGCTCGGGCATGATCCTGGTTTCCAGGCAGCCTATCGCAGTGCTGGCAAGTCCCTCCTCCTCTGCAACTACCATGTATGGCTTTCCGGCTGGTCGGCCGTTCCGCGTGATCGGCCGCGATGGAGGCTTTGCCCATATCCAGGACTTGAAGAGCAGTGCCAGCGGCTGGATCGATGAGGCCGCGCTCGCGCCGCCGCCAAGCGTGCCGGCCGTCTCGGCGCCGTCTCAGCCGAAGCCTGTCGCGGTCGGCCGAAAGTCTGCAAAACCGTCGGCAGATCCCAAGCCAAAAGCGACCAAGAAGGACAGTCAAGTCACCGCCGACTCCGAAGCAGCCACTGAAACGGATTCGGTCCAAACGCGCCCTGGCTTATTTGGCCGAGGGGGCCTCTTCGGGGGCATCTTCGGCAACGGCAACTAGCCTCGAATGAGGTTTACATTCCGCACTGCGACCAGGTCGCGCAAGGTGACATTCCCACTACGGTCGCGGCGCGGTTGGAGGCGAGGAGCGTTGCGATTTCGGTGCTGATGTCTGCTAAGGGTCAAAAACAGACGCCGCAGCGGGCGGCGAGTTAGTCCGCTTTCGTCTCTAGAGCGGACGTAGGCTGGTGAGAAGTTTGCAAACCAAATTACAAACCAACTGCGCGATACAGCTCGGTATCAGGTATCACAAGTCAGGATCATCGTCGCTAAATTGGCGAACCAGGGCGTACAGTTAGCTACTAGGGGGCACGGGTCAGCATGAGAATCTTAGAACTCGAAAACCGTTGTACGGGTAACCGTACCGTGGGTTCGAATCCCACCCTCTCCGCCAATCTCTAAGGATCACAGCCAGTTACCCGGATCTGGGTCTCGACCGATGCGTTTCGTCACCGGGGGAGCCGGGAGATTTGCAAACGTCGAGCAAACGTTTCTTAGAAAACGGCACTAAACAAGAATGAGTGGCTACCATTCGCCGTAATCGCCATCGGGAGGCGGATAGTCCGTTCCCGCGGGTGGATAGTCCGCGTAATCACCGTCGCTGGGATAGTCGCCATTCGAGGGCACGGGCACATAGTAGCCACGCGCGGGTGGATAGTATGCGTACGGGACGGGAGGAGCATAGTAGCCATAAGCTGGAGGGTAATAGGCATATGGTGCGGGATAGCTATGGCGCCAGTACTGGCGCCGCCAGCCGACCTCTGTAACCGGCGTGGTATCAACGTTTGCGCTAACTAATCCCGGCATAAGTGGGCTCGCCTCGGCGGGTATCGAGCTTTCCCAAACGACACCCACAATCACCGCAGCACTGAGCAGCAAGCAACGCATTATCTTCCCTCCGTCAGCATCAGGAGTAGTAGCGCCGACTATAACCCTCCGCAGGCTCGAATGGTTGCGCCGATTAGAAGCGTGGGTGAAGGGGTGAGGCCGGGACGTAAAGGGTCTGAAAGAAGCCGATGAGGTTCCTTGGCGGTCTCGTCGTCCCTCCGAGTTAGAAAAATGGATACCGTGTTTGACTTTCACCCTACTCAAGCAGACGCGACGCAGCCGCGAGCGATTGCTGCAATTTTGCGCAGCCGCATAACAGAGACGAAACCTATTTCGGCAACAATAGGTGAAACGCTCACCTGAAGAAGTGGGCGCGGCAGGAGAGCGGCGTCATGAGTAGTGTTCCCGATTGCGCTTGGGTTCGCGGCTACGTGCTAAATAGTTTAGAGGACGGGCCTGTCCGCGTCGCGGATCTAATCCGGTTTGGAGAAACTGAGTTCGGATTTTCTCGTGGAGAAATACAGGCAACGGGTCAGCACTTCGCGGTCATCGCACAGGATCGGGATGGCGAACTGTATTGGATGCGACCTGCAAACCTGTTCGCCATTTGGTGGGGCTTGCGTCCAGATGCCGCCCGACTTGAGATGCGAACGGGCGCGCTTTGCTGAGCCACCATGTTCATGACATGCCATGTACGGATAATCACCGCCGGGGGATGCGGAAGCACATCTTAATGGGTCGCATTAGTACCCCCTGAGTTCCTTGATCTGGTCGTAGGTGAGGCCGTCGATGTCCTTTTGGGTAAGCGTATGGACTCCGCTGAGCCTTGCTTTCTCTTGGGCGGCCTTGAACTTGGCCTCAGCGGTGGTAGGAGATTGGACCGAAGCACTCGGAATTTGTGGCGGCTTGTTAGACGGCAGCGTAGGCGAATTCACCGAACTCGTNTTGGTCGGTGCCGAAAGCTTCCTGACAGGTAGCGGACCCGGTTTCACTGAACTCGCCTTGGTCGGGTGAGGCAGCGGTGATGGTAGAGGCTTCGCGTAGGCGGCTTGGTTGGCGCGAGAACAACCTCCCAGCGAGAGGCAGACGAGGACGGCGAGTGCAATGATGACGCGCATACTCAACCACGAAACGTCGTTCCGCCGCGGTGCCTGCGCGGCCTCATTCTCATTGCTATTGGATTGGGGTGGTGACGAATAGCACTTGGTTAAAACTTGGTTAAAACGCAAGCCAACTCGGGGCGACAAGGTACTCTCTAGCCTCACGTCCCTAGATTTGGAGGCGTATGTGACGCGAGCGGAACTTCTCGAAGCAGCCTCCATGAAGTTAGCGGAGGTTGTCTTGTTGCTAACAGAGGCTGGGGAGAAGCGCCTGGCGCAAGACGGCGGTGAACTGGCAGAGCAGGTTGAGTTCAGCGCCCTGCCCTTACAAGGCAAAGTTCCTCCTACCTTCATTTCGCCTTGAGGCCCTGCGCTCTGGGAGCGGACTTACCCAGTCAAACGAGAAAAAAGGTAGCCGGAGCTGATAGGGCTCGGCTTAGAAAACCACACGGCCACGTAACGGGGCAAAGCCGCTGACCTGCAGAGTTGGGTTGCATGTGGACGAACGGGGGACCGTCGCTCCCTGCGAGCTATCTAAGATTTAAATTAAATCGGCCGCAGCGTCTCTGCGACGAGCGAAAGTTGGTTAACGCGCGTTCACGCATTTTTAGAGCTTCGCAGATTGAGTCGCTCTTGCTCAATCGAGCGGTGCGTCGGCACGGTCTCCCATACCCCTCTCTTAACAGGGAGGCCGTGCCTTCTATCAGAAGGGCGACGCCCTAAAGGGGGAACCATGAAGGTCGAGTTTGTTGCATATCTACTAGTTCTTGCCTTAGTGCTCGCGCTTACTGCTTGAACGCACACCCGATGCGCGTGGGTTCTCCAAGCGCGGGGCTGACCACTGCTCAACTACGCCGAAGGCCAAGACCTTATAGCCTTGCAGCGGGAGCGGCCACGCAGGAAGTGCTCTGCTCACGGGAGCGAGCCGGATGTTTTTCCGGTCATTTTTCTATGAGAGGACGGTGCTTTCTCTTGTCGAAAAAGTTCAACGGCTTCCACCTAATGTCCAGACCGAAATAGCTGTCCGCCTACGCAAATACATCAACCTTGCCCGCTCCGCGAAGGATGAGGCGTCCTTGGTACGGGTCGCTACGGCCACTGGGCAGGAGCGAGAAAAGCTAATCGCACAAGGAGCGAAGTCCCCAGTGGACCAACGATGGGCTGCACTGGCGCTTGCCGAGGCATGGTGCGTCGCGATGCTCGGTTTATCCAACGGCAGCTTGAACCGACATAGCGCGATGACGATCATCGCTACAATCGATGCCTTCGCATTCAAGACGGCGTCGGATTAAGGACCCCTCCCGACGTTAGGCCTGACCCCTTTCTGCTTCCAACGAGTGATCAAGCGAGGGGTCGGCCATTCTGGTCTCAGTGACTTTCAGGCAACGCCTGTCGTTTCTTTTTTGGCCGCTGGAACGCTCAAGGGCCGCCGCTGTTTCGGGCCTGTTACCTGAAGACTTATTGCTCCAGGAGGGAAGGGATGGATTGGAACCACGTTGAACAAGTGTGGACCCAGACCAAAGGTAAGGTCCAAGAAAAGTGGGCTAAACTCACTGACGATGATCTAGAGGTCATCAATGGGCACCGCGATCGGCTTGAGGTCAAAATCCAACAACGCTACGGCTTTGCACCTGATCACGTTCGCAAAGAGGTAGATGACTGGGCTCGTTGGCAGGTGCCAGCACACCGCCGCAGCCGAAGCCACAAATCCCAAATAGCGCTGAGATAACCACTGGGACCTTTCTGAGAGTGTGGCAAGCCCCTGCGTGCTCGGCCGCAACACGGGGACACGTGTGAGCCAGAGTCCCGGCCTGGGACGATCAGTCGTCTTCGGCTGAGGAACGGCGGTCATCTAGGGCGGTGACATCGGGGGCTTACACTCAGGGTGTGATGGGCTACTGGACGCCGAACATCGACCGCTTCGCAAAGGATAGGGCTGTGTTCACCGACTGGTATGGCCAGCATAAACTCATGGCGACCCGTGATCACGTGTACCGGGGCAGTCGCAGTACAACGAATTTGCGGCCCACCTGATTATGATCGCGTAATCTCTGCTAATGTCCGCTCCCGCAGCGTTTCGAGATCGATCACGCCTTCACGCGCAACTTCCACAAGCTTGCGGGTGACCTTGTCGCTTAGCTCGTGAGCCTCATTGGAATCAGTCAGGCGTTTTTCGTGGTTAAGCACGGTCCAAACCGACCTATAGGCTCGATATATGATCTCCATATCAATGGGAGTGATGTGCTTCTTTGCTGAACGCATAGCCCCCTCCGTTACTAGCTACTAGGCAGGAGTCTTTTAGCCACCGGCGACGCCTTCAACGTTTAGACTGGTAGATGGCGAAACGAGCGGCGAAGGGTGACGCCCGGGATGTTGGCCTTCTCGGCTTTCCCATCTGGGCTGCCATCGGAAACCCAGGTCAAAAATAGATCTGAGCCTCCACACCAATTCGTCATGTGTGTGTCGGACACGAAGGCGTGATGCCAAACGACCGGCGATAAAGTTTGATAAGCCTTGATGGTGAAAGCAGCCTGCCAGCGCAGGTGACGCGGCGGTGCCGCGGTAGAGATAGCGGTAC
>C687J29651_10000581_pt1 | contig 14946 bp, 15 predicted proteins | sample RifCSP13_1_FD_29651 | JGI IMG/M metagenome (IMG submission 29651) | reverse complement strand
ACGGCTGCGGGCGTACCGTCTCGCGTGATGACGACCTGCTGGCCTCCCTCGGCGGCCCGGACGAGCCTAGCCAGGCGCTGATGGGCCTCTTTCACGCCGACAGTTGTGGCCATGGAACGACCCTCCCAACCTATGAAGTCTATACATTAGTATATACCATGGTATATCTATTGGTCAATACGCTGGCGGAGAAAGACCCAGAGGGACACCAAGAGAGTCGTACGAAAACCGACGGGACGCGGGTGAGAAACCCGCGTCCCGTCTGCCTGACAAATGGTGGAGGCGGCGGGAATCGAACCGCCGACCCCTCGTCTTCTGACTAGTGTTGCCTAGCGCGGAATGGCCCTTCCTGCTTGGTTCATCGCCATTCTATCGAACCGCTGTTCCCCCTCCTACTAGCGTCACGTCGTGGCGTGTCCGTGCACAATCTGTGCACAGGCGTCGTTTACCCTAGGATGTTTCGCCTGGCGATCATGCGTGAATTTGGTTGGTCCCGGGGCATANGTTGACCTGCGGACTTTAGACACCGCCAATCCGGGGGTCTTTAGTATCCTACTACATTACCGCCAACCCGCGGGTCTGAACCGCCCAAGAAACCACGCTCATCCGAGAGAATCATCTGAACCCCGCCTCTCTCGCGAACCTGCATCGGCACCACTTTGTGTCCCAGGGTACGGAGCGCCTCAGTCACACCATTCGGAAAGCCTTCTTCAAGTCGAATTTCAAATGGATTGCCAATTGTGGCGGGGTCGCTTCCCGGGAAGCTCTGCCACCTTGCCGCCTCCACGGCCTCCTGGGGGTTCATGCCAGACTCTACGAAATTAAGGAACACCTGGAGACTCCACTGGGGCTGCCCGTCACCTCCCGGAGTACCGAAAACGTACCGTCGGCCAGCTTCGTCAGAAGCCATCACGGGCATCAGCGTGTTCATCGTCCTCTTCCCAGGGGCTAGGCAGTTTGGGTGGCCATGCTCCAACGTGAACCCTCGCCCAGCACGATTATTGAGAACGATGCCCGTGCCTTCGACAACTTCACCGGCTCCAAAGCCCGCCGACAGACTGCTGATGTATGAGACCAAATTCCCCCGCCGGTCACCGACGCAGAAATATGTTGTATCATCACTTCGCAGATCATGATCAGGACCCAAGTGAAAACCCCGGAGGATTTCCTCACGGTGCCGCGCCGCATTTTCCTCACTTAGTAGCTGCTCAAGTACGCTGGCAACTGTGCGCGGATCCCCCAGGTAACGCCATCGGTCAGCGAAAGCCCGCTTCTTCGCTTCCACCGCGAGATGAATCCCCTTAGGGTCACCCCATCTCAGCACTTCGCGGGGAAATCCCCGGAGAATGGCCAGCATGATCAGAAGAACTGCGCCTTGAGAGGGAGGTGGGGTCGTATACATGGTGTGGCCACGATAACTAATCGAGATCGGCTCTACTATTTCCGACCGGTGCTCCCGCAAGTCCTCTAAGCTCAAAATGCCTCCACGCGATCGGCTGAACCGATCAATAGCCTCCGCCAAGGGCCCGCGGTAGAAAGCATCTCGACCTTCGGAGGCGATAAGCTTCAACGACGCTGCCAGATCGGGTTGGAGAAGAATCTCGCCAGCACCGAGCGGCTTGCCGGCCGGGGCAAAGATTCTTGCCAGCGTGGGGAACTGCCGAAACAGCTCTTCGAACACCTGCATCCACTCAGCGACAGCGGGAGTGAGCCCAACGCCGTGCTTCGCGAACTCGATCGCTGGCGCTAACAGTGCTGGCAGGGTGAATCGCCCAGTACCCCATAGCTCAAGCGCAGTGCTCATAGCGTCAACTGCGCCCGGAACACTCACCGACAGAATGCCTCGCAGCGGCATATTGTTGTAACCACGGGCCGCGTAGTACTCCACCGTGGCCATTCTGGGAGCAGCACCGCTGCCGTTGAGTGCACGGAGGCGACCTCGCGTAGCGTCATAGTAGAGGATAAACGTGTCACCACCTAGCCCGCTCATCATCGGCTGAACAACACCCAACACGGCCGCAGCGGCTATGGCGGAATCTATAGCGTTCCCGCCTTGTTGAAGGATATTGAGGGCTGTCGCCGATGCCAGTGGATGAGCTGTTGCCACCATCCCGCGGGTCGCCACACGCGGTGAAAGCCTCTCAGGAGAACTTCGCATCTCCTCCCCGCTGCCGGTTCCGGTCATTCCAGTCATCCTTCAGGCGCGATAGGTGAATCCTGTCACGTGATGTATTTCTCGACAGTCAGGTATCGATCGCGTCTGTCCGGCAGTACCGTGACAACCCGCGCTTTGGGTCCGAGGGCCCGCGCCAGACGTATGGCTGCAACCACGTTCGCTCCACTGGAGACACCACAGAGCAACCCCTCTTCTAGGGCAAGCCGGTGCATCATGTCGACTGCATCCTCATCGGATACGATAAATGTCTGATCGACAACATTCGCTCGCGAAATGTCGACAAGGATACCATCCGTAATCCCTGGGATCAGGGGCATCCTTGACTTCGCTTCCCCCAGCATAGGAAGACCCGCTGGCTCCACGGAAGCAATCATCACGTTTGGCCAACATTCCCGCAGGGCTTGCCCAACACCGAGCAGCGTACCTCCTGTACCTACTGACGCCACGAACCCGTCCACCGGGCCATCCACCTGTTCGAGGATCTCCCGACCCGTGGTCTCCCGATGCGCTCGGACATTCTCGAGATTACTGAACTGCCTTGCCCACCACACTCCAGATTCGTGCATTTCGAGTTCTCGACACTTCATCCTTGGCAGAATTTCCAGGATCCCGCCGTGCAGCGTCGGGTCGAGACTCGTACCCTCCGCGCTGGCCTCGACTGGAATCACCTCCGCGCCAAATGCCTTTACCAGTTTGAACCTCTCTCCACTCATGACTTCAGTGGGCATGAAGATCTTCACGCGATATCCTTTCACTGAACCCACGAAGGCCAGGGCAATAGCAGTATTCCCCGTGCTCGCCTCCACGATCGTGCGCCCGGGTTCCAGGGCCCCTGTGCGCTCAGCGGCTTCTACCATGCACAAAGCGATGCGATCTTTGATGCTGCCGCTCGGATTCAGGTATTCGGCCTTCACCCAAATCTCGGTATCGAGGTCGCCGAGGATATGCCTCAAGTGTACTAAGGGTGTCTTCCCGATGGCCCTCAGAATGCCGTCAACCATTCAGGGGTCTCACATGTTAGCAGGGACTTGTAGCGGGCCGCGCACGTGCCTTCAGGCCTCACTGACCGCATCCAATTGCTAGTGATCGCCTTCATCAACGACGATTCTTCGCTTCGGCTCTAACATATGGATCTCCTTGCCGAAATCNACGACGAGGTCGCGGATCACGGGATACCCTTCCAACGGTTCAATCCGGATTNCGTCTAGGCGATTGACCAACGTCAGGCAGGTCAACACTCGCTTCCCATTCACTTTCGCCTCGCATGAATGACAAAATCCCTCACGGCAGAGCTCACGCCTGAAATCCAATGATGGATCCATGTTGTCGTAAATGTGGAAGAGGATATCGAGGACGCGGTAAAGACCTTCTTTCCTCACCAGGTAGGTAGCAAAATACTCTGCCTCTGTGTGTGGGTTGTACCGCTTGATCCGAACCTGATACTTGTCAGTCATGGAGTCACCCACGCCGATGACTTTTCCAGTGCTGGAGGCGTGCAGTGTGTAAAGCGCACAGGATCGAGGCGATGCTGAGCATCACCATGGGCGTTCCGCCAGACCACAATGTTACAGAGCCATTTCTCGTCATCGGCTTGGGGAAAATCCTCGCGTTGATGCGAACCTCGGCTTTCGGTACGTAGAAGGGCAGACCGAACGATCGGTTCTGCCAGAACGAGCATCAAATCGAGCTCGAGCGCATCGAACAAACTGGGGTGGTGCCGTGGCTCAGGTGTTACGGTAGCCACGTTGGCTTCGCTTCTAAGCTCCCCCAGACTCTCGAGCGCTCGACTCAAGCCGTCCGCCGCTCGTAGAACCCATACGTACTTGTTCATCATCTCAGCGAGGTCTGTGCGGATGTCCCGCGGAAGCCGCCCAGGACCTTTCCGATCAAGCACACGGTAGAAGTACTCGACCGCTTCACTTTTCTCCGCTGGGTCGATGTCCGGCAGGGTTCCCTTTCGCCGGGCCGCCGCACGGCCTGCCCGGACCCCGAAGACGGCGCACTCCGAAAGCGCATTCCCGCCCAACCTGTTGGCCCCATGCAGCCCGCCGCCTGCTTCGCCCGCTGCAAAGAGACCGAGGATAGTGGTTTCACCATCAACGCTAAAGCGAATACCCCCCATTGTATAGTGATAATATGGACCGACTTCCATCCTGCGGGTGTCGATGCCCAAACTCTGGGGTCGGGCGTACGCTTTCGCAAACTCGGTCTTCACCGCCTGCCAGTTTTCAACTGCATGCGTATCAAGCCATACCCCCCCATGCTCAGTACCGCGACCNTCTCGAATCTCGCTGTAAATCGCCCAAGTCAGTTGATCGCGCGGGACATTCTCAAGTCTCGCCGGATCGTAGCGCTCCATGAACCGGTCGCCTAAGGCATTGTAGAGACGAAGCCCTTTACTCCAAAGCACACTTGACGCAACACCCATCCCCTTGATGCACTCAGGCCACACGAATCCTGTCGGGAATATCTGATGAAACTCCATGTCCTGGAGCTCGGCTCCCGCGAAATACGCCATCGCCATGCCATCACCTGTGGCTCCCGTATCCATTCCGCATATCTTGTAGAGCCTGCCGGCACCGCCCGTTGCCAAGATGACGGTTCGAGCGCGGATCAGAAGAAGCCGACCCACCGCACTTTGCCAGCCAACCACTCCGGCGATTTGACCATCCGTGGATTTGAGCAGGCGGAATACCAGGAAGTCGTTCAGCACGTGGATGGTTGGCCGCTGTTGGACGGCATGCGCCAGAACCCCCTGTAGCATCTTGCCTGTCTTGGCGTCGTAGCACACCCCACGCCTGTAAGACATCCCCGGCATTGGACGTTGCCAGTACCGGCCGTCTGGGAGTTTGTCCCATGGCATCCCAAGGCTATCGAGGTAGTACACCATAGAAGGTGAATCAAAGCACAATATGTGGGCCAACTCCTGATTGGCGAGGTAACGCGATCCGATGACTGTGTCTGTGAAATGGGACCATGGAGAGTCCTCTTCATCCCCATGGCCAATGGCCGCAGCCATCTCCACCGTCGCGACGTTAGTAGTGCCCGTCCTCCCTAAGGCGCCCTTACTAGTCAGGACGACTTCGGCATCATTGTCCGCTGCCTCGATCGCCGCCAGGCATCCCGCAGCACCTGTGCCAACGACCAAAACGTCGCAACGCCGCTCCTCCAGATCGATCATGTCCCAGTCCCCCCGGCTCTACCGGCTCAATGGATGCCAGACTTGCTTGAACACCCTCAAAAAGTTGCCGCCTAGGATCCTGCGGGTATCCTCCTCGGCATATCCGCGCCTCAGCAGACCAACAGCTACACCCGGCAGCCCTGCAATGGTCTCCAACCCCACACAGTGGCGAGTTTCGAACTTGCTGTAAGGCCGAAACATTTCGGGATATCGAATGAGGAACTTCTGAAAGTTTGCCCGAGTATTGCCCTCAAACAGATCCGTTCCGATGCCTATATGATCTATGCCAACGAGCTGAACCAAATAGTCGATATGTGTAATGTAATCGTCCAGCGTCGGTCGCACTCCGGGTTTCGTCTCCGCGAAGATAGAGTACGGAGTTACTCCCACAACGCCACCTTTCGCAGCGACCGCGCGAACTTGCTCGTCCGTGATATTCCGGATGTTGTCACAGACTGCTCGGGCGTTCGCATGACTGAAGATTGCGGGGTCTTTCGAGACTTCGATAGCCTCCAAACTAGTGCGCATGCCAACGTGCGACAAGTCCATAACGATACCCAGTCGGTTCAGTTCCCGAACCACTTCGCGGCCGAATTCAGTCAAGCCGCGATCCTCTCGTTCCATGCAACTGCTGCCCAGACTGTTGGATTCCTGGTATGTCAGTTGGAAGACCCTCAGGCCCAACTGATGAAAGATAGAGATATATTCGAAAGTGTCCTCTATCGGCGCGGCTCCCTGAAAACCCAAAATAATGCCCAGGCGCCCGTCGGACTTCGCCCGGTGAATATCTTCAGCTGTTTTCACAAGCAAAGTCTGCTCCTCTAGTGCGTCCAACAGCAGCAGGTAGTCGGCTATGTTCTTGATAGTTTCCGAAATCGCTCCGTCTGTCCAACGGTTACATTCACCGCTGTAACACCCGCAGCCAGCAAGCGCTCAGCCGCCCGGGCACTGCCTCCCATCCCATCAATCACGATGGCGTCTTGGTAAAACCGTCCAGCTCGACCCGAAAGATCTTGGACCTCAACAGCCACGCCCGCCACCTCCCAGTTCGGCCGATGCCGTCNACATCCGCCGNCGTGCCGCGGATTCAAACTATCTCTCGCACTCCTACTGCCAAGAAGCTTGAAGACCGATAGCGCGCGGTGCCCCTTCGACAGCAGTTCGTCCCGACCCGCCCGCGCAGATCCCGCCTTTACGATTCACGGGGACGCGACGTCTCCCGCCCGGACGCGGCCGCCCACAAGCAGCGAGCGAGAGAAACCGAGCCTCCCGGAAGCTGCCNCAGAAAGCCGCCTCATAACAGGTACAAGGGCGTCAATCCGGTCNTTCGACATTCGNCTCGCCGGNCCCACGAGTGCGATAGCGGCTANTGCACTCCCTGTNTGGTCGAACACGGGCACTGCAATGGAGNGCAGGCCCTCTGACAACTCCCCGTAACTCAAGGCGTAACCCCGCTGACGGACTNCCTTNAGTTTCTTCAACGCCTCGGTCAGGCTCCGAGGCGTACGGGACGTACGGGGAACGAACTTGCATGACCGCAGAATCCGCTGCGCTTCCTCATCGGGCATGAACGCCAATATCGCCCTGGGGGATGCACCTGCGTATGCTGGGTTCCTGTTGCCGACCTCATAGGCAATCCGCAACCGTTGCGGGCTCTCAACCTTGTCGACGCAAATGCAGTCGGCTCCNCGGAGGACCGACAAAANGGCAGTCTCCTGCGTCTTTNCAACAAGTCCCTCGAGTAGCGGCCTGACTGCCTGACCGACTTCGAGCCTCCTCGAGACGAGCGACCCTAGCTCAAGAAGGCCGACACCTAGTCGAAACTTCTTGGTGACTGAGTCCTGCTCAAGGAACCCGTGCTGATGCAGCGTCCGAGCAGTACGATGAACCACACTCTTGTATTCTCGGAGTGCCGCAGCCAGTTCGGAGACACCGACTTCGTCCCTGGTCTTGAACTCCAGCAGCAAGCGGGCCGCACGCTCCACACTCTTAGAAATGCTGGCTTTGGGAGCATTCTGGGGTCGAGAGTTCCTAGGAGAACGCCGTTCTTGTGATAAGAACACGACCTAATTGTAGGAACGCACCCAGCATTTTGTCAATCGGGCGCATTGCCTCACAAGAATCTGAGTTTGCCCGGGGCCGTTGCCTCATTGAGAATCGAGCGAGCTTATCTCCACCTTGGGAGGTCCGGCCGGTCCCATGATTCCCCTCGCCAAGCACCAGCTCGCCCAGGCCCTGCACTCCCACTACCGCGCTGCCAGACGCGTCGAGAAGGCTCAGATCCTGGACGCCTTCGTCAAGGCGACCGGCTACCACCGGAACTACGCCATCGCCCTCCTCCACCACGGGCCACCCCAACGGAGACCGGAGCGGCGGGGCCGCCCCGCCCGCTATGGTGCCCCGGTCGTGGAGACCCTGCGCCGCCTCTGGGAGGCCTCGGGCTACCTGTGCAGCAAGCGCCTGCGCCCCTTCCTGGCCCCTCCTAGCCACGATCGAGCGCTGCGGCGAACTCACACTCTCGCCCCCGGTCAAGACCGCCCTCGTGCGGATGAGCGCCGCCACCATCGATCGCAAAGCTCGCCGCCTATCGGCGGCACCCCAAGCCCCGCGGCCTGACCACGACGCGCCCGGGGAGCCTGCTCAAGCAGCACGTCCCCGTCCGCACCTTTGCCCAGTGGGATGAGCGGCACCCCGGCTTTACGGAACTGGACCTCGTCGGTCACGGCGGCGAGTCGACCCACGGGGAGTACGTCCAGAGCTTGTCCGTCGTCGACATCGCCACGGCCTGGTTTGAAGCCCGGGCCGTCGTCAACCGCAGCCAGCGGCGCGTCTTCGCCGCGCTCACCACGATCCGCGAGCGGCTGCCCTTCCCGCTGCGGGGCATCGACGCCGACAACGACAGCGCGTTCATCAACGCCAACCTCATCGCCTACTGCCAGGCCCAAGGCCTCACCTTCACCCGCCGCCGGGAGTATCGCAAGAATGACCAGGCCCACGTCGAAGAACGCAATGGGGCGGTCATCCGCCGCCTCATCGGCTACGAGCGGTACGAGGGCGAGCCGGCCGCCGCCGCGCTCAGCGCCGTCTACGACGTGCTGCGGCTCTGGGTGAACTTCTTCCAACCCACCATGAGGCTCGTCGCCAAGGAGCGGCTCGGGGCGAAAGTGATCAAGCGTTACGATCAGGCCAAGACCCCTTATCAGCGGGTCCTCGAAGCGCCGGAGATCTCCGCATCCGCCAAGCAGGCTCTCCGCGCCCTTCTACCAGACGCTCAATCCCATTCAGCTTCGGCGGGAACCCGAGCGGCGCCTGAAGAGGCTGCGGGACCACGGGCTGGTCGGCTCAGGTCTCTCGATGAGGCAACTTAGTCCGGAAACTCAGGTTTTCTCATGAGTCAACACGTCGGGCCGACGGAAAGGAGTTTGTGGTCACGATCGCGAACACATATAATGCGTTCTCCTAAGGAGAACGCCATTCTGATTTCCATAGGGAAACTTAAAGGGGCGCGCGAGATGGGCAGGGTATGGGACGACATCATTCCAGAGAACGATCTCAGCGTTTATGCGACGGCCGGCTACGGGGGAAAGAGCGGCTTCGGTAGGTGGCCGGCTCTGCTCATCGTGGACATTCTCTACAACTTTGTGGGCGAGCGACCTGAACCTATATCGGAGTCAGTCAAGGAGTACCCTAACTCCTGCGGCGAAGCCGGATGGCAGGCCGTGTACAAGACGAAGGAGTTGCTCGAGGCGGCGCGCGCCGCCTCCATTCCAATCTTCTACGGCCAAAGCAAACCTAAGCCTGACCAACCCCCGCAGCTAAACCCATGGGCAGCTCGAGGCGGGCCCACCGATGTGGACCGGACTCGCGGACGTGGTCAAGATATAGTGGATGAGCTCGCTCCGCAACCCGGCGAGATGATTATTGACAAGAACTTCCGGCCCAGCATGTTCTTCGGAACGGCGCTTGCAGCGCACCTCACGAGCCTTCTAGTAGACACAGTCCTCGTGTGCGGCTGCACAACAAGCGGGTGTGTACGCGCGACAGTCGTCGATGCATTTTCGTACAGTTACAAGACTATCGTCGTCGAGGAATGCACTTTTGACCGTAGCGCAGTCTCTCACAAGGTCAACCTCTTCGACATGCACCAGAAGTACGCGGACGTGCTGCCTCTTGCAGACGTCGAGGCCTACCTGAGAACCCTGAGGAGTGAATCCCGGCAGGAGGTCCGCGGGCTTACCAGATGAGCGCGCCCTCAATGCGAGGAGCTGCCCCTATGTCGGGTGCGCCTCCAATATGACCACTGGCTGTCCGGCAGTACTCCCGGTCGCGTCAGTCGAAAACGCGTCGAGCCGGAGCATGGCCTCGGCAGACGCACAGCGGCGACGCTTCGGGAGAACCCACAAAGTCCTAGCAGAAGGAGGTCTACGATGCTGCCTCTGAAGAGAGGATGGCTGGTCGCATTGTTAGGTCTAGCAGTCAGTCTCGCGATGGGAGTTCCACCCGCACTGGTGTCCTCCCAAAGCGCTGGGAGGGAGGAGGGATTGCTAGCAGCACTAAACAAGCTGTCGCCGTCGCAGAGAAGGGAGAAGCTTGAACAGGAAGCTCGGCGAGAAGGCACGGTCGTCTTCTACACAGGTTTCACCTTCGCAAGCGTTCCAATGCTTGTTGAAGGCTTCCAAAAGGCATACCCGTACGTGAAAGTGGAGGTCCTGAACCTGGGACCGGCGGATCTCCTCCCTAGGTACCTGTCCGAGTCCCAAGCCAACAGACCTTTCGCCGACNTCATCCACTTCCCAAGCGANCAAATGTACATTGTCCTAAAGGCTGGAACTGTGGCGAAGTACAATGCGCCCGAGAGAGTCAACTACGCCAACAACCAAAAAGACGCGCAGGGCTACTGGACGACAATGAACTGGGACCTCGAGGGTGTTATGTACAACACTAGCCAGCGTCCAGCCTCAGGATGTTCCCAAGACGCTCGCCGACCTGCTAGAGCCCAAGTACAAGGGTAGATTGGCGCGCACAGCTATCGGAGGTCGCTTCGTCGCCGCGGTTCGGAAATTCTACGGTAACGAACAAGGACTGGCATACCTCCAGAATCTGGCCGAGCAGGATATCAGGATCTACGCTAGCAACTCGGCACTCGCGGGTGCAATCGCGACAGGGGAACGGCCTATCGCATTCGACCAGCACTTGAACAACTATGGAGTAGTCAAAGAGAAGGGGGCACCTGTCCAGTTTGTTGTTGTGAATCCCACCTTCCTGCACCTCAACGGCGTAGCGATCGCGAAAGGAGCCCCCCACCCCTATGCTGCCGCCCTCCTCTACGACTGGCTGGTCTCAAAGTCCGGGCAAGAGGTGATTGCCGCCGCCGGATTCCAGCCCGCGCACCGACAGGTTAGAGGCCCATATCCGGAACTCTGGCAGCAGGCTAAGAAGGGCATCGTGATTGCATACACACCCGAGCTCGTGGGGCCTGCATCTGCGGAGAATTCGAAGATCTTCACGGACCTGTTCATCCGAAAGTGACGAACTGAAGCAGGCTGCCAAACGAAAGGCGTCGAAAGACTCAGCTCTGCGGCGTGCGGGGCTCCTATGAAGTAATCTGACCGGTGAACCTCCGCACGCCGACGCCGCGAGAGTAAGCGGGTGTCGACTTGAGTGCGGGCCAGCGAATAGTCTTCGGCGCGCTAGTTCTCGTCGTAGCTTACCTGGTCTTGGTACCGATCGCCGCGCTCGTCCTGGGTAGTCTTCGGGACCAGCCGCCTGGTTTTCCAGGGGCTTTTACGCTCCGAAACTTCGCCGAGGTCGTCCACACGCCGCGAACGTTGGTGTTGCTGCGGCAGTCGTTCATCTTCGCGGCGACTGCGAGCCTGATTGCTTTCGCCCTCGGGACCTTTCTTGCATGGATTGTGGAGCGAACAAATACCCCTGGCACAAACCTNATCTTCTTGGCGACTGTACTCCCGCTCTATGCCCCGACGGTGCTCTTGACACTNGCGTGGACACTGTTGCTCAATCCTAACTCCGGNGCGATCAACGTCATTCTAAAGCAACTGCTGGNTTCTACCAGCCCCCTGTTNAACATTTATTCCATGGGGGGTATGNTCTGGGTCCGCTCGCTTCTCGACGTACCCTTGGCGTTCCTGTGGATGTCTCCGATCTTTCGGACGATGGACGTTCAATATGAAGAAGCCGCCCACGTCTGCGGGGCCAGTCGCACCCGCGTATTTCTGGACATCACACTGCCCCTCGCCACCCCCGCAGTCGTGGCGACTTTACTCATCACCTTCGTTGCCGCGATAGAGGATTTGGCTGTTCCTCTCTTTATTGGAATCCCGGGCAAGGCATTTGTGCTTTCAAGCGAAATCTTTCTNGCCACAATGAGCGTNCCCTCCAACATCAACGTTGCCAGCGCCTACGGAATCATCTTGTTGCTCGTAACCATCGCAGCGATGTCCCTGTACCTACGGCTCACCGCCCACTCGGAGCGATTCGTGACAGTCACCGGAAAAGGATACCGAGCGAAGCAGACCGATCTCGGCCTGTTCAAATACGCAACCCTTGTTGGCGCAGTTGTGCTCCTTTTCGTGGTCGCCCTCGTCCCGACCCTGATTCTTCTCTGGACCGCCTTCGCGCCTTTCTCTCAGATACCCACCCTAGGAGGGCTTACTAAGCTCACCATTAAGAACTTCCTCGATCTCTTTCGATTGTCAATGACCAAACGCGCTCTCATGGACAGCGCACTGCTCGGCGTCAGCACTGGGATCCTTGTGATGATTATGACCGCACTAATCGCATGGCTACTTACGCGTACGAGAACGAAGGGGCGAAATCTCATTGACTCGCTGGCAACGCTGCCGTTAGCAGTACCAGGCATCGTTGTCGGTGTTGGATTNTTATGGGTATACCTCCCGCTGCGCATTCCAATATATGCAACACTCTGGATACTATTGATCGCTTACGTAACGCGCTTTATTCCTTACGGCCTACGAATTCTGAAGCCCGCGTTCAACCAACTTCATCCGGAATTGGAGGAAGCCGCCCAGGTCGCCGGCGCCAGTTGGGGCAGGGTCTTCCGGTCTGTTTCCTTACCTCTTATCCTCCCAGCGATACTAAGCGGCCTCATTTTCGTATTCGTCCGGGCTTTCAGAGAGTTGCCCTCCTCTATGTTCCTGACCCACCTCAGAACTGAAGTGTTCTCGGTTACCCTGTACAACATGTGGCAAAGCGGCCAGGTTGAGATGGCCGCGGCGCTCGGTGTGCTTTCACTAGTGATCCTCGGAGGCGTGACTTTGTTTGTCCGGATCCTGGTTCCCCGATGGTAGGCAAAGCCATGATTAAGGTGGAAAAGCTGGAAAAGACCTTCGTCATCAGGCAGGGCAAAGTCAATGCTGTCCGCGGCGTGTCTTTCAGCATCGATCGAGGGCAATTCTTCACGCTATTGGGACCAAGTGGGTGCGGAAAGACAACAGTTCTTCGGTGCCTGGCCGGCCTAGAGCGTCCTGAGGCGGGCGAAATTGAGATCTCCGGAAAGACTGTCTACTCCCAGGTCAAGAGGGTCTTCGTGCCCCCTAACAAGCGGGAACTGGGGATGGTCTTTCAGTCATACGCTGTCTGGCCGCACATGACGGTCTACCAGAACGTCGCATATCCTCTGCGGGTGAGGAAAGTCCGTGAAATGGAAGTCAAATCCCGCGCGGGGCGAACGCTTGAACTCGTCGGGTTAAGCAGCCTAACGAACCGATCTGTATCTCAGCTTAGTGGAGGTCAGCAACAGAGAGTCGCTCTTGCCCGGGCCATCGTCAGCGAGCCCCAGGTTCTTCTACTGGATGAGCCCTTAAGCAACTTGGACGCTAAGCTGCGCGAGCAAATGAGAGCCGAATTACGAGAACTCCAGCAAGCCTTCGGCATCACGACGGTGTATGTTACACACGACCAGGAAGAAGCTCTCGCCCTTTCGGATCGAATCGCCGTTATGGAATCAGGAATTATCGTGGAAGTAGGAGATCCGTGGACACTATATGTTGATCCAGTCTCTCCCGTGACGGCGAAATTCATTGGGCTCTCAAACCGGTTCCCCGGAGTAGTGCGAGAAACGTCTGGTACCATGGCTGAGGTGCAGACTGGCATCGGCATCGTCCGAGTCAAGAGAAGGCGCGACCTGACGGGTGGCGCCTCAGTAACAGTCATCATCAGGCCCGAAAGTTTCTCGATTCTTCTGGACGAGGCTGGGCGAGGCACCATCAACGGCCAACTGGTCATCTCTGGACGTATCGAGAACATGCAGTTCTTAGGAGGCGTTGCGGATTACTGGGTGGCCGCCGGAGGTACGAAAATCCGTGTCCGCTCGCATCCCAAGGCATCCCTTCGCCGAGGTGACTCGGTTCACTTGACCCTAGATCCCCAAGATTGCATCGTCCTCCCAGCCGAGGGTGAGGGTGACTCGGCGACAAGACAGTGAAACATCTTCGCTCTAGCATCCGTGTCAGACCGGAACGGTGACGTGATCCATGGCGATCCCACTATTTGTCCCATACCCAACCCTGGCATTCGCCCCTATTCTTCTCGCCAACCAAGTTGGATATCTTCAGGAAAACTCGCCGACAATCGAGCTGAAAATGGGCTTCATGGATCACTATCAGCACATCCTCGAAGGAAACGAACCGGGGATTGTACCCCTGATGTCGTTCGTTGTACGCGCCTACAATCGCGGTGCCCACCCCCTGGTCTTTTCCGCTGTGTTTAACCAAGTCGTGCACCGGATTGTCGCCAAGAAAGAGATCAGCAACCTAGCCGACCTACGCGGCCGAGTCGTGATGGTAAATGTCTTCGGCGGAACCTCGGACTGGAGGCGCGCTTTGTGCTGAGAAAGGCAGGAGTGCGGTTAGAGGAGGTGTCGTTCGTAGAAGCGGGTGCGGACCTGGAGATGGCACAGCTCGAGGCTCTCAGGCGCGGCGAGGTGGATGCGATCGCGAGTTCCGCGCCATTCTGGTACGTCGCCGAAAGGGAAGGTTTTCATGTTCTAGGGGACGTGAGCACGCACTATGCGAAATGGTCGCCTGTCGTGCTCGCTGCTGAAAGGGACTGGCTGACATCCCAACCATCACTGCCGACCAACCTGCGCGTGATCATTCAAGAAGCCGTAAACTTCCTGACAACCAGGCCGCAAGAGGCTCTCAGCGCGCTTGCAGGGGTGATTCCCGAGTTGACTGCCGAAGTGGGCGCTCCGCTTATCGCCCGCATGCGGAGTGCCTGGGACACGTCAATCAGTGCCGAGGGGCTACAGGCCTATGTCGACGAGTTTGCCGCAGAGTTCCATTTGAGAGCACCGAGAGTTAGTGAGCTCGTCGCAAGCCCCTGAGNCCTGTTGACTCGAACCTGAAAGGGCCATTTCGTGCCATCCGACCTTGCTCGATGCAGTTGGCTGTCGTCCTAACAAGACTGACCCTTTGGGCGCTCGGCGCTTTCGGCAACTCGATAATCATACACTCCGTTACAACTCCATTAAGGCAGAGACTCGGCAGAAACGCGAAGGGGCTTTCAGGCTGTCACCTGGCTTTGGCGCGGGCCTGGTGAAATGCTTCCC
>C687J29651_10000577_pt1 | contig 15024 bp, 15 predicted proteins | sample RifCSP13_1_FD_29651 | JGI IMG/M metagenome (IMG submission 29651) | reverse complement strand
CCTTAATCCTCCCCCACAAGGGTGGAGGAAATCTGGGTAATTGGTGCTCCTTGCTGACCATTATTAACCTTTCTCAGTCTTCCTCTGCCTCAATATTTCATAAATCATAATCCCTGCTGCAACAGAGGCATTAAGACATGAAACCTCTCCTAGATTTGGTATAGATACAAGAAAATCGCATTCTTCTCTTACTAGTCTCGTTAACCCCTTCCCTTCACTTCCCACAACAAGGGCTAAATCCAAGGCTCCAAGTTCTTCTGCAAAAACAGATTTAGTAGCAGAAGGGTCGGCTCCTACAATCCATACGCCCTTCTTCTTTAAATCTCTTATTGTAATAACAAGATTTACCACCCTCGCAATCGGCACAAAACTCACCGCTCCTGCCGAGGCCTTTACAACAGCAGGTGTCACAGAGGCGGCTCTATCTTTAGGGATTATTACACCGTGTGCTCCAAGAACATTGACCGTCCTTATTATTGCTCCTAGATTCTGAGGGTCTTCAATGTGATCAAGTAAAATGATAAGGAGTCTTTCTCCCTTTTTCTTTGCGTTGCTAAGAATATTATCAACATTACTGTACTCAAACTCTGAAATCCTAGCTGCGATACCTTGATGACTCGAAGTCCCAGTGATTCTTGAGATTGCATCACGTGGAAGAAATGAAACCTTTACATTCTTCTCTCTTGCGAGTCTTATAATATCTGAAATCCTTTCTTTCTCTAACTCCTGAGAAATTAAGATTTCTTCTATCTTAGACAATGTTTGAGAAATAGCTTCTTTTACAGGGTTTTTTCCGTAAATGATCAATCTTACTGTACCTTAGGTTGTGAAGGACTCTCCTCAGAATTATCACCCTGAGTACTTCCAGTGCCAAAATTCAACTCTGCTTCTTTTATCTTGTTCAGGATATTGTCATTAATCCACTTTTCATCCCACCACTCTATTGGAAGGACTGGGACCCCATCTACGAACACCGCGTAATGTAGATGGTCCCCTGCCGCAAGCCCAGTATCACCAGTTCTTCCGANTATCTGCTTTTTCTTGATTTTATCACCAACCTTTACATCAATAGAACTCATGTGTCCATAAAGTGTAGAGACACCTAGTCCATGATCAATTATGACAGTATTTCCATATATCCCTAAATCCCCTGCAAATAAAACAACACCATCGTTTGCTGCCTCAATAGGATANTTTTGTGTTACAGCCAAGTCATAGCCAAGATGGTACTGATTGTCTATTACCTCTCCGTTATAAACATAGGTTCTAGCATCTGCAAAGTTAGCCTCTACCTTGGAGTTTGTAAGTTGATGAAAATTACCTTTCCATAGAATTTCATTCCTTGAATTTTCACCGATCTTTTTAATCTCTTCCTCGTTTTTCTTTCTTAGGTCGCGGTTTACTTTAAGGAAAATCTCCTTAAGATCATCACCTTGCTTTGAATCATCTCCCAAGAGCGGAACTACTTTGCTTTCAATGAAATCATCACTGATATCGAGGGTGCTTTTTCTATATTTCACGTCCTTTAGTCTGTAGGTGAACCCTATTTCTTTTGAATTTCCGGCCTCATCCTCAGCACTAACGACTATTCTTTCATCTGTAGGTACATTGTAAGGATAAGCAAATATAGCGATATAAACATCAGGGTTATTGAAGTAGCCTTTATAACCCTTAAAGAGATAATCACCGATTTTAACTCCGCTCTTAACAGAATCTTTAGGGGTCTTATAAATCACAGCCCCTGAGCCGCCAAAATTATGTAGTTCTCTCTACTAAGCACTTCAACCCTCGGAGGTGTAATATCAACCTTGACATCTTTACTTAATATTGTCTTATTACCCTTAAAAAATCCCCAATATGAACCATCAACAGCCGTCACTCGTATTGTAGCAGGGCCATCTTTTATGCCAAGTTTCTTCGAGTCAAGTGAGATAGTAAAATTCTTGTCCATCACTGGTTGTGAATAATCTTCTTGGATCAATGGAAACTCTCCTTGCTCGTTTGTTAGTACAATAGAAACACTTATTAAACCTTTCCCTTTGTCTTTTATCACAACATCAAAGGGACGAAGCCCTATAAACTCATAGTCAAGCTTTATTTCCACGGTTGGCGCATGCCATTCAAATCGAGGAAAAATGAATATGAAACCTCCTATTATTAGTGCAAGAAATAACAAATAAAGAAACGTCTTTCCTATGCTTGTAAATTTATTTTCTCTTCTCATTAAAAATCCCCTTTAAATTTAGTAGAATCAATATTATTATACAGTGTATCTCAATAGGACAATATGGAAGAAAGCTTTTTAAATACGAAAAAGATTTTATTAATTAGATATATTTATTAAGACTTTTTAAATGCCTTAGAATTTTAAGATGATCGCAAATAAATTATAAACATTATAAACTGATCTGTTTTTTATACCTCAAGGAATTAAGTTTTTTAAATAGGAGGTGGCCGATGGCAGAGCGCGAGTTGCAGGAAGACATAGAAACCTTAAAGGAGGATATGGTTAAGCTTCGCACGGACATGACAGAGCTAGCCAAGAAGCTGATTGACATAGGAAAAACCGAAGCTAGGGAAGCCAAGGAGAATTTGGAAACCGAAGCGCGAAACCTTATAAATGAATTGGTTGAGGAGTTAGATAAGGTCAGCGAAAGAGGCAAAAAGACATTTAAGACAATGGAAAAAGAGGTTAAGGAAAAACCCCTCTTGAGCTTACTCTTAGCTTTTTTAGTAGGATTTTTACTAGGCAATCTTCTTGATCGTAGATAGATTCTGGAGACTATGTTTAAGCTTATAGTTACGCTTATTCAACTTCTAGTTAATGAATCCAAGCTACTACGCATGGTCTTGTTGCGTCTAGGAATAAGTTTTTTACTTTTAGGAGCGGCATGGGCTTTCATGGTGATTGGGCTTGGGTTTATCGTCTGGGCCCTTTATCTATACTTAACCAATTATCTCAACCCACCTATAGCAGCCCTTGCCTCTGGTTTTCTCCTCTTACTTGTTACGGGAGTTTTAGTATGGATTGCTATAAGACTAACCCGCTTCCGAATTTCAGCACCAGGTAAACTCTCCTGGGTTCGACATCACCCAAAGGAGGTCACACTAGTAGTATTACTTGCAGGTTTTATTGCTGGTGCCACTCCAAAGGCACGCGAAGCCTTGACTGAGGGGCTTGTATGGTTACTCAAGCGTGGTAAATCCTAGAGAACATAAAATAGGACAACGCCTAAACGATAAGAAAATTGGTCGGCATAAAGGGAAAATTTACGTTAAAATTCTGAGCCTTTCTTTTCCTTTTTTATCACATAACAATTCACTCATGCATTCTCGAAATTTAGGTAACAATTAGAAGGATATAAAAGAAATTACTAAGGAAAATTGGTTTACAATATAAAAACGACTCCGAGTGACCTTGTTCTTTTTGAAAACCATTGTTTCCTTTCCCTACTTGATTTGACCTTTCGGTCTCCTCTTTCCGTACTTGGTAGTTTTTGGTTTTCAAACAAATCAGCCTTAGCCCCTTGGAGCCGCTTAGTTATATTTTTACTACAAATTGTACTCAATGTCAAGTAGAATTTTATTTAAGAAGAAAATTGTTTAGCATTAGGGAGTTATGAATGCCAAACCATGTTATTTCATACTGGATGCACTTCAACTACCTGTACCTGCATCTTCAGTACACAGATGTTCTAAAGGAGCAAATTCTTATGTAAGTATGGTGACCCTTCTTATCTGGACCTAACAAATCCTTCAATCATCTCAGTAGCCTTCTTTAGCTGCTCTATCCATCGCTCCTGAATCTTATGTAAATTCTGAAGGTACTCTGTAACTTGCTTAGGTAGACTCATTTCTGAAAGTAGCTTATTGGCTTCCTCTGTTTGCTTCCTTTGCTCCTCGATCATCTGGTTTATTACCTCCCCTATCGTTTCTACAACGTTTTGCGTCAATGCCTCATGAAACTTTTTAGATTGTTCAAAGAGCTTCCGCTGGTATTCCAGAATAGGTTTAGCCATCTTCTCAGTTCGTTGCTGATAATCTAAAAACGGCTTTACTACCTTTTCCATTCGCTTCGGATACTCCAGGAATGGTTTGGCTAGCTTCTCCATTTCTTTTCTCTGCTGTTCAAAAACCCTGATAAACTCGCTAAATGGGTCCTTAGGACCTTTCTTTTGTGCCATAGCCTTTCCCTCCTCTTTTTATTTTATAAATTACCTATCTACTATTAATTATGACACAAATTGTTGTATTAAATCAAGATTTGAAATACGATGTAATATGTAGGGGCGAGGTATCCTTGCCCTTATCAGAAATTGATATTCTGTACGGGCTGAAGCCAATCACTTTTATTAAATCAAAATTTTAAAAATAGGTAGGACAGGTTTTAAACCTGTCCCTACTTCTGTAGGGGCTGAACACCGTTTAGCCCATCTTCGTTCTATGTACTGGGTAGACAACGAGTCCCCTCGACTAAGCTCGGGACAGGCTTGCTCGTTGTCTGTTGTTATCTTTATTAAGACTAATTAAAACTCTTGATTTCTTTAAAGTAATAGTGCTATTATAGTTTTTAAGGTTACATCAAAGGGTGTGAGGATGAGGCTATTTATTGAGCTATCTTCTGAAAAAGATTTCGTTATACCTATACACTATAACTATTACGTTCAAAGCTTTCTCTATAAGTCCATATCTCCTAAGCTTGCTCGAATACTTCATGACCACGGATTTCCTATCGGGAAGAGAAAATTCAGGCTTTTTACCTTTTCCCGCATTCTCGGCCAATACCAGATAAGAAAAAATATAGAGAGGATATTTTTTGCTTCGCCTTTTAGGATCGTAGTAAGCTCAGCGATGAAGGAGTTTGTAGAAGAGATAGCGGAAGAGTTGATTCGGAGAGAGGAAGTCAGGATTTCATATCAGAATGTTCACCTTAATTCTGTGGAAGTTTCTGATACGCCTATAAGGCAAGACAAACTAAAAATAAAGATGCTCTCCCCCGTTACCATCTACAGTACACTCTCCAAAGCGGATGGAGGGAAGAAGACCTATTATTACTCTCCCTTTGAGAATGAGTTCAGCCAATTAATTTCGGAGAACGCCAGGAAGAAATTCAAGGCTTTTTATGAAAAAGAACCGAATGGGGACATTCAATTAACTCCCTTAAATGTAAATAAAAGTAACGAGAAGATAATCTCCTATAAGGGTACGGTGATAAAGGGCTGGATGGGGATTTATGAACTAAGCGGTGACCAACAACTTATGAAACTTGCCTATGATGCGGGTCTCGGAGGAAAGAACTCCCAGGGGTTTGGGTGTTTTGAGGTATTGGGGAGAAAAAATTTTAGAGATGAGGACTAAGAGATGATACAGGCAATAAAAGAACTGGGAGATACGATTTTAAAAAGGGAGAATAAAACACCACTTAGTACTCTCATTGATAATCCAAATACAGAGAAAGTAATTGCTATAGTCTTTGAAAAAAGAGGAGAAAGTTTCAACTTCTTAGAAGTGAAGCTTGAGGAATTTGATGAGGTTAAGAAAGAGAGGTATCTCTACAAAAGGGCTGGTGGCAGTGGAACAAATATTACACCGACATGGAACTTCACGAAAATACAACAAACTATTAGAAGAATAAATATTTGGCTCAACGGTATAGGCTCTGCTAGTTTAAATTTAAGAGAAGAAGAACAATCTTTTCTATTAAGTCTGAAGGCTGCTTTTGAAGAAAACAAAGAAGAAATATACAAGAAGCTTAAAGAGTACCAGGAAGAAAAAAGCAAGATTATAACTGTGAAAGTACAAGATGAAGATGTAGAGAAATATATAGGAGACTACGAAATATTTAAAAATCTACTTTTACAAAGAGTTTCCGAAAAAGATTCCAAGGATTCTAGTAAAAACGCATTATGTTCGCTATGTGGTGAGACAAAAGATTACGTATTTGCCCCCGACACGTTTAAGTTTTATACCGATGATAAGCCAGGATTTATAAGCGGCGGATTTAAATTAGAAGAGGCTTGGAAGAACTACCCCGTTTGCGGTAATTGCAAATTGAGCCTTGAAGAGGGAAAGAAATTCCTAAAATATCCACGCGGCGGTTTTAGTTTTCATGGTCTTCGATATTACCTTATTCCGAAGTTTATGATGGGGAGTGATGAAGTAAAAGAAAGAGTGCTCAGACTTATTGAGGATATAACGAGAGAAGAACAAAAGCTTAGAGAGAGAGATAAAAGAGAGATCGAAAGAAGAGAAGATAGAATGGTGTCAATCCTAGGGAAAGAGGGGGATTATTTGACATTCAATTTTTTATTCCTAAGAAAAGAGAATGATGCTGAAAGAATTCTTCTTCTCATAGAAGACATTCTGCCATCAAGAATCAGAACCATTTTTGAGAAAAAAGATGAGGTGGACAAGATATTTGGCGAGAAATTTGATTTCCACTTCGGGAGGGTAAGACGTTTCTTTAAAAAGTCAGATGAGGGCAAAAGACATAATGACCTCGATAAATACTTTCTCGAAATAGTGGATAAAACCTTTAAGGGCGGGAGGCTCAATTACCGCTTTATGCTTCAAGTAATGATGAACAGGATAAGAAGAGATTTTGTGAATTCGGAAACAAAGGATATTTTCTTTTTTGACTTAAGGGACGCAATGCTTGATACGATCTTTTTTGAAAAATTGGGTCTTATTAAATTTGAGGAGGTTAAGATGGCTACAGAAACGTTTTCTTCGTTCTTTGAAAAATATGGGAGGTCTTTTTCAAAACCTGAGGCAAGGGGGATTTTCCTTTTAGGTTCTCTCACTGAGCTTCTTCTTAGAAAACAGTATGGCGATAGAGAAGCAAAGCCCTTCTTGAAGCAACTCCAGGGTCTCAAGCTGAGCGAGAAAGAGATAAAAGGGCTTCTTCCAAAGGTTCAAAACAAACTGGAAGAGTATAAATCTTTTGATAAAGGAAAGAGGGAGATTGCCGAAGCCGTTTCTTACTATCTACTCGAAGCGGGCAACAACTGGAAGCTCTCTAATGATGAGATAAATTTCTTCTTTGCCTGCGGCATGAACTTAGTAAATGAGATTGCAAACAAAGTTTATAAAGGAGGAGATAATAATGAGCAATAATATTATAAAGAACCGTTCAGAGATTCTGTTTCTCTACGATGTAGCAAACGCCAATCCCAACGGCGACCCCGTAGATGAGAATAAACCCAGGATTGATGAGGAGACGGGAAGAAACATCGTTACTGACGTAAGACTAAAGCGCACCATAAGGGATTATCTTAAGGATTTCAAAGGAAAGGAAATTTTTGTAAGGGAAATCAGCGATGATGAAGGAAACATTCAGGATGCAAAGCAAAGAGCAGAGGATTTTCTCAAGGATTCGTCGGGTAAAGAAATCAAAAAGTCTGACATCTCGCTTGCAGATATGAAAAAGCTGATAAACGACAATATACTCAGAGACTGCATTGATATTCGTTTGTTCGGCGTAACGCTCCCTATAGAAAAGTCGGGAAAGGAGAAAAGCTCTGTAACACACACTGGAGCTGTTCAGTTTAAAATGGGCGCTTCTCTTCACCGCGTGAATCTTCAGTACATAAAAGGCACAGGGGCATTTGCTTCGAGAAAGGAAAAGGAACAAAAAACATTCAGGGAAGAGTATTTTCTGTCCTATTCACTGATTGCTTTTTGGGGTGTCGCCAATGAAAACGCGGCTAAAGAGACAAAGCTTACCGAAGATGATATGTCGCTTCTTATGGACGGGATATGGAACGGAACGAAGAATTTGATCTCACGCTCAAAAGCGGGACAGATGCCAAGATTGCTTCTTAGAGTGGTTTACAAAGAGGGGAATTTCCACATAGGGGATTTGGATAAAATGGTGAAGCTCCTAAACAAGGAAGAGAAAGAGGACCAGGCATTAAGGGATATTAGAGAGGTTAGTCTGGACTTGACTGAGCTTGGCGATACACTGAGAAAGCATAAAGATAAGATCGAGAGGTTGGAATATAAAGTGGATAAGAGGGTTTCAATTGTTTCACAAGGAAATGAAACAACTCTTCCGAATCTACTGAGCGGACTTACGCTACAAGAAATCTCCGTGTGAGGATAAAATGGAAAAGGTCATTGTTTTTGATGTATGGGGAGATTACGCTCACTTTAGAAAGTTCTATACGACTTCCTCACCCCTAACTTTTTCAATTCCTCCTAGAACTTCTTTATGCGGTCTTCTGGGTGCGATTGCGGGACTCGGAAAGGATGAGTATTTAAACTATTTCTCTAAAAAAGATGCTAAGATTGGCCTCAGACTCCTTAATCCTGTCAAAAAAACGAGGCTGGGAATAAATCTGATTAATACTAAAGGAAACTCTTGGACTCTTATTAGAAAGAGCGGACACGAACCTAGAACTCAGATTAGAACCGAGTTTTTAAAAGACGTAAAGTTCCGCATGTACGTTTCTCACACTGACGAGGAGATTTATAAAACCCTGAGAGAGAATCTAAGCAATCATAAGTCGGTTTATACTCCCTGCCTGGGCTTGAGCGAGCTTCTCTGCAATTTTTCATTTGTGGGAGAATTTAGCATTTCTGAGAGAGAGGAAGCCGAAACTGAGATTAACTCCGTAGTGCCTCTTTCGGGTCTTGTCGAAAGAAGAGACAGCATAAACTTTGAGACAATAAATGAAACTAAGAAAAAGTATTTTAAAGAAAAACTACCAATGGAAATGACCCCTGAGAGGATTGTCACAGAATACGGAGAGGTGATGTACGAAGCCGATGGAAAACCGCTTAGAATCATTCCAAAAAAGTTTTGGGAGTTAGAGAATGGAGAAAGAATCATCTTCCTCTAGTAATGTCATTCCCGAAAGCATTAATCGAGAATCAGGACTTTTCTCTCACCCTGGGAAACCACTTGAAGACCATCTGAAAGCGGTAGCTGGACTTGCTGCCATATCGTTGAAAGACAACACCACCCTTTTCATTGATAGTGGGATACTGAACAAGGTCACTGAAATTGTTGCCCTCTCCCACGACATCGGAAAGGCAAACGCGCATTTTCAAAGCTACATCACCGCACCGGCAGAGAAGATGAAAAGCTTAAAAAGCAAGAAAAGTAGTCATGCGCTCTTTGGAGCAGTAGTTGCTTATTTTCTCACAAAGGAGTTTCTGGAAAGAGAAGGAAAGCTGGACGGGTTCAATAGGTTTCTTCCGATTGCCGCTTTCCTCGGCTGTAAAAGACATCACGGAGACCTCGAGGATATTAACTCAGATATTATTCTAAATAAAGAAGACGAGTTGCTTTTAAAGGAACAGCTAAACAGCATTGACAGAGACAAGTTCAAACTCCTTCTCCAAGGCATCTGTAGTCCTTTTGATTTTGAGTGGCTTCAGAAAAAACTTGAAAATGTAGGAGAGATTTTTTGGGATGTGGAAGAGGAGGCAAAAGGGTTGCTCCGTAACCAGAATAGCCTTGGTTTCTACTTCCTTGTTCATCTTATCTATTCTCTTCTTCTCGACGCCGACAAAAACGAGGTTGCCGTGTCAAAGGAAGATAGAGAGGAAATCGCCCTGGTGAGAAATCAGAGCAGCTTAGAACCTTATCTCGTTAAGCGCTTCAAGGAAAAGCAGAACTGGCAAAAGAAGGATATTGACACGTTGAGAGAGGAGGCGTTCGAGGAGGTTCTACAAAGCGAGATAAACCTTGATAAAAAGATTTACTCAATCAATCTCCCTACAGGGCTTGGAAAAACTCTAACTTCGCTTGCCTTTGCATTCAAACTGAGAAACAAGGTAAAAGAAGAAAAAGGCTACAGGCCGCGCATAATTTACTCCCTTCCCTTCCTCAGCGTAATTGACCAGAATTTCTCTGTGTTTGAGAAGGTATTAAAAGAAAACGAAATTGCGCCTTTAAGTCCTATCCTGCTCAAGCATCATCATCTGGCAGATATGAATTATAGATGGAAAGATGGAGAAGAAGACTTCGAATTTGACTCTTCAAACATCCTGATTGAGGGTTGGAACTCCGAGATTATAGTTACAACGTTTATTCAGTTTTTTTATACTCTGATATCGAACAAAAACCGAAGTATTAGGAAGTTTCACCGAATAACTGGAAGCATAGTTATTCTCGATGAGGTTCAAGCAATCCCTCACAAATACTGGCTATTACTGCATGAGGTTATTCAATTCCTTGCCGAGAAGCTCAATACGTATTTCATTTTTGTTACTGCTACAGAGCCTTTGATTTTTGAGAGAGAAAAAATAAGGTCTCTTGTCAATAGGGACAAATACTTTAGAAGATTAAATAGAGTTAAGCTAAAGCCATTTTTAGAAGATACCAAAACTATAGAGGAGTTTGCAGATTGGGCAATCCCTGAAGTTAAAGAAAGTGACAAGAGGTTTCTTTTTATCTTTAACACAATAGGTTCAGCAAGGGAATTTTATAACCTTCTTAAAGATAATGGGCTAGAGCAAAAAGAGATGACCTTTCTATCAACCCACGTAATTCCTAAAGAGAGACTTGAAAGAATAGAAGAAATCAGAAAGGGAAAAAGAAGAATTGCTGTTACCACTCAGCTTGTTGAAGCAGGAGTGGATATTGATTTTGACATTGTCTATCGTGACTTTTGTCCACTTGATTCGATAAATCAATCTGCGGGAAGGTGCAATAGAAACGGACTTTCTCTTGGTGGTGAAATAAGGGTGGTAAGACTTAGAGATGAAAAAACCGGTAGAGATTATGCAACTTATATATACAACAAGAACTCGATACTCTTAGATAAAACAAAAAAGATACTTTCCGGTAAAAAGGAAATCAGTGAAAGTGAGTTCTTAGGTTTAATTGATGATTACTATAAACTCATCGTAGAGGCAAAGTCAGACCAGAAGTCTAGAGAAATCCTGGAAGCCTTCTACAAACTGAACTATGACGGAGATAAAGGTATTTGGTCATTTGGACTGATAGATGAGGACTACGAAAAAGTAGATATTTTTGTTCAATTTGATAACGAGGCTATAGTTCTTTGGGAAAAGTTCTTGGAGATCAGGGAAATTACAAATTTCTTTGAGAGAAGAAAGGAATTTGGCAAGATAAAAGCGAAGTTCTATGAGTATGTGGTCTCTGTGCCACGACGAGGTGGTTTGAATCTGCCTGCCATAGATGAAGGAATCCCATTTGTCTCAAACTCTCAGCTTGAAGAATACTACGACTTAGAAACAGGCTATAAATTAAAAGGAGGCGTAGCAATTTGGTAGAGTCAGAAGAATTGAGAGTGAGCGGCACCCTTATCGGTTGTTACTACATCTGCAAGCGGGAGATGTGGCTTATGGCAAGGAATATTGTTACAGACCAGGATAATCCGTACATAGAACTTGGAAGGTTTGTAAATGAGAGCACATATAAAAGAGACAGAAAACAAATCCACCTCGACAATGTCATAATTGACCTTACTAGGCTTGATCATGAAAAAATTGTAGTTGGAGAGATTAAAAAGAGTTCGAGAGCCAAAGAGGCTGCAACGATGCAGCTTTGCTATTATCTCTATGTTCTTCGGAGTTATGGAATAGAAGCGGAAGGAGAACTTCTTTTTCCAAAGGAAAAGAAAAAGGAGAAAGTGGCACTTAATGATGAAACTGTAAGAAAGCTTGAGAATGACATACAGGATATTAAAAAGATAGCCTTACAAGAACTCCCACCCCCAGCCGTAAGGATTAGGTATTGTACGAATTGTGCTTATAACGAATTCTGCTGGAGCTAAAAAGCTGCAGAGTTTTGATTCGGTGCATCACTTGTGATACACTTTATTAAACATATTAAAGTAAGGAGAAAAGAATGCCTGCCAGAAATCCACGTATTAACGTTGTTTTGGAAAAGCCTCTTTATGAGTCGATAAGAAGAATCGCAAAAAAAGAGGGTATATCTATCTCACTTAAAGCAAGAGACCTACTTCGTGAAGCGCTTGAGATTTATGAAGATAGACTTCTTGAAAGTATAACATCTGAGCGCGAAAAAACATTTAACCGTAAGGATGCTCTTACCCATGACGAAATATGGAAAAAATAAATGCCTTATACTATCGTTTACCATCCGAGAGTTAAAGAGGATATTGAGCTTCTCGATAAGAAACAAAGAAAGATCGTTGCTAAAGCCATAGAGAACCGCTTAGGAAATGAACCCGAAAAATACGGGAAACCACTCAGGGGTTCATTAAAGGGTTATTGGAAACTACGCATAGGAGATATAAGAGTAATATTTAAAATTATAAAAAATGAAGTACAAATTCTAGGAATTATAAATCGCAAACTGGTTTATCAAACAATTGTAAAAAGATTGTGAAGATATTTAGCTATGAAAACCCGAATCTTCATTTTTAGCGACGGTGAACTCAAAAGAAAGGAAAACACCCTCTTTTTTGAAAACGAAAAGGGAGAAAAGAAGTTTATCCCGATTGAGGGCACACAAGAACTTATGCTTTTCGGCGAGGTCAATCTTAATAAGCGTTTTTTAGAATTTGCATCGCAGAAAGAAATAATCCTTCACTTTTTCAACTATTACGGATACTACGTTGGAAGCTTTTATCCGAGGGAACATCTAAACTCAGGTTATATGATTCTAAAACAGGCTGAAGTTTATCTTAATCCTGAGAGAAGGATAAATCTTGCAAGAAAGTTTGTAGAGGGTGCCATTAGCAATATTCTTAAGGTTGTTGATTACTATGCAAGAAGAAAAGGGAGTAACCAGATTGAAAATATATGTACAAATATTACTGCGCTCGCATCAACTCTTCCAAATCAAAGTACTACCGAGTCGCTTATGGCAATTGAAGGGAATATTAGGGATACCTATTACTCGGCTTTTGATGAGATTATCGAAGATGAGGATTTCAAATTTGAAAGTAGAACCAGACGTCCACCAAAAAACAGGATGAATGCTCTCATTAGCTTTGGCAACTCACTTCTTTATACAACTGTTTTAAGTGAAATATATAAAACTCACCTTGATCCAAGAATCGGATTTCTTCACACAACCAACTTTAGAAGATTCACGTTAAATCTCGATGTAGCCGAGGTTTTTAAGCCCATCTTTGTTGATAGAATGATTTTTTCATTAATAAATAAAGGAGAACTCAAGAAAAACCATTTTGAAAAGAAAATGGACGGAGTGGTTTTGAATGAGGAGGGAATGAAGATATTCTCCAAAGAGTTTGAGGAGAGGCTTCATAAAACGATAACTCACAAGAAAATTGGAAAGCCTATATCAAACAGACGTCTTATAAGGCTTGAGCTATACAAGCTTGAAAAATATATCATGGGAGAAGAGGACTATAAGCCTTTTGTCTGGGAATGGTGATGTTAGACTATGTTTGTAATACTAGTTTATGACGTGGGAGAAAAAAGAGTGGCTAAGGTTTTAAAAACAGCTAGAAAATATCTCTATTGGGTTCAAAATTCTGTGCTTGAAGGAGAGATCACGGAAGCTCAATTTGAGAAGCTAAAACATGAATTAAATCATATAATAAAAAGGGAACATGATTCGCTGATTTTTTACACCTTTAGAACTACAAAGTACTCAGAGCGGGAATTAATGGGAGTGAAAAAAGGAGGAGAGGAAATTTTCATCTAAAACTTTCCGTCTACCTACGATAGTGCAAAAATTCCAGAAGCTCGACTGAAATTGATTATTAACGAAAATGATTGACATAACAAGCAGATTTGCTAGAATGCTAAACATATACTTTAGATTTTCGTGTCGTTCTTTGACAACTGAAAACCCACATTTTACAGGGGAAAGATTGGTTCTTAGCCTACCTATGAGGAATTGAAACTCGTGAGTATTAACATAACTGCTATTAAGAAATCCCAGTTCTTAGCCTACCTATGAGGAATTGAAACAAGCCCTGTCAAATGCGAAGTCGGACATAGTTTTAATGTTCTTAGCCTACCTATGAGGAATTGAAACTAGACATGATAAAGCTAGAGAGGGGGGAATAAATGCGTTCTTAGCCTACCTATGAGGAATTGAAACTTAAAACATCACCACCATAACTAATATTAAAAACAGAGTTCTTAGCCTACCTATGAGGAATTGAAACTTTTACACGGTGAATGGGTTAGGGTAGGAGAGCCTTTGTTCTTAGCCTACCTATGAGGAATTGAAACCTTCAAGAGGAATATCATTTTGCAAGCAAAAGTATAGTTCTTAGCCTACCTATGAGGAATTGAAACCCCCTCAAGGGGATAAGGTTCTTGAGATTAGATATTGTTCTTAGCCTACCTATGAGGAATTGAAACCTTTAGTAACTCCCCCGCTTTGGTAGGCAACGCCCTGTTCTTAGCCTACCTATGAGGAATTGAAACAACTTCCCATAAGCATCGGTTATCACACCATCAACCGTTCTTAGCCTACCTATGAGGAATTGAAACTTGCAAAACCGTAACGTGTATGTAATCGTCTGAGGGGTTCTTAGCCTACCTATGAGGAATTGAAACTATACCATCTTCCATCTCTCACAACCTCTTGAGCATGTTCTTAGCCTACCTATGAGGAATTGAAACTAAACATCGGAAAAGGGCTTGTTCTTGGTAGCGTGGGTTCTTAGCCTACCTATGAGGAATTGAAACTTTGACCGAGAGGACCGGCCATGCTTCGAGCTAGCTCGTTCTTAGCCTACCTATGAGGAATTGAAACCCTGATTCTTGGATTTTGGTTGAGGCTAAAGAGCGAGTTCTTAGCCTACCTATGAGGAATTGAAACGCATACGATTCTCCTAACGTCCAATAAATTGGCACGTTCTTAGCCTACCTATGAGGAATTGAAACATATTTTCTCTTCCTCTTCCGGATCTCGAGGAACAAGTTCTTAGCCTACATATGAGGAATTGAAACCAAAGAATCAAAGGCTGCTACCATCGCAGCTAATTGGTTCTTAGCCTACCTATGAGGAATTGAAACTCTGTTACGGGTTGTGGCTTCCTAAGACTTGCGGTGGTTCTTAGCCTACCTATGAGGAATTGAAACCCTCCACTAATTCTT
>C687J29651_10000574_pt1 | contig 15032 bp, 17 predicted proteins | sample RifCSP13_1_FD_29651 | JGI IMG/M metagenome (IMG submission 29651) | reverse complement strand
AGCAGAACACCGGGATATATACCCCGGCTTTTTTCGCCGCATCCACTACTAGGGTGCCTTCTGCTACCTGGACCTCAATCCCATCGACTACCAGCTTCACCAATTTTGCCATCTCTGCTCCGTAAACCATCACGCAGTACGCTTCCCGTATCACGTTTCACGTATTGCGTATCTCCATTTCCATGGCTGCCCTGATCTCTGCAGCCTTTCCGTCTGAAACTCTTGTCCTGAAGTCTGCCTCGAAGCGCTCGATGCCCGAAACCACCGCCTCGATGGAAAATTCGCCAAGCGCACACAGGCATTTGCCCTTGATCTGTTGGGCCACCTCATTAAGCAATTCGACATCCTGCCAGGCAGCCTCCCCGGCGTAGATGCGGTCGATGATGTGCCTCATCCAGTAGGTCCCCTCCCGGCAAGGGGTGCACTTGCCACACGACTCATGGCTGAAGAAGTGCAAGGTCTTGTGCAGCACCCAATCAATACTCACCGAGTCGTCAACCACGATCACTGAAGCCGATCCGAGCTGCGCGCCCAGTCTGGGGACGCTCTCATAATCCATTGGCGTATCCAGAGCCTCTTCAGTCGCAACGATCAAAGCCGAGGAAGCTCCAGCCGCCATGATAGCTTTGACCTTGCGGCCGTCCGGAATGCCGTCGCCATGGACATAGATCAGCTCCCGGAAGGGGGTGCCGAGCGGCAGCTCATAGTTACCAGGCCGGTTGACACGCCCGGATAGGCTGAAGATCTTTGTGCCAGGGCTCTTGTCGGTGCCAATCGATCGATACCAATCAGCTCCGCGCGCGATAATCAGCGGGACGTTGGATAACGTTTCAACGTTATTGACCACGGTGGGTTTGCCGTACAGGCCAAATGAAGGTGGGAAAGGCGGTCGCAGGCGAGGCTGGCCCAGCTTGCCTTCCAGCGACTCGAGCATGGCGGTCTCCTCGCCGCAAATATATGCGCCCGCACCAAGGTGGGTATAGATGCGTAAGGAATAATCGCTGCCGAACAACTTGTCCCCCAGCAAACCGGCAGCCTCCAGGTCGGAGATCTCCTGATCCAGGCTCGCGGCGATTTTCCAGAATTCGCCGCGCAGATAGATGTATGCTGCATGAGCCTGGACGGCGTAGGCGGCGATCGCGACCCCTTCGAGGAATTGAAAAGGATTGCCCTCCATGATCTCGCGATCTTTGAATGTGCCCGGCTCAGACTCGTCGGCGTTGGCTACCACGTAATGCGGCCAGGATTTCTTGTCAGTGAAAGCCCACTTCATTCCGGTCGGGAACCCGGCTCCACCGCGACCACGCAACCCGGAAGCCTTGACAACTTCGGTGACCTCCTCCGGCTGCATAGCGGTGACTACCTTCTGGAATGCCTCGAACCCGCCGTGCTTTCGGTATACCTCCAGCTGGTTCAGATCGGGGATCTCACGATGTCGAAGAAGGATATATTGGCTCATGAACGCTATCTCGAAGTGATGTTTAATCTGCCAGATGGATTACCTGCCCTTGGCGTCGGGCGATCTCAATTGGTCAATCAATCCTAATGCACTTTCCATAGTCTGGTTCTCGTGGTAAGCGAGCCCTTCCCCGGATTGCACCTGGAACAGTGGAGCTTTATCGCACGCCGCCAGGCACATCACCGCCTCCACCGTCATCAGGCCATCCGAGGTAGTCTGGCCAACTTTGATCCCCAGGTTCTCGCACAGCTTCTCCAGGAACTCGTCAGCCCCCCGCAAGGCGCAGGGCAGGTCGGTGCAGACCTGGAGACGGTAGGTGCCGACTGGCTTGTCAGAGTACAGGGTGTAAAAGCCGACGATCGAGCCCACTTCGGTGGGTTCGACCCCCAAGATGGCGGCGATCTCGTTCATAGCCTGCTTGGTAATAAAGCCATCTGCGCGCTGCGCCAGGTATAGCAAGGGCATGACCGCCGAGCGTTTCTGGTCAGGCGGGTATTTTGCCAGGATGGCATCGATTTCCTGTTCGTATTTTTCAGAAAGCATAATCTCTCAATTTTCCCTGTTTACCTACTTCCTTGTTCACCTGTTTCCCTGCATCTCCATTACCTATCTACATCACCCAAGACGACATCCACCGTACCGATCAGGGCTACCAGATCGGCTACCAGATGACCCTTTGACAACAGCGGCAAGGCTTGCAGGTTGACAAACGAAGGTGTACGCCAATGAACGCGGTAGGGCTTCGGACCGCCATCGCTCTCTAAATAAACACCCAGCTCACCGCGCGGCGACTCGACCGGCACATAGACAGCGCCCTTGGGCAGATCAAAACCCTCCGTCCACAGCTTGAAGTGATGAATCACCGCCTCCATGCTGGTGGCCAGTTCGGAGCGCGGCGGTGGGACATATTTCCGGTTGTCGCTGCGCACCGGTCCACCCGGCAGGTTGTCCAATGCCTGTTGGACAATGCGCAGTGATTGGCGCATTTCTTCCATCCGCACCAGGTAGCGCGCGTAGGTGTCCCCATCGGTTTGCGTAGGGATAACGAAATCGTATTGCTCGTACCCTGAGTAGGGCTGCGCCTTGCGCAGGTCAAAGGCCACCCCAGACGCGCGCAGCGGTGGGCCGGTCACACCCCAACGGATGGCATCCTCGCCGGAAATGACACCGATCTTCCTCGTCCGTTCGAGGAAGAGTGGGTTCTTGGTCAGCAATGATTCATATTCGTCGATGCGGTCCGGGAAAAGGCGGATGAACCGGCGCACGGCACCCTCAAACTCATCCGGCACATCCCGCCACAACCCCCCTTGGCGGAAGTAGGTGGTCATCATCCTCTGGCCTGAGACCATCTCGAAGATGTCCAGGATAATTTCCCGCTCCCGAAAAGTATAGAGGAAAACCGACATTGCCGCCAGGTCCAGGGCATGGGTACCCAACCATACCAGGTGAGAAGAGATACGCTGCAACTCGGTGAGCAAAACCCGGATCACTTGGGCGCGGGGCGGCACATCCAGCTCAGCCAACTTCTCGATCGCCAGGCAATATACCAGGTTATTACCAAGATTGTTCAAGTAATCCAGGCGGTCGGTCATCACCGCCGCTTTCTCATAGGTCTTGGCCTCCATATTTTTCTCGATCCCCGTGTGCAGGAAGCCAATATCAGGGATACAGTTGATCACCAACTCCCCATCCAGCTCCAGCAAGAGGCGCAAGACCCCATGTGTGCTGGGGTGCTGAGGGCCCATGTTCAACAGCATGGTCTCGCCCTTGATCGCCCGTTCGGAGACCAAATGCCTTAATTCATCCAGGGAAACTTCGCTAACGGTTGTCATTTTTATTCCTTCGCATACGGCTTGCCCTGGTTAATCTCATCTTCATTGAAAGTAAAAGCCACCTCTTCGTAGCCCAGGGGGTAATCCTTGCGCAGTGGGTGGCCTTCCCAATCGTATGGCATGAGGATGCGCCGCAGGTCTGAATGGCCCTCAAAGCGAATACCGAACATATCCCAGATCTCGCGCTCATGCCAGTTGGCGTTGGGATAGATGCCCTCAACCGTCGGCACTGAGGGGTGCATGCCAGAGACCGGCACGCGCAGACACAGCCGCAGGTAACCTGGCTGTGAATAAAGCTGATAGACGACGTGGAAGCGCGGTTCCTGCTGAGGCCAATAATCAACAGCGGTTTCGTCTTCAAGCAGGTTAAAACCAAACTCATCGCGTAAGGTCCGGCAAGCGGCGACGAGCTGCTCGGAGGGGACCATCAGGGTGGTTTCGCCGCGGAACTCACTCGCTGTCGCGGTGAAACGTCCTGCCAACGCATTCACAGCGGGTAGCAGTTGTTCATTCATGTCATTTCACCAGTTGTAAGGATTGAATTACGCCCACTTTTTGAGGCTTTCGCCGCGCACTTTTTCGTGCAGGGTGAGGATGCCGTGGATCAAAGCCTCCGGGCGCGGCGGACAACCGGCTACGTAAACATCCACCGGCACGACTTCGTCAACTCCTTGCACAATGGCGTAATTATTAAATATTCCGCCGCAGGAAGCGCAATCCCCCATGGCGATGACCCACTTGGGTGCCGGCATCTGATCATAAAGCCGGCGCAGCACCGGAGCCATCTTGCGCGAAACCCGCCCGGCCACGATCATCAGGTCTGACTGGCGCGGGCTGGCGCGCATCAATTCCATGCCAAAGCGGCTCATATCGAAGTTGGATGCTTGAGCAGCCATCATTTCGATCGCACAACAAGCCAGGCCAAAAAGCATCGGCCACATGGCATTCGTGCGCGCCCAGTTCACGGCCTGTTCCAGGCGCATCGTTACGATTCCCATATCGGCCGCTTTCTGCTCTATTCCCATTCCAATGCTCCTTTCTTCCACGCGTAAACATACCCTACCAATAAAATCAAAATGAAGATGAGCATCTCCACCAATCCGAAAAGCCCCAGGCGACGGAATACAACTGCCCAGGGAAAGAAGAAGATAACTTCAATATCAAAGAGGATGAAAAGGACAGCGATCAGATAGAAGCGCACCGGGATGCGACGGGTGCCTGGACCGATGGGCGTCATCCCAGATTCATAGGGCATCGACTTACGCTGGGTGGGGCGCCGGGGACCAAAGGCATGTCCGATGAGGACCGCCATCCCTGCCAGGAGGGTTGCCAAAATGAATAAAATCAAGATCGGCAAATACTCATTGAGCATAAAACTACCTGAACATAGATACTATTCGGGGTGGCAACCAATCCCCTTCCTTATCTTGCCCGTCCTTCATGGGTAGATAATTCTTAAGGAGCGCCACCCCGCTAAATTCTTGTCTGTCTCATAAAAAACTGGTTGATCTTATCATAAGGAAGGTCAGGTGTCAAATTTCACAAAGAAAATAAACTTAGTAGATAAAACCTGAAGGATTTCTAATTTACCACGNGGTACAAATAAACCCCTCCCGCCTCATAGATCAACTCCAGGTTGGGGCAATATTCCAGGTTGCCGGGCTGGAGGGAGCCTTTATCTTTGCTCGTATATATATGGGTGATCCCCGTGGCCCGGATTATCTCCCAAAACTCTGGGGTACAGCCCTGCAAACGGCTGGTCCGTTCAGCAAGGTCCTTGACCTGATCGACGTATTTTTTTTCGCCCATCGTGTATAAGGCAACCGGCAAGGAGGTTTGGCGTCCGGTTAACGGTGTGATCCACCAACCGCCGTCTACACCTCTGAAGATCCCGGACTGCCAATGGCTGACATTGATTAGGAAACGCGCCTCCTTTGGTGTGTTGCTGTCGATCCAGCGGATCGCCTGGAGATCTGCCTGCGTCGCCAGCACGGTTGACGCGTTAAACATCGAGCGCGTCGTCCAGATACCCCATCCGAGCAATAGTGCGATGCCAAGGATCACTCCGAAGGTTTTCACTCTGCTGAACCGCCCTCGGTTCAGCCAGTCCAATAGCGACACCAATAAGCCCGAAACCAGCAGAGCGATTGGCAAGAATAATACGATGACGACATGATCCGGCCGGAAAGGCGCAAGGTACACTCCCCAAGGTAGACTGAACAGACCCAATGCGAGCGCCCAAAGGGCCAGCGCCCGAGTCCGCCAGCGCCACAAGGCGATCACTAATCCGAGCAAAGCCGGGAGCAGCAAGACTTGATTTCGAAGCGGACCAAGCAAATGCCACAAATAAGGCAGGTATCTAGGGAAATATACCTCCTCCACCGCCTCGATCGACGGCGATAGCACGCCGAATCGCATCGCTCCCTGGGCATATCCCCCCATCCGAGAGAGCCATGGCACAGCCAGGATCGCTCCCGCCAGGATAGCGCCAACCAGGGGGATCCAGCAGGCACCTTTGATCAAGGTTCCCTGGCGATAATCACGGATCAACGCCTGGCAACCCAGGAAGACGAGAAAGATGGCGAATAAATAGGCTGCAAAGTAGTGTGCCAGGAACAGTCCACCGGTCAGGATCGCCAGGCTGGCGAGGCGTGAACGCATAGGCCCTTTTTGAACGATATCTACCGCGTCTGCCATAGCCAGGGGCAACAGCACCAGGCCAGCGAGCAGGGTATACCGCCCCCAGGTGGCATAGTAGGCCGGCATCTGTGTTACAAACCCGACGAACAATGCGCCCAAAGCTGCTCGCCGCCAGTCACCCCAGAGAGCTTTGCCCAGCCGATAAACCGAAAGCGCTACCACGGCGTTCAATATCTGGCCCAGCAGCAACACGGCTTGCTCCGGAGCCAAGCGCGCCAGAAAAGAATATACCGCCGCAAGAGCATGAAATGCGAAATGATAAAGAAACAACACCGGTAGATATGGGTCCAGGGTATCTGGTAAGCCTCGATTCTCCAGGATCAGGCGGACGATGAGCACATGGTGAACCGAATCGACCCAGGCAGGCAGGGCGAATTCACGCACCTGGTAAAACCGCCAGGCCAGGATTAACAGAAAAGCTGCTCCCAGGCCAGCTAAGTGAAGCAACCGGGGGAGGTATGGTTCACTAAGTCCTTCCTCAGGGACATCTTTCAACCGGCTGCGCCCCCTCAGCTGGTAAGCCAACCCCCACACTACCGATAGCACCAGCAATCCATATAGAATAATGAGGCTTGCAGATGAGATCTGCCAATTGAGGAGAAAAGCTATTAACGCCCCCAGCGCAGTCAGAGAAATGCTCAGTCCGATGGCATGCGCCAATCGTTCAAGGGGGTCTTGACCGGTGTCCCAAAATAAGGCCACCCAGACCATGCCTGGCAGGAAAAGGACAATGATACCGGCCACCAGGTGCCAGGAAGCCGCGAGGAAGGGGATCATCACCCCAGATAATCGCGCAGGTGGCGGCTGCGGGTGGGGTGGCGCAGCTTTCGCAATGCCTTGGCTTCGATCTGCCGGACACGCTCGCGCGTCACCTGGAAATAGTGGCCAACTTCTTCTAAAGTATGGTCTTTACCGTCAACCAAACCAAAGCGCAGCTCCAGCACTCCCCGCTCGCGGTCTGAAAGCACCGCCAGGGCGTTCTTCACCTGTTCACGCAGCATCTCCCGGGCGGCGGCATCCATCGGTTCCAGGGCCTCATGGTCCTCGATGAAATCGCCCAGCAAGCTGCTGTCCTCACTACCCACTGGACTCTCCAGAGACATCGGTTCCTCGGAGGCGCGCATGATGCGGCTGACCTTGCTAGCAGCCCGCATCCACCGGCGGCGCACATCTACCGGGATGACCGTCCCCTCGGATTGGGCGCGCAGGATGATCTGCTCATCTTGCGGTTCCAGAAAACCAGCTTCCATAGCCAGTTCGTCGCTGTTTGGCTCGCGGCCTAACTGCTGGATCAACCCCCGCTGGGCGCGCAATAGGCGATTAATTGATTCAAAGACGTGCACCGGGATGCGGATGGTGCGCGCCTGGTCGGCTATCGATCGGCTGATCGATTGGCGAATCCACCAGGTGGCATAGGTACTGAATTTATAGCCCCGCGTGGGATCGAATTTCGCCACCGCCCGCAGCAAGCCGATATTACCTTCCTGGATCAGATCGAGGAAAGAGCTGCCGCGTCCAATATAACGCTTGGCGACGCTGACCACCAGCCGTAGATTGGCGCGGATGATAGCGTTATGAGCATCTTTAGAGCGGTAGCGCACCTCCTCCAATTCAGCCTGCAGCGCCTCGCTCGGCGGTAGGTGGCGCGAGAAAGTCCGCTCAGAAGGTAATCCTTCGTGCCCGCCGCCGATAAAGCCCCCCAGGTGTTCTGCCAAATCATTGGGTAATAGGTACAGACAAATAAAAACAGTGAATACATTGCGAGCTACGCTATCCCAAAGTGGATCGTTGCCCCACAATCCATTGTCAAGATAGGAGTGCAGATAAGAAGGAGAATCAGATCCCCAAGTTTGGCGCAGCATTTGGGCTTCGCTCAACATCAGGCCCAAATCAGGCAGGTTGAACCCCAGCCGCCTGCCATCTTCCAGCACCCGCTTCCAGGCTGTCCGCAGCTCCTGGAACAGCGCCCGGTAGGTACTGCTCGGCAACGACCCCCCTTTACGCACCAAGGGATGCTGGCGGATAACCGAGTCAACCCGCCGGGCAGCCTCCATTTGAGTGGACAGCCAGAATTCGCGATTCGTGTCTAGCAGCTCGATCCCCCCAATCTCCTTAAGGTACAGCCGAACGGGATCCTCGCCTAACTCCATCATCAAGGCCGGATCTTCCAGGAGATCGAGAGGCCCTTCTTTGATCAGTTCCGCCAGATCCAGTTCTTCCCGCGATAGGGCGTCGTCGTCCGGCTCTCCCTCTTCATCGAAATCGGCCGCGCTGGGCAGGTCGTCCACCTCACCCATAGGCAAGTTGACATCCTGGAAATCCATCAGATCCTCGTCCAGGTCTTCCAGATCGGGAGGTGTTTCCAGACCAGGTACTTGCGGATCGAGGTCGGGAGGTGTGGTCTCCCAATCTTGTTCGCTCATTGCAGGATGTGGCTCGTATAATGCCCGAGGGCCTGATCCAGGCGCTGGCGGGTGAGAATATAATGCAGCATGGTCTGTTGGTAATCGCTTGCCCGGCTGTCGCCGGTCTGTTGGGCCTCTGCCATCAAAAAGCGCACATGATCCATTTCCTGGCGTAAGCGGCGTTGGCGGACCTCGAGCAGGGTTCGTACCAGGTCTTCCAACACGCGATCCTCGTTCGGGTCGATCTTTTCTGTGCGCAGCAACAGCTGATCGACCAGCTCCATGAGAGGCAAGGAGAGGCTATTCATCACGAAGAAAAGCGGCTCTGCATGATCCTGCTCCAGCGAATCTTCGATCAATTGTAGGATGACCTGGTGGTCGGCGGATTGGAAATCGTCCGGCGAGAGCCGGCCCAGGCCGCCAGCCTGCAGGGCGCGATCTACCCGGTGGACCAGATCAGGGCGGCGGAGCAAGACGCTCAGGCAATGGGCTTCCAACATGTCGGCCGGGGCGACGGCAGAGACTTCGCCCTTCTCAGGCATAGCCTCCTGGGGAGGCAGGCCGCCTGTTCGAGGCCTTGACCGGGGCCTTGCCCGAGGTCCGACCGGCGTCGGTGTGCTGAGCAAGGCGCGCTCGTCGACGTGCAGCAGACGCGCCAGGCGCTGGCGATAGGTATCACGCTCGATCGGGTTTGGCACGTCTTCAATCAAGGGCAATACCTGGGCGGCGATCTCGGACCTAACCTTAGGGTCTTCCAGATCGCGGCCTATTGCCAGAGTCTCCATGACATGCACAACCACCGGCCGCGCCTGCGCCACGGTCTGCTCCCATCCGGCCGGGTCCTGGTTGACGACCTCATCCGGATCCATCCCGGGGGGCAAAGTTGTGACGCGGATATCGGCTTGCAGACGCGCCTCGTTCCCCAGCAAGCCGCGGGCGTCGAAGACCGGATCGGACTCGCGGTCCAGCGCCTGGCGCGCCACCTGCAAGCCACGCACGGTGGCCTTATCGCCGGCCGCGTCGGCGTCCAATGCCAGCACCATCCGGCGTGTGAACCGCTTGAGCAGGCGCAGTTGCGCCTCGGTCAGGGCGGTGCCCATCGGGGAGACAACGTTGGCGAAACCGGCCTGGTGCAAGGCGATCACATCCAGGTATCCTTCTACGATCACCACCTGATCCTGGGTGCGGATTGCCTTGCGCGCCCGGTCCAGTCCATACAAGAGGTGGCCCTTGTCAAACAGGATCGTCTGGGGAGAGTTGAGGAACTTTGGAACGTCATCGGGGTTCACCACACGTGCCCCAAAACCGGCCATGCGGCCGCGCTCGTCCCGAATTGGGAACATGAGCCGGTGGCGGAAACGATCATAGAAACCCGCGCCCTGGGCAGCGCTGCCCGAATCGCGCTCAGTAACCAGGCCGCAAGCCAGCAGATCGGCCTGGCTGTATCCTTTGGAGCGAAAATGGTTGAGCCCAGCCTCCCACGAATCCGGAGCATAGCCCAACCCGAAAGCCTCGATCGACTCATCGCTCAGGCCGCGCGTGTGGCGGATATAGTCTAAAACCCCTTGCCCGGCTGGGGTGTTGAATAAATTGTGGCGATAAAACGTGACGGCGTCTTCCAGGATTGCGCGCAGCTCATCGTGCTCTTCGGCAGCCGCCTGTTCTGCGGGCGTAGGTGGCTTGAGCTCCACCCCAGCCCGCTCGGCAAGATACTTCAACGCCTCGCTGAAATCCCAGCCTTCCTTCTTCATCACAAATCCAAAAATATCCCCCCCTTCGTTGCACTGCCCGAAGCAGCGCCAAGTGCCCGTCTCAGGGAAAACTACGAAGGCCGGCGTGCGGGTGTTGCTGTGGAATGGACAGAAACCTGTGTAGTTCTTCCCCGAACGGCGTAGCTGCACCGTCTCCGAAACCAGCTCGATGATATCTACCCGTGCTTTGACTTCGTCGATAGTTGACATATTACGTTTCACGTATCAATCTTCGCGTTTAAGATTATACCAGTTGAGGCAGAACGACCAGGGATGAATGGTTAATGACCAACAATAGCAGTACAAAGTCCACCCCCAATATTCGCCAGGGCTAAGGAAACGGTTGATCCTAGCGGCTAAGGCCACTTAAGATCACAACATGGTTTCCAATGTTGCCCGCCGGTCGGCAAAGGCGGCGTCAGCCTTGAGAGGCAAACATTCTGCCAGTACGTGATTTTGCATGAGCAGGTTAAAAGCGAAAGCCATGCAGGTCGCTTCACCACACTGCCCACAGTTGATCTGCGGCAGCAGAGCCCATACATCCAATGGGCGGGGAGCGCGGCGGGCAGCAGTCATTGCCACCAATTCTGAGCGATGCTCCCAGGTCGCGTTGATGGCGTCAGCCAGCGCCTTGAGCAGTTCCAAGCCCTCCTCGGTGTCCTTGACCTGGGTAATATAGACCCGGTCAGAGTACAACGTGAGGAAACCTGGCTGGCGTCGAAAGGTGAGCGCGTGCGCCTGGGGGTTGTAAGCGATGATGTTGGGCAGGGTCGCAAGATATGGGATCACCTCGTCAAGTGGGCGCGTAGGTTTGCCCATGACGATGATCTTGCCCGGCTCGGCGAGGCAGGGCAGGGTGCGCATAAGGAATATCGCCTCAAGAAACATCACGGCTTGAAAAGGTAGCCGTTGATCTGAGTGATGCCCGCACCGGGCACCTGGATCATCACCTTTCAGCCGCCTTCGAGTAAATCACGCGCCTTGCCTTTAAAATGTGTCTTGAGGAATGCCAGGGCGCCCTGCGCGTCCTCGTCAAGCAAAATCTGGATCAATTCTAGAATGTCTTTCTCCTCCAGAACGAGGTTTATGGCTTTCTTCATTGCGCACTCCTTCCTAATAAAGCGTGGAATCAGAGAACCTCACGCCCTTTTTTCACAGTCAACGCATAAATCAGTGCCGTAAACTACCTTTACCCGATAGCCGGGGCTTCGATAATAATCTCCGCAGCTCGGCCAACTTTCCAGCGTATTGTGGCTCAAACAACAGCTGACAGTCAGCGATCTTCTTCTGAGAGGTCGTAAGTTTCAGCGCGAAGGTGTAACAGGTCGGCTCTCCGCACTGTTTGCAATTGGTTTGCGGAAGGAGTTTGTAGATCGCCATCGGCGTCGGGCGTTGGTGGGTTTTTGCGTCGGGCGTGATCTCGTCCCGCCGTTCCCAGGTGCGGTTAACCAGGTCGATCAGGCCTTTGAGCTCCTTCTCAGCTGCAGCGCGATCTCCACATTGCTGGTGGAGATCTCAAAAGCATGAAATGCAATGTTGTGCCCGCCTTTCTTCCAGGTCAAGGCGTTGGCCTCGCGCAAGTACACCGCGCCCCGCAGCGTGGCATTGAGGTAGGGAAAAACCCCCGAGATATCGGTGGTTAACCGGGCGGTGGCGGCGAAGCGTTCCGACCCCGGATCGCAGGGCGGGGTAAATACCTCCAGATCATAGTGTTCGATTAACATAGATACATCTCACATTACTCTAATCGCCGCGCCATGATATGCACAGCCAGTGCGAATAAGACGACGGCAAATCCAACCAGAACCACCAGATCGAGCGCGGCGTCACCCAACGACCGGCCTGACAGCGCGAAGCGCAACGATTCAACCGTGTAGGTAAGCGGCAGGGCACGCGCCAGGATTTGCAACCCTTGCGGCAACGTCTCCACTGGGACGAATACGCCACCCAGGAACATCATCGGAAAGCGGATGAAGTTCGCCAGAGTCTGCGCCTCGAAGACTTCGCGAACCGCTACCGAGACGAACGCGCCCAGAGAGGAAAAGGCTGCCGCCGATAGCAGCAGCGCAAGGCAAAGAAGCAGCCAGTTGACCCCGCCTGCGCCAAAGATGGAAAACATAATCACCAGCACTACCAGCGTGACCGTCAGCCCAAAGACCATCCCGCCAAGCAGTTTACCTGCCAGCAGTGCTGGCAGACGCACTGGCGCTAATAACAGCCGCTCCAGTGATCCAATCCGGCGTTCAAAAACGATGACGATCGCCTCCATCGAGCTGGTGCCAAAAAGCAGCGTCAGCGCCAGCAGTCCGGGCACTAGTCCTCGCAGGTCACCCGGATTACGGATGGCGAACGCCAATACAAAAGCAAAGGGTAGAATTATTCCCCAACTAATGTTTGGCGGCTTGAAATAATAGGCACGCAGATCCTTCAAGCCAATGTAAAACATGCAGCGCAGGTCATCCACCAGCATTGCCTGGCTCCTTTCCGGCTTTCTCAGCCAGCATCACTTCCCGGCTCAAACCAGTTAGTTTGACGAAGACATCTTCCAACGTCGGGCGAAGGGTGTTGACAGCCAATACTCGCCGCCCGTTAGCCTGCGCCAGTCCCGTTTGTACTGATTTCGCCACGTCGCGGTCTTCGAATCGGCGGGTTTCGACGACGCCGGATTCGCTTTCGAACGTAATTTCAACGATGTTTGTGTTGTGGGCTGTCTTTTTCAGCCCATCTACCGTATCCAGGGCGACGATTTTCCCGTTGACGATAATAGCGACGCGGTTACATAGCCGCTCAGCTTCTTCGAGGTAGTGAGTGGTCAGGAAGACTGTCACACCCCCATCGCGCAATCCAGCAATCATTTTACGGAGAGAACGGGCGTTCATCACGTCCAGGCCGGTGGTCGGCTCGTCCAGGAAGACCAGCAGCGGGTGGTGTGCCAGGGCAGCGGCGATAGTCAAGGCTCGCTTCATGCCACGCGAAAGCTTGGCAAAGGAGATGTCGCGTTTTTCGCTCAGCCGGAAGCGTTCCAACAGCTCTTCTGCGCGCGGCCGCCATTCGGCTCGCGGCACGCCATATAACTGCATGGCAAATTCCAGGTTGCCGTAGGCGGTCAACTCATCATACAGGTTTGACCTCTCTGGAACAACGCCGATGCGTTTTTTGATACGGCTCACCTCGTGGATCAGGTCAAATCCCAGGATGTTTGCCCGGCCCGCGGTGGGGCGAGACAGTCCGGTGAGCATGCGGATAGTTGTGGTCTTGCCAGCACCGTTGGGCCCCAGGAAGCCAAAGATCTCGCCCTCCCGCACCTGGAAGCTGATCTGGTCAACCGCTACCACTGGTTTCGCCTTGCGCCGGTCCTGGCCATAGGTTTTAGTCAGGCCCTCGACTTCAATTGCATCAGTCATTTATTTCGCCTCCAATCCCACAAGAAAATCATTCCCGCCCTTTAGCGCGACTCGCACAAAGAATTCCATGCCCAGGAAAGCGCGCTGGCGTTCCCGCGAGGCGCGGGTGATAGGAGATGTACCCAGCTGGGTGGCGTGGCAGCGGAATGCCGCAAGCTTTGCTTCCCACAATGTTGAAACATCTACCCTGAGGGTGATAGTTTCGTCCGGGACGGTGCGAATTTGGGCCATCCCCAGATTCTCAGCCAGCGACTTCGGTACTGCAATCGTTTACAGGGCGGATACACCACTTGCGTGGTGAAAGGCCTCGGCAGCGAACCGGCCAATGGCAATGTGATCCGGGTGACCGGAGATCCCATCTGTTCCAAAGGTGAGCATGACTTGAGGGCGAATCTCATTTACTATAGCGAGAATTTCAGCCATCGCTCTGCCATCTTTTTCGCCTGTATCCCAGGCCCCTATCGATGGGCAAGATTAGATTTAGCCCTCACTCGCCCGAAATGCCTGCAATGAGGGTCCCAAGCTCAAGAGCATCAAAAGCGTAATAATGACAGCCGAGGTCAGGCACCAGACGTAGACTGCTTTAATGACGAAAGGCTCCAGGAAAGTCAAATAAAGTGATAATAGGGTGCCGAACAATGCCAGGTCAAAGATTACCACCGGTGCGTAGACCGCCAACCGGTCTTGGCGCAGGCGCAATCCAGCCAGTAAAGGCTGAGTATAGTGATGATCACCTTTCACCCGCCTTCCAGAAGATCATAGGGTTTGCCCCTGAAATAACATCTCAGAAAGACCAGCGACTCCTCGCTATCCTCATCCATCTGGAAACAGGTCAATTCGATGATTTCTGCTTCATCATACTGTAGGGGGGACCGCCTACTTTATCTTGACCCATTGTTACAGCGAAAAACAAGGATCTGTATGCAGGAGTGAAACTGCAGCCGAGCTAGATGGAGGGTTGCAAGTTCGCTGATAACCAGTGCACCAACGTCTCTCGATCCGGGATTGTGCGGGTGCTTACCAGTTGGCTGTCGATAACTAAGCCGGGGATTTCGTCCAGGGGCATAAACTTGCGGATGGTTTTTTCGTCACTGATCCGCAGAATCTCCACATCTCCCATTTCCAATTCGTTGCATACATCGCTAACCAGAGCTTCCAACATGATGCAGTTATAGCATCCGGTGCCCAGAATTTCGATCTTCATATTTTGCTCCTTACTCTGACCCATGCATTTATCATCATCCGAGCTGTAATTCCTTACGTGTCCACTGAAAAAAAGGTCTATCGAAACCTCACCGAAGTGCCTAAGACCACTTGGTTCATGCCTCTATCACTTGAACGAATGGCTATTGCCTCACAATTGGAAGGTTTCACCACAACAAGGATCACGCGGACAACCGCAACCGCCTCCTTCATCAAAACAACGGGTAATCCCTTTCTCAATCCGCGGCAGCAGGGACCGAAGCCTTAAAATAGCGTCC
>C687J29651_10000570_pt1 | contig 15107 bp, 27 predicted proteins | sample RifCSP13_1_FD_29651 | JGI IMG/M metagenome (IMG submission 29651) | reverse complement strand
AATCCCGCCGCTTTTGGGCGGGAAAAGGAGTCCCTTCCACATGGCTTCAATCCATTCTCGTACTGTGCCCGAATCGGGCGCACAAGCCAACATTTACACCCAAACCCCGCTCAGCGAAGGCCAGAAAGTCACCGTTGAGCACCCCACCGGCCAGGCGACCGCCACAGTCACCCACGACTACGGCAAGGCCGGAAATCACATCAGCCAGGTCCATGACAATTCGCAGCCGGGCAACCAGCGCAGCGAAAACCTGGGCAGCGGCTACTACCGGATCGAGATCGACTAGAGCGCCGCCATGGATTATCACATTCAGATCGTCCAGGGTCGCGCCCGGATCCAGCAACCAGGTTACAGAGAAGTGACGTATGACCTGGACGAGATCCACAACGTGCTTTTGGGCGTCGATCCCACGAACAAACTCCGCCTGCGCGTGCTGCGCGCAGCGCGCGATATGCTCGTGAAAAATGGGCTAATAGGTCGATCCATCCCAGCTTTCATCGCCAAGAAAGGAGTCCTTTTGCGCAGATGAATCCACAAATGAACCCCCGCCAAATTGCCGTGCTCGAAGCCATTCAAGCACATTTCGCAGAGTACGGCGTCCCCCCTACTATCCGCTATGTCAAGCGGCGGACCAATATCCCGAGCAGCGACACAGTTTTTTACTATTACCGAAAGCTGGTCAAAGCTCAATTGATTGTGCTCGCTGGGAGTCCCGGCTCCCAGCGTAAGCCGGTCCCTGTACCCCTGTTCAACCTGATCACTACTCAAAAAATGGAGTCCCTAACATGAACGAGCAACTATATACGCGAGCACCTCCCGCAGCAGTCCATATCCATCGCCCAGGATTATGCCTGGTCACGTCACTATGGCACATATCCTGATCGTCTTATGTTGCCTGGGTCTATATGGCCTATCAATCATATTTTAGATTTTAGAAAAAGGAGTCCTCCACATGAACCGAAGAACCAAATTTCTCGCGCAACTCGCATTCTACGGCCTGGGCGCAGGCCTGCTGCTGTACGCAGCTTCCCGCACGCTGGCTTTCGTCCAGAACACCATGAGCGCCGATCGGCAGATCCTGGGGTACCTGTACCTTCTAGCCACCGGCATCGGCGCGCTGGTCTGGCTGTTCGTCTTGCTCACTTACGCCGAGGGCGCCAAGCAACGCGGAATCGCGTTTGCTATGGGCATCCTGGACCTGTGCGCCGAACTGGTGTTGGTCTACGCGGACACGGTCCGGGTCAGCGCCGAAAACCAGTTACTTCAGATGACCGGGTCTGAAATGCAAACCTTTGTCATCGCATCCGTGGCCGCGGTCGGGCTCAACATCGCCGCCGTTTATTTCTTCAAATTGTTCGACCCCACCGCGGAAATGGCTTCGAAAGCGCGCGATCTGGTCGATGAGGTCTCGGACGCCGCCATGAAACAACTCAACACGCCTGCCGAGCGGCAGCGCATGATCGGCGAGCTGTCCCCCACTCTGCGCGCGTCTGTCCTGGCAGAAGTGACCGAGCAGGTCTACCAGATGTCCGGGAAGCTCCTGGGCGACAACGAATACTCCGGCCTGTCCGTCCCCAACTGGCCGGGATCCAGAAGCCAGCAGCCGCCCGCCGAGACCAAGGAGGCCGCGATCCCGGCCGGTTTTTTCGACCGGATCAAGCGCATCCGGAATCCCTTCCGGCCGGGAGCGAAGCAACCCCGTCCTACGGTCGCGGGGCCGGACGGCATCCCCACCCAGGAGAATCCCGGCGCAGTCTGGACCGTGGCGGAGGACGGCAGCCGGCGCAAGATATTCTGCTGCCAATGCTTTTACGAGGGTCAGCCGTGGACCAACCCGGAGCCGTGCGAACACATTCTGAACGCAGACGGGCAACCGGCGAAGATCCACTCGACCGGACCGTTCAAGCTGCCGGAGAGCATGCCGCAGCAGCCGACGACGAGCCCCGCCGATGCGAGTACCGCAAATGCGGTCGGGTGATCTACCCCGGCAGACTCGGGCAGCGTTACTACTGCAACCATGCGCACCGGCAGGCCGAGTATCGCGAACGCAAGAAAAACGAGTCTCTTGTTACGCCTCATGAGGCGTAACGCAACACCCCAAGGAGGGCGGTTCCGTGGCCGCCCTCCAAAGTTCAAAAACAATAGGAGGCACTATGCACCGAAAAATAATCTGGTTCCTTTTGCTCTTGCCTATCTGGATGTTAGCATGTCTGCAGTCTGCCAGATTGACGCCTACCTCGACTGCCGAGACTACATCCACCAGCGCGGCCACTGTTACACCTGCGAGCCGGTCCGAGCCGGTGATATTTCCAGATGATCCAATGTCTTTTTTGGTGGTCACCCCGCCAATGAACCAGGGCGGGGTCACTGTCTTACCTGAATGGTCCATCTGTACCGGGGTCGAGCGTGGAACGGTCAACGTGCGCGCCTGCGCGGGCACGGGGTGCAGGTCCATTGCGATCCTGGAGGAGGGCAGGGCAGTATCGATTTCCGGCGCCGAGGAAGTGCATGCTTCCGGGCGCTGGGTCCTGATCACACAGCCGGTACAAGGCTGGGTGAACGCGCGATATTTGTGCAAGTAAAGGAGTCCCACATGAACAACGATATCACCGTCAATGGCGTGCTCTACCGCCAGCTATTCAACACATGCGGGAAACCGGATTGCAGGTGCGCGAATGGTGGGGAAGGGCATGGTCCCTACTGGTTCGCTTTTAACCTTGGTTCCGGTTCCGGGCGCAAATACATCGGCAAGAATCTGCCCAAACAGGTCACGGACCATCTGGCGCTATTGGAGACGGAGCGGGGTTCGATTGGGAAAATCCGAGCGAAGGTCAATGACCGGATGGAAGAACACGACCGCGAATACAACCGGGCCAAAGACGAGCTGCGCGCCATCGATGCGCTGCTGCGCGGCGACCACGTGGACCAGAACGTTTTGAAGTCTCTGCAGTTGGAGAGATTTTCGGTCAATGGACATAAGTGATTCTTGCCCGCCCCGGAGTGTGCAGCGCCCGCCCCGACGAGCGCAGCGGGCCGGGGTGCGCCGGCGAGCTCGCCTGGCTGCACAAGATATCTTGTTTGCCCAGGTCCGCATGGCCAGGAACAAGATTTCACCACAGTGGAGTCAGTTCTTGTGCATACCGGCGGCCAGGACCTGAAACAAGATTTCACCAAGACAAGGAGCGTCATGACAAACACCATGCAGTTTTCACACGATATGGTTCGGTTTATGGGATTTAAAGCGCTGGCAGTTTGTATGTTGTTGGCCATCGCCGAAAAGGAGGGGGTTACACCAGTTACCCGCAAGTGGTTGATTGAGCACTTGCCGGACAGAACAAGTTCGAATTCGGTCACCGAGGCGCTGAACTGGCTGACCAATCCGGAGCGTCAATTTGCGATCCGGGTTACCGGAGGGTGGCGGCTGAATACGGAGAAGACTTTCCAGCTTCCGCTCACCATGTTGGTGCCAGGCGAAAAGGTCGCAGAGCGACCTTTTGAAAACGAGACCGGGGGTGATCCAGAAAACGAAAAGGTCGCAGAGCGACCTTTTGACCTTGAGAATGGGCCTTTGGAGCTCGAAAAGGTCGCTCTGCGACCTTTTGAAAACGAGACCGGGGGTGATCCAGAAAACGAAAAGGTCGCAGAGCGACCTTTTGACCTTGAGAATGGGCAAGTTTTGGACTTGGATCTTGCCCGAGTCGGAAATTCTCCGACTCAAATACCCGAAATTGTTAAGTTTAGTGAAGTTCTTAAGACTAGTCTTAAGACTCAGTCTTTAAATCAAGAAGAAGAAGGAGGAGAAATTTTAAATTCAACTTCTTCTTCTTCTGATCTTGACTTAAGCGGCGGAGACGAAGACAAAACCGGATGGGCTGCTGAAAACAGGCGAATGCTTGCGGCCAGCTCGATGCTTTTCGGGGAGCCTGGCGTTTTGGCGCGCGGGTTGGATTTGGACACGATTCCACCGCCAATCGTCCGGGGCTGGCTCAACCAGGCGTATTTCCTGGGCCAGAAGGGCCTGCTGAACGCACCCGCTGGGCTGGTGTACAGCCGGCTGAAAAGCTGGACTAACGCCAGCGAGAAACCCAAATCTAAATTTTTGCACGCCGGTCCGGAAGATTACCTTCCGGATGACTACCTGGTCGAGATCGGCGTAAAGCGCAAAACGTGCGACCGGTGCCAGGCCGATTTTGAGAGCCTGGCAGATTTCGAAGCGCACCAGGAAAACTGCACCTGGACGCCGGAGGATGAGCCAGGCCCGCTCGAGCCGGATGACACCATCACGGACCAGGTCATCCAGATTTGGACCGCGATCCTGGACCAGATGCGCGCGGACATGCCGAAGGCATCGTACGACACATGGTTGCGGGATACGTACCCGGTGCGAGTGGTTGACCGGTGTCTGTTCGTCGCAGTGCGAAACTCTTATGCGCGGGACTGGTTGGCCCAACGGATGACGACCACGTTTGTGCGGCTGCTAGGGGGCATGTCGGTCGAGTTCGTGGTGAGCGGATGAGCGGCAACGGGCACGGTCCAAGAGCGCGCGATCTCGCGGCCAGCCTGCAGGTGATCCCTGGTCAGACGATCCGGATGCCGATTGCGGTGGCGTTCGAGTTTATGCTGATCAACGAGCTGGAGTTTTGCGGCGTTGTGAGCGCAGAGTATGGCGAGGTGCGCAGGAAGGATAGTGACCAAATGGCTCAGAAAAAACCCTTACTCGAAAAAATCTTGCAAACACTGGTAGACGATGCGGAGGCTGCTTATCCAAATATGGTCAAGGTCGAGCTGAAAGGCGGCCTGACGATCAACTTGCGCCGGTCCGGGGATGAGTATGTCCTGACATTGTGGCGACTGCGGACATATCCGAGCCACCTGGAGTGGAAGACGGTATGCGCTTACATGCCACACCGGCCCGATCCCGGCAAACCGGAAAAGGACATGGTGCTGGATCGATTCTTCTTGCGAGGCAAGATCCCTGCCCAGGCAAAAAGGCCTTTTGTGCAGCTCGAATTTTAAAAAAAAGTCAAAGGGCGCACATGACTTTCACAACAAGCCTTAAAAATATCCTACAACCATCCTACGAATTTCCAGGAGCGTAGAAAATGACGAAAACGACATACCGCAAGGCTAATTCCCTCGAGGCCTTCCTGTGGGCATCTATGGGAAAAAGTGCGCAAATTACAATATCCACTCAACAGACTTTATCTGATCTGCTCGAGATCTATGCAAACGGACACCACGGCAAGACCGATCTCTACCGGGACGTGGCCGCGCGGCTGTCCAAAGTCGCCAGGAAAGAGCCAGCCTGGAAAGAGGACTATATCCAGGCCGTAGCAGTCGGAACAAAAACGCCATCAAAGCGCTTCGCCCGCGCGGTCGAAATCCTGGCCGCTACGATCGACGGCATACCGGCAGCGATTGCGGATACCGAGCCGGTCCTGATCCACGCGCGGCCCGGAACCGTGCAGCCGGGGGCGCTCTTAGTGGGGGAGAGCGTCAACTGCCATTACCCGCCGTGTATGATCCACTTTATCCCTACTCACCCCCGCATGATCTACTGCCCGCTACACCGGGATCCGAAAACGAGGAGGTAATTATGGGCCTGAAATTCCGACCTGATTTAACAGACTATCGGGTCTATATTGAATTGTTAGCAGATAGACTCAACGAGGATGCATTATTCAAAATGAATCTGACCGATGCTGTAAAAATCCTGGTCGAGCAAAAAATGGCAGAAATTTTGCCGGATATCGTCGTCACTAAAAAGCGGACTATCTATCAAAAATTAAAATTTTGATGTACATTCCGCTTAAGTCATAGTTAGCCGCCAGTCCCGCGAAACGAGTTCACTTTTTACCCTTGACAAACTGTATACACAGTAGTAAACTATATACACAGTTTGGAAACAAGGAGATAAAACAATGAACACAAGCGCAAAACAAGCACAAGCGGAAATGATCCAAAAGGTCGAAAAGAACACGAACTCAAAAGCACACTTTGTTACCGCAGAAGATTTGGAAGATGGTATCGGCGTAGGCTTCGTTGCTGGTTACAACTTCGTTATCAATTCTGGAACCGATCAAGCGCAATGGATGCGTGGTGATGTGGCAATCAAAGAAGCTGGTCTTCGCTTTGCTCTTTTCAACAAGCGTGGTGAAGAAAAGACATCATATCAATCATTCTTCGCAATGAAAAGTAAAGCCGATTTGCTCGACTTCGAAGGCAAAGAATATTCGGTGAAGGTGCTCAATGCCTAAGCGATCTTATCAAATCTACCTCCCCCCGGAGTGGGGGGATGGTATGGTTGAAGCGTGGAAATGGCTTGCAGATGAGATCATCACAGATGATGAAGCAGGTCAACGCGGCGCAAAGGCAAGTATGTTATTTCAGATGTTCTGCTCTGCCATGATGACCAATGCGACCGAAACTATCGAGCATGTGAAAGCCGTGAAGCGGCTAACAAAGCGTGAACCAGACGGCGGGAAGTCTGCGAAAAAATAGAGGTCTTGCGTGGCAGTGGTGTTCCATCAATCCCGCCGCTGGTTACGCAAACCGTTAGCCCCGCACCATTGGAGAAATCATGTCCGCTGAAATTGTCTCGCAATTTACCAAGCTCTCTCGTCATGGTTCCACACAAACATACTACCGCGTGAAGTGCGAGTGCGGCTATCAAAGCACCTTTTGGGCTTTGTCCTGGGGCGGGCATGGTAAGCAAAAGTGTAAGGGGTGTGGAGCATTTATCTACAAACGCACCCTTGAAGTGCGGGCTAACAATGCGTGCAGGTGACATGGGGCAGGCTGGCGGTTTTTATGGACAGTCGGTTTTGCCCCATGCGCCTAACGCTCGCCGTTATGCGCCTTGTCTCGCGGTCTGAAATTGGTCGAAAATTGGTGTCTCTAAACCCTTGACAATGTATAGCGTAGGTGCTATACTAACAACATCAAACAAGGAGATAACCAAATGACAACCAATCTAACAACCACAGTAATGGCGATTGCGAAAAACTCTGAATACAACATGCGCTCGAAAGAGACTGGAGTTACCGCAGGAAAAATAGCAGATTGTGCCGAAAAGACCGTAAGCACAATCCAGACCGCAATCGAAAACGGAAAGATCAAAGGTTACGGAGTGTCCCACAAAGACGACGGGTTTGTTTCGAAAGTCGCCGTCGAAGGTTTTGATTACTGGCTCAATAAAATGGCTGGTATGCACGGAGTACATTACGCCCTGAAAGCCGAAGACAAACGCCAGATTGTTGCTGCGATTTGCGAAGCCCTCGGTCAGCCCAAGTTTTACCCCGTCTACGATGGCGACAATGCTCATCAAGCACCTGCTGATGCAGTATGGGCAGATGACGACCCCAGATGGGCAACGGTGGAAGAATGACCACCAAGCAACTTAACGTAAGGCTTCCAGAGGTCGTCATTGACGACCTCAACGAATTATCCAAAATCTATGGCAGTCAAGCAAAAGCTCTGATTGTCGCAGTAACCAACCTGCACAAGGAGATCGAAATGAAACAGAAAGCACTTGAGGAACTCGAAGCTATCACCAATGCAGAAACCGAAGAAGCCAGGCTCGAAGCCGCTGATCGTGCAATTGCCGCTATGCAATCTCTCCCTCCTGAACAACAGCAAGAAATTGCGAAGCAGGAATTTCTGCGTTTCAAAAAGTTTATTGATGGTCGCGTCGCCAAAGGCAAAGGCGGCGCATAACACAGCATGAAGCAGACGGGTGGGTACGGTGGCGATTTTTGGACAGGTTACTAACCCACCCGCTGCTTATGCAATCCGTTAGCGGGCTTGTTGCGAGACCTGAAATGTATCATTGTATCAATCGCCTTTCCAACCTTGACATATTTGAATATATACGTATAATATCAAATATAAGGTGATGCGAACATCACCACCAAACAAGGAGATTGAAATGGCTAAGAAAATGACACTCGCAGATGAAATTGAAAAGATCGTTCGCGGCGCAAACTACGTAAGCGATTTTGGTGTATGGGCTAATGAGCCTTTCACGGCTGAAAGCGAAGCTCGCCAGGGTCAGGGTCAATTCGAAAATGGTGGCTTGCTGGATGAGAAATCATTCTTCGCCACAAATGAGCAAATCATTGACATGGCACATTCATGGTGCGATGGCGACCCGAACGCGAAGGATTGTCCCTTTGGCATCGGTGAGATTGTGGACGCGGTGATCGATGAAATCAAAAGCCGCTAGTCACGGTGGAGCAAGGGAGGGCGCTGGTCGCCCTCCCACAATCAAAGGCAGGAAGCGCGAGATTTACTGCGATGATCCTACCTGGGAATATCTTCTCGCTGTTGGCAAGGGTAATGCTTCAAAAGGTGTACGGCTTCTCAAGGAAGCCCACATCCAGCAGACGAACGAAATTGAGCGGGCAATGTTGGCGCAAGATGACGCCCGCTAACACAGCATGAAGCGGACGGAAGAACACCGCCGCTTATGCGCCCCGTTATGTCTCTCAAAATCGTATCAATAGAACTTGATGAAGCCAATGTCCTAGTGAAGCTGTTACATCGGCATCACGAAGAAGCCCTAGGGCACCGCTTTTCCATTGGCGCATATGACACCAAGAAACAAGATTTAGTAGGTGCTGTAATTGTTGGTCGTCCAGTGTCTCGCCGCTTCAATTGGCGCGTGAATCTCGAAGTAACTCGCCTAGTCACAGATGGCACAAAAAACGCATGTTCTTTTTTATATGCGGCTGCTGCCAGAGTAGGAAAAGAATTAGGCTATGAAAAGATACGTACTTATATTCTAGATAGTGAAACAGGAATATCTTTGCTCGCGGCTGGTTGGTATCTCGAAGAAGCTGAGGCGGGTGGTGGTCATGGTTGGCATACTCGCTCTGGTCGCAACAATAACCAACCTGAAAATAAAAAGCAGCGATGGGCAAAAGACCTAAATCCGCCTTTGTCTCGAAAGGTTGTGACGAAACCTAACAAAGCGTGGAGCCGACAGTTTGAAGGCTGGGAAAATTTGCCCGCCGTTGTCAATCAATCCAAAGGCGAATCGCCCGCATAGGGTGGCTCACGCGCGCCGTTAGCCCGAGCTGCGGGCACGCTGGGGAACGCGTACCCTTGTCGGGCTAATGGGGCAAGCATGGATGCAGCGCTAGCCCTATCTGAAAGGAAAAGTATGAAGCTAATAATCTACTGTGATGACGAAAAAGATATTCCAGACCAAGTAGCCCACGTGAATATTGATGGGCTGCAAAAAGTTATGGAGGTAGTCATAGCGCACTTGCAAGACACGCTCGGGCTAACTCTGCATGATGCGGAAACCCGCATTCACGGGGCTAGGTTCTGTCCTGAGTGTAGAGCCTTGCTAGAAGAAAATAGTGTTTACTGCGATGTGTGTGGGACTGATACGCCCCGTTCATGAACGCGGGTTCCGCATATGCTTGCCCCATTATGCGTCTTCGTGAAAGGAAAGGTTATGAAACATAAACATCAACCCTATCGTAGAAATGATGGCTTTTGGTCGTGTGGTGTTTGCAAATGGAAATGGGATACCCGACCATATGCCGATAATTGCCCTGGTGTATTGCGTATCCAGTGCTCGAATGATGAATATAAAACACGGGCACAGTGGCGCAAATTGGGATTTGAGCTCGTGGATATTGACGACGCAGACGCAGTTTCTCACGGGCATTCGAGTAAGTGGCATTATTACTATCACCGCGATCATATGCGGCGCATAACATCGCTTGCAGTGGACTGGGCTAAGCCCGGCTCCGAAAAAACGGTGATCGCAAAATTTAAAAATGGTGAGTTAGTGAGTGAGCGCGTAATACCGCCCAGCCACTAAAGCCCACCGTTGGCACGCCCGCCGCGTAACTAGGAGTCTTTATGCAAGGTCAATGTAAATTCTGTGGTCAGGCTTCGGAAGGTGTCGCGTTTGAGAAATGGGTCAAACCGACATTCATGGATTTTGATAAATTGCAAGGCGGTGAGATCGTTTGTGATGCTTGTCTGTTTTTCTTCGAGGAAGCATCACCAGAGCTTGCCGAACGAATGGGTAAAGAGAAACCGCAACGCATGAGAAATTACTCTCACTTTATTGTCAATGGTGAATGGACGCCATTGAGTAAAGGCAATAAAGCACAAATGCGCGAATTGCTTTTAAGTGATCCATTTCCAGAACTCGCGGCGATTGCAGACAGCGGGCAAAAGCATATCGTCTTTAGAGCAACGCGCAACGCGGCGGGTAGTAAGGCTGGATGGGTACAACTCGAAGAACAAAAGTTGTATCTTATCCCTGATGAACTGCGCGGCTTGCTTGTGCCCGTTGAAGGTCTTTATGAAGAATTCTCGAAAGGAGAAATTGAATCAGGAGATTACGCAGGCTATCGTATTTTGAAATTCGGAATGGATCGCTGGCTTGAATTGGAAAATCAAATAAAAGCCATGCGCGGAAAACCTATCTTTTCACTGGCGCTATTTTTGGCGCAAAGGAGCGATGATGGAAAATCAGGAAATCAGGAGCAAGGCGGCGGACTTGCTGAAAGCAATTTGGAAGGGAACACCAGCGGACTACAAGAGCCGCTATCGGATGACGATATGGACGCAGTTCGAGAATCAAGTCCGAAGCGCGGCGTACACAAACAATCTGGCAAAATTCATCAACCAACTTTGTTTGAAACTTAATGCGGATGTTGGCAGAACCGCAGGAGACCGCGCCGAAGTTGAATTGATTGCGAACTCAGGCAAAGACCGCGAGATATTGAAAATCTTGCGCGATGAAACAACCCTTATTTGTCTCATGGTGCGCGTGGATAATCAGGAAAAGCGCGACGAATGGGAAATCTTCCACACCAAAGAAACGGAGAATTGAAATGCAAACACTTGTTTTTGAAGGAACAATGACCGCGCTTACATCCATCAGTCATATTGGCGATTCGCATGGTGTGAATTCTAAATTGCGCCGAGAGAAAGTAATTCAGCCGAATGGCTCAGTTGAAGAAATCCCAATCATTTCAGGCAATGCCCTGCGCGGTATTTTGCGTGATAGGGGTATGCTCCACATGCTGAAATTATTGGGCTATGGCGTGAATGACGAAACAGGCGAAGTCAAGGGGCTTTCGTTATCCGCGTTTTATTTCCTGTTCAGCGGCGGCGCACTCACAAAAGATTTAGGTAACCGCGGTCTCGATGTGGACGAAGCGCGAAGATGGCGCGGACTGATTCCGCTTGTGGCTGTGTTTGGCGGCGCGATGGGGAATCAAATTATGCCTGGCAAAGCCAAGATAGGGAAAGCAATCCCGATTTGCACAGAGACCGCGCACATCATTCCCGAAAGATATTTAGGCGGTGTAGATAGCGTTTGGGAATTGTGTCAGGAAGAAGCGTACACGCGGCGCGATGATGAAAAGAATGATAACTTGCGCCAGTTGATTACTCCTGAAGTTCGCGGACTGCTAGAAATGGACGCATCCGCCAAGCGCGCGAAGGCTGGAACAAAAGACGATGTGGAAGGCGAGACGGGGCAGAAACAGCAAATGCGTTATTACGTTGAAACGCTTGCGGCTGGCTCTCGCCTGTATTGGGAAATTTCTCTCGATGATGTAACCGACTTAGAGCGGGAAGCGTTCTTCGTCACGCTGGCGGAGTTCTCACGTTTCCCATACATCGGCGGGAAAAGCAGTGTTGGACATGGCAAGGTCTCAATCAAATTTGATAACTGGATTGAGATTGATTCCCGCGTGACCAATGGTAAAGAATTGTCATTCGGCATTGGCAATCTTTATCAGAAACATTTGCAGGAGCGCGGCGATGAAATCCGCGAACTCATCAATGGACTCGCGTAACTTTGAACCTTTGCAGATTACAGCCGTTCTTCGGACGGCTGTAATCTCTGACCAATGGCTCCCGCTGGATGGGATTTTGCTATTCCAAAAAACGCGGGATGAACTTGGCTCTCAATCCATGACGACGCCAGGTGTGTCAAATCTTGCACAGCCAAAAGGCGAAGCGATGAAAGGCGGAAAACTCCCGATAAAAACAGTCCACAGCAAGGAATGGTATTACCGTATTTCGTGGGCGCAATGGTCAGAAAGCATCGAAGCGAAAGATTATTGGAATAAAAGATACGACAATGATCTTTCGGATTTTGTAACCTTCAAGGGACGCGGCACAGTCAACAATCTTGCAGGACAATTCAAAGCATATCATCAGCCTGTCTTTTATCGTTCGGCGTTGTGGGTGCGTTGGTATTGTGTGGGCGACAAGATGGAAATAATCCATTTGCTTTCCACATGCACAAACATCGGCAAGAAGCCCGCGCAGGGATGGGGCAGGGTCATGCGCTGGGAAGTTGAATCCATCAGCGATGATTGGTCAATCTGGAAAGATGAAAAACTCATGCGCGGTATCCCTGCTTTTGAGAAGCCCGCCGACCATATTGGTAATCTTGCCTTGTATGGCGTGCGTCCGTCTTATTGGGATAGGCGCAATCAAATCATGGTGGTGTTGCCATGAGTTCTGTTGCTGGATTTCGATATAAGAAAACAAGTCCTTTTCGTCAACGTGTTCGAGATATGTTTGATGGCAGAGAACCGAGTGACGTTATAGGAATGTTGCGATTTGAAGGAAAACGCTGGATTGATATTTGTGAAATTCTTGGTTGCAACATGACAACAATTCATCGGCACATTTTGAAAGACGACTTGGGTTTATTCAATCAGACCGAAGAAGGACGAAAAATAAAAAGCGAATCTGCAATTAGATTTCAAGAGCGGGTGAAGCGTGGAGAAGTCCCAACATATAAGCGCGGCGGCTTGGCGGTGATTGGCAGGCAGTTTGGATATTATCGCAACAGGAAAAGACAATGAACGAACAAGAGCGAGAAACTTATTTGCTTTACTCAAAATTGAACTCGCACAAGTGGCGGATTGAAAAGGCTTTGCGCGTGATCGAGCGCGGTCTTGAAAAGATGAAGTTGCCTTATGTCTCCATGTCATTTGGAAAAGATAGCCTTGCCTTGTCTCATTTGATTTGGTCACACTATCCAGAAATCCCGATGATGTATGTCAACTGTGGAAAGTTCGATGAATGGGCAGACACGCCACGAGTAAAAAAAGAGTTTCTCACCTTATTTCCCAATTGCACATTTATCGAATTGTCCGCACCGTCAATATGGGAGTTTTATAAATCCGTTGGTTTCTATGTTCAGGATGAAGAAACAACCAAAGAGACACGAAAAGCGCAAAGGGAATATGCTGAATCTCTTGGGCTTGCACTCGATGGAGAAGCAAAGCGGCGTGGGTTCGATGGTTCTTTTATTGGCTTGCGTGCCGAAGAAAGCCACAACCGAAACAGGCTATTTGTCATGCGTGGAAATCTATATTACGCAAAGACGCGCCGCGAGTGGGCTTGTCATCCTTTGGAAAAATGGACATCGAAAGATGTTTGGGCTTACATCGTAAAGAACAATTTGCCCTATAACGAATTGTATGATCTTGCGCCAGAAGGCAGAGAACTTGCTCGCAATGGCGCCATGTTCGGGACGCGCTCCGCTCGATATGGCAGGCTTGTTTTTTTCAAGCGCGTTTATCCTGATCTATTCAACCAGTTTGCCGCAGAGTTTCCCGAAGTCAGGGCATATGTGTAATGCAAAGAGCGTGCCAACACAGCGTCGAGCCGACTCTCCCAAACGTGGGCGCGTGCCCGCAGTCGTGATCGCAATCCAAAGTGACCTGCCCGCATAGGGCGGCTCACGCAAGCCGTTCGGGCGGGCTCATGTGTGATCTGGTTCGTGGACATCACCCTAGACAAATCTATTGCCCTTATCATAAGATCAAGAAAAACCGAAAGTAGCCTTTTAAAATCTTAACCGTCATGATGATATGAAATCACAATACATAAAACCCAGGGGTTGGACCTGCGAGTGCGGGAACATATTAGGGGTGATGTATCGCAACAGCAACCGGATCATGGTGCTGGATACGTTCCGGATCCCAGTTATGATCGGGCAATTGCAGATCGTGATGGAAACAGCGAGCCCAACAGATTACAGTATGCACCGCGTCATGAGGGGTAATGTGATCTGTGTCAATTGCGGCCGGTCGAAAGTGTGGGATGCAACGGAATTGTTATACAAACGGAAGTTGAAGAAACGGATGCCAAATCTGTAAGCAGTATAATAATTTCAAATCGAGCGCCCGCGCCAGACGTGGGCATCGTCTGAGTAGCGCCTGACGTCCATGGGATGTCGGGCGCTTTTAATTTCTAAGGAGCTTCAAATGAAAAAACAAAAACAGATTGTTGTTCTCATCGGTCTGATCTTCATTGTGGCCATGTCCATGACGGCATCCAGACCGATATTGACAGTCAACGCACAAGGCGAGTTGTCCGAGGGTCAACTTATGATCGTTGGCATCGTGGCATCTGCGGTCCTGTGGGTACTCAGATTGTTGGCATCGCGAGGTTATCAACCTGGCAAAGAGGTGGTCGCAATCGCTCTGTATGTGATTGCCTTCGTAATTGCGATCCTGTTTACTCCATTGACCATCCCGCCATTCCCGCCATTTGTGGATGCGCCGACCTTTGTCGCTGCGCTGATCGAATATATCGGTCAGTTGTTGTCACTTGCATCTCCTATCGTTGGTATCGCGTACCTGGTCTATAACGTGCTGCTCAAGCGTGTGTTGGAAGAAGTGCGGGGGCGGGTCGCAAAATTTATGACGCGGGGATAATGCCCTACCGATCCCTGCGCAAGTGCACCCAGCCAGGGTGTAATACGCTGGTACCTCGTGGTCGATGCCCGGCCCATGAGAGCAAACGAGTGGACCGGGATCCGGCGATCAAGCAGTTATACAATAGCCGACGATGGAAGGCGATGCGCGCCGCTCAGTTAGCCAAAGAGCCATGGTGTGCCGACTGTCTGGCGGAGGATGTGCATGTCTTCGCCTCGGAAGTAGATCACATCCGGCCACACAACGGCGACCCTGTCCTGTTCTTCGATGAGACCGATCTCCAATCTTTGTGCAAGCCTCATCACTCAGCCAAAACCGCGCAAGAAGTTTGGCATGAGTCGCGATGATCCCCCCCGGCAAAAAAAGTTTTGCTTGGGAGATGAAGAG
>C687J29651_10000569_pt1 | contig 15111 bp, 18 predicted proteins | sample RifCSP13_1_FD_29651 | JGI IMG/M metagenome (IMG submission 29651) | reverse complement strand
ACTCGGCCACCCCACCCCGGCTAAGCCCCAATTATATCAAAACTGAGCATAGTAGAAAATACGACATTTATGTATAATGTTTTTTAGACAAAATGGCTGCTCAAACACAAAAAACGGCATCGACTAAGAATCCTCAAGAGGACTACGCGGCTACGCCCCCTCCGCAGCCCATACAACCCGAAAAGGAACTCTTTGCCTGGCACGCGCCGGCCAGACCTTTCAAAAGGAGGGGTAAGGAATTTTGGATGACAATAATAGCAATAGCATCACTATTTAGTTTTATCTTGTTCCTGGCCGAAGGCGCAATGCCGGTAATTCTTATCGTTTCGGTCATTTTTCTTTTTTATGTTTTATCAAACGTCGAACCTGAAGAGATTCAATATAAAATAACAACCAGAGGAATAAGGGTGGTAGGAAGACTGACCGACATGATGCTTATTTCCAGATTCTGGTTTTCAAAAAGATTCGATAAGGACCTACTTATTTTGGAAATCTTACAAATACCCGGCAGGCTGGAACTCGTAATAAACGGAAAAGATTTAGAAAAAATAAGGAAAGTATTATCCATCTATCTACCTGAGGAAGAAATTCCTCCAACCAATTTTGATAAACTCTCGGGCTGGCTCTCAGAAAAACTTCCGGGGAATTAAAAATCTTCCCTATTTTTGATAAAATATAACCACGCACCCGTAGCTTAATGGATAAAGCGTCGGCTTGCGGAGCCGTAGATTGCGAGTTCAACTCTCGCCGGGTGCACCACGTCAAACGTGGTAGACAAGCGCTTTCGTCTTTAATACAAAATTTCTGAAAGAAATTTTGAAAGAAAAGCTGGTAGAGCGGAAAGTATTTTGAAACGGCAGTGAAAGAATACGATCAGCAAACCTATCTTGACGCGGTGGGTTGTCCGAGTGGTTTAAGGAGCTGGTTTCAAACCCCGCACCTTTATTTAAGTAAAGAAAATCGTAAATATGTTTAATAGGCGGGATGCTGGAGAGGTCTAACAGGCTGGTCTCGAAAACCATGCGCTTCGTAAGAGGTACGGGGGTTCGAATCCCTCTCCCGCCGCAGGTAAAGGTGCGGGGCGAATCCTCTACCCACCGCCCACATTATCGGGATAAAGTTAATCCCCAAACCTCACCGGCTCCGCCTCTTTTGAGAACTCTTCCGACTTCTTTCAGGGTGGTACCAGTTGTCATAACATCGTCAAATACTACAATACTAGCGCCGTTTAGCTTTTTACTGCTATTCAAAGCAAAGACGTCTTTCAAATTCATCTTTCTTTGTTTCCCTCTTAGCTCGACTTGGGGTACCGTAGAAGATTTTCTGACGACCTGCTCCGGACTAAAATTCCACCCCATTTTTTCCGCAATTATTTTTCCGATCCTTTCCGATTGATTAAATCCTCTCCAGCGCTCACGCCGCATGTACAAGGGAACCGGAACTAGGATTGTGTTGGACGGAAGTGCGTGAACATTGGTCTTCAAATAATGTACGGTGTAAACTGCCAGTTCGTCGGCAATTTCATATGCAAAATTGTACTTTAATTTCAAAATCGACTGACGAATTACTTTTTCGTATTCCCAGATAGATACTGCTCCGTCTAATCCCCAAGGTCTTTTGCACTTTATGTGAGTGAATCCGTCAACTGACGGTTTTTCGCATTCGACACAAATTTGCCTTACCAGTCTTACTTTCCCTAAACAAGCCGGGCAAAGGAAATAATTTTTCATCCTGCAGCCTAAACAAAACTTTGGAAAGAGGATATCAACTAAGTTCATAATGAGCTAAAATATAAAAACCTATAAAGTCATTACAAAATGGCTTTATATAACTCGTCGTAGGCTCAAGACGAGTTTCGTAATGAGTTCTATGAAAATTATAAACAGAAAAGCCTCATTCCATTATAAGATTCTTGAAAAATACGAGGGAGGAATCGTTCTTGGAGGAGGAGAAGTAAAATCTTTAAAAGTGGGAGGGGCTGATATTTCAAATTCCTACGCGAAAATCGTCAACGGCGAAGTTTATCTAATCAATGCAAATATACCTATCGAAGGCAAAAGGGACTACAACTCAACAAGGTCGCGCAAAATTCTTCTTCATAAAAGCGAGATCGTATCTATTAATACCAAGATTAAGGCCAAAAAATTGACCCTTATCCCCCTCAAGATGTATAATAAGGGGCGTTTAATTAAGATAGAATTGGCTTTAGCCAAACCCAAGCGCGAGTTTGAAAAAAGACAAGCTATTAAAAAGAAAGATCTTGAACGCGAGATTGAACGGGAATTAAGAGGAGAAAAGAAAATTAATTAACAAAAATTGCATTTGCAATTTTTGAAAGGAGAAGCCAGCGAAAAGCCAATATCCCGAGCTTGTCGAGGGATAAAGGCGTCGAAGCTAGGCTTCGACGCGGGGACGATACAAAAGGTTTCGACGGAAAACGTACTTTGAAATCTGCAAGCCGAGTATAACACTTCTCGTAAATCACGTGTTAAAAACATAATTGCTGATCGCGATTATAATTACGCCTACGCCTAAAAAACGGACGCGTTGTCTTGCCGGATACGATTCTCAACCGCGCTGGTGAGGCATAAACCCAGTTGAGATGCGGAAAGTATGTCTGGTTTTATATACTTTCCCAAGATTTAAAACCAAATTCCTAACTTTTTCTTTGGTTTTTAATTTTAGGAATAAAACCAAAGCCAAATACGCTTGTAGAAGATTTTAAATTAGTTTTTCGGACGAGGGTTCGAATCCCTCCGTCTCCACACTTCGCTACTTTCAATATGAAAGTAGCTTCGCGTGGTAAACCACACAGTATTTAAAAACCTTCTTTACATGATATGCGAAGTGTGTCCCGCGTAGCTTTTTTAGCCAGCGTAGCTTTAGCGAAGTCGGCAGCGAAGTAGGGCAGTGTTTATAAATTCTTATTTACGGTACGATGAGTAAGTTCAATGTATTTCGTCTATATATTAAAATTGAATAATGGCCAGTATTATTCGGGTTATTCGTCAAATCTGAAACAAAGAGTGGTGGATCATAAAAAAGGGAGGATAGACGCAACTAAAAATTTTCGGCCTTTAGACCTTGTTTATTATGCAGGTTTTAAGACCCGAAAATTAGCAACTAATTTTGAAAAGTATCTTGAATCAAGCTCCGGTTTTGCTTTCAGGAATAAACATTTAATTTAATTATCATGTAAATATCTCTCCCCGACCCCTTTTTGTGCCCGACGGGGTCAAAATGTAAGGTAATATAAGGTTGGAGTGTTCTCTTATAACTGTGGATTCTATCCACGGTTTCAAGCTTTGCTTACCGAGTCTGACTCGGCCAAGCTATGCTTATAATTCGTGCTAATCGCTTAGCAAAAAACTATGAAGTCGCTCTCCATTTCAAAACGTTAAGGTCATCAGCAGTACAACTATCTATTCCAAGGGAAAGTAATTTTTCGTAATCCTCCTTGCTGTCTGTGGGCAAATGGGAACCAATTTTATAGCCTTTTTTATGGAATCTTTCAACCCTGTCTTTGTTCCAAAAACCCTCTGGTTTGTCCAACCAGATAGTAGAAGCACCAGTAAGTTTAAGGTAACTCAGCATTAGATAATCACCAAACTCCTCAGTCATCCAATCCTCGATTAGATAGGGTTTGGTAATCATTCCTATATTCGCTTTAGGTGCAAGCTCTCTTATGTATCTTAGTAAAGGCAGTATTCCCGAGGTAATTTCAAAATTTTCCAATTTGTGTTTATATACCAAGTCAACTACCGCTTTTACTGTTTCAATTTCTGGTGGTTTTATTTCTATCTGTATCTTGCCTTTATCTGAGAATGTTTCAATTACCTCTTCTAGTTTTGGATAATCCAAATTCTTGTCATGAAGAAACTTGTGTGTAAGATAAACACCTTTATTGGGTTGGTAGTAAACATCGATTTCAACACCATCCGCTCCCTTATCGAAAGCACTTTTTATGCCTTCGATTGTGTTGTCATCATGACTTTTTCTATCTCCCCTGTGCCCAAGAACAAGAAGATTGCTCATTAAAGCTATTTTACACCAAATTGTGTAAATCAAAAACTACTTACGTAGCATTACCGTCGGTGTACCCGAAATCATAGAGTTCAGATACTATGATGTGACTGATTACTGGAAAGAATTTTTGTCATTCGTGACTAAATCTAAGGCTAAAGGAGAAGCTTTAAGTACAGAAAACCATTTGAAAATATATTCCTCAATCTGGTTCCAATTATTTACCGCCGTCTCCACCACTTCGCTAATGCTTCGCGGTGCAAGCACCACATAGTTAAATAGCAACGGGCGGCGGCACAAGAAGTTTAGCGAACGGTATCCCTCCGTAGCCTTGGCGAAAGGGGACAAATAAGATGTTCTATTCAAGGTGTTTTAATTCAATGGAGTAAAGTTTCTCTTGGGCCAGAAGAATTAGCTTCTTTTCCTTTTCGGAAACGACTATTGAAGTCGTACTTTTAGTTTCGGCGGATATATATTGAGCCTTATATTTTCCTTCTTTATCAATAACTACCACACGGGAATTTTCCGGATCAAGAATATATAAGTGTTCGGATTGGTCGTCTGTAAAAAGTGTTTTTGGATTTTTGATTTCGGGGTATACTCCTTCTGATTTAAAATCTTGTTTATTACCTAAACTGAACTTTAATATCGAAGCGTCTTTGCCTAATATCCAAATGGACCCGTCTATAATAAACGACCGGGAATTATTCAAATCTATAACAACCTCCGACGCCAACCAGTTTTTTCTGGAACCAAAACCCTCACTGCTTCCCGCGAATCGCCAGATCATGGATGTATCTTCTTCAAGAAGATACATGTTCCCCGCATAAGGATATATCATAACGTCTCCGGTCCAATCTTTATCTACAACTTTGACAAGTCTGTCTTTTAGTTCAAAAATGCCGTCGGAGTTAGATATAAATATTCTACCTGCGTAGACGCCGATATCGTCAACTTTGTTAATCGCAGACGGGCCGGCAACAACCTCGCTCCTTTTCGTGTCAAGAGCTATGCTGACGACTTTTCTTGCATTTTTATCGAGAATGAAAAGCTTGCCATCGGAAAGGATAATATCATCTGACTTAAAACCATTTGACAGGAGTGTTAAATCAACATAAAGTTCGGTGTCTAGCTTATATTCACCCAAAATCTTTCCCTGAGATTCATTAAGTCTATCTGCCAACTGAGTAAGTTGCGGATCCTTAATGTTCTCACTTAAAAGTTTGGCTACGATAGCCTTACTTTCCGCAAACAGTTCTCTCGAACGCACCGGATTTAATGAATATATCTCTTCGGCTTCGTCCAGCTGGTGAACAGCCCCTGCCAACTCCGCCTGATAACGGGATTTATAGTCGTTGAGCTTTTTTTGTCTAATCCCAAAAAAAATACTTAGGACTAGCAAAAATAAAATTATAAACCCGGCTGATGCAAAGGTTTTTCTTTTATTTTTATCTTTTAAACTTTCTTGGTTGGCTCCGACATAGAATTTCCTTTCAGGAACCTTTTTGAAAAGAGGGGTTATTTTATTTTTCAGGTTATCAATCCAATTTTTATTGTGTCCGAAGTCTTGTTCAGTCTTGTCCGCAGAAGCTTTATTAGTTTCTAAACCAAGACTGTTCATTACTACATTTTCTGAAGACTCACCAACTTTCTGGTTCAAGTTGGCCGTTTGATTCTCCAGATCCTTTGCTTGGTTGCATTTAAGAGCTAATAATCCAAGTTTTCCGTTCCCGCTTTCTGAATGAGTGTCTCTTGCGAATAACTCAACGGCTTCTGCCAAACCCCGAGGAGAAAGCGTACTTAAAACTTTAGCCAAATCAAATCGAGAAAAGAATTTCGAAGTTCCGAGTACAATGATATCCTGATCTTTTAGAAAGCCTGATGCAAGCTCCATATCCATCGCACCCGTTTTGAGGATAGGAATAATATTTTTGTCACGAATCAATACTACACCCGCCCCACGAACCGTAGCTAAATAAGCAACATTTTCAACCTGAACCATCGCTACAATTTCGATATCCCTTATGTTTTCAGTAAAATCTTCCAGTACACCGGATATTGCATTTTTGAGACTAATATAAGGACTATCGCTGCCTTCAAAGTAATCTTTGTAGATTTTACCCAAAAGTTCCCTGCCTAAAATTGTATTTTCTATTCCTTTTTCGCTATCACCGACCGAAAGTACTACGTAAAGTTCTCCTTTTGACGATAACTTGGATTCGTCTTGGGGTTTGAAAATATGGACTTGCGACCAGCCCGTTTCGTCCGGTCGGCCTGTTAGTGTTACTGGATCAAGATTTACTGCCATGCTTATTTTAAGAAGAAAAAAATATTAAAGAATAAAAAAGGATATTACCAAAACAAAAAGGGATGCAATCGCATGAACCAGAGCCAAAGTCTTTATGGGAGTCTCAAAACCCACTTTTAAAGTCTCTGTCATTAACTTAACTTGTCTTACAACAACCACGGCAAAAACTAAATATATAAAAAGAAAGAAAATAATGCCCGATTTTGTAACTAATAAGAATGTGTCTCCCAAAAAATTGAGGTTGTTCATAGACGTTTAACGGACTCTCCCTTCTAGCTTTTCTTGCTCCTCTTCCAAGCGCAACTCTCTTAGTATCTTTGCGACTTTATCAGGGTTAGGTACGTCTTCAAATTCGATCTTTGGAACTTCGGCGGCTGTTTGAATTACGACATCTCCGTAATGAAGATAGGTCCGAATCGCTCCACCAACCTCTACCGTAACATCCTGAATTTGGTCGATATTTGCGTCTGTAATTTCTCTATAAAAAAGATTCACAAAATCGACCTCAACAATTCTTTCGTCTGTAACTATATTTACATGGAAAAACCATGTTAAAAATTTTTCTAAAGCAATGGCAAAAGTTATCAGATACCAAATCATCACAAGGACAGACTGAAATCCCAAAGGAAGCAAATCAAAAAACGAAAATAGAGGTAAGAAAGCCGGAGCAAGTATCATTAGAAACACCAAAAATAGCCATCCCAAATTAGAAACGGGGTGTCTCCGTATAAGAAGAATAACCTTTTCCTCAGGGTCTTCATTGATAAACTGTACATAATCGGGATAATAGCAAAAAGAGGCTAGCGGATTGTGGGTATGGTCCTTAAAATTGTGTCCGTGAGGATGGGGTAATTGAACCGGAATCTCCTGAACCGCATTTTTGTGAATTTTAATATTTGGTTTTTCTGATATGGGAGCTTTTAGACTTCTAACCCCTGAGTCTTTTGATTTGAATATATCGGGCACGTTAAGCGATTATATCACTTTTTAAGTTCAAAAATTAAAATTCAAAGCGCAAAATGACAAGTCAAAATCTAAAATTTTTGAATTTTGAATTGTTTTTAAATCTTTTCAACATTAAAAAGCGAGCTTTTTAATCCTACATATCCAGGAGCCCGAAGGTTGAAGGCTTTTTTAAATTCGTCACCTGCCACACTTACACTTCCCTTATTGGTAGAAAAAGTTACTGTCTGAGTTGATCCCGAATTTGAATACACAACGGATACACCGGTTACACTTGAATATCCGCCGATTGCCGCCAAATCAGATATCGAATAAGGATTTCCTTTCCAGCAATTTGTATCAACAGGAGAAATCCGGGAGGCATCCCCTCCTCCTTTATACAGAATTTGCCAGGCGTTAAGAATATCCGCCATTTCCGCTCCGGTAAGCCAGGGGTTACTCCTTCCGCAGGTAGATCCTCCCCGCGTTTTGTACCAAGCTTTATAGAACCAGGGAGAAGAGGCAGTCTTTTCATAAGCCTGACTAGGCCAATTCCCGCCGTCAGCATCCTTTATCCCGTTCCAACCCCACTGGGTAATGGTAAATCCACCGCTGGTTGAAGCATAATAAGTTGTTGCGGGGGTACCGCCGCGGGTAATTACCCAACCCCGGGTCGCCCGAACAGCCTCCGCCCACTTTCCGCTTTTTAGCTGAGGCTTATAAACCTGGCAGGACTCCGTCGGACAAATAGTCCCGGCACCATTATTTGTAACAGCCAAGGCGTATGACCTGGCAGAAACTGCCTGAGCTTTGAGTGCCTCCATGCCTCCGTTATCACCCCAACTCTCCGGCACCTCGTAAATTCCCAATAGATAATTCTCTTCGAAAGGTATACGTCCGTAACCCGTCACTCCGATCGTTGCCGGAACGGAATATCCTTTTGTAAGCTCCGCTCCCTGAAAATAAGCGGCTAAAATTGTTTCTGCGGATTGGCCCTTTTTGCTTCTTCCGTAAGCACCATACTGACTTAGACCAGTCCGGTGCGGTGCTCCGAACGAAAATGCCGCATATGCCGGCCGAAAACCCGGGTCGCAGAAATTCGAAGATCCGGGAGGACCGGAACATGGTTCTAGGGTTGGCGGTGTGTCTCCAACCGAGGTTTGAAATCCTCCGGCCTTGAGTGCCAAAAGCTCCTCCTGTTTAGCGGATAAACTTGCCAAGTAATCTTCGGTTTTCGCCACCTCGCCAGCCAAAAAGGTGGCTCGCTCGTTGACTTTTTGCTTAAGAGCCGAGAGGTTGCTTTTATTCTTTTCGAGGTTTTCTTTATCTCCCTTAAGTTTAACTAAGTCCTGCCCGTATTTTTCCATTGTTAAAATATCCTCATTGGCAGCCTTTTTTCGGAACGCCAATTCTCGAAAGGCATCGGTTGCGTTTTGACTCGAGAGAAAGGGGGCAATGGGATCGTAAAATCTTATGAAGCGGTAGTGATTATTTGCTTTCTCCTCAAAAATTTCTTGTGCGTAGGCAAGGTCTTCTTCTCGATTCTCTATGTCGTTCTGGTTAATTGTAAGTTGGGTTGACAAACCATTGATACGTTTCTCGAGGCTGGCTAGCTGGGTTTTTAAATCTGACAATTCTTTTTTATTGTATTCCTGAGCCGGCTTTAGTGCGTTTATTTCCTGTTCAATTCTGGTAAGACAAAAATCAATATCACCCGGCCCAGGACTATCACAGTTTGGTTCAGCGGAAATAGTAGTAAGTTGTAAGTAGTAAGTTGTAAGAAGTAAGAGAGTTAACGCTAAGGTGAAACCGAGAGTGGATCGTATTTTCTTTGAAAATTTATTTATTTGAGAATTTTTTGTAAATTGTAAATTGTAAATTGTAAATTTCAGCATGTTCCCCATTATACCAAGCTTGTGTCGACTAATCTTTCAAACTTTAATTCTTATTTTCAACTCTTTATATATTGTGCTAAACTTTTTAAAAGATAATGAAAGTAAAAATTACAAAGATACTCACCAGTATTTTTCTTTTTCTATTCCTACTATTCTCCTTTAACAAAGTTACCTATGCTGGTATTTTACCCGGACCCGAAAGATGTACTCCCTCAGGTGGTGGATTTTGGGGGTGGATAACAGAAGCCAATACTGGTATTGATACTGCAATTGGTTGTATACCTCTTGAAATCGGATTCTTCGGATCTTCGGGTGGCGCCCGATCTTTTACCGCTTTTATGCTCCGTTGGGCAGCCGGCCTCGGAGGAGGAATTGCTTTTATACTTATAGTCTATGCGGGTTTTATGATTACTACCGCAGCAGGCAATCCCCAACGTCTGCAGGCGGGAAGAGAACTCTTAACCTCTGCCATATCCGGTCTACTGATGCTTATCTTCTCTGTTTTTATCCTGAGAGTCGTCGGAATTGATATTTTGGGCTTAGATGCTCTCGGATTGTAATAGTCATCAAAATGGATATTGAAATTGCAGGACTACCGTTTTCTGATTGGGAAACACAAACTCTCCCTTTATTAGCCAATCAACCAATAGGGACTGTAATTAATACTTTTATAAGATACCTTTTTCCTATCGCCGGATTAGTCCTTTTGGCTTATTTAATCTTTGGAGGTTACAAATATCTCACCTCCATGGGTGATCCCAAAAAAATTCAGGAGTCGAGACTAAATATTACCTACGCAATTGTTGGGTTTGCAATTTTGATTGCGGCATATTGGGTAGTTCTTGTTGCTGCAAGGGTTCTTAATATTCCGGCAATAAATCAAATATTTAGGTAGTCACAAGATACTGTTATGCAAAAAATTGCCATCGATTTTTCAAGCAACTTTTTCGGGGCACCGGGTCATTTTCTTTCCACCCTCACCGGCGTAGGCACCCTTGCCTCAGTACTTCTTGCCAACGCACTTATTATTGCAGGGGTAGTTTTTATACTGCTTATTATCATTGGCGGAATACAAATGATTAGTGGCGCCGGCAAATCTCCCCAAGAAGTGGCGCGGGGCAAGGAAATTATTCTCGCCGCTATTCTTGGTTTTATCATAATTTTTGTTTCCTACTGGATAGTAAGAATTATAGAAAGATCATTTGGTGTTAACATTTTGGGTTAAAGATCGTACAATCAATTTATGAATCCCTTTGGAACTATCGCCCCGCCCCCAGGAGTAGCCAGTTTTGGCGGAGGTCTCGGCGGTCTCCCCGCCTTTCTTAATGTAATATTTAAAACCTTAATTATGATTGCAGGAGTTTATACTCTTCTAAATTTTGTCTTTGCAGGATATACCTTTCTTTCCGGAGCCGGGGATCCCAAAAAGATTCAGGATTCGTGGGCAAAGATATGGCAATCTATTATTGGACTAACGGTCGCAGCCGGATCTTTCGTGCTGGCGGCGCTTTTAGGACTTTTACTTTTCAGGGATTCAAATGCAATACTCCAACTAAGAATCTTTGGACCTTAACTTTGAAATTTTGCATATAAAATGAACCAGTTATCAATATCTATACCAATAGGAAATTTAAGAGGCACAGGGCCGCTGGGTTTTGAGAATGTATCCTCTACACGCTCTGTTGGTTATATTCTAAATCAGGTTATATCCGTTTTGGTTGGGGCAATGACGTTATTTGCAACAATTTGGTTTTTGATCTTATTAATCACGGCTGCGTACAGCTGGATGAATGCGGGAGGGGATAAAGTGGCACTCGAGAACGCAAGACAAAAAATGTTACATGCAGTAATAGGCCTGACGATTGTCATCGTGGCAATTTTTGTTGCCGACTTTATCGGCTTTATTCTCGGCGTTCCGGACATTTTGAACGTCGAAGGATTCATAACCAGAATACTAAATCCCTAAGTTATGATAACTTTTATTCCATCGGTTATCTACGCACAAGTATATCAACCGCCGGCAAGGCGAATTGTAAACCCTTTATTAAATGTAACTCTTCAAATATTAAGTGGGAATATTTTTATTTCACGCTTTCTTCCAGCTCTTTTAACTCTGCTTTTTGTTATCGGTTGCATTTATTTTCTTTTTATATTTACCCTGGGGGCAATCCAGTGGATCAATTCAGGGGGGGATAAAGTAAAACTTGAACAAGCAAGGGACAGGGTTACACAGGCGGTTATCGGATTGGGAGTTCTTTTGTCTGTCTATGGTGTTTTAAGTCTTCTGGAGTACTTCTTTGGAACGAATCTCAGGTCCTTTAACACCAACAGTATTAGGATTTAGGCGTCTAATTCAAAGCTAAATTACCTCTTGACAAGTGCCAATCGCTAACTTCATAATGACTATTAAGATAAATATATGACAACTTTTCTGCCATCAACGGTTTTTGCACAGATAAATCTTACGCCTCGAGGACAGTTTACAACATTAAACAGTATAACTATCGGTAATATAATTTCTGCAATTATTATACTTGTTTTAATTGTTGCAGCTTTAGTCTTTTTCTTCATGCTAGTTTGGGGTGGCATTAAATATATAACATCGGGTGGTGATAAGGCCCAGACAGAAGCAGCAAGAAGTCAAATTACAGCAGCTTTAATCGGTTTGGTGATAGTTTTTGCCGCTTGGGCTATTATAAATTTGGTTAACCTATTCTTCGGAATAAACATACTTAACTTAAATATACCTAACGCGCAAGCTCCGTAAAGCTAGGGTTAGGGTAAGCCCCGAAAGGGGCTTTTTTTTTGGCAGGAAAAAATGCCTGGAGAATGTTATTGCCCCATTTCCCATCTTGCGTTACACTTAATTTATGATTCCTTTGAATCCTTGCACTAACCCTGATTATGTAAGAGGTACCGTACCAACCTTGGCTTATCTCGAATGTCTATTTGGAAGAACAGCCAATATTATCTTGGGTTTGGCAGGAATTGCACTTTTTATTATGTTACTCATCGGTGGTTTTAGGTATATGACGTCAGGAGGAGATCCCAAAGCGCTTGATTCCGCCCAAAAAACCATTACCTATGCTATTATCGGGCTAGTTCTCACGGCTAGCTCCTATCTCTTCTTGCGCTTTGTCGGAGCAATAACCGGAGCTGATGTTTTTAATTTTTATATTTTCCGCCCCTAATCTATGAGGCTGCCTACTACAAAAATAGGATTACTTCTAGAAACGCTTCTTTTTTTAATTATTATTATATTTTCAGTTAAGACGGCGAAGGCTCAAATTCCCCCGCCCTACGTTCCTTGTAATCAAGTAAGAAGTCCGGAGTTTCATTCATTACGTCCTTACCAAGCCAGTCCCTGCAACCAAGAAGCAACCGAGCTTGCTTTATATTGCGACAGTAGCTTTGTTCTACCTGATACTTTTGTTATTGACAAAACGTTTTCAAATCCACCCACCAGCTGGGTTTATTCATACCTTGGCAATCCAATATCACCCGTGCGTCCTGAGGACTCTTTTAATCAACCTGCGTGCAGGTTCTGTGTGGGAAATTTCTGTGCTGTAAGTTTGGGAACAGCCTGTGTTGCCGACCTAAACCAGTGCCAAACTAATACAGATTGCTTCAACAGCTGCAGAAACAATCTTGACGGCACCGAGACGTGCACTTTCCTCGTTAACCGAGAAAGAGACGTTGCGATTGATCTGTCCGGGGCAGAATTCCCAATAATGGGAAATACCCAGGACGTTATAAATAGCCAAAACCTGTGGGGTAATAGCCTGCCTTTTGACGTCTTTGATGTTTCGGAACCGTTGGATGCTTACGACCCCACCAAAGTGAACGAGTATGTGAGTTGGTACCTTAACGGAATAATAAACAGGGCTGAATACAAAACTCTTGATCCCGATGACCCCAATGACTTTCTTAAAATTACTGACTTCTCCGGACCCATAAGAAAATTACTCTCCTTTGAGAACCAAATTACCCAAAGGGTAAGTCAAATTAATGAAGCTAATGAAGGCGACGTTCGCCACAATCAGGTCGTGGGCTGTGACAATCTTACCGGTAACCCCACAGAGTGCTATCCACAGAGAGCTGGAGTAAGGGAAAGGAGACTGAGAGATTGGCTTCCCAACAACCTTCCGCCCTTAAGGGAAGCTTTTGATAACTTCTCAGACTACTGGGGGGCCTATACTGACTGGAGAAATGGAAATCCACGCTTTATCGGCAACCTCTTCGACTATATTCCCTTTTCTTCAACCGAGGACAGGAAAGGGCTCGACGAGGCAGTTTTTCAGTCTATTCAACCGGCTCAACCTTACGTAAGAATTGTCTCGGCCACCCTTACCCAAACTCCGGCTGACTTATTCTTTGCCCACATCGAAGAAACCGCAGGATTGGCTAATATTCTTCAGAAAACTTTCGCTTTTCGAGGGGCGGCTTTAGACGGTCCTCCTGCCAATATCGCGCCTCCGGCAAATGCCTACTGCGACCTGGTCGAGGTAAGAAGCAACCCCGGAGATGATCTTTTTGCCGGGGAAATTCGCGTCCACCTCGAATACGAGGCACAAATTGACTGTAGTTTCCTCATCCCTTATCTCTGGCCGAATCCTGCCGAAGGAGTGCCTCCCGGAAATGTCTGTGAGAATCTGGCCGGGGGAACATGTCAGTACATTCCAGAAAATTATCAGTGTGATTACGTCTATGGGCCAGTAGATTGTCCACCAGATCCACTTAACCCTGAAGTTATATACTGTGCCGTCAATTGCCGTCCACTATCAAACACCGCGGCCTGTGCCGATCTCGGCAAACAGTGCTATCCAAGCACTTGGGGATCCTGTACTGGTGTCACCGAAAATGTTTTTGTCTGCCCAGCCGGTGTTGACTGTACTGCCGTTATTTGCCAGGCGGGCAGCTTTTGCGACGGTGACGGTTGTTTGCCGGGATCCTTTTGTGCAAATAATTACTGTCCTCCGGGTTATGATTGTTACGATAATCCCTGCTCGGGGTCAGATGTCTGCGCCAACGGTTGTGTCCAGCCAATCACTGAGCCAAACCTGACCCAGCAGTGTCCAGTTACTGTCAACGTTAATCTCGGTACAGTTACTCATACCCCGAAAGCCGACGAGCTTTGGAGCCGATTTGTTTCGGGTCCGGCCGGGATCTTCAGAAGAGTATTCCCTAAGATAGAACCCGGTGCGCCGATTGAAGCCTTGTGGGACATTCCGGCTTCGACACCGGTAACATTCACCGCCCCGGGACTGGTGTATGTCGGAATTCCGGGATCAGGACGTACCCAGCCCGAGCTTTACTTCCCCCACATAGGAGGAATCCACCAATATTTCTTAAAATGTATTCAAAGAGCTCTAAGGCCGCAGGGATTCGGAGAGCCCTGCATATCGGGCTCCCCCGGCACGAATGCGCCGACCGATAGCACCTGTCCCAATGTTCCCGATTCCGCAATACCAGCCAGGTGGATCGGGCCTGCAGGATCAGGAATAAAAGACCATTTTATATGGGCGGCGGATCTTTGGTGCGGGGGGGTTGGAGAGAATATGGCTGAAGAGTGTTATAACTACGTAGTTCAACAATCATTGGCGGCCGGAGTAAACCCCGCCTTTTCACTTTCCATCTGGCTTCATGAGTCGGCAGCCAGCAATTATACCTGCAGCGGTGCCGGTGCCCAGGACTTTGGTATAAATGATCCGTCGATTGCCATGAACCTGGTTCTGCAACTTCAGCGTTTCCTTACTCTACCTTACTCAAGCACATATCTTTACTGTCGTACGCAGGCACAATCCCGCGGCCTTGATCCCATGTTCGGATTTCTGGATCGTTTCCGTGACGGTAATTGTGATTTTGTTCAAAATGGATCCAATGCCGGGTGGAGTTTTTATCAAAACATGATGAGCTTTGCTTGGCCTTTAGTTACTGAGCCCA
>C687J29651_10000567_pt1 | contig 15123 bp, 21 predicted proteins | sample RifCSP13_1_FD_29651 | JGI IMG/M metagenome (IMG submission 29651) | reverse complement strand
TATAGTATCAGAAAGCGAATGAATTGAATCATTATCTGCCCTAGTCCAAATAGTTGCCTGATAGTATACTTTACCTTCAACTACTTCAGCTGCTACAACCTTGGCTCCAGATCGTTGATAGGCAATCCAAGCAGGTCCTGTATCCATAAAAGCTGCATCAATGTGCCCAAAACGAAGTCCTTCAATTATAGTTTCATAGTTACTTGGTACAACAATTTTAACACTAGTTCCTAATCTTTGCTGCAGGTATTGTTTCAGTTCTTCCGCTTTAGGGGTTAATTCTTCAGCTTTTTCTGTTGGTATGAAACCAATTGTGATGGTATCGATTTCAGTTACAGTTGGAAAAATTGGAATTTGTATTGTACCTTTTTCAATTAGGTACTCTATTGCGTCCATAAATTCACTATCAGAGATTAAACCTTCTGACCACCATCCTGCACTATTTTTAATCCAGCTTGGAATTCCATCTGTCTGCGCTGATGCTGCAATCGGCAATATTGTTATTCCAAAAATGATTCCTAAAATGGCAAGTATGGTTTTGTAATTCATATCCTATCTTCGATTAGGATGAGCTAAGTTATTTAAACAGCAGTTTTATTCTAACAATTTATTCTATCTTTGTAGAATGTAATATTATTTTATTTCAGCGAGAATTACTTTCTTGACCATTATTTGGATATAAATTCAAAACTGGTTCAATACCTTTGATTTTAATTTCTACACCAGCAATTCTGCTTTTATACATCTTGATTTTTTTTCCTTCCTCAGAAATTTTGAATGTATCTACATTAACTAGTGCAAGATCCTCTAAATGTGCTAGTGTTTTGTATACGTTTGAAATAGATAATTTCAACTCATCTGCAATTTGAGTAGCATCCTTTGCTTCTGTCAATATTGAGAATAATACTGATCTGGAACAAACATTTGCTACTGTTTCAATAATTTTCTGTGTAATGTCATATTCATCTAGTTGTTGAATTATGTTTGATTTTGACAATCTTTTGGCACCTTTAATTTGGAACTAAAATAAGTGATGGCTCTGATTTTTTTATGCTGATATCTGCTTTACTAATTCTACTTCGATATACCTTGAATTTTCTACCTTTATCTGAAATCAGCCATTTTTCTACCTCAACTAGAGTCAAATTCTCAAGGTCAGATAGTTTTTTGTAAACAGAGCTTAATGGAATTTTACATTTCTCTGAAATATCAGAAGCAGTTCTGCCTTTTTTAATTATTGAAAACAAAATAGCTCTTGATTCTGCATCAGCTAATGCCTCAATTACTTTTTGTGTAATATCATATTTTTTTAATTGCGGCAATGTTAATCTACGTTTCAAGTATGTGCTATCCATTGCTGAGTTATTTAAACCTGCAATTCTCATTCTAGATTATTAGAATAAAATTAATGAGTTTTCGTATGAATTGGTTTGTCAGGCTTGAATCGTTGCCACAAGACACCCAAAATGATAGCATTAGATATCCAATATAGCGATACAGTCACAAGAGACATTACTCTAAAACTGTTTACTAACTCTATGGGGCTGTTATTTCATCAGGGTTTGTTGGCATAAGAGCAAACACTATACTCATGAAAGCAGCATAACCAATAATAGATAGAATTTTTTTTCTTTTTTGGAGTTTTTTAGATAAACGATAAAACCCTAGTGCCCCAAAACCAGAAATTGCAATAAACGAGAGAAACAAAATCCCTCTGAGAACTACGGTGTCGGGATCCCCCACTGTTGGAGGATTTGCAGGATATTTCAGAAATGGAATTAAAAATATTGTAAACCACATGATTGCAGCTAGAACAAGAGCTTTTTTAGCATCATGTCCTTCAGGTAGGGCTTTTCTAGAAAATGCAAAAATAATTCCAAACAAGGAACCAAAAGACATTCCCAATATTCCTCCAGCCAAAATCTGTCCCCCTTTTTGCCAGTTTCTATACGAATTATACTCTACCCAAAATGTATGGTCATCTTGGGCTTCTCCTGATGCAAATAAATTTTGATTTTCAATTCCAATTGCTTCATCAAGATATGGTTCAACTAGAGTAAGGTTTGTTAATCCATGAATAATTCCAGCAGAAAAACCAGAAAATAACACTATCGCAAGAAAAAGCGACGTCTTCAAATTTTATTCACACCTTAATGACAGGGAAAACCTGCAGCATGTCTCATATCATGAGTGAGTTCATGTATGAATTGCTCAGCATATGCATCTTCACCTAAAACTATACTGAAAATATGTCCCTGATCATAGCCCACAACAAATAATCCAAAAGCAAAAATTCCTGCGAGAAGTATTATAGCATAAAGCGGGACTTCGGACTTTGAAATTGTTATGCCCCTTGACTTACTCATCTTTTATTTCACTTCTTGCTGGCGTATTTAAATTATTGTACAATGGTTGGATGATGATTTTGAATTTATTTCATACGATCAATTAATTACATCATCAAAAAACCAATTAGGATAATGAAACACCGATACTATATAGCAGTCCCAATAATTTTTGGGTTTATTTCTGGATTATTTCTATATGGTATAGGAGATGATAAGGAAGTACTTTTGAGTAGAGAAAATCTCATAAAAAACGGTTCTCCAATGATTGGAGACCCATCTGCACCAATAACGATATTGGAATGGGGAGACTATCAATGCACGTACTGCTATCGATTTCATGAATCAAGTTTGAATACAATTTTAGATGAATACATTAACTCTGGAAAAGTTAATCTTGTTTTCAAGGATTTTCCATTGAATGGTCCTGATTCTGTTTTAGCCGCTGAAGCAGCATATTGTGCAGATGATCAAGGAAAATATTGGGAATATCATGATGAATTGTATACTAATTGGGGCGGAGAAAGAACTGGTTGGATTACTCTGGACTCCTTAAACAAATTTGCAAGTACAGTCAATTTAGAAATTGGTGAGTTTGATTCATGTTTAAGCGAACATAAATACAGACAAAAGGTACTTGAATTAGAAAAATTTGGCAGAGATATTGGAATTGATGCAACTCCATCTTTTTTAGTATTTAATGACGAAAAAATTATCAAAATAAGGGGAAATCAGCCAATAGATGTTTTTAGAAAAGCAATCGATGATTTATAATTATTAGATAGTAGAGATTTCAAGCATTTTTGGTAGTTTTATTGTGAATACGCTTGGCTTATTTTTTACTGTAATACTTCCACCGTGTTGTTCTATGATGCTTTTACAGCTTGCCAAACCTAGTCCAGTACCTTTGATTTTTGTAGTAAAAAGTGGTTCAAAAACCTTTGATATAATATCATCTGGAACACCACTACCTGAATCTTCTACTTCAACAACAACATCATTCTCTAAATCATTTACTCTAATTGTAATTTCTCCACTATCATTAATTGCTTGCAAAGCATTAGTTAACAAATTATCCAAAACTACTTCAATCTTATCTGCATCATATACAAATTCTACATCTTTGTCAGGAATATTTATTTTAATATTGTCTGATTTTTTTATTTTTGCTAATGATAATCCAATTGTATCCAAAAGTGAATTTTTAGTAGTTCGTAAAGATTGAATCTTTACAAATTCTAAAACATCGTCAATTTGATTTGACATTCTAGAAATTGCCCGTTCCATCATGTCAATTTGTTTTGAAGAAAAGCCTATGTTGTTTAGATTATTTCTTGTTTTGGTAATTTCAACAACTCCTTTAATTACAGTTAAAGGGTTTCTCAAATCATGTGCCAAGCGAGCAGATAACTCTCCAATAGCTGAAAGTCTTTCAGCTTGAACTAGTCTTTTTGTTTTTTCTCGTAATTCTATCTCTAAATTATCCCGCTCTCGTTTTAATTTTAGTTCAGAAATTGCAATACTGGATAAATTTTCCTTTAATTTTTGATTAAGTTCCCTTGTTTGCTTTTTTTCATTATTGAATAATTTTTTCATTAAATCAAGTTTTTCAGTAGCGTATTTTTCAATAAGGGTTGATAATTCTGAATTTACCTTAATTGCTTCTGGGACATCAATAATTTCATCTATTATATCCATAATGGTATTTTTGGATTGTAAATTTTTTCCAGATTGTAATTTTTCAATCTGATGTTCAAATTTTGCATGAGAGTTTTTGATTTTATCAATTCTAGATACCCGATCAGATAGTTGATCATTAATTTTTTTCATATATTCTTCGGCTTTTCTAATCTGAAGATCAGTATTATTTAATGAAAGTTTTTTGGGATTGTCTTTATTGTGATATTCTTCTTCCATTTGTCTTGTTTTATGTTTTCTAAATATACTGAGTTCTGTGTTCGTTTCGAACACACGATTTACAAAAAAGTATACTTAATTTCTATCCTTTTGGTGTATTCTAATAGCAATCCTAGGATCATATTGCGGATTTGGAGCAATAAAATCGCGCATTGTAAGGCTATTTAGTACTTCTTTGATAAAGTCAGTTTCCACTCCGCCATATTTTTTGGCTCGATCTGAAATATCTCGAAACATTGCTTCTTCGTCAATGCGCTTAGTTTGGCAAATGTATGTTTTTAATAAAAGGCCTAATTGAGTTAATTTATTCAAAGACAGTTCTTTGTTTTCTACGTAAATCTCTCGAATCAAATCTTCGATATAGAATATCCCTTTTTCAGAAACTTTGTATCTCAAAAGTTTTGGATAGTCATCTAACGGAATAGGATATAGTTTTCCAATCGTGCGGCTTACCATGGATTTCTATGTCATGGTATAGGTAATGTTTAGTGCGGTAAATTTTTCAAAATAATAGGTCCAAATTGGCACTATCTAATTAATCTCTAAAAAAGCCAATCAAACTTAATATTCATATCATCAAACAAATTGAAACATGGGCAAAATAGCTATACAAAAGCAAGATTCTGTAAAACTTTACAAAATAAGAAAGACGTTGGAGGAGTTATCTCAAAAATCTGGTCGTGGAACTGAGTTAATCAGCTTGTATGTTCCACAAGGCAAACAACTTCATGAGGTGATTACTAGTTTAAGAGAGGAACAGGGAACTGCTGATAATATTAAATCAGATTTAACACGAACTCATGTAGTAGATTCTTTATCTAAAGTAGTTCAAAGATTAAAGATGTACAAAAAAACTCCCGAACGAGGTTTGGTAATGTTTTGTGGTGCTCTGCCACCTGAAGGAGGAGGACCACTTGGAAGTGAGGTGGTTACAGTCTATGAAATTGATCCACCCAAAGATTTGAAGACATTTCTGTATAGATGCGATGACCATTTTCATGTAGATATTCTAAAAGACATGCTTAAGGATGACAATCTAATAGGATTTCTTGCAATTGATTCTAAAGATGCTGGATGGGGGTTATTACATGGGGATAAGATAGAAGTTCTAAAGGAGACAGGTTCTGGAGTTGCAGGAAAACATAGACAGGGTGGACAGTCTGCAAAAAGATTTCAAAAACTACGTGAGATGGAGCTTACATATTTTTTTAATAGAGTAGCAGCAATTACCAAAGAGTATTTTATAGATATTTATCCTATCAAAGGACTAATCATCTCTGGACCAGGTCCTACCAAAGAGGAATTTATCAATGATAATTACCTCGAATATCGATTACAGGATATGATTTTAGATACAATAGATGCATCCTATTCTGGATCAGAAGGTATTAGAGAAGCATTTGCAAAATCGGGTGAAATTTTATCAGACTATAGAATGGTTGAAGAGAAAAAAATGATAGAAGATTTGTTCAAACATATCAATACAAACACTGGACTTGGATCTTATGGAATGAAAGAGGTGATTTCATACTTGAAGAACAACGTTGTCGATAGAATAGTGATAACTGATGATACTAACCTACATAGAGTTGAAGCCACATGTAAAAGATGTAAAAATATCCAAGAAGTAATTGTTGAGCGTCCACAAGTAATACCAAAAAAAACTGAGTTCTTAAATTCACCATGTCCAAATTGTAAAAGTACAGATTCTGAGGTAATCGAACAAGACATTGTAGATTATCTTTCTTTAATTGCTACAAAAACTGGTACAACAATTGAAGTTGTTTCTGGAAAAGCAGAACATGGCGCAATGCTATCAAGTATTGGAAAGATTGGAGCCGTTTTAAGATATAACCCAAATCAATAACAATTAACGTATAGCTTCTTTATCCTGTGTTATTGTCATCAAGTTGTTTACTTGATCTCCTTTTATCCTGTCTTCAAGAGTCCTATTTGCACGGGAGTTGAGAATCCTTCCTTCAATTTTTTTTACCAAAAAATCTAATGAAAATGGTTTTTGGAGAATTTGTATCGTGTCTTCTTTGACATTGTCAGCACCAACTAATATTTTCTGTGCATATGCTGACAAGAATATTATTCTTTGATTCCCTCTAAGACCTAAAATTTCTTTGGCAACTTCAATTCCAGTTTTTTTTGGCATGTTTTGATCTAACAGTACAACATCAAAAGGAGATTGTTTTGATTTTTTAAATAATTCTGAATATTTGACCTCATCATTATATACATCAAAACATTCTTCACCATCTTTAGTTAACGTTACCTGGTGACCTTTCTTTTCTAATGCAGTTTTGTATTGTTTTGCGGTAAATTCATTGTCTTCTGCGACCAAAATATTGAATGTCATCTTCTATTTTTAAATAAAACACAACCACCTTTTAAGACGAGTTTGTTTATGCTGAACAAACGAAATCGCTAATTTTAATATAAAAAAATTATGAGAATTAGATGCATTTACGAATTTTTTCAGCAAGGATCTTCAATGCATCATCATTTCCGATTTCTCTTTTTGTCCAGATGGTGCCTTTGTCATTGAATCTTGGGATAATATGTACATGTACATGTGGTACAATTTGTTTTGCAGCCCTTCCATTATTTTGTGTCATACTAAAGGCATCTGCATTTGTAGTTTGTATAATGCTTTTGCAATTTTAGGAACCTTAGAAAAAAGATCTCCTACTTTATCTGCAGTCATATCAGTTACTTTTTCAAAATGCTCCCGTGGTAAAACAAGAGAATGACCATGGTCGATTGGGTATTTATCTAAAAATGCAACATGGGTGTCATCTTCGTAAATAAAATGACCTTGTTTTTTTCCTTGTATAATATCACAAAAAATACAGGCCATATTAAGATCCGACTCTGTATTTTATTTATGGTTTTTCCATTGATTCAGTTAATTAATTAAGGGAATTTTCGTAAATTGACTACACATGGGCAAAAAATCACGAATAGAACGAGAAGAAAAAAGGGACAGTTTTGCGACTCAACGGACAAAAGAAAAAAGAAAGCATACTTTGATAGCTATAGCGGTTCTTAGCGGCATATCTGCTATTGTAGGTGTATCTGTATACAATTTTGCAAATCTTAGTGAAAGTGCTCCAGGCGCACCTCCAGGAGCTGGCATACTTGGAGATGAGCATGTACATTCTTCTATGTTAGTCAAAATTTTTGGTGATAGTTTTGATTTCTCACTTCCTGCTTATCAGGTTAAGAGTAGCTGGATACATTTTGAAGCTCAGGATGGTACCACAGTTCATAGACATTCAACAGGCGTGACTCTTGGTTATCTTTTTGAAACAATGAGAATCAATCTAACTGATGAATGTTTTATTTTCCCAGATGGAAGAGAATTTTGTACGAATGAAGATTATTCTTTAAAGTTTTACGTTGATCATAACCCAGTTCCTAGCATAACAGATTTGGTATTTCAAGATGGAGATAGAATATTAATTTCCTATGGTAACGAAAATCAAACACAAATCGATGCCCAATTAGCAGAATTAGACGCCCAACCAATCCTATCCTAGCAACAACTTTCTAATTACAATAACTAGGGATGATAGTTTTCAAGAAACCCTAAATTATGGCAATATGTTTGGAGTGTGTTATCGATGGAAATTTCAAGTAGGAATGTTGTAGAAGGTACTGCACGTTCTCCACATAGAGCAATGTACAAGGCAATGGGGTTAACTGATGACGACCTAAGCAAACCATTCATTGGTGTATGTCACACTGGAAATGAAGCTACACCATGTAATATTCATCTTGGAAGATTAGCTCAAAAAGCAAAAGAAGGAGTTCTAGAAGGTGGAGCTACCCCCAGAGAGTTTAGTACCATAGCAGTAAGTGATGGAATTGCTATGGGACACGAAGGAATGAAATCTTCACTAGTTTCTCGAGAAGTAATTGCTGATTCTATAGAATTAATGGTACGAGCTCATCAATATGATGCCTTAGTAGGAATTGCAGGATGCGATAAGAGCTTACCTGGAACTATGATGGCAATGACTCGATTGAATCTACCGTCTGTTTTTGTTTATGGCGGAACCATAATGCCAGGAATCTTAGATGGACGTGAATTAACTGTAGTAGATGTGTATGAAGCAGTAGGGGCATATGATGCAGGACAGTTATCACTTGAAGCTTTAAAAAATATTGAAAATACTGCATGCCCAAGTGCTGGATCTTGTGGTGGAATGTTTACTGCAAATACAATGGCATCTATTTCTGAAGCTATTGGTCTTGCATTACCTGGAAGTGCTAGTCCTCCAGCAGAAGATGATAGAAGAGAAAAGATAGTCTTTGATACTGGAAAGGCTTGTGTAAAATTATTAGAATTAAACATCAAACCTCGTGATATTTTGACTTTTGAGGCGTTTGAGAACGCAATTACAATGTTAAATGCCATAGGTGGCTCAACAAATGGAATATTGCACCTATTGGCTTTAGCTTATGAAGCCAAACTCAAACTAACATATGATGATTTTGAAAGAATTAGAAAAAAGACTCCNCATCTTGCGGATATGAAGCCNGGTGGAAGCTATGTAATGAATTCATTAGATAAAATTGGCGGAATTCCATTTGTTTTAAAAAAATTAGATGANAAAGGACTGATCAATAGAAATTGTATTACAGTTACTGGTAAAACAATTCATGAAAATCTAAANTCAATGAGTATTCCAGAAGTAGAACAAAACATTGTAAAATCAGTTGATAATCCAATCCATAATGTTGGAACTGCAGTTATTCTAAAAGGAAGTTTNGCTCCTGATGGGGCAGTAATTAAAACTGCNGGAGTGGAGATGACTAAATTTACTGGAAAAGCACGAGTATTTGATAGAGAAGAGTATGCTTTTGATGCAGTTTCAAAAGGTGAAATAGAAGAAGGAGATNTGATAGTAATCAGATATGANGGTCCTAAAGGGGGTCCTGGAATGCGAGAGATGTTAGCTACTACTGCAGCTNTTATCGGTCAAGGANTAGGAAAAAAAGTTGCAATGGCTACTGATGGTAGATTTTCTGGAGGCACTCGTGGANTAATGGTAGGACATNTNGCACCTGAAGCCTTTGTAGGCGGACCAATAGCTCTTGTCAAANANGGGGATGAGATAACAATTGATATTGANACTAATGCAATTGATCTTCATGTATCTAGAGAGGATTTAGAACAAAGAAGAAAAAAATGGGTTAGGCCAGCGCCAAATTATACNTCAGGAGCATTAGCAAAATATGCTTCTCTNGTAGGATCAGCTTCTCAAGGAGCCATAACAAAACCTGTCGATTAGTCTACAGAATAGTGCTTGTCACAAAACAGTATGGTTCCAGTAGCGGAATTTTTTGCAGTAATTGAATAGCCATCTTCAAGACCTTTGCCACATACATAACATGAAGCTTCAACTGCAATTGTATCTAAACAAGATTTTTTGGCTGGAAAAATTAGGTCTTGGTAAATACTATACCCTGTTTTTCTTACAAGCAATTGACTCATGAGATTATTTACGCGTGATCGCATATAAAGGTACCGTACTATACCGTAATTAAAGGAGACTGAGGATCCCAAAATGGAGGGGCATAACTGGGCTTGGGAAGTCCCTCAGTTCCTATATGATTGCAACGTGAAATTAACAATTAAGAACATGTTTGTATCATAAGAACAAACTCCCGCCCGAATTATCTAATAGAAATTTTAAATAGAGAACATAATTATGATGCCTATCATGGGTGGCCATATTTGGACGCAATAATCCTAAAGTAATACCCCTAGAGTTAACTGGCACTCAATTTGAAATATACAATAAATTTTCACGGAATTACACACATTCGTTTTTGTTTGAATCACTTACTGGTCCAGAGGAATTAGCAGAAACTTCAATCATGGGATTTGACCCATCAATAATTGTTAAAGGATATTCTAACAAAGTTATTTTTCTATACAAAGATGGAACTCAAAAAACAATTAAGACTGATGACCCTTTGGAAACACTTGAGCAATTTCTTGAAAAAATATCTGACCAATCGTATAGATACTTGGGAGGGGCAGTAGGTGTCATAAATTATGACGCAGTAACATTATGGGAAAAAATTCCTCAATCGCATTCAATAGATATGCCGTTAATGGAATTTGGGATATATGAAGATGGAATTTTGTATGATAACAAACAAAATAAATCATTTTACTTTTACTATAAAGAAAACCGAATAAACAAAATAAAACTATCAGAAAATAAATTTGATGATTTTCATGTTTCAGAAATTTCAGTAAACTTGGATAAATCAAAATTTATAAAAATTGTTGATCAAGCAAAAAAATATATCCATGACGGAGATGTATTCCAGGTAGTCCTCTCAAGAAGATTTAGTTTTGAAGCTAATGGAGATTATTTAAAAGTATACAAAATTTTACGCAGTATGAATCCTTCTCCCTATCTTTATCATATGAAAATGAATGATAGAACAATTATTGGTGCAAGCCCAGAGATGTTGCTCAGAGTGACTGGAGATGTTGTAGAAACATTTCCAATTGCAGGCACAAGAAAAATTACCGATGATGAAACACAAAATGAGCAATTAAAACAAGAAATGCTAAATGATGAAAAAGAGCTTGCAGAACACACTATGTTGGTTGATTTGGGACGAAATGATATTGGAAGGGTTTGCAAATACGGCTCAGTTCATGTTGACGAATTAATGGAAGTAAAACGATTCAGCCATGTTCAACATATGGTTACTCATGTGGTAGGAAATCTAGATAAAAAATACGATATGTTTGATGCCTTCAAAGCAGTTTTTCCAGCTGGTACTGTATCTGGAGCCCCAAAAGTAAGGGCTATGGAAATAATTGATGAACAAGAACCTCATTCAAGAGGGGCGTATGCAGGGGCGGTAGGATATTTTTCTTTTAATGGTTGTTGCGATTTTGCCATTGCCATTAGGAGTATATTTTTTGATGGTTCAAAAGGATTTGTTCAAGCTGGTGCTGGAATTGTATCTGATTCTATACCTGAAAATGAGCTAAAAGAAACAGAACACAAAGCAAATGCTATGATTTTAGCATTAAAGGAGGCATCGAAATGAAATTTCTCATAATTGATAACTATGATTCGTTTGTGTATAATTTAGCTCAAATTTTAGGGGAACTAGGTGTCAATTCAGACGTTATACGTAATGATAAAATCTCTATTGATGATATCAAAGAAAAAAACTATGACGCAATAATTATTTCTCCAGGTCCTGGAACCCCTGAAGAAAAAAAATACTTTGGAATTTGTAATGATGTTATTACAAAATTAGGCCCAACAGTTCCAATACTTGGAGTTTGTTTAGGACATCAGGGAATTATCCACTGTTTTGGTGGTAAAGTAGTAAATGCAGGACATGTTAGACATGGAAAGACCAGTCCAATCAAGCATTATGAAGATCCAATATTCAAAGATGTAAAAAATCCATTTCAGGCAACAAGATACCACTCATTGGTAGGTGATAAGACAATAATTCCTGACAGTCTAAAGATTACCGCAATGGCTGAAGATGATGGAGAGATTATGGGTGTCAGTCACAAAACATACCTCATAGAAGGAGTACAATTTCATCCTGAATCTATTATGACTCCAGAAGGAAAAAAGATTCTAGAAAATTTTGTAAAAATGGTGAAAAATAAATGATTGCAGACATGTTATCCAAATTAAAAAATAAAAATAATCTTTCTTATGATGAAATCAGTAATGCAATGGAAGATATTTTGAGTGGAAATGTCTCAGACGAAAATATTAGTGATTTTTTAAAATCTCTTCGAGATAAAGGTGAATCTGATGATGAGTTGCTTGGAATGTTAGATAAAATGCAAGCCTTTGCATTACATATTTCACCAAAGCGTAAAGGAACAATTATTGATGTATGTGGTACTGGAGGAGATAATTTACAGACATTTAACATATCTACCACTGCCTCCTTTGTAATTGCTGCAGCAGGGGAGTTGTTGCAAAACATGGTAATCGTTCAATATCGGGAGTTTCAGGAAGTGCAGACATTTTTGAGTATTTTGGCTATGATTTGAATTCGTCCCCAGAACGAGTTACCCAGATTATCGATAAATTTGGAATTGGATTTATGTTTGCTCAAAAGTTTCATCCTGCGATGAAAAACGTAGCAAATGCAAGAAAAATGATAGGGGGAAGAACAGCATTTAATCTATTAGGCCCATTGACCAACCCAGCTCAAGTAAAAAATCAGTTAATTGGAGTATTCTCAGATGATCTTTTAGAAAGATTGGCGTTATTGTTAAAAAAACGAGGTTCTGAAAACATAATGACTGTAAGATCACAAGATGGATTAGATGAGCTATCCACTACATCAAAAAACAAAGTGTATTTTCTAAAAAATGGAATAATAACTCCAATGATTGTAGATCCAGAAAAACTAGGATTACCAAACCACAGATAAAAGAAATTCAAGTTACAAACAAACATGAAGCTGTAAATGCATTTGTTTCAGTTCTAAATAGTAGTGCAAACAATGCAATGATGGAAATTACTGCATTAAATGCTGCTGGTGGTCTATTAGTTGCAAATATTGCAAATAGTTTTGAGGAGGGAATTGAAATTGCACTTGATATAATTAAAAGCGGAATGTCATACAGTCTTTTTGAAGACTTTGTTCGCTATTGTGGTGATATAAAAAAATTAGAGGGATTTGAATAGTCATGGAGGGAATTCTTCGAAAACTTTTTGAAAATTCTAAAACTGCAATAAACGATGGCATTTATGATATTAAGGAAAACTTGTCCCAATCAAATCAGGATTTTATAAAAATAATTAAAGAAAATCAGCATGCTACTCTAATCACAGAAATAAAATTTTCTTCTCCATCATTAGGGGAAATTAAAAAAAAATCAGATCCTGTTGGAATTGCAAAATCTATGATTAATGGGGGTGCAAAAGCATTATCTATACTAACACAACCACATTTATTTTCTGGATCACCAGAATTTTTTATTAAAATAAGAAAGGAGATTAAAGTACCCTTGCTAATGAAAGACATTATTATTGATAAAATCCAAATCGATGCAGCCAAAAAAATTGGAGCAGATTATATTTTGTTAATTCAATCCTTGTTTGATCAAGGTTTTGTCAATGAAATTGATGAATTAATAGAATATGGGCATAAAAATAGCCTCAAAATATTGTTAGAATCTCATACTGGAAAAGAATTTAAAAATTCGCTAAAAACAGAGGCGGATATTTTAGGCATAAACAATAGAAATTTAGACACTCTAGAATTAGACATCAACAATACAAAGAGAATTTTGGAAAATTATGAACAATCCAGAATAGTGATTTCTGAAAGTGGGATTGAAACTCCAGAAGATATTCGTTTTCTGCATAGCTGTGGCGCAGATGCTTTTCTTGTTGGCTCTAGTATAATGAAAAGCGATAATATCAAAGAGAGGGTCAGTCAATTGGTGAATGCAATATGAAAACAAGTCTTCCAAAACAAGGCAGATTTGGTGACTATGGTGGAAGATACATTCCTGAAACACTTGTTCCTGCAATTGAGGAGCTAGAAGAGAATTATCTAAAATTCAAAGATGATAAAAATTTCAAAAAAGAACTGGACTATTATCTAAAATATTACGCAGGAAGGCCAACCCCACTTTACTTTGCAAAAAACCTTACAGAAAAAATCGGCGGTGCAAAAATTTATCTTAAAAGAGAGGACTTGCTTCATGGCGGAGCTCATAAGATAAACAATACACTTGGACAAGCACTTCTTGCAAAAAAAATGAAAAAGAAACGCATTATTGCAGAAACTGGGGCAGGACAACACGGAGTTGCTACTGCAATGGCATGTGCATGTCTTGGAATACATTCTGAGGTCTACATGGGATACAAGGATACAATTCGTCAAAAGCTCAATGTATTTAGAATGAATCTTTTAGGATCAAAAGTACATCCAGTAAAATCTGGCTCTCAAACACTCAAGGATGCAATAAACGAGGCAATTCGAGATTGGATTACAAATGTTGATACTACATATTACCTATTAGGGTCTGCAGTTGGTCCACACCCATATCCTGTCATGGTGCGTGACTTTCAATCAGTCATTGGTAAAGAAATAAAAAAACAGATGAAGAAAATTAATAATAAAACGCCTGATGCTGTTGTTGCTTGTGTCGGGGGAGGATCAAACGCTATTGGAACATTTTATCCGTTACTTGATAGTGATACAGAAATGATTGGTGTAGAAGCCGCTGGTCTTGGATTAAAAACTGATAAACATTCAGCCACTCTTAGCGCAGGTTCAAAAGGGGTACTCCATGGAATGATGACTTATCTATTACAGGACAAAGAGGGCCAAATTCGTGAGACGCATAGCATCTCAGCAGGGCTAGACTATCCTGGAGTAGGGCCTGAACATTCCTATCTCAAGGACACTGGTAGGGTAAAATATCATAGTGCTACAGACAAAGAAGTAATTGATGCATTTTTGTTATTAACTAGAACCGAAGGAATAATTCCTGCTTTGGAATCTGCACACGCCATTGCAGATGTAATTAAACTTGCAAAAAAAAGACCCAAGTCAGAATCAATAGTAGTTACCCTGTCAGGTCGAGGTGATAAGGACGTAGAAATTGTTGAGGAATACATGAAAAAACATGTCAAGAATTAAAAATAAATTTTTAGAAAAGAAAAAGCCCTAATTGCATACATAATGGTTGGGTATCCAAATGAAAAAACTACAATATCTGCAATAAGGGGATTAATAAAAGGAGGAGCTGACATTATTGAGATTGGATTTCCATTTTCAGATCCTATTGCTGATGGACCTGTAATTCAAAATGCAA
>C687J29651_10000532_pt1 | contig 15486 bp, 12 predicted proteins | sample RifCSP13_1_FD_29651 | JGI IMG/M metagenome (IMG submission 29651) | reverse complement strand
CTTCTCAGCATGATGTACGAAAAGGGAGCATCGGACCTGCACATTACGACCGGGGTCCCCCCCACGATCCGCGTCGACGGCAGGCTTCTCCCGATGCCCGCCGAACCCTTGATGCCGCAGGATACGAAGCGGCTGTGCTACAGCATCCTGACGGAGGCGCAAAAGCAGCGGTTCGAGGAGGATTGGGAGCTCGACCTTTCCTTCGGCGTGAAGGGCTTAAGCCGGTTCCGGGCGAACATCTACATGCAGCGGGGGGCCGTAGCCGGGGCGTTCAGGACGATCCCGTTCAAGATACGGGATTTCGATGATCTGGGGCTGCCCCTGGTGGTCCGGGACCTGTGCAAGAAGCCGAGGGGGCTCGTCCTCGTGACAGGGCCGACCGGTTCGGGGAAGTCGACCACGCTCGCCGCGATGATCGACAAGGTCAATACGGAGCGCCAGGAGCACATCGTCACGATCGAGGATCCGATCGAGTACCTGCACCCCCACAAGAAGTGCCTCGTCAACCAGCGGGAGGTGAACGCGGACACCCAAAGCTTNAAAAAGGCCCTGAAGTACATCCTGCGACAGGACCCGGACGTCGTCCTCATCGGNGAAATGCGGGATCTCGAGACNATCGAGGCCGCCCTGACCGTTGCGGAGACGGGGCACCTCGTGTTCGCGACCCTGCACACGAACTCGGCCGTCCAGACGATCAACCGCATCCTGGATGTTTTCCCCCCCTACCAGCAGCCCCAGGTCCGCGCCCAGCTGTCGTTCGTCCTCGAGGGAGTGGTTTCGCAGATCCTCATTCCCAAGGCGTCCGGCGGCGGGCGGGTCCTGGCGTTGGAGGTCATGATCCCGAACTCCGCCATCCGGAACCTGATCCGGGAGGAGAAGATCCACCAGATCTATTCCCAGATGCAGGTGGGGCAGGCCAAGTTCGGGATGCAGACGATGAACCAGTCCTTGCTCGCCGCCTATCTCAGGCGGAACATCACGCTGGACGACGCGGTCGGGAGAAGCCCCGACCCCGAGGAATTCCGGAATCTGCTGACGACGTCTCCCGCAGCCGCGGCCCCGCAAGGCCAAGGCAGGAGGGCGTAGGGGCACAGCGCGGAGGAAACGATGCCGAAATTCATGTGGGAAGGCAGGACGAGGGTAGGCGGAACGATGACGGGGGAGGTCGAGGCCCCGAACGAGGCTTTCGTCATCGCGCAACTGCGCCGTCAACAGATCGTTCCCGTCACGGTGAAGCCCAAGCCGAGGGACCTGCGCATGCAGCTCCCCGGGAGGAGGGGGAAGGTTTCCAAGAAGGAGCTGGCGGTATTCACGCGGCAATTCGCCACGATGATCGACGCAGGGCTCCCGCTGGTCCAATGTCTGGACATCCTCGGGATGCAGCAGGAGAACGAGGGATTCAAGAAGGTGATCCTCAGGGTGAAAGAGGACGTGGAGAGCGGGTCGACCTTCGCGGACGCGCTGAGCAAGCACCCGAGGGTGTTCGACGAGCTCTTCGTCAACCTGGTTTCCGCCGGGGAGGTGGGCGGTATCCTCGACACGATCCTTGCGCGTCTTGCCGCCTACATCGAGAAGGCCATGAAGCTCGCCAAGCAGATCAAGAGCGCGATGGTGTACCCCGCGACGATCCTCGCGGTCGCTCTCATCGTGACCGTCGTCCTTCTCCTGTATGTGATCCCGATATTCGGGGAGATGTTCAAGGACTTCGGTCAGGCCCTGCCTGTTCCGACCCAGATCGTCCTTGCCCTGAGCGGGTACACACGGAAATATTTCCTGGTCGGCGTCGCCCTGGTCGTCCTGATGGTCTTCGGCATCCGCTGGTACTACAGGCAGGATGCCGGGCGCCGCAAGATCGACCGCCTCCTCCTCCGTCTGCCGATCCTCGGCGACCTGATCCGGAAGATCGCGGTGGCACGGTTTGCCCGAACGCTGGGGACGATGGTCGCCAGCGGCGTCCCGATCCTGGAGGCGATGGACATCGTGGCAAAGTCCGCGGGGAACCGGATCATCGAAGAGGCCGTCGTCAAGGCCCGGGCGAGCATCAGCGAGGGGAAGACGATCTCGGAGCCGCTCGCGGACAGCAAGGTGTTTCCCGTCATGGTGACCCAGATGGTCAGCGTGGGGGAGGCGACGGGCGCCCTCGACGCGATGCTCAACAAGATCGCGGATTTCTACGACGATGAAGTCGATTCGGCGGTGGGGGCGTTGACCTCCCTGCTGGAGCCGATGCTCATGATTTTCCTCGGTGTGGTCATCGGAGGGCTCGTCATCGCGATGTATCTCCCCATCTTCAAGTTGGCCGGCGTCGTGGGGGGGTAGGCTTGTCTTCGGTCCCCGGCCGGGGCCGGAAAGAAGAGGTGACCAAAGGCAGGAATCTCCTCCTGCTGCGCTCGGGAATCACCTTCGCCCTCCTGATGTCGGCGGTCTCCGTCCAGGTCCGGGAGCCCGAATTCATCCTGCCCGGNAAGTTCCAGTACCTGTACATCGCCATCNTGCTNTCGTACGGGTGGCTGCTTGCCCGGTATGCTTTCTGGGCNGGCGGCGCGGTCCCTCTGCCGTTTCTCATCCTCCAGGCGTTCGTGGACGTGGCGTTCGTCTCCATCATCGTCTTTGCNACCGGGCTCTACGACAGCGTCTTCGTGTTCATGTACATCATCGTCATCCTGTTCGGGAGTCTGGAGCTGTACATGAAGGGGGCGATGGTCTGGGCGGTCCTCTCCGCGGCCACGTACGTCACGCTGCTCTACCTGCAGATGAAGGGGATTCTGCACCCTCCCGGCGTCGAGTCATTGTCCCTCGGGTGGTCCCAGTTCATCCCTTCAAGCTGTATCAACTCCCTCGGCTTCATCATGACCGGGGTCCTGTCCGGCGTCCTCGGGGAGGACATCCGGGCGGCGCGCGAAGGGATGCAGGACCGGGAGAGCATCCTGCAAAAACTGGAGACGTTCCACAAGCACGTCGTGGAGAACATCCCCTCCGGGATCGTGACCGTGGACACGCAAGGGCGGGTGAGCCTGATCAACGACACCGCGTGCTCTATTCTCGGCGTCGGCAAGGGGGAGGTCACGGGGATGCCGGTGGGGGAGATCCTTTCGGGATTGGACCTGGCTTCGAGCCGCTCCGACTCGCCGGTTCCGCGTCCGGAAATCGTCTTCCGTCGTTCCGACGGGGCGGAAATCTTCCTCGGGTTCTCCTCCTCCCCCATGAAGGACGCGGACGGTACCGTGATCGGAAGAGTCGTGATCTTCCAGGACCTCACGCCGGTCAAGCAGATGGAGGAGCGGATCCGGATTGCCGACCGGCTGGCGGGGGTCGGGGAGCTTGCCGCGGGTCTCGCCCATGAGATTCGAAATCCCCTGGCTTCCATCACGGGGTCCTCCCAGATGCTTCGCGAGACGCCCGAGCTGCCGGAGATGTCCCGGACCCTTCTCGACATCATCGAGAGGGAGAGCACCCGCCTGAACGGTCTCATCTCGGATTTTCTCGCATACGCGGGGCCGAAGATGAAGAACGTGGGGCCCGTGAACATGACCGGGATGGCATCGGAGATCGTCGCGGCGGTCCGCGCGGGAGAAGCCCGGGATAAAGGCGTGATCGTGGAGATCCTGGCGACGAGGGATCTCCGAGTCGAAGGAGATGCGGAGCAATTGAGGCAGGTTCTGTGGAATCTTGTCCGCAATGCCGTTCAGGCGACGCCGCGCGGCGGCACCGTCACGCTTGACCTCTTCTCCCAGACCCGTCACCGCCAGCGGTACGTGGTCATCACGGTGAGCGACACGGGAAAGGGAATGGAACCCGGCATCATCGGAAAGATTTTCAACCCTTTTTTCACCTCCAAGGCGGAAGGAACAGGCCTGGGCCTGGCCATTTCCCAGCGGATCGTCCACTTCCACCGCGGGTTCATCGAAGTCCGCTCCGCTCCGGAATCCGGAAGCGTCTTCTCGGTCTTTCTCCCCGAGCGCAGGGAGCCATCCGGTGGCGACGCCCCTCCCCCCCAAGGCTGAAATCCCGGGAGCGCGGGTCACGATCGTCGGAGCGGGGCTTGCCGGTTCGGAGGCGGCGCTCGTCCTGTCCGCCTCGGGGACGGCGGTGGACCTGTTCGAGATGCGCCCCGGCGTCTCCTCCCCCGCCCATCAGACCGGATGGTTCGCCGAGCTGGTCTGCAGCAACTCCCTGGGCGCGGACCGGGCGGATTCCGGGAAGGGACTCCTCAAGGCGGAGCTTAGGGCCCTCGGGTCCAATCTTCTCCGGGTGGCCGACCGGGTCCGGGTTCCCGCGGGAAAGGCGCTCGCGGTGGACAGGGAGGCATTCGGACGGTTGGTGACAGGGGCAGTGCGGTCCCGACCGAATATCCGGGTTGTGGAGGAGGAGGCAAGGACGATCCCGGACGATCCCGTCGTCATCCTCGCCTGCGGGCCGATCCCGTCCGCGGCGATCTCCGAGAGCATCCGGGCCCTTGCCGGCGGGAGCGGCCTCTCCTTCTACGACGCCATCTCCCCGATCGTGGACGCATCGTCCCTGGACACGAACCGTGGATTCTTCGCCGACCGGTACGGGTCCGGGTCGGGGGATTACCTGAATTTCCCGATGACGCAGGTCCAGTACGAGGCGTTCCTCTCCGCCCTGATGTCGGCGCGCGTCGTTCCGGCGCGCGAATTCGAGGAGGAGCGTCACTTCGAATCGTGCATGCCCGTCGAGGATCTCGCCCGCCGGGGCCCGGAGACTCTTCTCTTCGGGCCCATGCGGCCTGTCGGGCTCCGGGACCCCCGGACGGGAAAGATCCCGTACGCCGTCGTCCAGCTTCGCAAGGAAAACGAGGCGGGGACGATGTACAACCTCGTCGGGTTCCAGACGAAGCTCGCCTACCCGGAGCAGGAGCGGGTCTTTTCCCTGATNCCGGGGCTNGGCGGCGCAAGGTTCCTCCGGTACGGGTCGGTTCACCGGAACACCTTCCTCGACGCCCCCCGGAACCTCCATGCCAGCATGGAGTGCCGGAATCGGCGCGGCCTCTTCTTCGCGGGTCAGATCACGGGGGTGGAAGGATACTCGGAGTCGATCGCCTCCGGATTCGTCGCGGCGGTCTCCGCCGCCGCACGGGTTGCAGGAAAAGAGCCCCCCGAATTTCCGGAAGAGTCGATGATCGGGGCGCTGATGAGGCATATCACCACCCCCCGCCGGGGAGCCTTCCAGCCGATGAACGCCAACTTCGGCCTTCTCCCTCTTCCCGCCGGTGTCAGAAAACGGGAGCGGAAGACGCTGCAGGCGGACCGGGCCCTCTCCTCGATCGGGGAATTTCGCAGAAGATTCTTTGATTTTGACCCCTCGTGTGTTACATAAATCTTTTCCCTGGNGGGGGAGGAAGGGACGGGCAGGGAGTTGGACTCCGCCATCGAACAATTCTCCCGGTACCTCCTGTCCGCGAGGAATGCGTCGCGCGAGACGGTCCGGGCCTACCGNCGCGAGGTTTCCGATCTCCGCGATTTTCTTTCGGAAACNGGGAGGACCATGTTCNCCCCCGGCGGNGCAGGGTGGTGGAAGTCGGTGTCGGTTGCGGANTTGCGGAGGTATCTCGCNGCCCGGTTCCCCGGAAGGAAGGGATCGACCATGGCCAGGAAGATNGCGGCGNTGCGGTCCTTCTTCTCCTTCCTGGTGACGNGGGGGGAGATACCGGGGAATCCCGCCATCGGAGTCACAGCCCCCCGGCGGTCGATGCGACTGCCGGAATTTCTTCCGGTGGACGAGATGATGGACCTCTTGCGCTCGCTTTCCCCCGAGGGGGAAGCAGGAAGGCGTGACGCCGCGATCCTCGAGCTTCTCTATTCTTCGGGGCTGCGCGTCGGCGAACTCGTCTCGCTTCGGAGAAAAGACGTTTTGCTGGAGGAGGGGACCGTCCGGGTTTTGGGAAAGGGGCGCAAGGAGCGGATCGTCCCCGTGGGGGAGAAGGCGCTGCNGGCCCTGTCGNAGTACCTGGCCGAGGGGGCACGTGCCGGAACACGTGACGGGGAAGAGGAGTGGGAGGGGGTGCTCTTCCGGAACTTGCGGGGGGGGGCGCTCTCGGCGCGAAGCGTGGCGCGCATTCTCGAAAAGGCGCTGGAACGGGCCGGGATCGGGAGGCATCTTTCCCCCCACGGGATCCGCCATTCCTTCGCCACGCACCTTCTGGAGTCGGGCGCCGATCTTCGCGCCATTCAGGAGATGCTGGGGCATGCCTCGCTCTCCACGACGCAGCGCTACGCGAGGGTGAACGTGAGCCACCTGGTGCGCGTCTACGAGGAGTCACACCCGAGGGCGGCAAAGCCGGCCTCCTCCCGGAAAGCGGCGCATCCCGGGAGACGGAGGGACCGGTCATGAACGAGGCACGGGGAACGACGATTATCGCGGTCTCCCGCGGAGGGCGGGTGGCGATGGCGGGGGACGGACAGGTGACGGTGGGGAACACCGTGCTGAAACACACGGCGCGCAAGATCCGTCGCCTCCACCACGACCGCATCGTGGCGGGGTTTGCAGGCGCCACGGCGGACGCCTTCACGCTGTTCGAGAAGTTCGAGGGGAAGCTGGTGGAGTTCCGGGGAAATCTCCGGCGTGCCGCGGTGGAGCTTGCGAAGGACTGGAGGACGGACAGGGTGCTTCGTCGGCTGGATGCCCTGATGGTCGTAACCGACGGGAGTGACCTCATGCTTCTTTCCGGCAGCGGCGACGTTGTCGAGCCGGACGACGGCGTGATCGGGGTAGGGTCCGGCGGCCCGTACGCCATGGCGGCGGCCCGTGCCATGCTGGTTCACACCGACAAGCCCGCGATCGACATCGCCCGCGAGGCGCTCCGCATCGCCTCGGAGATATGCATCTATACGAACGCGAACGTCCTGGCCGAGGAGGTGGCCGCACCTTGACCGCACGGGAGCCGGAGTTGCCGGGCGGCCGCCCGATGATCCCCCGCGAGATCGTGGCGGAACTGGACCGTTTCATCGTGGGGCAGCAGAAGGCGAAGCGCGCCGTCGGGATCGCTCTCCGGAACCGGTGGAGACGCATGCAGGTCCCGGAGGAGCTCCGGGAGGAGATCGCCCCGAAGAACATCATCATGGTGGGGCCGACCGGCGTGGGGAAAACCGAGATCGCGCGCCGCCTCGCGCGCCTGGCCCAGGCCCCGTTCATCAAGGTGGAAGCCTCCAAGTTCACCGAGGTAGGGTACGTCGGGCGGGACGTGGAGTCGATCATCCGCGACCTTGTCGAGATCGGCGTCCACATGGTGCGCGCGGAGGAGATGGAAAAGGTGGCGTCCCGGGCGCGGACGAGCGCCGAGGAACGCCTGCTCGACATCCTCCTCCCCCCCCGGCCGCATCGCCCGGGGGAACCGCCGGCCGACCCGGCGGATGGGGGGAGGGAGTCGAGGGAGAGAATGCGGGGCATGCTTGCGCAAGGGAAGCTCGCGGACCGGATGGTGGAGATCGAGGTCCGCGAGAGCGCCGTGCCGGCGATCGACTTCATCGGGGTGACGGGCGGAGGGGGGGAGGGACTCGAGGGGAACCTCCAGGAGATGCTGGGGAACCTGTTCCCCAAGAAGGTCCGCCGGAAACGGATGCGGGTTCCGGAGGCCCTCGCCTTTCTCGAAAAGGAGGAGGCCTCGCGGATGATCGATATGGACCAGGTAAAGGCGTTGGCCGTTCACCGCACCGAACAGAGCGGGATCGTCTTCCTGGACGAGATCGACAAGATCGCGGGACGGGAATCCGCGATCGGCCCGGACGTTTCGCGGCAAGGAGTCCAGCGGGACCTGCTGCCCATCGTGGAAGGGTCGAACGTCAACACGAAATACGGGATGGTCCGGACGGACCACATCCTGTTCATCGCCGCCGGGGCGTTCCACATGTCGAAGCCGTCCGATCTGATTCCGGAGCTGCAGGGCAGGTTCCCCATCCGGGTCGAACTCGACCCCCTCACCCGGGAGGACTTCGTGCGGATCCTGACCGAGCCGCACGGATCCCTCACCCGGCAATACACGGAGCTGCTTGCCACGGAGGGAGTTTTGCTGACCATCACCCCGGAGGCGGTGGACCGGATCGCCGGAATGGCCTGCGAGGTGAACGACCGGACGGAGAACATCGGGGCCCGCCGTCTTTACACGATCATGGAGAGGCTGCTGGAGGACCTTCTTTTCTCCGCGCCGGAGATCCGCGGGCAGGAGATCACCATCCCGGCGGAGTATGTGGAAGAGAAACTCGCCGGCATCGTCCGCGACGTGGACGTCAGCCGCTATATCCTCTGAGGGGCGGGAAGATGACGGAGATGCAGGGATACCTCCAGAAGGCCCGGACGCTTGTCGAAGCGCTTCCCTACATCCGGGAGTTCAGCGGGAAGACCATCGTCATCAAGTACGGCGGGGCGGCGATGGCGGGCGAGGAGAGGATGTCCTCGTTCGCGGAGGACATCGTTCTCCTGCAGTACGTCGGGATCCACCCGGTGATCGTCCACGGAGGCGGCCCGCAGATCGACCGCATGCTGGAGAGGCTTTCGATTCCCTTCGAGCGGAAGGAGGGGCTCCGGGTGACTTCCCCCGCCGCGATGGAGGTGGTGGAGATGGTGCTCGGGGGGACGGTGAACAAGCAGATCGTCGCCCTGATCAATCTGTTCGGCGGGAAGGCGGTCGGGCTGACGGGGAAGGACGGGGAGTTGATCCGCGCGCGCAAGTATCTCGCTTCCCCCCCCGCGGGGGGGCCTTCCGCTCCCCTGGACCTGGGGCTCGTGGGAGATGTCGTCGAGATCCGCCCGGGCGTGCTTCGCGCGCTGGAAGAGAACGGGTTCGTGCCCGTCATCGCGCCGATCGGGGTGGGAGCGGGAGGGGAGGCGTACAACATCAACGGCGATACCGTCGCCGCGGAAGTGGCCGGTGCTCTCTCGGCGGAGAAACTCATCCTCCTGACCGATGTCCCGGGGGTGATGGACGCCCGGGGCCAACTCGTCTCCACCATGACCGCCGACGAGACGATCGCCGCCATCGGGGACGGGACGATCACCGGCGGCATGATCCCCAAGGTGGAATGCGTCCTGAGGGCGCTGGACAAGGGGGTGAGGAAGGTGCACATTCTCGACGGGCGCGTCCCCCACAGCGTCCTTCTCGAGATCTTCACCGATGCGGGGATCGGGACGGAAATCACACCCCCCGGAGGCGGAAGGGTGGCGTAATGACGTCCGCCGACATCATCGCCATGACGCAGCAATACCAGATGGGGAACTATACCCGCCATCCCGTCGCGTTTGTCCGGGGAGAGGGGGCGCGGCTGTATGACGCCGACGGGAGGGAGTATCTCGATTTCCTGGGGGGAATAGCGGTCGTCCTTCCTGGGGCACGCCCACCCCGGTGTCTCGCAGGCGGTCTCCCGGCAGGTGAAGAGCCTGGTGCACGTTTCCAACCTCTTCCACGTACCCGTGCAGGCGGAGCTGGGGAGAGTGGTGTCCGGGGCCACCACCGGCGGAAAGGTCTTCTTCTGCAACAGCGGGACCGAGGCGAACGAGGCGGCGATCAAGCTGGCCCGGAAATGGTCCGCCGACGGGGGAGGGAGGGAGCGCATGAGATCGTCGCGGCGGAAGGTTCGTTCCACGGCCGCACCTACGGGGGAATGTCCGCCACGGCCCAGCCGAAGTTCCACAAGGGGTTCGAGCCGTTGCTTCCCGGGTTCCGGACGGTGCCGTTCGGGGACACGAAGGCGCTCGAGGAGGCCCTGACGGACAGGACGTGCGCGTTCCTGATCGAACCGATCCAGGGGGAGAGCGGCATCCGGATGCCCCCGCCCGGGTACCTGCCGGAGGCCGCGCGGCTCTGCAGGGACCGGGGGATCCTGATGGTGGCCGACGAGATCCAGACCGGCCTGGGGCGCACCGGTTCGATTCTCGCGTGCGAGCGGTACGGGGTCACCCCGGATGTCGTCACGCTGGCGAAAGGCCTGGCCAACGGTCTTCCGCTGGGCGCGATGGTGGCGGCCGAGGAAGTGGCCTCGTCCTTCGGCCCAGGCACCCACGGGAGCACCTTCGGCGGGAATCCGGTCTGTTGCGCCGCGTCCCGGGTCGTGTTCGAGACGCTTCTTTCCCCGGGGTTCCTGGACGAGGTCCGGCGCAAGGGGGACCTGTTCGCCGAGGGGCTCCGGAGGGTGGCCAGCCGCCGCAAGGACATCAGGGAGGTCCGGGGGCGGGGACTCATGCTGGCGATCGAGATGGAGGGGGAGACCAAGGAGATCGCGAACCGTTGCCTCGCGAGCGGGCTCGTAGTCAACAGCACGGCGGGAAACGTCCTCCGGTTTCTCCCGCCGTTGACCGTCACCGACGGGGAGATCCGCCAGGGGCTCTCGATTCTCGAGGAATCCCTGCCGCGGGAGGGCCGTGCGTGAAAAAGGATCTCCTGCGGGTTCTCGATCTTACCGGGCGCGAGGTCCTGGCCCTCGTCTCGTCCGGTCGGGCATGGAAGCGGAGATGGGGGCGACGCGTCACACCGCGCCCGCTTGCGGGCAAGTCGCTGGCGATGGTGTTCCAGAAGGCGTCCACGAGGACCCGGGTGTCGTTCGAGGTCGGGATGACCCGGCTGGGCGGCCACGCCCTTTTCCTTGCGCCGGCGGACACCCAGATCGGACGGGGGGAACCCGTCCGGGACACCGCGCGGGTTCTGTCCCGGTACGCCGACGGGATCATCATCCGGACGTTCTCCCACGCCGTTGCCGAGGAGATGGCCGCCGCGTCATCCGTTCCCGTGATCAACGGGCTGACGGACGACCACCACCCTTGCCAGGTGCTCGCCGACCTGATGACCGCACAGGAGAGCGGCCTCGACCTCCGCCGGATGACGGTCGCCTTCGTGGGGGACGGGAACAACGTGGCGAACTCCTGGGTGGAATCTGCCCATCTTCTCGGGTTCACGCTCCGCCTCGCCTGCCCGGAGGGGTATGAGCCATCCGCGAGGATCCGCCGGGAGGCGGAGGCGGTCGGAAGGGGCGACGTGCGGGTGCTCCGGGACCCGGTCGAGGCGGCAAGGGGGGCGGACATCCTGTACACCGACGTGTGGACGAGCATGGGGCAGGAAAAGGAGCGGCGGAAACGCCTCGCCGCGTTCCGCGGGTACCGGATCGACGCGAACCTCCTCCGGATCGCCGGGAAGAATGCGATCGTGATGCACTGCCTTCCCGCCCACCGGGGGGAGGAGATCACCGACGAGGTCATCGAGGGCCCCCGGTCCGCCGTATTTGACGAGGCCGAGAACCGGCTGCACGTGCAGATGGCAATCCTCGAGAAATTCATCCCCCATTGACCGGGGGAGGAGGAAGACGTGGAAAAGGTGAAGAAGGTCGTTCTCGCATATTCGGGGGGGCTCGACACCTCGGTCATCCTGCAGTGGCTGATCGAGACGTACGGCGCCGAAGTGATCGCCTTCGTGGCGGACCTCGGTCAAGGAGAGGAGCTCAAGCCCGTGCGCGCCAAGGCGAAGAAGACGGGGGCCTCGAAGGTATACGTGGAAAACGTCCAGAACGAGTTCGTCCGGGATTTCATCTTCCCCGCCCTCATGGCGAACGCGGTGTACGAGGGGTCGTATCTCCTCGGCACCTCCCTCGCGCGGCCCCTCATCGCGAAAAAGCAGATCGAGGTGGCGCGCAAGGAGAAGGCGGACGCCGTGTCGCACGGTTCGACGGGGAAGGGGAACGACCAGGTGCGGTTCGAGCTCACCTACTACTCGCTGATGCCCGGCATCCGTGTCATCACCCCGTGGCGGGAGTGGGAATTCCGGTCGCGGACCGACCTGGTGCATTATGCGAAGAAGCACGGCATCCCGACCCCGGTGACGGCGCGGAAACCGTACTCGAGCGACCGGAATCTGATGCACATCAGCTTCGAGGGGGGGATCCTCGAGGACCCGTCGGCGGAGCCGCCCGAGGACATGTTCGTCCTGACCCGTTCCCCGGAGAAGGCACCGGACAAGCCGGTGTACGTGGAGGTCGATTTCGTCCGGGGGGTTCCCGTGGCGGTAAACGGAAAAAAGAAGGGACCGGCGAAGCTCCTGGCGCATCTCAACCGCCTGGGGGGAATTCACGGGATCGGCCGCGTGGACCTTGTGGAGAACCGGTACGTGGGGATCAAGTCCCGCGGGGTGTACGAGACCCCCGGAGCGACCATCCTCCACGTCGCGCACCGGGCCGTCGAGTCGATCACGCTCGACCGGGAAGTGATGCATTTCCGGGATTCGCTGATCCCCAAGTACGCCGAGCTCATCTACTACGGGTATTGGTACTCGCCGGAAATGGAGCTGCTCAGGGGGATGGTGGAGAAGACCCAGGAGAACGTGACCGGAACGGCACGCCTCAAGCTGTACAAGGGGAACTGCATCGTCGCGGGACGGGTAAGCCCCGTGTCCCTCTACCGGACCGATTTCGCCACCTTCGAGAAGGAGACGGTGTTCAACCAGCGCGACGCGGAAGGGTTCGTGAAGATCAACGCGCTCCGGCTCAAGATCCGGGCGATGCTGAAGGACAGGAAGCGCTGACATGGCGAAGAAGAAAAANGCGTGGAGCGGCAGGTTCGACGGGCAGATCGATGCGTTCGTCGAGGAGTTCACGGCTTCGATCCCCTACGACGTCCTCCTGTACCGGCACGACATCGAGGGGAGCATCGCGCACGCGCGGATGCTCGGGAAGCAGAAGATCATCCCGCAGGGGGAGGCCNACAGGATCGCAGCCGCCCTGGCGGCCATCCGGGAGGANATCGAGGCGGGGAAAATCTCGTTCNACCTCTCCCAGGAGGACGTCCACATGGCGGTGGAGCAGTTCCTGACCCGNCGGCTGGGGAAGATCGGGGGGAAGCTGCACACCGGGAGAAGCAGAAACGACCAGGTGGCGCTGGACCTCCGCCTGTNCCTGCGCGATTCGATCGACGATATCGTTCTGCTGATCGCCAAGGTCAAGGAGGCGATCCTCGCGCGNGCGGAGGAGGTCTTCGGGGTCGTGATGCCCGGGTACACGCACATGCAGAGGGCCCAGCCGGTCCTTTTNTCCCATCACCTGCTCGCGTACCACGAGATGTTTTCCCGGGACCAGGACCGGTTCCGGGACGCCCGNAGGAGGNCGAACGTCTCTCCCCTCGGCGCGGGCGCGCTTGCGGGGACCACCTTCCCGGTCGACCGGGAGTTCGTGGCCCGGGAGCTCGGGATGGAGGGGGTGTGCGAGAACAGCATCGACGCCGTGTCCGACCGCGATTTTGCGGCGGACTTTCTCTACGCCTCCGCGGTGACGATGATGCACCTCTCGCGCCTCTCCGAGGAGATGGTCTACTGGTCCTCCGCCGAGTTCGGGTTCCTCTCCCTGCCCGACGCGCTGTGCACCGGAAGCAGCATCATGCCGCAGAAGAAGAACCCCGATGTTCCCGAGCTCATCCGCGGGAAGGCGGGGCGGACGTACGGGAATCTCGTGAATCTGCTCACGGTGATGAAGGGGCTGCCCCTTGCCTACAACCGCGACATGCAGGAGGACAAGGAACCGGTGTTCGACTCGGCGCGGACGGTCAAGGAGTCCCTGATCGGCGCGGCGTTGCTCCTCCGGGGGATGACGGTGAACGAGGAGCGGATGCGGGCGGCCTGCGACGACGGGTTCCTCACCGCCACGGACCTTTCCGACTATCTCGCCCGGAAGGGGATCCCCTTCCGGAGGGCCCACGAGATTGCCGGAAAGATCGTCCGCTACTGCGAGAAAAGCGGGAAGCGGCTCAAGGACCTGAGCCTNCGGGAGTTCCGCTCCTTCTCCCGCAAGATCGGGGAGGACGTGCGCGACTTCGTGTCTCTCACGAACTCCGTACGCATGCGAAACGTCCGCGGCGGGACCGGACCGAGGAGAGTGAAGAGCCGCCTGGAGGCGCTGAAAAAACCATGAACGGTCGGATCGGGGGCGTGCGGGCGTGCATCGCCCTCGCCCTGCTTCTCCTCGCCGTAAGCCTTCTGCCCGCGTGCGGGCGCAAGGCGAAGCCTCAGCCCCTGTGGGGGAAGGCGGCCTCTTCGCAAGCCCGATTCGAGATGAGGTGACCCGATGCACCATTTCGCAATGAAACGAGGGGAGATGGTTTGCGAGGNGGTGCCCCTCGGGCGAATCGCGGATGCCGTGGGAACGCCCGTCTACGTATACAGCCACGCNACCCTCTCCCATCACTACGGCGTGTTCGACCGGGTGTTCTCCGGGANCCCGCACCTCATCTGCTANTCCATGAAGGCGAACCCGAACGGCTCCATCATCCGGACGTTCACGAACCTCGGAAGCGGGGTGGACATCGTCTCCGGGGGTGAGCTCTCCCGCGCCCTCGCGGCGGGAACGCCCCCCTCGAAGATCGTTTACTCCGGCGTCGGGAAGATGGAGTGGGAGATCGAGGAGGCCCTCCGCCGGGGGATCCTGATGTTCAACGTCGAGTCCCGGCAGGAACTGGAGACGATCGACGCCATCGCGCGAAAGATGCGGAGGAGGGCGCCCATCGCTCTCCGCGTGAACCCGGACGTCGACCCGAAGACCCACCCCTACATCTCCACGGGTCTGAAGAAGAACAAGTTCGGCATCCACATCGACCAGGCGATACGGGATTACGAGTGGGCGGCGAGGCGCCGGCACATCGAGGTCGTCGGCGTGGACTGCCACATCGGCTCCCAGCTCACGGAGATATCCCCCTTCGTGGATGCCGCCGGCAGGGTCCGGGCGCTGGTCGACCGCCTGATACGAAAGGGGCTTGACATCCGCTTCGTCGATATCGGGGGAGGGTTGGGGATCACCTACGAGGACGAGATACCGCCGGACCCGCGGCAGTACGCGGACGCCATCGCAGGAGCCTTCCGGGGACTGCCCGTCACGATCATCCTCGAGCCGGGGCGGGTGCTCGTAGGGAACGCAGGAGTTCTGCTTACCCGAATGCTCTACACCAAGCCGTCCCAGGAGGGGGCGGGGAAGGGGAAGAAGAAACAGTTCTTCATCGTCGATGCCGCGATGAACGACCTTGCGCGCCCTTCGCTCTACGGCTCCTACCACGCCATCGTCCCCGTCACGAAACGGACGAGGAGGAAGGTGGTGGCGGACGTGGTAGGGCCCATCTGCGAATCGGGAGATTTCCTCGCGAGGGACCGGGAACTCCCCGCCTTCGCGGCGGGAGACCTCGTCGCGGTGATGAGCGCCGGTGCCTACGGATTCTCGATGTCCTCGACATACAACTCGCGCCCGCGTGCCGCGGAAGTGATGGTGTCCGGGTCCCGGTTCGAGGTGGTGAGGGAGCGGGAGCCGCTACGGGACCTGACCCGGGGGGAGCGGACCGCGTCGTTTCTCTCCCGGCGGGGGAGAACAACGTAGACCCGGGAAGGCGGGAGCGGGGGATCACCGGGGTTGTTGGAATGGGAGGGGGCAATCTGCTACCATAACGGAACATTTCTCGAGGCGGAACCGACGTGAAAAAGGGAATTCCCTTTTCCAAACTGAACGGCAGCGGAAACGA
>C687J29651_10000525_pt1 | contig 15568 bp, 15 predicted proteins | sample RifCSP13_1_FD_29651 | JGI IMG/M metagenome (IMG submission 29651) | reverse complement strand
CGTGCTGCACGCTCCGGTCGATGATCTGGACATGGCGGCCGCCCTGCAGATGGCCGGATACGGCGGAGGTCTCCCAATTCAGCAGTATCTGAGCTTCATCGACATCCCCCGCGTAGTGGAACAGATTCTGGTCAAGCACCGGGACGTCCTGCCGGGTGGCCTGGGAACCATGGAGTTCGTCATCCGGAACCCCCGAGCGTGGCACCCGGAGAGGTTCAGCCCGCCGATGAGTGATGAAACGTCGGCTTCGACGCAAAGACGTTTGCCCTCGATTGTTATCAACACGAGTGTTGAGGCACTCGTAGGGGTCATGGTCGGTTCGGAGAGTCTGAGTCGGGCGGTTGCCAGTGGTCGGGTTCGTATTACCCCACTATCCAAAACCGCCACCGGCCTCAAGATTCTCCGCGCTTTGCGTCTCCGAGACCCCTTCTTCTTCACCGCAGCCGATGTGATATGAGTTACTCGTACCGGGCGATCGACGATGAATCCGATCCCGCTCGCCAAACTGTGCGCGACTTGATTGGAAGTGCCTTTGGTGGGGCTCTCGGTCCAAGTTACTGGGATTGGAAGTTCCATGGTGACGCGCGCCACCCGCTCGTGTTTGTGGCCGAATCCGGAGGCGAAGTGGTCGGGTGCCGTCATAGCCTGGTGTTCGACCTACGGCTCGAAGCAGGTCTCGAGGTGCCGGTGTTGATAGGCGGTGACCTGCTGGTGCGTCCCGAGCATCGAGGACACCATGTGGCGCGGCGCCTGGCGGCCGGTGCTCTCGACCTGAGCATCCAACGGAATCCCGAGGTGGCCGCCTACGCGGCTTTCACCTGGCCGGGCCTCGCCGATCATCTGACGCGCCCACTGGTTGGAACCGTGCCGGTGCCGTCTTCGACGAGGCGCTGGTCGAAGATCGTCGGCTGGGATAACCGGATTGCGAACCTCAGTTCCTCAGGGCTCCTCGACGATGCCGGCCAGAACCGGGGAGTGGCGGGGGGCGATCACACGATGCGCATGGAGATCGAAGGCGCACCGCCCCTCTGGGTGGAGATCCGAGGCGGCCGCGTCGCATTGTCGGGCGCGCAACCGGCTTCGCACGAGGTCAGGGTGCGGCTTCGACGTGACGGTATCGAAGCTCTGCGGTCTCGATCACCGGTCCGCATTCTGAGAGCCGTGTCCAACGGCGGAATCCGCGTCCGGGGTCGTCCGCGCCACCTGCGGGAGGTACTTGGGGCCCGCCGTTTCTACACCAGGGTGCTGCAAGAACTCCTCAAGAAGCCTTCACCATCGAGCCGGTGATCACCCGACGAACCGGATTACCCCGGATCAACCCCACCGAACACGATCTTGTGGCCGTAGAACGCCTCAGCGAATCCGCTGGCCGACCGTGATTCGACTCCCCGAACCCTCATGAGCGCCCGGAACGTATCACCGGTGAACCAGTACTTGTCGTGCTGGGTAGCGAAGGTCTCGAGCAGGTAGTCGACCTTGCGGTCGACGGCTTCTCGCCCGACCGGGACGTACACGTTTGGCGCACCAAGATCGCCGTCGTACTTGAGGATCTCGTACTGGAGAATGAGGTGGTCACGAAACGTCTGTTCGGTCAGCTCGGCGATCAACCGGTGGTCCTGGTGGAGGTCGCTACGCCAATGGGTGAAGATCACATCCGGGTCGATCGTGGACGGTAGCTCACGGAACCGTTCCTTGATCTCCCCGAACGCACCGGGGAAGAATCCGTCCTGGAAGTCGAATACCTCGATCGAGGACAACCGGTCGCCTGCGAACAACGATGCGCTGCGTCGAGCTTCGGCCTCCCGGATCCCGGCGGAACTGAACACCCTCCAGTGCACCGATGCCTCCGGCAGGCTGTCGAGGAGGTGCAAGAGGGTGGCGCCGGCGCCGATCTCGATGTCGTCGCTGTGGGCGCCGAGGCACAGGATCGAAGGGGCTTGGTTGCCGAGCCACAGTCCTCTCATGCCCGTCTCATCCACGGTGGTTGCGGTTCCACACCTGCCAGGGTGCGTCACCGGTGGCGTGTAGCTGATCGAGGCGTTGCTTGTCCTTGAACGTGTCCATCGGAGCCCAGAAGCCGGTGTGCCGGTACGCAAACAGCTCGTCCGCCGCGATCAACCGCTCGAACGGCTCCTCGACCAATTCCTCGCCCTTCTCGATGAAGTTGAAGATCTCTTGCTTCAGCACGAAATATCCGCCGTTGATCCAAGACCCGGCCTTGCTGATCTGATCGGTGCCCGTTACCTTGCCATCGTCGTCGATTTCAACCGTGTGATAACTTCCGGGCGGGGGCACGGCCACGAACCCGGCCACCTTTCCGGAGGCCTTGAACTCATCGATGTAGCCGGGTAGATGAAGGTCGGTGACTCCGTCGCTGTAGTTGGCCATGAACATTTCCTCGTCTTCGAGATGCGGGCGCAACCGGACGAGCCGCTCACCGATGTTCGACTTGGCCCCGGTGTCGACGAATGTGATCCTCCAGTCGAGAATGTCGCTGTTGGCCAGGTCGACCTTTTTGCCACCCTCTGAGAACACGAAGTCGTTGGAGACGGTCTCGTCGTAGTTGAGGAAGAAGCTCTTGATGGCGTCGGCCCGGTATCCGAGCGCCAGAATGAAGTCCTTATGACCGAAGAAGGCGTAGTACTTCATCAGGTGCCAGAGGATGGGCCGGTACCCCACGGGAACCATCGGCTTGGGAATCGTCTCCGAGTATTCGCGGAGCCGGGTTCCTTCTCCTCCACAGAAGATGACCACCTTCATGAGGCCTACCTCCACTCCGGGTATTGGCACTGTTCCCACCACAGTCGCCACCCGACCGACTCGGCCGGGATCTCGATATCCGCCATGGTCAGCGGTTGGTCCTTGGCCACCGGCCGAACCACTGTGCACTGGTCCGTTAGTCCTTCCGGCACGAGCTCCTCGGTCCTGGCTTGCGGGCTGTTCTCCATGATTCCATAAACGGTAAAGCCGCCGATCCCGTCGAGGGTGTCGCCTGGTTGAAGGCCCTTCTTGGCGTAAGCCACCACATCCGTCACCGGAGCGCCCAGGGGGGTCATGGCCGCGTCGCCGAACAGGGCGGCCCGGGCGATGGTGACCGGAGTCTCCAGCGGCCCGAGATGCGANGGCACGTAGAAGGTGTAGAGCGGGCCCTGGCCCATCTTGTACACCTTCATGTACCGCTGCATCCACTTCTCGTCGTTGTAGCCCAACACGAACACGCCGAAGCTGGGCTCTGCCCCGAGGATGTAGTCGACGTAGCCGGGACCGTTGATCAACTGATCGTGATCGAACACGTCCAGCGCCTCTTCGACCCGACTGCAACGGGGTCCGTACATGCCCCTGGTCATGACTCCGAAACCGGTGCCGTTGGCGAGGGTAGCCATCTCGAAGGCGATCTTCGAGCCGTCGGCGAAGCTGGTGATCATCTTGGGGCGCTGCCACACGTTGCGGGCGAACTCCGCCTGGGTTTCCGGAGTGCGGTAGTAGTCGAGCAACGACTTGATGTTGCCCAAGAGTACCGGTCGGAAGCCCAGAGTCTTGACCTGCCGCATCAGGTTCATCAGTACGGCCGGTTGGTCACCGTCCATGTCGGTCAAGACGACGCCCGCCGCATCGGCCTTGGTCTTGAGGATCGGCCCGAGGGTGGCGTCCAACTCCGCATTGACCAGCACGATGTGCTTGCGGGCTCCGATGCCGGCCAGCACCACCCGGGCGGCGTACTCCACCTCGCCGGTGGCGTCGACCAGCACGTCGGTGCCGGGAGTAGACGCCGCCAGCACCGGATCGGTGGTAACGGCCAGCCGATCGGCAGCGATGGCGCCTCGCAATGCCTCCTCATCTTCGACCACGACGTAATCGGTGATTTCCAGGTTGGCGAGTACCTGCTCGATAGTGGCCATGGTGCGATTAGCCACGACGGACAGGCGGAGACCGGGTGTGGGCCGCTTCAACTGGAGAATCAGGCCCTGCGCGGCGAATCCGGCCCCGCTCAAGGCGACCCGCACCGGGTTGCCCTCGGCCTCCCGCAGTCGCAGTGCTTCGTCGACGATGATCATGATTTCGTGCTCCTCACTGCCGCGACGTCGAAGTCCGGCCAACTCTGGTCCTTTTCGGAAACGATCACACCCTCTGATATCGGCCACTCGATTCCAAAAGAGGGGTCGTTCCAGCGGGCACCGATTTCCACGCCCGGTTCGAATGGCGCCGATGCGGTGTACAGCACCTCGCTGTTCGCATCGAGCGCCTGATAGGCGTGCGCGCATCCGGCCGGTACCGCCAGGGCCAGCCGGTTGTCGGGGGTCAGCTCAACGCCCACCCAGCGCAGGAAGGTCTGCGAGCCCGGCCGAACGTCGACGCAGACGTCGAAGATCCGTCCGGCGATGCAGCGGACGAATTTGGCCTCCGGGTAGGGATCGGGCCGCCAATGCAACCCGCGGATCATTCCCGCTTGCACCGAACGGGACATGTTGATCTGGGCAATATGATGCTCGAGACCTTCGGCGGCCATCTCATCTGCGCACCAGGCGCGGGCGAAATAGCCGCGCTCGTCGGTGAATGGTTCCAGCTCGACCATCCGGCAGCCCTCAACCTCCGTGGGAATGAATTTCATCTCATACCTTCCAGAAGAACTGCTCGTCGATCTGGCCGGTCTCGAGCAGGTATTGAATCTGCTTGAGACGACGGTGGCGCCGGGAGTGGAGGATCGAAGCGTCGAACTCGATCCGGTCGAAGATCTCCCGCAACTCGGCCACTCCCTTGCGGACGTCCCAGTCGCAAGAGAAACCGGGCAACCGGGTGTTGATCTTGGTGAAGTCGACCCGGTAATTGCGGGTGTCTCCCCCCAGCTCGCCGATGACGACTTCACAACCGGGGATCTCCTCGCCGATGATGGTGCAGATGTCGCGCACCTGATAATTGGCCCGCGAGTCGCCGACGTTGAATGCCTCGCCGCCGACCACGCCGGCGGGCGCTTCCATCGCACAGATCATTGCCTTGGAGATGTCGCGGATGTGGACGAAGGGCCGCCACGGCGTTCCGTCGCTTTCCAGTACCAATCTACGGTCCAGGTAAGCCATCGCCGTCAGTTCGTTGACGACCAGGTCAAATCGCATCCGCGGACTGGCCCCGAACGCCGTGGCGTTGCGCAAGAACACCGGGGTAAAGGAATCGTCGGCCATCGGCCTGAGGTCGTTCTCGACGAGCACCTTGCATTTGGCGTACGCCGTGATGGGCGCGGTCACAGACTCCTCACTGCTGAGTTCGTCGCGCTCGCCTCCACTGGCGCCGTACACGCTGCACGAGGAGGCGTATACGAACCTTTCGACACCCGCCTGTTTGGCCATCTCAGCGAGACGGACGGTTGCCCGGTGGTTGATCCTGAATGTCAGTTCGGGATCGAGNTCGCCGACCGGGTCGTTGGAGAGATCGGCGAGGTGGATGACGGCCTCGAATCCCTCGAGCTGGTGGGGGTCCGTCAGCCGGGTGTCGAGGCGAGTCCATCGTGGGGCCGCTTCCACACCGTCATAGAGCCAACCGACCCGGTGGTAGCCGGTGTCGTAGACATGGACGTCGTGGCCTTGCTCCAACAAGAGCGGTCCCAGCAACGTACCGATGTAGCCCTCGCCTCCGGTCAGCAGCACTTTCATTGTCGATCCTCCCTGGTCTCCGTGTCGACGCCTCGTCACCGAATGAGGATATTCCGCGGCAGCACCCGATACCGCCCGGCTCATCAGGTCGCCCACGTCGCGGTCAACCCGCTGAAAGCTTAGGCGCAGCGATGTCCCCAATTTGCCCCGGTTTGCGACCACGCGGAGTGGTCGATGGAGTCCAGATTAGACCAAATCTGGTGAGCTTGAAAGAACGAAACTTCGAATGCAACGACCGCGTAGCGCGCGCACCGGGTAAGGTGGGCAGGCACGTCATGACCGGGAAACAGCGACTCTCTCTTCTCAACAAGGTCGGCCTCCTCACCAGGATCTGGGTGTCGTACCTGCGGGTAGTCTTGATGTCGCGGCGTCCCCTGCCGGAACAGGTCAAAGTTTTGCGGGCCCGGCCCATGCGGCGCTCCCGCCCGGTGCGGCCCGACAGGCTGGGCAGGGCCATCCACCGGGGCCTCAGGGTAGGATCGATCGCCCCGCGGTGTCTGCCGAAGGCGTTGGTCATGTTTGAGATTCTCCACGAACAGGGTGCTGCTCCCGAACTGGTGATTGGTTTGCCGAAGCAGCCAAGTAGTCATGAAGCTCATGCCTGGGTGGAGTTGAACTCGGTCGATGTTGGTCCGCCACCGGGACGGTCCGGCTATGAAGAGTTGGCCAGGTATTCGTGATCGGCCTGGCGAAATACCGTGCGCGAACGCCGTCCAGCTTGCGATCCGACTACATTTGGGGTTCGATGGACGGGGAGGGTTGAACTGATCGCCGACACCGCGATCGTGCAGCACCACAAGAGAGCCGAGTACCGGGGGCTCGATGAAGGTGGTGTGTTGACGCAGCTCGACACCGGCCAGTATCACGGCTTGAATTCGGTCGGAACGTTGATCTGGTCCCTCATTGACGGCCGGACGTTCGCCGAGTTGGTCGAAGCAGTCAGAAGCGAGATCGTCGAGCCACCCCCGCAACTTGCCGAGGACATATCCGAATTCATCGGGGCGTTGCTACAACGCCGGCTGATCGATCTCTCCGAGTCGTCGTGACCTCGGCGTGATCAGGTGGCACGTCCTCACCCGACCTTGATCGATCTGGCCGCGGGCCGGCCGCCGCGTCTCGTCGGCGACCCGGAACCGCTGCTCCAGTCGGCATTCGAGCACCGTATGAACGGTTTGCTGTGGAGAAGTGTGCAGCGAGGTCAGCTCGAAGTGTCCGACGACGTGCGCCGCAAGCTCGCGATGGAGAGCGTGCACACAGAAATGCGACACACCGGCATCTGGGATGCGCTTACCGGCGCGGTAGGTCGCCTCGCCGCTGCAGGTATCGAAGTTGCCACCTTCAAGGGGGTGGCCGCTGAACGTCGCTGGTACGAGGGGGTAGGTGATCGCCCTTGCTGGGATGTCGATCTCTTGCTCGCTCCTCATCAGCTCGATCGCGCCCGGGAAGCGGTTGAGTTGATCCATCCAGGTCACGACATGGTGGCAACGATTCAGGATCTCGCCAGGGGCAACCATGCCCAAGGGATCACGCTGGCGTTTGGCACCACCGAGATCGATCTGCACTTCGATCTGTTCAAGTTCGGCTACGCCGGCCGTCAGCCCGATGTCATCTGGGAGCGTACGGTTCCGCTTACGCTGGATGACGGCAGCAGCATCCGGGTGCTCGATCCGGAAGTGTCCCTGGTCCACTTCCTCTATCACTTGAACCGGGACAAGTTCAAGCGGCTCCTCGGATATACGGACATCGCTCGCGTGCTCTCCGACCAATCGCTCGATCGCGGTTATGTGCACGCTTTTGTGGCGGCCGAAGGGTTGTCCACTCAGTTCGCCATGGCCCTTCGGGCCGTGACTGAAACGCTCGAGCTTCCGGATGAAGGTGTGAGGATTCCGGCCGGGTGGCGGGCCCGGGTTTGGCGGCTTGCCTGGCGGCCCAGCACCAGATTACTGGGTCTGGCCGCTGAGGTTCGCTTCCTTCGACGCGGCGCGCTGGTGCTCCCAGTGCTAGTCCAGGGACGGGTGCTCGACACCCTTCGTTACTGGCTTCACCGGCTCTTCCCACCAAGCGCGGCCGTTGATCTCAAGCATCCGAATACGAAGGGACCGTATCTCTGGAGGCTGATCAGCGGTCGGATTGGGCAGCGGTGGCGGCGCTGGCGGATACGGACCGCGCTCGGTCGGAGCGCTAAGCGGGCCAAGGGGCCATCAGGCGTCGCCTAGTAGGCGCCGCGTCCCGACCACACCGCCGGCATGGTCTTTGCCAGCAGCCTGAGTTCCATGCCCAGGGTCCAGTTCTGGATGTACTCCAGATCCATCTCCACCCACGTCTTGAAATCTATGTCGGATCGACCGCTCACCTGCCAGATACACGTCAGACCCGGCTTGGCCAGAAGGCGCTGGAATTCCCACTCACCGTACTCTTCCACCTCGGACGGAATCGGTGGCCGGGGGCCTACCAGGCTCATCTTCCCGGTGAGCACATGGAAGAGTTGCGGCAACTCATCGAGGCTCAACCTGCGGATCAGCCTTCCCACCGGGGTGATGCGGGGATCATGGCGGATCTTGAAAATCGGGCCGTCTGCCTCGTTGACGTCCTGAAGGTCGGTCAACCAGTTGTCGGCATCCATGCGCATCGACCGGAATTTGAAGAACCGGAAGGGAACTCCATGTCTGCCGATCCGCTCGCTGACATACAGCAAGGGGCCGGGCGAGGTAACCGCGATCGCCAACGATGTGATGATGAACAGAGGTGAGAACAGCAGCATGGCAAACAGAGCACCAACGATATCAATCGCCCGCTTCACCCGCAGCTTCCACGCGGGCGCCGATAGCAGGTTGGCCGATTCGTCGAGATACAGCTGCGTATCGGTTCCGGCCGCGTCGGTTCTTGGACGTAGATCGACGACGATGTGGAGATCGTCGACTTTCGAATTGTTGTCGGCCCAGGTCGCTGCTTCGGCGACCTCGTGATGTAGCTGAAATCCCCCCAGAACCTCGTCCGGCTCGGAGATTGCCGCCCCTTTGGATGTCATTGTCATGCCCCTTTAGGCCCTGGCGGGCCGCCTCCCACAAGTTGCCTCCCTAACCAAACCGCACCGTCCGTGAGCAGCCTGCCCGGTGCTCAGACACCGATCCCCATGGTCGACCACGGACCGCCATAGTCAACCAACATTTGGCCACGCACAGCGGTTACATGTATACCCTATCCAATGTCGCGGTGCAACAACAATGGGGCGTTCGCCCTATTTCTGGTTCCCCTTGAGTGACTAGTAACGAACCGCGGTCACAAAGACTACGTGATTAGCATCTTTGCGCAAAGGATCCGTGCGAAAGGAGTCGGGTCGTGTTCGAAACCGACGCGCAGGGGCGGCATGCGGTCGTGCTGGGAGGCGCGGGCTTTCTCGGATCTCATCTCAGCGATCGCCTGGTTGAGTTGGGCGCACGGGTCACGGTGATTGACAACCTGATCACCGGGCACCAGGACAACATCGCCCAACTGATCGGCCGCCCCGGCTTTCGTTTCGTGTTGTACGACGTCACCAACTTCCTGCATGTGCCCGGCGAGGTCGACTATGTCATCCATTTCGCGTCGCCGGCCTCACCGTCCGATTATCTTCGCTGGCCGATCCAGACACTCAAAGTGGGGTCGCTGGGAACCCACAAGGCCCTCGGAATGGCCCGCGCCAAGGGAGCCAGGTTCCTGATGGCCTCGACCAGCGAGGTGTACGGAAACCCTCTGGTCAACCCGCAGCCGGAAACCTACTGGGGCAACGTCAATCCGATCGGCCCGCGAGGCGTGTACGACGAAGCCAAACGCTTTGCCGAGGCGCTGGCACTGGCCTACCACCGTCAGCATGGCGTCGACGTTCGGGTTGCCAGGATCTTCAACACCTATGGCCCGCGCATGCGGCTGGACGACGGGAGGGCGGTGCCGGCCTTCATAAATGCGGCCTTGCGGAATGTGCCGCTACCCGTCTTCGGGGACGGATCCCAAACCCGATCCCTGTGCTACGTAGACGATCTGATCGAAGGCATCGTGAGGTTGTTGATCAGCGACTACGTAGGCCCGGTCAATCTCGGGAACCCCGACGAGGTCACGATACTCCACCTGGCAGAAGTCATCCAGGACGTCGTCGGCACTCATCCCGGAATCGACTTCCAGCCCCTCCCACAGGATGATCCGACGGTGCGCTGTCCCGACACGCGCCTGGCCGAGCGTGAGCTGGAGTGGAGAGCCGGGATCCCGTTGCAGGCGGGGATCGAGCGTACAGTCGCCTGGTTCCGCCAGCAGCAGGCCTGAACTCGTCAGCCTCCCGGTGGCGAAGTCACTAGGGTTTGCCGCGAAGGAGGTATCTCGTGAAACTCCGGGCGATGGTGGGCGGACGAGCCGAGGTGTGTGGGCCTGAGACGACCTTGCAGGACGTGTCGGAGGCGATGCTGGCTGCCCAAGTCGGCTCCGTCGGGGTGGTCGAGGATCGCCGTTTGACCGGCATCATCACCGAACGGGACGTGCTGCGCGCCGCGGCCGAGGGAGTCGATCCGGCGACCGAGATCGTGCGCGATTGGATGACCGCCGACCCGGACGTGTTCTCGCCGGAGGCTCAGGTGCGGGAGGCCGCCGAATGGCTCCTGGAAACGGGTTACCGGCACATGCCGGTCATGGAAGAAGGTGAGCTGCTCGGAATCATCAGCATCAAGGACATCCTCTGGGCGATGGCCGGCCCGGGTCCCGGCATCGACGCCGACTGACTATCCGCCGTCCGGGTACGTCCAGGTGAGGCTCAATGCGTACACGGCCGACAGTGAGAGTACCGCCCGCTCGCCGAGTTCTTCGATCAGCATGGTNGTGAGGCTGTGGCGGGCAGCGGTCATCAGGTCGACCACCCCCGCAAAGAGGAACATAGCCACCAACAACAGGGTGAAGATCACCCGGGCCCGGCTGAGACCTTGGCTGGGAGCCGGGCGGCCGGCCCATATCAGAATGAACGCCACAACGCCGATAAGACCCATGGCGAAGAACTCGCCCAGGTTGATGGCTCCGTACCTTCCGATCCCGGGTATCCAGGCGTCGAACCGGACCAGGTCGCCAATCGCCCTTCCCAACTCTCCATGGATGGCGATCTGATCCTCGATCCCCACCACGAGGAACAGCACCCCAAGTGCAGCGATCGGTCGCCAGGCGGTTCGGCCCGCGGTGTAGATCAGCGCCGTACCGACCGCGATGGCTTTGGCTAGGTCCCACATGCCGAGCAGCGACCTGCTGTTGCCCAGCGCCGCTCGTCCCCCTTGCAGGGCGGTGACGAGCTGCACGATGACGTCGATGACGAAAACCGCGGCCAGCAAAGCCCACGCCAGCCGAAGCCCCGATGGTGAAAGCCCGGTCCAATGGGATCGAGCTACCGGATCAGGGTCGGCCGTGCCCGGGCCTAGGCGGTCGGGACCCACACCAGCGCCATTTCGTCCACCGCGATGTCCGTTTTCTCCAAGCCGATCTCAATGGCCTGAATGTCCCGGGCGGCCTCGTTCCATCGATCGGTGATCTCCATGAGGTCCCGGGCAAGATCGTCTTCGAGGTCGTCGATATCTGCCGCTTTGTCGGATAGCCGGTCTTGCGCCGAGCGAAGCCGCTCCTGGGTGCGGACGGTCTGAGACCTGCGCGAGGCGGCGCCGGACAGGCTGCGGGACCTTCGTTTCCCGCCCAGGAACACGGAGAGCAGATCGCCTGCTCCTGCTAGTAGCTCTTGCTGACGGCGGCTCTGGGTGTCCACGGCCAGCTCCCCAACCCGCCGTTCGGCGGCGGCGAGCTGATCTTTCACTCGATCGATCTTGATCTTGTACCGATCACGCAGTGCGGCTACCTGGGCGTCGGCGGCGTCCTCGGCCGCCCCATCACAGCGAGCAGCGAACTCCTCCTGAGTCTCTCCGATCCGCGAGTACAGCTTCAGTTGCTCGTTCTTGAACACCTCGACCTTGCGATTGCGATAAAGCCACTCCGTCAGATCTGTTTCAGCTTGTCGGAAAAACACCGCCGAATCGACCGGGGCTCGGGTGAGCAAGAATGTGCCGCCCGGGGGAGCGCCCGGTCGCAAGTCACGGCTGTCGTAATCGATGGCGAAGTGGCTCGACGGGTCGAAGCTCGGTCCGAGCGGAAAGAACACGGCCTCCCACTCCTCACGGTGATCGACCCCGGCGTACCGATCGTCGTAGATGAGATGGACCCGGGCAACCAGACCGGCCTGATGGCGCCGGCCTCCGGCTATTGCCCCGATCTGAAGTCCCCAATGCGCGGCCGGGTCGAGGTGATACACGGGAACGCCCGGGGCGACTTGGGGCGCCACCACCGTTTCATCGTCGGCCACCGCCCGAACAGCAGCCGCTGGGTAGGGTCGGGACGCCTCGACGGCTTCCCATTCGGGCGCGCCGGCCGACAGCCGGGTCACCTCTTCACGGGTGAGCGGACCTCTCAGGTACGACATGGCCCACCTGGTCGTGATGACCACGGGTTCGGTCGATCCCGCCGTGTGGAGTACAAACTGGCGTTTGTCGAGGTCGCCGATCAACTTGTCGAACCGGGCAACGTCGACCGCCCCCGACGCCGACTTCAGTCCTTCCAGGATGCGGGCTTTGTCTCGTTCGGTTTGGAGGCGCCCAATCAGCCAGGTGCCCGCATTCGACATGACCTTATAGTCGAGATCGACCGGGTTCTGGGTCGACAAGACCATCCCAACGCCGTGTGCCCTGGCCTGTTTGAAGATGGTCAGCATGGGTTTCTTCGATGGCGGCTCAGCGGTGGGAGGAGCGAATCCAAACACTTCATCCATGTAGACGAGCGCTCGCAGGTCGGAGGTACCCGGTTGCCGGCGCAACCAGGTCACCATTTTGGACAACAGCAGCGTGACGATGAATTGCCGTTCCCGGTCGCCGAGATGCTGGAGGTAGACCACTGCCGCCCGCGGCTTGCCGTCCGGGGTGAAGAGGATCGACTGGATATCGACGGGCGGGCCTTCCATCCAGGCGTTGAAGGTCGGCGAGGCCACCAAGCCGTTGAGCCGCATCGCCAAGCCGGTGCGGTCTTTGGGTGGGAAGAAGGTGTCGACCTCGAACACCCCCAGTTTGCGAAACGGGGGATCCATTACCTGGGCGATCAACCGGGCGAGGTCGAGATCGGTCCCGGACTTCCAGGCCTTCTCTATGATGTTGGAGAGCAGGATGTGCTCCCGGCTCGAGATCGGGTCGGCTTCGATTCCCGCCAGCACCAGCAAGCTCGAGACAAAGCCTTCGATCTCGTCCCGTCCGGTCTCCGCTTCAGCGTCCCAGTTGAGATCGGGGGCAGCCAGGGAACCGACGATGTTCATGGGGATCCCCGCTCGAGAGCCGGGCGTATAGATGGAGAATTCTGCTCCGGTACCGAGTTGGGTGAGCCGGTCGGAGCCGATCTGCCATTCGGCGAGACCGTTCTTCCATAGTTCGGCGGTGCGGGCGGCGAACTGGTCGGGTGTGACCCCCTTGCGTTGTGCTTCGCCCTCGTCGATCCAGGGTCGGAAATCCTCGGGGCGGAAGCCGGGGAAATTGAGCAGGAGGTTTCCCATGTCGCCCTTGGGGTCGATGATGAGGGCCGGGATGCCGGACAGAAGCGCTTCTTCGAGGAAGATGATGCCCAGACCGGTCTTCCCGGAACCAGTCATTCCGACGATGACCCCATGGGTGGTCAGGTCGTGGGCGTCGTAGAGCCGGGGGTGGCCGGTTTGGTCGCCGGAGGTCGGATCGATGTCTCCACCGATGTACAACCGGCCACGCTCGACGTCGACCATGTATGCTCCTTCACCGTTCGGCCGGATCGATTGTAGGGAAGAGACGCGACGTTGAGCTGAGCCGTTTCCGGAGGGTCACGGTCCGCTGCTTTGCCCGAATGTGAGCCTCAGCGTTCCAGTATCTCGACCAGACCTTCCCGCAGCCTGGCCAAATCCTCATCCGAGTTGTAGAAATGGGGGCCGACCCGGATACCGGCACCGGGTCGAGCATCGACGATGACCCGGCGATCGCCCAGAGCGGCGACGACCCGGTCTTCGTCTCCTACATCGAGGGTCACCGCCCCGCCGCGGCGTTCGGGTGAGGTTTCAGATTTGACCGGGATGTCCAATTCGTCTGCCATGTCGATGATCCACTGGGTCATACGCAACGATTTCTGGCGGATGGCCTGGATTCCGACCTCCTGCACGATCCGATAGCCCGCCCCCGCTCCGTACAGAGCGGGCACGTTCGGGGTGCCCGACAGGAAGCGCCAGATGCCCGGCGCATACTCCACCGGTCCGGGTCGGAACTCGAACGGGGCGCGATCACCCTGCCACCCGACGAAGCGCGGCTGGAAGGTCTCTTGTAGGTCGGGCCGGACATATAGCCAGCCCGCCCCGGGACCCCCGCACAGCCATTTGACCGAACCGCCCACCGCAAAATCCACCTCCAGTTCGGAGAGGGAGAACGGCACGGTGCCGGCCGATTGGTAGCAGTCGAGGACCACGAACGCCCCGACCTCGTGGGCGCGGGCGATGATCGCCCGGGCGTCCTGGATATAGGCGCTCCTGAACAGCACGTGGGAGAGTGGGATGACGGCCGTCCGATGGTCGATGGCGGCCAGGAACGTCTCGGTGGGCACGGTCACGCCGTCCCAGCTGCGCACCGTGACGACGTGCGCCCCGGCGACGTTGTGCCACGTATACATGACCGAGGGAAAGTTGAGCTCGGAAAAGACCACCCGGTTGCGCGGGCCGGCCAGCGAGAAGCAGGAAGCGATAACCGCTTGGGCAACCGTCACGTTCTGGACCATGGCGATCGACCCGACCGGCGCTCCGACGATCGGGGCGAGGTCGTCGCCGACCGTCACCGGCGTTTCCCACCAACCTTCACTCCAGGCGCGTACGCCCCGCGACGCCCATTCGTCGGCGTAGCGTTGCAGTTCGTGCCGGGCAGCCAGCGGCATCGCACCGAGCGAATGGCTCACGAGGTAGCTGGTATCGGCCAAGATCGGGAAGCGATCGCGGTAGCCGTCCAGATGGTCATTCATGCGTCAAGTGTACGAAAGGCGCCGCTGGTCTGGGGCGGAGGCTGGACGTCCTAGGCGGGTGGTGGCAGGTAGTCGGCCCGGACCAACCGGTTGCCCTTGGCCGTGATGATCCAGACCGAGCCCTTCTTGGTGTCCATGGGGCCCGACACTTCCATGCCCTCCTGTTGGAGCCGATCGATGAGCGCCGGGATCACATCACCGTGGGTGCATATCATGGCGCTTGACCCGGCCAGCTTCTTGACGAGGCGGAGTGCGTCGTCGATCGGTGTGTGCTCTTCGAGCTCTGGTCGTTCTTCGATCGTCAGACCGCGCTTCTTGGCGAGTGGTTCCAGGGTTTGGCGGCAGCGAAGGTACGGGCTGGTGAGCAGCCGGTCGATGGCGTGCCCGCCAAACATGGCGACCAATTGTTTGGCTTGACGGCGTCCCCGTCGGGAGAGCGGTCGCCGACGGTCATCGCCGTCCCAGGCGCGCCGCTCACCGGCTTTGGCGTGGCGGACCAGGTAGAGCGTTCGGCGACGTTCTTCTGCTCTCTTCTTGTTACCCATGACGAGCCGGGAAGTGTAGTTGCGAGCGCCCCCGCTCCGCTTGGATCAAGAACGGCGAAAGGCCTGGCGTCGCAGAATGGCAAACGTCTGCAGCTCACCCTGTCTTCTGAAAAGCTGGGTCTCGGCCGGCTCCGTGGCCTCGCGAAGGTCGAGCGATATTGCTCCGCATGCCAGGCAGGTAGTGCGGAAGATTCCTCCGCCGATGGGAGTCGGATCTGCGAATTGGTGGTGGCCCGCTCGACACTGGCGGCGCTGGTTGTGAAACGCGCTGCCGATGGCGAGACCGAGCCGACGCCACCGGCCAAGGTGGGCGCGGTGCTT
>C687J29651_10000517_pt1 | contig 15621 bp, 17 predicted proteins | sample RifCSP13_1_FD_29651 | JGI IMG/M metagenome (IMG submission 29651) | reverse complement strand
ATAGTTGAAATCCTCTCAAACAAACTGGTTTGTATTGCAAACTAATTTACTTTAATATTATCATGGAGATCAGATTTTGTCAAGGGCGCGGTAGAGGATTTCTAGATATTTACGATTGACCAAGACGAGACAATTGGAGATAATTAGTGAAATATGATCGAGAATAGAGATTCGAGAGTAGAGAGTAGCTATTCGGCATCATCCTTCGTAAGGCAAGTAAAACAATTGGCTACAAATCTAGATTCTAGCTTCTCTTACCTCAATAAAAAGGAAGATATTATGACCACTCCCCCTGTGATCCTCGTGACCGGCGCGTCGTCGGGCATCGGCGAGGCGACGGCACGCCTGTTTGCCCGGGAAGGTTACCGCGTGGCGATGGGGGCGCGCCGCCTTGACCGCCTGGAGACTCTGGCGAATGAAATCCAGACAAAGGGCGGCCAGGCCTTACCAGTGGCGGCGGACCTGACCAGGCTGGAGGATGTCCAGAACCTGGTTAAAACCACCCTGGATCATTATGGGCAGATCGATGTTTTGCTGAACAACGCCGGGTTTGGCCGGCTGGATTGGCTGGAGAACCTGGACCCGGTCAAGGATATCGAAGCCCAACTGCGCATCAACCTGATAGCGGTGATCCAGACAGCGCGCGAAGTTTTACCACACATGATCAAGCGCCGGAGCGGACATATCGTCAATATGGCCTCCATGGCGGGACAGGTAGCCACGCCGACCTACACGGTGTACGCCGCCAGCAAGTTCGCCGTGCGGGGCTTCACGGAGGCGTTGCGGCGCGAAGTGGGGGTGTATGGTGTCCACGTCTCGGCGATCTACCCGGGAGGCGTGAAGACCGAGTTCGACGAACACACCGGGGCCAAACGTAGAACGAGCAGGACCACACCAGCGGCCCTACGGCTGGATGCAGCAGAGGTCGCCCAGGCGGTGTTGAGCATCGTCCGGCGGCCGCGGCGAGGGTTGGTCATCCCCTGGCCGATGCGTTTCTCTGTATGGTTGAACGTCTTGTTCCCGGGGCTGGTGGATCGGATAATCGAGCGGAACTTCACCCGGCCAGAGAGGGGACTTTAGGGAGCAAGGGAGCAGGGGAGTTAGGGGGTAGGGGAGGAGGTCCATGCTTCAATCTCCTGCCGGTGATCCTGGTAGTCATCTCCCAAAGATTTGACCGTCCTGGCGACGGTCGCTGCGCCTCCCCGGTGATGTTGGACGCCATAGTCTGCATCCCAAATGGAGGCATCGAGCGACACCAGGTATTGGATCAATTCCTCCTTGGAGGTGCTCAGCTCGGCGAGCATTACGTCTTTATCCTGGGATGCGTAGCGGGCGACGAGTTCTGCGTTGACGTTTTGGAAGTCATTCGCTGCGTCGGCATAGTAGAAAGGCGTTTGGCCTTGCTGGAGTCTCAGGCAGACTTCTCGCATGTACCGGTTCCATCCGATCAGGTGTGCCACGACGTCGCGGGGTGACCAGCCATTCATCGTTGATAGGAAAAGCGTCTCCGGCAGGGATTGAATCAACGCTGCGAACTGCGTAAAGACTGCTTCGAACTGAGCTAAACGATATTCGGAGGCGGCTTNCTTGAACTCAGCAAGGGTCAAATTGAATATCTTGCCGAACCCGGCGACGTAGCGCGCCTTGACGGGTTGGATGCGGAACAACGAGAAATCTCCGAGTCCGAAGTTGGAGGCNGCCTGTGGAAGTTTCTGCAGGTAGACCGATTTAGCCTGATCGTAACCTGCATCGGTCCTGGATACCTCGATTGNTTCGCCTTGAATGGATACCCGCGCCAGCGTCTGCGGGTCTACCGCCCCGCGGTCGGTTTCGGCGNTCATCAGGCTGGAGCGAGAATCTTGCAGGATGTCGCGTGTATGCTGAGCCAGGCGGCTGATGTGAATGTAAAAGGAGGCGAAGTCGGGNGAGGCGGCGAACAAGACCATCGAAACGAACGGCGCGCTGTCGCGCAGTGTGCCGAAGGCGGCAATGCGCTGTTCTTGAATAAGACGGGCGAGGGTTTGGCGGGATTGGGTGTCCATTTTCAAAGTGTCTATCCGAGTCATCTCNCAGCAACGAAGGTTCTCACTTCACGTTCGAGCCGATCTCCTAAGGTGTCCNNAGCCACATCCAGATCATAGTCCGTTTGCAGGCCCAACCAGAATTGAGGAGACGTGCCAAAGTAGCGGGCCAGGCGGAGGGCGGTATCGGCGGTGATCCTGCGCTTACCTAATACGATTTCGTTGATCCGGCGCGCATGGACGCCGATATCGAGCGCCAGGCGATTTTGGCTCAAGCCCATTGGCTTCAGGAATTCCTCTAGCAGGACTTCACCGGGGTGAATGGGATGTAACGTTTCTTCAGTCATACCTCGATCTTCTATTCTTGATATCAGTGGGTCATCGAAGCAACCGCTGCTTCTAGAAGAGATCGTACACCGGGGGACTCAATGTCCGTGGCGGTCTTAATTTTGACATGCCGGGCCCGCTTGCCCGTACCGGTAAGCAATCCTCGCGGATCGGGCAATTGTGCCCCCTGGCTGAAGATCAAATTCACGTAGGATATATAGGGCGCGATGGCGCAGATCAGGTCGCGTATTTGAGACCGAAGCCGTAGGCGATGATCTTAGACGGCGAGTCGACCTGTTCGATGGCATCCGGGATGACCGCGAGCACTACGGCGCGGGTCTTCAGCACGAGCTGGCGCATTTCAGGGTTGTAGATTTTAGAAAATCCTCAACGGTTGAATCGCTCATCTTGGTTCCTTGGAGGTAACCTATTGTATGTGTTGCATCAACTCCAAAATCTCCAGCGGCTCCCCTTTCGCCGGGGCGCGCCGCAGGGACAGTGCGCCTTGCTCACAATGGCTGACGCACACCCCGCAGCCCATGCACAGGGTTTCGTCGACTGCGGCATAGCCACCCGTGACCGTCAAGGCAAAGAACTGGCAGGTTTCTATGCAATCGCCGCAGCCAATACACAGGTCTTTGTCCACGGTGTTAAGGTAGCCTGAGGTGGCCAGCATGGGGGTGCCGCGCTGGTGAGCCTGCATGGCTCCACAGCAACAGGCGCAGCAGTTGCAGATGGCGTAGAAGCGCCCCAGCATGGCGTCCTTGAAGAAGGCGTGGTGCACGTGGCCTCGCTCATCTTCGGCGCGCAGGATGTCGACCGCTTCCGCCGGGCTGATCCAGCGCGAGCGCTGCGGGATGTGCTCGGCGACGAAGCTGGCGAACGGCTCACCCACTACCAGGCAAACGTCGAGCGGCAGGCAGGGATCGGAGCGCGCCGAGCGGCAGGGGCACTGCAGGGCGATGATATGGTCCGGGTTTTGGAGCACGATGTCACGGGCGCGGGCGTAGGGGATAACCTGCTCCAGGTTTGTCAGGCGAATGTTTTCCCGCACGGTGACCAGCTGGGTGGCGGCAGACAGCGGCACCACCTTGCCGTGGTAAGTGTCGGCGAAGGCCAGGTTGGCAGGCTTCGGGGAGGCGCCATTGTCTGATGGGCGGGGTGGGAAGAGGCGCGACCACCAGCCAGCAATGCGGGCGATAGTCGGGGAGAGCGGGTGCTCTCCGACGCCGATGCCGATGTATAGATAAGGCCAACGCCCATAGACATAGCCATGCAAGAAATCGAACAGGCGGTAACCGGGGGTGTGGCGGCCAGCGTGGGCGAATGAGCGGGTAGAGGGCTGGATCAGGGAAAGCCGTTTGCGTTGCATTCTCATCTCAAAGGGCAGTTGATCAATACGCCCTCCAGTAGGGGAGGGCGTTGATCCAGGCGATTATGCTTCTGGTTTTTGGGAGTCATGCAAGACGCGGATGCCGTTACGTACCTCGTTAATGAGACGCTCGAGTTCCATCTCCAGATTGGTCAGCTTTTCGATGGTATAGTGATCTGCCTCGCGGCGGGTCTGCTCTGCATCAGCAATGATTTGGGCGGTCATTAGCTCGGCGCGCCCCTGGGCAGACTGCACGATGGCATCGCGCTCGACCATTTGCTCGCCCTTCTCGCGCGCCAGGGCCAGCGTGCGGTTGGCTTCCTCCTGGGCCTGTGCGAGGATGCGGTCGCGTTCTGCCGTGACTTTCTGGGCTTTTTTGACTTCATCCGGGATCGCAACCCGCATTTGGTCGATCAGATCTAACATGCGATCCTCGTCCACGATCACGTTATGCGTGAACGGGATGGCGCGGCTTTCGTTGAAGAGTTCTTCCAGGCGGTCAATCAGGTGCAAGATGTCCATCGGGTCCCTCCGCGAGCAGCGGATGCTCTTTAGAAGAGTTTGAGTGAATTAAGGTTACACGCGATTAGTCTTATAGTCAAGTGGTCGTTAATCACGCATTGAAGTGGTCGGGACGATCTGCTGGCTGTCACCCAGCTCACCGAAGCGCGCCCGCAAGGCGGCTTCAACATGGGCCGGCACCATGCTGGTCACGTCGCCTCCCAGGGAGGCGATCTCGCGCACTGTCGAGCTGGACAGGAAGGTGTGCTCTTCGTTGGTGATCAGAGCCACTGTTTCGATGCTTGGGGCCAGGCGGTGGTTGGCAAGCGCAGAACGGAACTCGTACTCGAAATCAGAGAAGACGCGCAGGCCGCGCACGATCACCTGGGCGCCGATCCGCTGGCAGAGCTCCACCGTCAGCCCGCTGTAGCCCATGACGGAGATCTTGGCATCGCCGGCAAATGTCTGGCTGACCAGCGCGATGCGCTTCTCAGGCGGAAAAAGCAGGGATTTGAGGGGACGGTCATACACCGCCACGATGACTTCGTCGAAAAGATGCGCGGCACGCCGCGCGATATCGATATGTCCAAAATGGATGGGGTCAAATGTACCCGGCAATACGGCTCGAACCATAATTCCTCGTTGATGTTAGGGTGCAATTATTGGGCCAGAATTGTCAAGGTGGAACCTATTCGAATTAATCTGTTTTAACTGATATCCCCTTTAGCGGCTTGCATACCGCCACTTNCGGAGCCGATCAGGAGCGCGGCCAAAGCCTGGTGTTCGGGGAGCACCAAGTCAGGGTCGTGTTCAAACAGNGCCCGGGCGGAGTGCTGGGCTTTTTCGATCAATTGGACGTCGGTCAGGCTGGCCAGGCGCAGTCCTTGGGTGTAGCCGGATTGGCGCGTGCCCAGGAAATCACCGGGGCCGCGCTGCTCCAGGTCGCGCTCGGCTAAGACGAAGCCATCGTTGGTCTCCACCATGGCGGAAAGGCGTTCGTTCTCGGCGGAGTCGTCCGTTTCAGGGATGAGCAGGCAATAGGCTTGCTCCTGGCCGCGCCCCACTCGCCCGCGGAACTGGTGCAGCTGGGCCAACCCAAAGCGGTTGGCGCCCTCGATCAGCATGACNGTGGCATTCGGCACATCCACGCCAACTTCCACGACTGAAGTAGAGACCAGGATGTTATTCTCTCCATCCCGGAAGCGGGTCATGACCTCATCTTTCTCGTCCGGCCGCAGGCGGCCGTGCATCAAGCCCAGTTTAAGCTGCGGGAAGACCTGGCTTTGCAGGCGTTGGTGTTCTTCCACCGCAGCCCGGCCTCCGTCGGGAGAGCCTTCGACTGGCTCTTTATCCCCCTCCTCAACCAGGGGATAAATAATGAAAGCCTGACGCCCCCGCTCCACCTGGCTGCGGATCAAGGAATAGGCGCGTTCTCGTTCGCGCGGGAGCAGCACATGGGTGTTGACTGCCTGACGGCCGGGAGGCATTTCGTCCATCACCAGCAGGTCCAGGTCGCCATAAACAGTCAAGGCCAGCGAGCGGGGAATGGGGGTGGCGGTCATCACCATCAAGTGTGGATCGCGACCCTTCTGGCGCAGGGCGGCGCGCTGTTCAACGCCGAAGCGGTGTTGCTCATCGATGATGGCCAATTGCAGGTCGGCAAAAGCCACCGGCTCTTCGATCAAGGCGTGCGTGCCGATGACAAGTTTGATCTCGCCATTAGCCAGGCCATCGCGGATGGCGCGCTTCTCGCTTTCTGGTGTATAACCAACCATCAGACACATCTGGGTTTCTGACAAGACACCATCTTCGCCGGTAAGCAGCCGCTGCAGGTTAGCGTAATGTTGTTCCGCCAATACGCTGGTGGGAGCCATCAAAGCTGCCTGTGGTCCGTGAGAGACCACCATGGCGATCGCCAGAGCAGCGATCACCGTTTTGCCCGAACCGACGTCACCCTGCAGCAGGCGGTTCATTGGGTGTCCGCTGGCCAGGTCTGTACGCACCTCTTCCAGGGCATGCTGCTGGGCGTTGGTGAGCGTGAAGGGTAGACGTGCCACCTGGGCCTCCAGCCAGCCCTGGGAGGTTTCGAAGACGCGCGCCGTGCGCTCTTGCCAGGCGCGTTTCTGGCTGAACATGCCCAGCTGCAAGAGGAAAATCTCGTCAAAAGCCAGGCGGTGTCGGGCGACTTTGAGCTGCTCCCACGAGTCGGGGAAGTGGATTTGCAGCAGGGCGGTAGTCAGGTCGACTAAATCGGCGGAACGGCGCAAGCCCTTAGGTAAAGGGTCTGGCACGCGCGGCGCCCAGTAGGTAACTACCTGGTGCATTAAGCGGCGCAACCAGCGCTGAGTGATATTGGCAGAGAGAGAATAGACCGGTACGATGCGGTTGGTGTGCAGGTTCTGCTGTTCCAGTTGCTCGATCTCGGGGTTGTTCATCACCAAGCGACCCAGGTATTGGTCAACCTTCCCAGATAGCACAACCTGCACGCCGTTGCGCAGGCGCTTACCAATCCACGGCTGATTGAACCAGGTGAGGCGCAGGGCTCCTGTGGAGTCACTGACCACGGCTTCGGTGATCGTGGCGCGACCGCTGCGCACTGGCCGGTTGGCAACACTCTGCACGCTGGCGATGACAGTCACCTCTTCGCCATACCACAGGCGGTTGATCGGCTTGAGGCGAGAGTAGTCATCGTAACGGCGGGGGAAGTAATACAGCATATCCCCCAATGTCTCGAGTCCCAGGCGCTTGAGAGTCATTCCGTGGCGCGGACCCACGCCGGGCAGGACGGTAACCGATGCGTTGAGCGCGGCTGGTGGGGAAGCTGGTGGGGGTGTTGGCTGGGCATGCCTGGGTTGGAGGGCAGGTTCAGCTGGCTCTGCCTTTTCCAGAGCTCCTTCTTTCACCTCAACTTCGATATCGATCTCCACCTGTTCATCGGCTGGAGCAGCCGCAGCGGGCTGNTGCTCTNGTTCGGTGACAGGGGAGATAACCGTTGAAGTTTCCACTTCCGTTCCACGTTGGATGCGCCGCCACAAGCCTTGTAAGACTTCCTGGCGGGAAGCGGCGCTCAAGTGATGGTAATCTCGCAAGCGGGAGATGACAGCCGAGATCAATTCTTCTGGCAGACCGTCGGCGCGCGCTTCCGCCTCCCAGGGATCCAGCATACGTCCCAGGCCGCCTACTACNGCGCGGTTGTCGTAGCCGCGTTCGGACTCCAGTTTGAAGAATTTTTGTAATTTTTGCAAAGAGGGATTCATCTGAGNTATTTTACCAGGATAGTATCCCCCACACNTAGCCAATTCGTCAGACGGTCAGCGCGGCAAAGCCAAGTCCATTGGGNCCTACATGNGCGCCGATCACGGTGGTGATGTTGACCAACAAGGGCTCGGTGGGCAGCTGTGGAGCGAAGATTTCCAGAATTTGGCGGGCCTCGGATTCGGCGTTGGTATGCAATAGGGCCAGGCGCTCGAGCGGGCCCAGGTCATGCAGGATGGCCAGGAGGCGGGCGATGCCTTTACCCCGAGTGCGGACTTCCCCCAGGCGTTGGACGAGGCCATCTTTTACTTCAACCAAGAGTTTGATGTTCAGCAGGGAGCCAATCCCGGCGCGCACCCAGGAGACACGCCCGCTGCGCCGCACATACTCGAGTGTATCCAAAAGGGCGANCACTCGCGCACGGGGGCGGATATGTTCCAGATGATCCAAGACCGCCTCCAGGGAAAAGCCGGCGGTTACATCTTCAGCGGCAGCCAGGGCCTGGAATCCCAACCCGAGAGTGACTGTTTCACTATCGATGACNTGGATGCGGCCAGGGAAAGCCTGGGCTGCCANGCTGGCGGCGTTAAAGATGCCGCTCAGGAAACGGGAGGCGTGGATAGAGATGATATGGTTGGCACCCAGTTGGAAGAGTTTTTCGTACAGGGCGTGGTAAGTCCCCGATGAGGCCGTGGCAGTAGTTGGAAAGGTTTTCATTCCAGGCTGCCGGATATAAAAGTCGCGGCGTGAGAATCCTTCGTCATCCGCGATGCTTTCCCCATCGATCACCAGGATATTCGGCACGATCTGAATCTGGTAATGATGGGCGATATCATAGGGGATATCACAAGTGCTGTCGGTGACGATGGCGATCTGCATGGGTTAGTCTGGCCAGGCTTAACTCAGTCTTCCATAACCACCAGTCCCAGGCTACACGGGCCGAGGATGGACGCCAGACCGGTACCCAGGATGTGTTCACTGAAGGTGGTAGTGGGGAAAAGTTCGTTAATCCGCTGACGGAGATGGTGGATTTCGCTCTCGAAGGGCAAGGTGCCTTTGAGTAGGGAAATGTGTTTTAACTTTCCGAACTCTCCAAGGAATTCAACCAGTAAATCGATCAGGTGGCGGGAGGAACGGGCTTTCTGAACTGGCACCAACCGGCCGTTCTCCAGCAAGATGATCGGAGTCACCCCCAACATTTCACCCACCACAGCCTGAGCCGGGTCGATATGCCCGCCCAGCGACAGGTAAGAGAGGCTTTGCACATAAAAAACCGTGTAAATGTGGGCTACCAGGTGGCGCACCAGCTGCTTGATCTCTTTCACAGTCGCGCCGTCTTGAGCGGCTTCGGCGGCTGCCTGGACCAGCAACCCCAGCCCGACACCGGTAGTCTGGGAATCAAAAATAGTCAGAGATATCCGGCCCGGGAGGGTCCCGGCGGCCTGGTGGGCATTGGCAATGGCCGAGCTCAGACGCGCCGAGAGCAGGATAGCGAGGATCTCCTGGTGTTCTTCTCCCAGGGAGAGGAAGGCCCGCCGAAACTCCTCTGGCTGCGGTGCGTGTGCCTGGGCGGATTTACCGTCGCGTGCGGTAAGCGGCAGGTCGTAAATAGACAAGCCCAGGCCGTCCAGGTAGTTCACGCGGTTGAGATTGATCCTGAGGGGGATGACTCTCACCAAATCCTGCCCTGGGAATGGGGAGATTGTAAACTGGGCAGTGCTGTCGGTGAGGATAGAGACCCCGGGCAAGTAGGTCATTCGATGGATATGATAAACTGGTAGTGTGGCTGGCCGCCATCCTGGAGTTCAACATCCAGATTGGGGTAAGCGATGCGTATGGTGTCGGCGATTTGGTTGGCATCCTGCTTGGTTACATCGGAGCCGTAGAAGAGCGTGACCAGCTCGTAGTCCGCGGCGTTGGCTTTTTCGAGTAAGCCCAGGCAGGCTGCCTCTAAATTGTTCGTCGAGTGGACCAATTTCCGGTTGAATAGTGCGATAATCTCTCCCTCCCGGACATGGACGCCGTCGATATCAGCATCGCGGATGGCGGTAGTGATCTCACCGGTCTGAACCTCATCCAGGGCTTCTGTCATTTCCGCGATCACCGCATCGAAATCGCCCTCAGGAACCAGGCGCAGCATTGCCGCTAACCCTTCTGGGATAGTGCGGCTGGGGATGACAGCTACATTCTTTACGGTGAGCTCTGCTGCGGAATTGGCAGCCAGGATGATGTTCTTATTGTTGGGGAGGATGATCACCTGATCTGTGGGCAGATTTTCGAATGCACTCAAGATGTCCTGGGTACTGGGATTCATCGTCTGCCCGCCTTCGACGATGGCTGCTACTCCCAGGCTGGCGAACACGCGGGCAATGCCTGGTCCGGGTGAAACAGCCACCACAGCGATCTGGCCTGGCTCGATGCGCGCCAGGTTAAGCCGGCCGCCGCGCGCCTTGCGTTCGATCGCCTCCATTTGTTTGATCAGATTCTCCATCGAGACCTTGGTGATCGTGCCCAGCGACATGGTGTAATCGACCGGTTCGTGGAGTTTCTCGGTGGGAACGTGGATGTGCATGCGATAAATGCCATCCCCCTCGCCTACTTGAATGGAGGTGCCCATTTTCTGCAGGTCATCGTAAAATTTCTCCAGGTTAAGCGGTGCCTGCGGCTGGAAGTCGACCACGACTTCGTAATCCTGGCCCGGCTCGATCGTTTCCAGGGTGTCCTCCAGGTTCATCGCAGAAAGGGGCTGGACGGAGGTGACCGGAGAATCGATCTGCAGACCGTTGATGTAGCGCAACATGCCTTCCATGAGGAAGAAGAGGCCCTTGCCGCCGGCATCGACCACGCCGGCTTTTTTGAGCTCGGCCAGCAGTTCGGGCGTGTGTTCGACAGATTTATCTGCCGCCGCGACCACTCGTTCCAGGATCCTGATCGGGTCCTCGGTTTCCTGGAGGGCTTCCCTGGCAGCCGTGGCAGAATCTTTGGCGACGGTCAGGATGGTGCCTTCTACCGGGCGTACGACGCCTTTGTAGGCTGTGTCACGCGCTTCGGCAAAAGCCCGCGCCATGGTTGGCCCATCCAGCAATTCCAGGTTATCCACGCCGCGGGCAAAACCGCGCCATAATTGCGAGAGGATGACACCGGAGTTGCCACGCGCCCCCATCAGAGCGCCATGAGCGACGGCATGGGCTATTTTACCGAAGTTGCGTTCGGGTGAACCGGCGATCTCGTCGTAAGCCGATTGCATGGTGAGCACCATGTTGATGCCGGTATCGCCATCTGGGACTGGAAATACGTTGAGTACATTAACTGTCTGCTGGTTAGTCCTTAGCCACGTCAGGCCGGTTTCGATCAGCTTCTTCAAAGCCTGCCCGTCTATGGGGGCGATGCGGAATTGCTCCTGTCGCTTCGCGATTAATAAAGATTGCGATTCTAATTTCATCAAGAGATCCGTGGTCTTAGAGTAGAAAGTCGAAGGGGGAATTAATCCAGATCGCTGATCCGCAATCCACTCACGTGGACGTTGACCTGGTTCACTGGCATCCCCAGGGCTTTCTCGACATGGAACCGAACGGTGTTGGCAACACTGCTGGCTACGGTCTTGATGCGTGTCCCGTATTCGATGACAATATAAATATCGATGTTGATGTTCTGGCTGTCGTAAGTGACTTCGACTCCTTGGGTCGGGTCTTTGACCAGGACATTGGTCAGGCCGTTGATCAGGTTTTTGGGAGCCAGTCCAACGACACCGTAGGATTGCAGGGCAGCTTGATAGGCAATGGTGGCGACTGCCCTGGGTGCGACATGGATGCTGCCAATGGGAGTGGTTTCTCCGGTCATATCAACCTCTGTGATGATTTAACACTTAGCTTGTAATCAGATACGATTTATGGTAAGATTGCGCGGCCCGTTTCCGGGAGGTATTCCGAACGCAGCTGTCCTGGTGAAACAAAGAATGCTGGCAGTTGGTACCTCGCCTGGGGTTGGTGCAATTATCATTCAAGAAAGGAAGACAAGCAATGGCAATCTGCGAAAATTGTGGGAAGAAAACGACTTTTGGTCGTAATCGTCCCTGGTCAAAGAAAGCTACGCGGCGGACTTTCCATCCTAACCTGCAAAACGTCTCCGTGTTTGTGAACGGGCGCAAGGTTCGTAAAGTATTGTGCGCCAAGTGCATCCGTACGCTGGTAAAAACTGACTAGCCAACTTTCCTGCACTCGAACTTCAGGAGGCTCTTGAGGCCTGGATTTTTGCACAGAATAATATCACGGCGCTGGCCGTGATTTTTATTAGCTGAAGAACTACCGGATGGGGGGGTTATAAACAAAGTATATCCACAAGAAGAAGGGAATTAGCCCTCCAACGGCGATAAAAGCGATCAAGCCCAATGCGATGGTGATCCAATCGATCTCTAAGGGGTTCACTTCTGAGCTGGCTGGCAGAACTTGCCCTGGTGTACTGGGGGAAGGGGCGGGCCGGGGGATGGGGCTTGCCCGCGACGGAAGGCTTTGGGGCGGGGGAACCCCCTCAACTGCAGCGGCCGCATGCGGGACGACGGTCATCAGCACCCTTCCGAATTGGTCGGCGGTGCGGTAGCGTGCAGCGGGTTCCTTGGCGAGGACTTTGTAAAGAATCTGTTCCAGAGGGGGAGGGATCGCCGGGTTGAGCTGGCGCGGTGCTTTGAGAATGCCCTGGCGGTGCAGGCGGGCCAGCTCGGTGGAGGAGGGGGCAGTGAAAGGCAGTTGGCCGGTGAGCATTTCGTACATCATAACTCCCAGCGAATACACGTCCGACGCAGGGGAGGGAGCTAACCCGGCTGCTTGCTCTGGCGAAAAGTACTGCGGAGAACCCCAGACTACCTCGGCCTTCTCGTCGGCGTGGATGGAAGCCAGGGCGCGGGCGATGCCGAAATCGACGACTTTCAGGCGCTGGTCAGGGGTGATCAGCATGTTCTGCGGCTTAATATCGCAGTGAACCAGGCCAGCCCGGTGGGCATACCCGACTCCAGCGCATGCCTGGATGAGCAGGGAAAGCGTCTCAGCAACGCTGAAGCGGCCACGTTTCTGAAGCAAGCTCTTCAGATCGGTACCAGATACATGCTCCATAACGATGAACAGGCGACCGGCATCTAGCCCAAAATCGTGCACCGTGACGATATTCGGGTGAGACAGGTTGGCTGCCGCCCTGGCTTCCTGGCGAAAATGTTCGCGAAACGCCGCATCCTGTGAGAAATCTGCGCGCAGGACTTTGATCGCTACCGTGCGTTCGAGCATCAAATCACGCGCCCGGTAGACAACCGCCATCCCACCACTTCCCAGAGGTTGCTCGAGTTGGTAGCGATTGTTCAAGATGTTCATATCTGGCATAACACTTTTCCCACGCAGCGGACTAAAGCGAATTTTACCACGCTGATCTTTGAATTCAGTTGTAGTAAAATCATGCCATTCTCCGTACCCAGATGAGAAGGTAGAGCGATGCCGAGTGCATTATTGGTTTATAACCCGGTCGCCGGGAGATACCCCTCCCGGTTGTTGACTGAGCGGGCAGCCAGCCTGTTGCAGAAGCACGGCTGGCAAATCCAGATCGAGACGAGCAGAGGAGGGAAGCATATCACCCAGCTTGCTCATCAGGCTGCTGCGGAAAAAATGGACGCTTTCTACGTGGTCGGTGGAGATGGCTCACTTGGCCACGCTTTACCGGGCTTGATCGGCACCGAAACCGCTTTGGGCGTTTTGCCAGCGGGGACAGCCAATGTCTGGGCGCAGGAACTTGGCTTGCCGGGATTGACCTGGACGCGCATCATGGCGCTCGAAGAAAGCGCCCGGCGGCTGGCGCAAGCCCAGGTGTGGGAAGTGGATATCGGTCTGTGCAATCAGGTCCCATTCTTGCTCTGGGCGGGTGTAGGCCTGGATGCGTTTGTCGTCCACCACATCGAACCACGCAGCCAATGGGAGAAAAACTTTTCTATCGTCCAGTACTTTGCCTCGGCAGTCTGGAATGCCACGATCTGGCACGGCGTTAATCTGGGTGTCATCGAGGGGGGCGAATTGATGCAAGGCCATTTCATGCTGGCTGTGGTAAGCAATATTCACCTTTATGCAGGAGGGATTGCAAACATTTCACCCAACGCCTTGCTCGACGATGGCTTGATGGACTTGTGGTTGTTTGAAGGGAAGAATCTGGAGGATGCTGTGCAGCAAGCCTGGAACCTGTGGGCTGGGCGCCACATCCAGTCGAACCGGGTACAACATATCCAGTTCGAAAAAATCTCCCTGGAGTCAGATTCCCCGATCTATTTTCAAATTGATGGGGAGCCGGAGAAGGGGAGTGAGCGCCTTACTATCGAAGTGCTCCCCCGCGCCTTAAAAGTTCTGGTGCCAGACATCACTCCCCGGACTCTTTTCGCCAGAGCCCCGCTTGGAGAGCCAGGCGATTGGCCGAATAAAAGGTAGAGATTAACTCATGATGCCTCTCTTTAGCTTTCTACGTAAGAAACCTCTTTCCATACTTGTCCTGGCCTTGCCGCTGGCATTGTTGGCTGAATTTGGGGATTGGGACCCGGTCTGGGTGTTTGTGTTCTCAGCATTGGCGGTTGTCCCCCTGGCTGATTTCATCGGCCAGGGTACGGAAGCGCTGGCTGCACGCACCAGCCCGCGCATCGGCGGGTTGCTCAACGCTACATTGGGAAACGCCGCCGAGCTGATCATTACCATAGTAGCCATCCGCGAGGGCTTGCTGGAGCTGGTCAAGGCTTCTATCACCGGGTCTATCCTCGGGAACCTGCTCCTGGTGATGGGTGTGGCGATGGTGGTGGGTGGAGCCCGGCATGGTGTGCAGACCTTCGAGCGCCGCCATGCCAGCCGCAACGCCATCCTGCTCGTCCTGGCGGTGCTGGCCTTGTTAATCCCGTCGATTCTCAGCCACTACCTCGGCCAGCCAACCGGGTTGCGAGTGGAAGCCCTCAGCCTGGGTGTGGCGGCTGTGATGATCGTACTGTATGTCCTGGCTTTATTATTTAGCTTTAAGTCTCATGGCGCTCCTTTGGCTCACGAACCGGCCGAGGTGTCAATCCATGAACCGGAATGGAGCGTGCGGAAGGCGCTGTTCGTCCTGGGCTTCGCCACGCTAGGAGTGGTTATCGCCAGCGAACTCCTGGTGGGCGCGGTGGAATCGGTTGTAGCCAGTCTGGGGATCTCCGAGTTTTTCTTGGGAATTATCCTGGTACCTATCGTCGGTAACGTAGCCGAACACCTGGTTGCAGTGCAGGTGGCGGCGCGCAACCAGATGGAGTTGAGCGTGGAGATCGCGGTTGCCTCAAGTTTACAGATCGCCCTGTTCGTCGCCCCGGTGCTGGTTTTTATCAGTTTGCTGCTTGGCAACCCGTTACAATTGGTTTTCAATCAGCTGGAGCTGGTAGCGTTAGTGGCTGGGGTACTGATCACGGCGTTGGTTTCGGAGGATGGCGAGTCGAACTGGCTGGAAGGCGCGGAATTGCTGGCGATTTACATCATTCTGGCCTTAACTTTTTTCCTGCTTCCCGGGTGAGCTGGCTGAATAGGATGGATCTACGTAATTTCGCGCGCTGGTTGTTTGATCCCTGGCTGGTCTTGGGTGCCATCGGGTTTGGGGTGGTCTTGTCAGCCGCCACCCTGCTGTTATTATGGGTGACGCGCTCCCCCCGGGCGGCGGAAGGCTTACCGACTGCAGCGGTGACAGTCGTCGCGCTCCCGACAGCGACGCAAACTGCGCCCTCGCCGACTCCCACCACGCCGGTCACCCCAACGCCAGTCCAATTACTTCCGCCGGCGCCAGGCAATATATCTCTGGATGCCTACGTGCAGATCTCAGGGACAGGTGGGGATGGTCTCCGGCTGCGCACTGAGCCCGGCCTGGGGAGCGAAGTGCGCATGCTTGGCCTGGAGGCAGAGGTCTTCCAAGTCAAGGATGGCCCGCGCGAGGTGGATGGCTACAACTGGTGGTATCTGGTGGCTCCGGTTGATACGACGCGGCGCGGTTGGGCGGTTGCCAATTACCTGGCGGTGGTGCAAAACCCTTGAGGAACCTATGATGGATAATCTTAAACCAACCGGCGTCACCGCTGACCGGCAAGCGCGGAAAATGAGCGTCCAGTGGAGCGACGGACAT
>C687J29651_10000493_pt1 | contig 16019 bp, 10 predicted proteins | sample RifCSP13_1_FD_29651 | JGI IMG/M metagenome (IMG submission 29651) | reverse complement strand
CGACCCGCCACGACCAGCCCGCCGGCTCTCTCGAAAGACACCCCTACGCCCCAGCCGCTGACGATCCTCACCCCGGCGATCGTGCTCGAGCCGCCGGATCGGCCACCGACATCGACATCCGAGCCCGCTCCGGCCAACCTACCTCCGGAAGAAATGACGATCTTCCTTCCGGGGCCGGGGTCGCAGGTTACCAGCCCGTTCCAGATCAGCGGCCGCGGTGGGCCAAGCTGGGGGCAGCGCGTCAATTTCAGGCTTTACGGCGAGTCCGGACAACTGTTGTCCGAAGGGTTGACTTATCTGCTGGCCAATCCTGGACGGCCGGGGCGGTTCTACGGCGAGTTGGGGTTCAGTATCCCCTACGTCGCCGAGGCTGGCCGGCTCGAGGTGAGCGCTTTCGACTTACGCGCCGGAAGAACGTCCCATCTGGTGACAGTCGATCTCATCCTTCTCTCTGCCGGCAAGCCTCTGATTCATCCAGCGCTCGAGGGGCCTGAGAAGCTCGCCATTCTCGAACCCAAAGACGGGGCGGTGATCACAGGCGGCCTGCTGACCGTGAAAGGCGCAGGCTGGGTCAACTCAGAGCTTCCGCTAGTGATCAGTCTAGTCGATCGACAGGGAAATGTCCTTGGGAAGGCAGAAGTCCCCGTCGTCGCCCCTCGGCTCGGCGAGCTTGGTACGTTCGGCGCTACGATCGCCTATGCCGTCGGTTTCGCGCAGTATGCGCGCGTAGTCGTTTCCGAACTAAGCCCAACGGGTTCCGACCTGGTCCACGTCTCCAGTCACGAGATCTATCTCCGGCCTTGAGAACTTTAGGCTCCCGGAGCCTGGCAGGCTCCGGGAGCCTTCTCTGGCACGACTCCCGCAACCGACCATGCCGGGGCAGGCAAGGTCCTCCGAGGCAAACCTGGCGTTTGCAGGCAATCCAGCTGGCTCTCCACTCGCCGGCCAGGTCAGTCCACGGAACATAAGTTCACTGGATGACGTCTTCCGGGTGCTATAATGCCGACCCTGCACGGTGAATGATGCGATCCGTCCGAACGTACCCCAGGTCGCGAACCGAACCACTGCTCTTTATGCTGAGGGCCACACTCGGCCTCTCCGCAGCGGTGTTGGGGATCTTGGCCAGCCTGACGCTGTTCATCGTGGGTACCCGGCTGTTCAACCTTGGGCGCGCCCTCCCGGGCGTTTCCGCCGCCGGCGTCAGCCTGGGAGGGTTGACCCAGCCTGAGATCGAGCTCGCCTTGGGCCGCGGGCTGACTTATCCTGCCACAGGTCGAATCGTCCTCGAAGACCAGGAACATCCAGTGATCGCTGCACCGGCCGATCTGGGTGTGATCATCGATGTCCCGACGATGTCCCAGCAGGCTTTGAGCGTCGGCCGGCGGGGGGATTTCGGCCTGCGCTTGCAGGAGCAGTTCGACGCCTGGTTCTCGGGCCGGTCCGTCGCTCCGGTCGTGATCTTCGATCAACGTTCCGGTGCCGCGTATCTTGGTCGCATCGCGGCCGTTACCGACGTGCCGACGGTTGAGGCCGCTCTTCATCTTCAGGGCCTTGAGGTGATTGCCGAGCCTGGCCGGATCGGCCGGCGGCTCGACATCGCCGCAACGCTCGACAGCTTGCGCGGGCCGGTCTCCTTGATGCACGACGCCAGCGTCGTGTTGATGATCAAGGATGTACCTCCGCGGGTCCTCGACGCCAGCAACGAAGCCGCCCTCGCCAGANCGATCTTGCAGCAGCCATTGATGCTGACCGCCGAGGGGGCCGAGCCGATAGCAATCACCCCAGAGAAGATGGCGTCGATGATGCGCTTCCCGGTCGTGGATGAAGGGGGAAGCGCGCATTACACCATCGAGCTTGATCCCCTGGCGCTGGCAGCGCTTCTGGAGCCGATCGGGCCCGATCTGGAGCGCAAGCCGGAGAACGCCCGGTTCATCTTCAATGACGACACGCGACAGCTCGACCTCTTTAAGTCGGCTGTCATCGGCCGCACGCTTGACATTCAGGCGACGATCGCCGCTGTTAATACCGCATTGGCCGCCGGCCAGCATGAAGTTCCGCTGGCCTTTATCACCTCCGATCCGTCCGTCAAAGACGACGCCACGGCCCAGGATCTCGGGATCACCGAGCTCGTGATCTCCGCCTCGACCTTTTTCTCCGGCTCAAGCTCGGAACGAATCCAGAACATCAGGACGGCGTCTGCGGCCTTCCACGGCTTGCTCGTCCCGCCTGGCGGGACGCTCTCGATGGCCGACGTGCTCGGCGACATCAGCCTCGACAATGGATATGCGGAGGCCCTGATCATCTTCGGCGACCGCACCATCAACGGAGTAGGCGGTGGAGTGTGCCAGGTGAGCACGACCCTTTTCCGGGCGGTGTTCATGGGAGGCTACCCGATCATCGAGCGCAACCCACACGCCTACCGCGTCGGGTACTATGAACAAGGGCGGGGCTCGCCCGGGCCCGGCCTGGATGCGACGGTTTTCGTCCCGCTGGTGGACTTCAAGTTCACCAACGACACCCCATCCTGGCTGCTGATGGAGACCTACCTCCAGGGCACCGAGCTTCTCTGGAAGTTCTACTCGACCTCCGACGGGCGAACCGTCCAGTGGTCGAGCAAGACCTCCGACGAGGTCGAGGCCCCCGAACCGCTCTACAAGGAGAACCCCGACCTCCCCGAGGGAGAGATCAAACAAGTCGATTACCAGGCCGACGGTCTGGACGTGGTGGTCAACCGCACAGTCACGCGCAATAACGAGGTCCTGTACACCGACACCATCAAGACCCACTACTTGCCATGGCGGGCGATCTACGAGTACGGCCCGGGGACGAAGCTCCCAGATGACGCCATTACCGAGGAGGACGAGAACTAGGGACGGGAGACCGGGGACCGACGACGGGAATTACCTATCGTCAGTCGTCTGCCGTCCATGGTCTGTCGTCCGTCCCCCGTCCTCGGTCTTCGGTCTTCCCATGCTACAATCCCCACAAAGGAGCCTCGGATGATCAGCCCAGACCTATTGGAGATCCTGCGCTGCCCGAACTGCGTGCGGGAAAGAGAAGGAATGCTGACACTGATCAAGGACAGTTGGCTCGTCTGCCAGGAATCGGATTGCGGTCGCAAGTACCCGATCCGCGACGATATCCCGGTGATGCTGATCGATGAGGGGGACAAGTGGGTCTCCGTGGCGGTTGAAGACCTCCCCATACCACCGCCCGGTGATTGAGACAAGGAGTGGTCGAGCTCGAGCGGCTGATTGGCGACCTGACCTCCGACGATGACGGGCTGGCTGAGGCCGCCGTGGAAGGCCTGGCCGCCCTCGGTTACGAAGCGCTTACCCCTCTGACGGACCTGCTCGATTCACAAAAGACCGATGATCGTTGGTGGGCCGTGCGGGCACTTGCCGCGCAGGATCACCCTGCAGTGCCGCGCTTGTTGCTCGCGGTGATCGCCGATGACAGCCCGGACGTTCGCCAGGCTGCCATTCTCGGCTTACGCTTGCGCCCTTGTGTGGAGGCGATCCCTGCCCTGGCGACCGCGTTGGAAGACGTCGACCGGTTGACGGCCCACCTGGCCTCCGACGCCCTGGCGGCGTGCGGCAGCCGGGCCGTGGAGAGTCTCAGCTACGCGCTGCGCTCATCCAATNCCTCCGTCCGNATCGAGGCCGCCCGTGCTTTGGCTGAGATCGATGACCCGGCGGTCGTTCCGCAGCTCTTCCACGCTCTCGACGACGCCTCCGTCACCGTCAACTTCTGGGCGGAGCGCGGGCTTGAGATGCGCGGCGTCGGGATGACCTTCTTCAACCCCTGACGATCACATCGTCAGGGCCCACACTACCCAGAGCAACACCATCCCCAGACACAGTCCGAGTTTCACGACAAACGACACGCCGTAGCCTGCGCCCGCCCCGAAGACGGCCCTGAGCGCCAGACGGCTGTCTTTCAGACGCAAGTATTCGACCAGAAAAGTCCCCAGCAGCAATCCGACGAAGCCGCCGAGAGGGCTGAAGAATACCAAACCGATGGCACCAAGGGCGAAGCCTGCCAGGATCCCCCAGAAGGAGGCCCCGCCGGCGCGTGCGCCTGCCCCGCTAACCCACAACTCGGTCAGGAAACCCAGGACAGCCAGAAGCGTCATGGCGGCGAACAGCCAGGGACCCCACGCGCCCCAGCCGACCGCCAGACCGTACACCAGCCCGGCGCCCCAGATCAGGATCACGTCGGGCAGGATAGGGATCACGCTTCCCACAACCCCGGCGACCATCGCCAGCGCGACGAGGAAGGTGATCAGGGCCTGGCTCACGCCTGCCCCCCCGGTCGGATGACTTCCAGCCCACCCATCCGCGGCCGCAACACCTCAGGGACGATCACGCTCCCGTCGGCCTGTTGGTAGTTCTCCAGGATTGCGATGACCGTCCGGGGCAGGGCCAGACCCGATCCGTTGAGCGTGTGCAGGAACTCCGGCTTGGCCTCGGATGACGGCCGATAGCGCAAATTGGCTCGTCGCGCCTGAAACGCTTCGCAGTTGCTGCACGAGCTGACCTCCAACCATTCCCCGCTCCCGGGAGCCCACATCTCGACATCGTACTTTTTGGCCGCCACGAAACCCAGATCACCGGTGACCATCTGGACCACTCGGTGCGGGATCTTCAAGGCCCGGCACACATCCTCGGCGTTGTCCAGCAGGTTCTCCAGCTCGTCGTAGGATGTTTCGGGCGTTGTGAACTTGTACATCTCGACCTTGTCGAACTGGTGACCGCGTTTCAGCCCGCGCACATCGCGCCCGGCCGAGAACTTCTCACGGCGGAAGCACGGCGTGTAAGCGACATACTCCTTCGGCAGCTCATCGACCTCGAGGATTTCGTCGCGATGGAGGTTAGTCAGGGGAATCTCGGCCGTGCCGACCAGCCACAAATCGTCCTCGGCGTCGTGATAAATGTTGTCGATGAATTTCGGCAGCTGACCCGCCCCCCACATGCATTCCTCTTTGACCACGAATGGCGGATAGACCTCGGTGTAGCCGTGTTGGTTCACATGCAGGTCCAGCATCCAGTCGATCAGGGCCCGCTCCAGGCGCGCCCCGACGCCGAACAGTACGTAAAAGCGGCTTCCCGAAAGTTTGACCCCGCGCTCGAAATCGATCAGCCCCAGGCTGGGGCCGAGATCCCAGTGCGGCTGCGGCACGAACCCGAGGGTCTCGGCCGTCTTGGGCTCTCCCTCCTGACGAAGGACGATGTTCTGGCTCTCATCTTCCCCAACCGGGACACTGGCGTGCGGCAAATTGGGGACGTTGTACATAGCGTGTTCGAGGCGCGCCTCGACCTCGCGCAGCCTCTCTTCTAGATCCCCGATTTCAGCATTGACACCGCGCATCTCGGCGATCAAGGGTTCTCGCTGAGTCTGCTCCTTCATCTGTCCGATCTCCGTCGAGACCGTGTTCCGCCGATGGCGCAAGCCCTCCACCTGCTGGAGGAGCTCGCGGCGTTCCTCATCCAGCTTGAGGATGTCGTCGATCGGCGCCTGCGCGTTCAGCTTGCGCATGGCCTCCCTGACGGCATCCGGATGCTCTCGAATGAGACGCAAATCCAACATCCTGCACCTCCCGCCGACAAAATAGCGCCCCCTCATCCGCAGGACGAGGGGGCGCCCGTGGTGCCACCTGCTTTCGCCCCTGAGTGCAGTCGAAGGGGCCTTGTTCCGCGCTATCGGGCGTACCCGGCTCCCTTACGGTGTGTTCGCACCCCTACGGGAGCGACGGACCCTTGTCGGGGTCGGCGGAGTGGATTCACCGGCCGGCCTTGCCGCCTTCCACCTTTGGCGGCTCGCTGGTGAGGACGGGCCTGGTTACTGGTCTCCGCGCACGTCTTGTCGGATGCAGCAGCATCCATCAGTTGCACTCGATTATACAGGCCCAGATGGGGCCGTCAAGGGAAGGGTCTCAGACGGCGTGTTCCAGTGGGCGTCCTCAACTCCTAGGGAGGCGGACAGCCCGAGTGGACACTGAGCCCCTCGCCTGTGCCCGGGCCTCACCGAGCGAGGCCCAGTCGGAGATTGGCGCGTGAGGGACAGCTAACCGGGATACTCCATCTAACGGCCCTCGCCAGGTTTTGATTGGGGCCGCGACATGTCGGGAGCCTTGGTCGCGGACAAATGATGCCAGGATTCCCCTCCTCGATGATTGACATTCCAGCCCGGGCGTTCTATCCTCTCCACATCCTGAGCTCGTTGTCTAGACAACGTTCTCCTGAACGTCATCTCATCGACCGCGGTCGATCGGGACTGCCACTCCATCGGTGCGGGCGCATGGGTTCCCGCGCCTTGAGCTTGCCTGGTGCCCGGCCAGCGACCGCCAGCCCACCAGCGCCATAAGGAATCATAGCCATGGATATCTTCGAGAAGTGCGGCCAGTTCACCGACGCCCGGCTGGCGAAAGCCGCCGGGATCTACCCCTACTTCATGCCCCTGGAAGACACGGAGGGGACTGAGGTCGTTGTGGATGGCAAGCGTGTGCTGATGATCGGCTCGAACAACTACCTCGGCCTGACGACGGACCCGCGTGTCCGGCGGGCCTCCATCGAGGCTGTGGAGCGGTACGGCACCAGTTGCACCGGTTCCCGCTTTCTCAACGGGACGTTGAGGATGCACCTGGAGCTCGAGGAGCGGCTGGCGGCCTTCGTCGGCAAGGAAGCCGCCCTAGTTTTCAGCACGGGTTACCAGACGAATTTGGGGGTGATCTCCTGCCTGGTCGGCCGAGGCGACGTGGTCGTCGCCGATAAGGATGACCATGCCAGCATCGTCGACGGTTGCCTGTTGGCGCTGGGGGAGATGCGCCGCTTTTCGCACAACGACCTGACACACCTTGACCGAGTCTTATCCGGGATCGACGAGAAAGTCGGCCGGATGGTCGTCGTGGACGGGGTGTTCAGTATGGGCGGCGACTTGGCCCCTCTCCCGGGGTTGATCGAGGTCTGCCGGGCGCACGGGGCCCGCCTCATGGTCGACGACGCGCACAGTCTGGGCATCATGGGCGGCGGTCGCGGCACGGCGGCCCACTTCGGCGTGACCGAGCACGTCGATCTGATCATGGGCACATTCAGCAAGTCCTTCGCCTCTCTGGGCGGGTTCATCGCCGGGGACGATGACGTCGTGCACTATATCCAGCATCACGCTCGATCTTTGATCTTCAGCGCCTCCATGCCGGCCTCCAACGTGGCGGCGGTCCTGGCCGCGCTCGATATCATGGAGAATGAGCCGGAGCGCGTCGAGCGACTGTGGGCCGTAACGGAGCGCATGCGCGCCGGCCTCAAGACGCTCGGGTTCAACATGGGACCGAGCGTCACCCCGATCATCCCGATCGTCACCGGCGACCAGGCGACGACGATCCTGGCCTGGAAGAAGTGCTTCGACGCAGGTCTCTACACCAACCCCGTATTACCTCCTGCGGTTCCGGTTGATTCATGCCTTCTGCGCACAAGCTACATGGCGACCCACACCGATGAGCAGATCGATCGCGCCCTGGAGATCTTCGCCCGGGTCGGTAAGGATCTGGAATTGATTGGCTGAGACCACCCTGGTCACAGGCGCCAGCGGGTTCATCGGCGCGGCACTCTGCCGCACGCTGTGCGAAGCAGGCCTACCGGTTCGGGCGCTTCACCGCAGCACCTCCTCGCTTGCCCTCCTGATGGATCTTCCGGTCGAGCGGATCGTCGGGGACATCCTCGACGAAGCCAGCCTGGTCCGAGCCATGACCGGAGTCACCTGGGTCTTTCACACCGCCGCTCAGTCGGATTATTGGCGGAACCCGGCGAGCGTTTGGCGCTCCGCCGTCGAGGGAACGCGCAACGTAATGGAGGCGGCCCGCGCTTGCGGTGTCCGCCGCGTGATCCACACCAGCTCGCTGGCGGCGCTGGGCATCCCCGCCCCGGGCGAAATCCTCGACGAGCGCCATGCTTTCAACTTGCCGCCCCACCGATTCCCTTACGCCCACGCCAAATACCAAGCTGAACAGGAGGCCCTCGCCCGCGCCGGCGACGGCCTGGATGTAGTCATCTCGAACCCAACCGTCGTCCTTGGCGGCGGAGATGCGCACCAGATCAGCGGATCGATGGTCATCGAGTCTGCCCGCGGATTGGGCTTTGTCTACACGGACGGCGGTGTGAACCTGGTCCACATCACCGACGTGGCGGAAGGACACCTGGCGGCTGCCCGTCGCGGCCGACCTGGAGAACGCTATATCCTGGGCGGCGAGAACCTGACCCACCGCGAGCTCTTCACCATTCTGGCTGCGATCGTCGGGAGACGCCCTCCCAGGCTGAGGATCACTGGATGGATGATCCCAACGGCTGCCGCCGTGCTGGAGATCGTCGGCCGTTTGATCCGCCTGCCGCTGAATGGCGACCAGCTGCGGATGAGCGCCCATCGACTCTTCTGCGACACGTCTAAGGCCAGGAGAGAGCTCGGGCTGACAGCCCCGCGGCCATTTCGGCAGGCTGCTCAGGAGGCGTACGACTGGTATCGCGAACAGGGGGTCATATAGCAGTCATGGCCACATTTGATTCGGTGAACTTCGGGCATCCAAGCTGCAGTCAAGGGAACAGCTCCACAACCTCGGATCGGGAATCAACATTCGCCCCAGCGATCTCTGCACCTCACCCCCCGACCCCCGGTAAGGTCACCCGGGGCGGACGGCCCCCTCTCCGCGGAGAGGCTGACCTAGGCTCGCGTGCATAGTGGCGGAGAGGGGGGATGGAGAAAGAAGGGATGGGGGGCAGGTTCGCTGTCCCCCATCCCTTCAAATTCCTCCCCCTCCCCCGGGATTGGGTCACCAATGGCGGACGCCCTTTGATGCCGGGGGAGGGGGATCAACGGGGTAGGGGGACTTGCGGTTTCCTGAGGAGCCCCCGCCCGCTACGGACCTCCAGCAACAAAAAAGGCTCCCGGAGCCTCAGAGGCTCCGGGAGCCTTTATCGCGAGTCAAGTGATCAGAGATCCAGATTCGCCATCTGCTCGAAGTACTTCCAACGAGTCGCCACATCCTGGCGGATCGACTGCAGCAATTGCTCGGCCCGCTTCGGGTCCGCCTGGCGCAGCACGCGGAACCGATTCTGTTTGTACATGAATTCCTCGATGCCTTTGGATGGCGTCTTGGAATCGAGTTGCAGAGGGTTCTTGCCCTCGGCGGCCAGCGCCGGATTGAATCGATACAACGGCCAGAAACCGCTTTCGACCGCATCCTTGTGCAGGTCGGTGCCGCTCGTCATGTCGATCCCGTGCTCGATGCAGTGGGCGTAGGCGATCGTCAATGACGGACCCGGGTAGGCCTCGGCTTCGTGCAGCGCCCGAACCAACTGGGTCATGTTGGCGCCGTAGGCGACCTGGGCGACGTAGATATTGCCATAGCTCATGGCGATCGAGCCCAGGTCTTTCTTCGGCATGTCCTTGCCGGAGGAGGCGAACTTCGCCACTGCGGCCCGCGGAGTGGCCTTGGAGGCCTGGCCGCCGGTGTTCGAGTACACACCGGTGTCGAGCACGAGCACGTTCACATCGCGGCCCGAAGCCAGCACATGATCCAGGCCGCCGTAGCCGATGTCGTAGGCCCAACCGTCGCCCCCGACGATCCAGATTGTCTTGGGCGTGAGGAAATCGAGCAGGCTCAGTAATCGTTTGGATGGTGCGTCATGGCTGCCTTCGAGAACCGTCTTGAGGGTCTCGAGACGAGCTCGTTGTTCCTCAATCGCCTCGTCCGTGCTCACATCAGCCGCGCGAACGGCCTCGATCAGCCCGGCATTCCCGTCGGGGGTGAGCTGGTCGAGCAGTTCACGTGCGTAAGTCGAAAGCCGGTCGACTGCCAGGCGCATCCCCATGCCGAACTCGGCGTTGTCCTCGAAGAGCGAGTTGGACCAGGCTGGGCCGCGCCCGTCGAAGCGCGTGGTATAGGGCGTGGTCGGCAAGTTGGCCCCGTAGATCGAAGAGCAACCCGTCGCATTGGCGATCATCAGACGGTCACCGTAGAGCTGGGTCAGCAGCTTAACGTAGGGCGTCTCCCCGCACCCGGAGCACGCCCCGGAGAACTCAAACATGGGTGGAAGGAACTGCGAGCCCTTGGTGCTGAAGCGGTTGAACAGCTTCGGATCCGGGTCTGGGATCGTGAGGAAGTAGTCCCAGTTGGCGGCTTCCTGCTCCCTGAGCGGAGGCTGAGGCGCCATGTTGATCGCTCGCCGCTCGGTCTTGTTGCCTTGCGCGTCCTTGGCGAAAGCCGGGCAGACGTAGACGCACGCACCGCACCCGGTGCAGTCCTCCGGGGCGACCTGAAGTGTGTAGCGCATCCCGGAGAATTCGCGGCCGCGGGCCTCGGTCGATTGGAAGGCAGGCGGTGAGCTTCCGTTGGCATAGGCCGCATCGTAGACCTTGACCCGGATCGTCCCATGCGGACAGGCCAGGGAACACTGGTTGCATTGGATGCACACCTCCGGATCCCACACCGGAATCTCGAGAGCGATGTTTCGTTTCTCGAAGCGGGATGTCCCGACCGGATACGCTCCGTCAATCGGCATGAGTGACACCGGCAGGCGGTCGCCGCGCTTGGCGATCATTTCCCCCGTAACCCTGCGCACGAATTCAGGGGCGTTCTCCGGCACGGGCGGGCGTATGTGGAGTTCGCTTGAAGGTTTCTTCGGCAGCGGTATGGCATGGATCCGCTCGCGTGCCAGGTTGGCCGCTCGCACGTTCATGTCGACCACCGCCTTGCCCTTGTCGCCGTAGGTGTCCTCAACCGCCAGCTCGATCATCTTCATTGCCTTCTCTTCGGGCAAGACACCCGAAATGGCGAAGAAGGCGGTCTGCATGATGACGTTGATCCGTCCACCCAGGCCAAGGGATTTGGCCAGGCTGTAGGCGTCGATGACGTAGAACTTGGCCTGCTTCTCGATCAACTCGACCTGGACTTCGTATGGCAGCCTGTCCCAGACCTCGTCCTCCGGATACGAGCTGTTGAGAAGGAAGGTCCCCCCTGGGCTCAGATGGCTGAGAATCTCGAACCGCTCGAGGAAGTGGAAGGAGTGGCAAGCTACGAACCCGGCTTGCTCGATCAGATAGCAGCTCTTGATCGGCTCGGGGCTGAAGCGCAGGTGAGAAATCGTCATGGATCCGGACTTCTTCGAGTCATACACGAAGTAGCCCTGGGCGTAGTCGTCGGTGGCTTTGCCGATGATCTTGATCGAGTTCTTGTTGGCCCCCACCGTCCCGTCGGCGCCAAGCCCGTAGAACATCGCTTTGCGCATCCCGGCCGGCTCTGTCGACAGATGTTCGTCCCACTCGAGGCTGGTGTGGGTGACATCGTCAATGATCCCGACAGTGAAGTGATTCTTCGGGTGATCCTGGCTCAGGTTATCGAATACGGCCTTGACCATCCCCGGGCTGAACTCCTTCGAGGATAGTCCGTAACGCCCGCCCACGACGCGCGGCATGTCGGCAGCTTCAATCGCCCCCTCGCTAAGGGCTTCGGCGACGGCGGTCTGGACATCTTGGTACATCGGCTCGCCGGCCGCACCCGGTTCCTTGGTACGGTCGAGCACGGCGATCTTGCGCACCGTCACCGGCAGCGCGGCCATGAAAGCCCGCGGCTCAAACGGTCGATACAGCCGGACTTTGATCAGCCCGACCTTCTCGCCCTTCTCGGTCAGGTAGCTGACGACCTCGTGCGCCGTCTCTGCTCCGGAGCCCATGATGACGATCACCTTCTCGGCATCCGATGCACCGATGTAATCGAATAGATGGTAGGACCGTCCAGTGAGCTCGGCAAAACGATCCATCACGCGCTGCACGATCTCAGGCGCTTCAAGATAGAAGCGATTCACCGTCTCGCGCCCCTGGAAATAGACGTCGGGGTTCTGGGCCGTCCCGCGGACCGTCGGATGGTCCGGCGACAGCCTCCGGCTCCGATGGGCGAAGACCAGCTCGTCATCGATCATCGCCCGCATGTCGTCGTGGGTCAGTTCCTCGATCTTCTGGATCTCGTGTGAGGTACGGAACCCGTCAAAGAAGTGCAGGAAGGGGATGCGTGCCTCGAGGGTGGCGGCCTGCGCGATCAAGGCCAGATCCATGACCTCCTGCACCGAGTTCGACGCCAGGAGGGACCAGCCGGTGGAACGAGCGGCCATTACGTCACTGTGGTCACCGAAGATCGACAGTGCCTGAGCCGAGATCGAACGGGCAGCGATGTGGAACACCGTCGGCGTGAGCTCACCGGCGATCTTGAACATGTTCGGGATCATCAAGAGCAGCCCTTGCGAAGCAGTGAAAGTGGTTGTCAGCCCACCGCTGGTCAGGGCACCATGGACCGCCCCGGCAGCACCCCCCTCGGACTGCATCTCGACCACCACCGGGACCGTACCCCAGATGTTCTTTTCTCCCTGGGAAGCCTTCTCGTCGGCGATTTCACCCATCGGGGACGAGGGTGTAATAGGGTAAATAGCGACGACNTCGTTCGTGGCATAGGCGACATGGGCAGCCGCCGTGTTGCCNTCAATCGTCACCAGCTTCCGCTTGGGTTCCCGCTTTGCCATATNAATCTCCTTTGAGGGTGCGCGAACTGGCCCTCCACCTTGCGGCAGGGGCTCAGCGGGCATCCGAGGCCAGTGTAGGCAGGCGGCCCGGACGGCAGTAGTGCAAAAGACATCGCAAATCGGAGGACACTTATCACTATTCCAGGTCCGCCTTTTGCGGCAAATTGAGGAGGCAAAGGGGTACACCTCCGCCGGCTTTTCGACATGCTTTGAGACCCTACAGGAAGGCAACATGGCTGAGTTGAAGGCTAAATACATGGGGATCCCCCTGGAAACCCCCATCGTGGTCGCTGCCTGCTCGATCTCCAACATGATCGATCGGATCAAGCTCGCCGAAGAGGCCGGCGCGGGCGCGCTGGTGATCCGCTCGCTCTTCGAGGAGCAAATCCAGTTCGACGCCCAGAACATGGAGGATGCGCTCTCGGTCGGTTCGGAGAGCTTCGCTGAAGCGATCACCTACTATCCATCAATCGAACACGGTGGCGCCGATGAGCACTTGATGTGGATCGAAAAGACCCGCGCCGAGGTCCGGATGCCCTTGATCGCCAGCCTGAACGCCGTCAGCCTGGGCGGATGGACGAAGTACGCCCGCCAGTTGGAGGCCACGGGTGTCAATGGCCTGGAACTTAACGTCTATGCCGTCGCCGCCGACCCCCGCCGGAATGCAGCGGATATCGAGACGGAGCTCTACGAGATCGTCAAGGCGGTCAAAGCCGAAGTCAGCATCCCATTGGCGGTCAAGCTCAGCCCCTTCTACACCTCGGTAGCCAACGTGGCTTCCGAACTCGACCGTATCGGCGTGCCGGCGCTCGTCCTCTTCAACCGGTTCTTGCAACCGGACATTGACCCCACGACCGAGTCTCTGGTAACCGAGATGGTGCTGAGCCAGCCGGAAGAGATGAAGCTGCCCCTGCGCTGGACAGGGCTGCTGTACGGGAGAGTGGATGCAGACCTGGCAATCACGACCGGCGTGCATTCCGGTCCGGATGTGGCCAAAGCCATCCTGGCGGGCGCCACGGCCGTCCAGGTAGCCTCCGCCTTGATCGAGTACGGAATCGCCTACATCTCGACGATGCTGCGCCAGCTCGAAGGATGGATGGACGAGCGTGGCTATCAGAACCTGGCCGAATTCAGGGGAAAGCTGAGTCACAAAGAAGTCCTCGATCCGTTTGGCTTCGAGCGTTCCCAGTACGTCGATCTCTTGCGAAAACAGAAGTAGATCCTGCTCCCACGAACGATCCCTCGCATCTCGCCTGACGGCCGCAGGCGGTCCGCATCCTCGTTCCCACCGCGAAGCCTGCCTGCGTCGAGCATGTCCTCGCATTTGTATCCCCTTGCCTCCCACTCTGGACGGGCTTAATCTTGGCCCGTGCAGATCCTCGTCACCGGCGCCACCGGTTTCATCGGTTCCAGGATTAGCCAGGCCCTTCTGGCTGCCGGTCATCACGTTCGCGCCTTGCATCGCTCTACGAGCTCTCTCCGTGCGCTGGCAGATCTCCCCATCGAGCCCTACCCGGGGGACATCCTATCCCCGTCCAGCCTTGAGGAGGCGATNGCAGGGGTTGAAGCAGTCATCCATTGCGCCGGGGAGCTCGGGCAGCGGGCTTCACGCTTGAGTGCCGAAGCCGTCATTGCCAGCCATGTGCTGGGCACTCGCAACGTTGTTGAGGCTGCACTCCGAACAGGGGTTGCGCGTCTCGTCTACACCTCGTCCGTAGCTGCGTTCGGCGTGCCCGAGATCCCTACCGCCGGTCAAACCACGCCACTGATGACCGAATCGCATGAATGGAACTACAACGCCCGACTGTGGCCCTATGGCTACGCCAAACACATGGCCGAACTCGAGGTCATGGAAGCAGTTGGCAAAGGCCTGGAGGCCGTCATCGTCAACCCGTCCATCGTCATTGGAGCGGGCGACTTTAACCTGGCCTCGAATGCATTCATCCTCCAGGCCGCCCTCCATGGCATCCCCGTGGCCGCACCCGGCGGGGTGAACGTGGTCTATATCGGCGACGTCATCCAGGGGCATCTCGCCGCACTCGAAAGAGGTACGCCGGGTGAGCGTTACATCCTGGCCGGTGACAACCTCTCGATTCCTCGGCTCTTGAGTCTGACCGCCGGGCTTGTCGGGCGCCGACCGCCGCGGTTGACGATCCCTCTGGCGATTCTCAGGGCCGGCACACCCGCGCTCGAACTGGTCCCACGCCTTCTCGGCCTGCCGATCGCCGGCAGCCTCTTGAGACTCGCAGGACGATTCTTCTTCTATGACTCGTCGAAGGCGCACATAGAGCTTGGTCTTGGTCCACCAAAGGCGTACCATCTGGCGGCAGCCGAAGCCCTGAATTGGTTCGCCGAGAATGGCTACCTGCCGAAGTAGAAACGGGCCGCCGGCGCCGGGACTCGGCGGCGATCACCTCCCGTAGAAGCCCGAAGCTGGCCGCGCCGGCTCCCGTCGGGCAGCGGGGGCGGGATGAAGAAGCCTCCCTCACTCGGTCCAGGTCGCCCAATTTCACTCGGAACATAGGACTAACGTCCCGTAGCCGACAGAGCCCGCCGAGCTGCGCCCCTACCCTGTCCGTGATAAACTCGATTCCCTCATGAGACGGGCCGAATCCAAGCCCCCCGACCCCGATATCCGCAGCCGCGAGCCAGATTCGTTGTGGGCTTCGGCCCTCAGCACCGCGGCGACGGTCGCCCGGCGTGCCTTCGCCAGCCAGGACGACGTCCTCGAAGCGATCACCCACGAACTCCCTAATCTGGGCCTACACGGGGCTGTCTGGCTCATGACCCCCGACGGAATGCTCGAGGTCGGGACATGGTCTATCGGTCGCGCTGTGGAGGAAGCCTTGAAGCGGCTGACGAGCCTCGATGTAGGAAGCTACCGCATCGATCCGGATCAGGTAGACCTATACCGGGAAGCGCTCACCCGGCGGGAGGCGGTCTTCACCTCGGACCGGAGGAGCGTACTCTCCCAGCTCGTCCCGCCCCGAGTGCGCCCTCTTGTGGATGCCGTTCTGGGGCTTTTGGGCAACCATCCGGTCATCGTGGCCCCACTCCTGGCGGCCGACAAAATCATCGGCGCGTTGAACGTGAGTGGCAAGTGGCTGACCGAGAGCGACTCGGCGATGGTCATGGCACTGGCCGATCACCTGGCAATCGCCTTGGAGCACGTCCAGGTGCAGGCCGAGATGCGCACTTCTCTTGATCGGGAAAGGCTGCGAAACCAGGTCGTCGAGGCCGTGGCCAGCGCCCTGGATCTGCCCGTCGTCCTGGAGCGGGTGATCCACCTGGCAATGCAGCAGACCGGCGCTGAAGCGGGTGCGATCGCGCTGGTCGAGGCCGACGGCGACACAATCACCTATCCCTACCTGTTCGGCTTGCCCGCGACGCTGAACCCTCGACCTGCCCCCCGCGGGCGAGGCCTCGCCTGGCGGGTAGTCGCAAATGCAGAGCCCGTGC
>C687J29651_10000486_pt1 | contig 16096 bp, 16 predicted proteins | sample RifCSP13_1_FD_29651 | JGI IMG/M metagenome (IMG submission 29651) | reverse complement strand
TCCGCTGGAGTCAGTGTCGGGGCTTTTGATTTTGTCCGGACTGTAGTGGAGAAGCATGGCGATATAGATTTCTGGCGGGTTAATATGCGTCCTGGAAAACCGCTTGCTTTTGGCAACTATCGACGTGTGCCTTTTATTGGGCTACCAGGAAATCCCGTCTCTGCATTTGTGGGATATGAAGTCTTTGTCCGGCCTGCTCTCTTGCATATGGTAGGGTTGAATGAGACATCACGATTTCAACTAAAAGTCAANATCCTTGAAGCGATCGAATCAGATGGGCGGGAGAGTTATCTCCGGGCAGTTATAAAACTCCAAGAAGGAAACTGGATTGCTAGACTCACAGGTCATCAAGGATCAGGAAATTTGCTTTCGTTGGTGCAGGCAAACGCTTTACTGATTATCCCGTCTGGGGTAAAATCGCTGCCGTCTGGAGCAGTAGTGGATGCGTGGTTGCTTGATCAATTCGGTNGTTCTGGTTGAAATCAGCGTCGATAAGGTGATCATGGGTAATAAATTCAGACTCTTTTCGTTTATCCTAGCTGTGGTTGGATTGATCGATTCGCTTTACCTGAGTTGGGTCAAAGTCTCTGGAAAATATGCCTTGTGCGGCCCACTCGGCGATTGTGAATCGGTCAATTCTAGCAAATATTCTGAAATCGCCGGTATTCCGATCGCGTTTTTAGGTGTGGGCGCGTACCTAGTGATCTTAGCTTTGCTTTTTTTGGAGGCACGCGGCGACTTCTGGAAGGATTATAGTCCTCTATTGGTTTTCGGTATCAGCCTGACGGGGGTGCTTTATTCGGCTTATCTTACCTACCTTGAAATTGCTGTCATCCGAGCTATTTGTCCATATTGTGTTGTTTCTGCAATCGTTCTGGTTTTTCTGTTGATGCTTTCGGTTCAACGTATTTTACGCGGTCAGGGTGAGCCGAGCTCAATATCTTACTCGTGATCAGGAGGAACCTATGCCTCGAATTCGGTGCCATTACATCGATTGTGTATTCCTCGACGACGGTTATTGTGGTGCTGCTGCGGTGGAGCTCGATCCAGACGTTGGTTGCATGACATACTCGCGTGCCGATGATTTAGTTGAAGAAGAGTGGGAAGATGAGGAAGAGGAATTGGAGGATTGGGACGAAATCGAGATGGAAGACGAAGAGGATGAGCTTTGGTTGGATGATGATGAATTTTAACCGCTTCAGGGTTGGGTGGTGATAGCCATGTTGCCCAAGGCGGACCAAGACTCTAGGAATTGGTTCAGGCTTTTTTCGGAAATAGTCCCGCCATTGAGAAAAGTCACGCTAGAAGGAGTGTATCCAGTAACGATGATGGTGTGTTCATAGCGCGCAACATGGTTAGGGTTTCATCGGGTGGAAAATAATAAACCGGAATCCCATTGACAACGTACTCATAGTTCCCTTGGTTAATATTCCCAAGAATCCATACAATTACCGGGCGACCCGCGGCGATTTCTGCTCTCAGACTGTCCCAGCTCAAAGGGCGGTGAGTGTAAGCTGATAATCCATAATCTCGCAACAGATTAGCAACTGGTTCAGCATGCACGCCATACGGCGCGGGTGGGATCTGCCCCCAGGTGCCATAAACGCTACCTACAAATCCGACGTCAGGGTGATCTGACTCAGGTAGGTTGTGGAAAAAATCGATCTCATCGATCTGGACATCGAAAAAATTTGCCCAATCGACTGCGGAGCGGGATTCGCAATCCAGCGGGAGCGCCTGGCGCTGTCCGGTTACGCCAGTGATGAGCGCCTCGTCAGGAAGAGGGGGCACAGTTGGGGTGGGTGTCGGCGGTAGCGGGGCATCGCTGACGGTTGCTGCCAGGCACCATGCATTCAATTGCCCCTCATCAAATTGGTTATGGTCAGAAGCGTTAATCTCCCAATTTCCTGCTATCATTTCTCCATCAAACATAGCCAGAGTCTGCTCAGGGAGGTAAATTCCCGATATTGCTGCCCATCTCGGAGAACATTGTGACTCGGCTGGCAGAGAGATGTCGTCATCTAAAATAGCGGCGATATCGTCTTCTCCACATCCACTGTTTTCACCAGGTAGACCGGGACGGTGTAATAATGTGGTTGAATTACCAGTATTCTGGTGAGTCAAGGTAAATGCCAGGTCTCCCACCCAGGGGTGGGACACATTCAACTGGATATCCAGGTCCACGATGTAGCGCAGACTCTCGATAATAATTGTGCTAGAGACGCCTCGACTGTCATCGTCAGGGATTCCAACTGATGGATCAGCGCAGTAAAGCACTTTGCTTGGCGGATTGATGGGCGTTGGTGTCGGTGTCGGTTCAAGGGCTCTAAATATCAGTGGTAAATGCACAGGAGGCTTAAATTCAGGGGGCTGCGTAGGAGTTGGCGTTATTGTTGAAGTCAAAGTAGCTTCCTGCTCTATCATATCTATTGATGTTGTTGATGGAGTTGGTGTGGGGAGATCATTATTTGAGCTGTACGCTGAGCTGGTGGGGGCAGTAGCAAAGACCGAAGAAGTACCCGTGACCAATAAAATTAGGATTAGAATCATGCCCAGGATTGAAGTGATCAGAAATGTTCGCATGAACCTGCATCTCACCAGGAGTTTGTGGGTTGTTTTCTATCCTAGCGTTGGGTTTAATTATATCAGGTCGAAATTTGATAATCTTTGAAAGTTCTGATACTTGGCTTGACTCTTGCACCNGTTTCCCTAAAAAGTATTCGATTAACAGGGTAAGGAGAGAGTATGTTTTTTAAGATGTCTTTATCCGCAGCTTTGGTTCTGTTCACTTTAGGAACATGTGCTCTTCCATTCGCCTTGGATTTCTGGGGCCCAGCTCAACCCACAAATGCTACTGAAACCCTCGAATCTAAATCAATACTGGAAGAGAACCTCGCCCCGCCAGTCTCAACGACCCCTTCTCCCGCGAGTGACTGGATAGTTTATCCTACTTCAACACTGATATTGACGTTGCAAGGCGCTACAGCAACAGTAAACCCACCTGTTTTAGAAGAAGGGACTGCGATCGGGAATGATTCCACTTACGAACCTGCTTACATTCCTCAGATTGGCTCTCCAGTCTGGTTGGCGAACTTTGCATACCCCGAACTGGGGTGTAATTGGATGGGAGTCGCTGGACAGGTTGTAAGTACGAATGATCTTCCGATCCGAAATCTGATCATCGAGGTTGGTGGTTCCTTGGAAGGGAGTGAGGTCTTCGGAATTGGATTAACTGGACTTGCATCGATTTATGGACCCGGGGGTTACGAAATCGTTCTTTCCGATCATGTTGTGGATTCCAATCAAACGATGTGGATCCAGATCCACGACCTTATCGGTCAAGACTTATCGGATAGGATATATTTCGACACCTTCGCCGATTGTGAGCGCAATCTGATCCTGATCAATTTCGTTCAGGCAAAATTATTCCTGAAAGAATTCTTGCCCCTCCTGTTCAATCAACCTTAGGGATACTACGCGCCCCGGCGCTGGTTTCTCTGCAGCGTTTGGGATAAGGTTTCGGGGCCAGAATGAAAGGTAGAAACTTTAGTAAGAACAGATTTTTTAGTAAATCGGTGGATTGGGGATGATCGCAAACCAGGCGATGTAAACAAATACCCCAGCTAAGGTTGCCATCATATATAAGGTGTATGCAGTGCGCATAAAAAGTTTATAGTTCTTAAACCTGAGGGCTTTGGGGACGAGCTTATTCGCTCTTAAGACGACAAACATGCCGAAGGGAAAGGCAATCGCTCCGATCAGAGCGTGAGTGATAGTGACGGCATAAAAAATTGTTGGGCGCGGCCCACCCTGGTCACGGATCACAAAATCCCTGAAAGGCAAGATCATCAGCCACAGCACCAGGAGGGCATTCAGCGTTGCGGCGCTGGTTTGAATCCAGCGATGAACTTCGTAGCGCTTACGGCGCGCCATGTAGAAGCCAATAGTAAATAATATGGCCACGATTAACATGAGCATAAGCGTCATATCGGCCGCGAAGTTTGCATTAGTGCCCAGAAACCCGGGTCGGTGTAGAAGATCAGTCATGTCCACCTCTTAAGAACTATTATGATGATAATAGTCTCATTTTATCTTGGGAAAGATAATCTGACAAGTTATTGCTCAGCAAATTCTTGGCAGCATCTCCCCCGCCAGAACATCTACGACGCGTGTGCTACCAATTGCAGTCTCCATTAATACCCGACCTTGAGGAGCTTCCTGCACTTGGCCGATGATGACCGACTCTTCGCCATATCGCGAATTGCGCATAGTCACTAAAACTCGATCAACAGCCTCTGGTTTGACAATAGCTAGCAGCTTCCCTTCGTTGGCGATATAAAGTGCATCCAATCCCAACAACTCACAGGCGGCCGCTACTGCAGGGCGGATAGGAATGCTATTTTCCTTGATCACAATCGCCACCTTCGACTGGCGGGCGATCTCATTAAGGGCTGTTGCCACACCCCCTCTGGTTGGATCCCTTAGTACATGGATGGCGTTTTGAGGATCACTTGATTTTCCGGACTGGATCATTGCCGCGACCAGGTGATTCAATGGGGCTATGTCGCTGAGAACCTCGGCGTTGAAGCCCAGCTCACCTCGCGCGCACAACACTGCGATGCCATGGTCGCCGATCGGCCCGGATAGGATGACACTATCACCAGGGCGGGCGCAGGCCCCCCCAATGGATATTCCGGGAGATATGATACCAACCCCAGTCGTATTGATATACACACCGTCCGCTTTACCTTTTTGAACCACCTTGGTATCGCCGGCGATGATTTGAACTCCGGCTTCCGCAGCAGCAGCTTGCATCGAGGCGACGATCCGTTCCAGGACTGACATTTCCACGCCCTCTTCAAGGATAAAGCCAGTCGTCAGGTATTGCGGATTAGCGCCCATCATCGCCACATCGTTGACTGTCCCGCAAACAGCCAGACGGCCGATGTCGCCCCCAGCAAAGAACAATGGCCAAACCACATGCGAATCGGTGCTAATCGCCAGGCGATCGAATTCGCTTGTTTGAACTACTCCTGCATCGTCTCCTGCGCGCAGAGCGGGGTTATCGAAACGGGGCAAAAAAAGGCGAGAAATTAAATCCTGGCTCATTTTTCCGCCGCTACCGTGCCCCAGAACAATCTTTCGGTTATGTGTCAGCGGGACCGGGCAAACTAAACCTTCGATGGTGGTTGGTCCGTCTTCCTTGTTAGACATATTTGCTTTGACAATTTTTTTCAATCTTGACCGGGCTCGCTGGAGTACCGATAATAGGCTGCACAGGCTCCCTCGGAAGATACCATTGTAGCGCCAAGCGGATTTTGAGGAGTGCAAATTGTAGCAAAGGCAGGACAATCAAACGGTTTCTTTAAACCTTGTAAGATTTGCCCAGCGACACAGAGTGGAGATTCTTGTGGTTGGATCTGTCCAACCCGAAATCGTTTTTCCGCATCAAAATCCGAAAACTCAGGTCTCAGACACCATCCACTGTTAGGAATCATTCCGATGCCACGCCAATTGCGATCACACGACATAAGAACTTGTTGTATGACAGCTTGCGCTGGCCGGTTGCCAGCGAATGTCACGGCTCTGGCATAAGCGTTTTCGACCCCTGTGCGCCCCTCTTCCAATTGCCGGACCGTCATTAGTATGCCTTGGGCGATATCCAATGGCTCAAAGCCGGTTATAGTAATTGGCACCTTATATTCCTGGGCAATGGGGGGATATTCCCAATACCCCATCACGGCGCAAACATGTCCGGCAGCCAGGAAACCTTGAACACGGTTGAAGGGTGAACTCAAGATGGTGCGCATCGCGGGTGGAACGCAGACGTGGGAGACCAACAGGCTGTAATTCTTTAATCCTAGCGTTTTTGCCTGAAGAACGCTCATCACGTTGGCTGGTGCGGTAGTTTCAAAGCCAATCGCAAAAAAAACAACCTCCCGATCGGGGTTCTGTTGGGCGATTTTTACAGCATCCAGGGGGGAATAAACCACGCGGATATCCCCTCCATCGGCGCGTACTGAGAAGAGGTCCCGTCCCGAACCCGGAACACGCAACATATCGCCGTATGAAGTGAATAAAACCTTGGGCTGGGAAGCGATCGCCAGGGCTTTGTCGATCAGTTCAAGAGAGGTAACACATACCGGACAACCAGGTCCATGAACTAATTCGATTTCTGCTGGTAGCAGCTGGTTGAGGCCATGGCGCATAATGGCATGTGTCTGACCGCCACATATCTCCATCAATACCCAAGGTTGTGTAATGGTTCGGCGTATCTCAGAAAGCGTCTGGCGGACTAATCTAGCGTCTCGGTATTCACTAATAAATTTCATGCTCCCAATTCTTCCTCAAAATTCCCGATCTCGCGCAGTAAGGCGAGTGATTCAAGCGCTTCTTGCTCACTGAGTAAGCTGATTGCGAACCCAACGTGAATAATCGTGTAATCGCCGACTCGAGCTTCCGGGATATATTCCAGACAGGCTTCCCGAACGACACCTCCAAAGTCAACCTTGCCCATCCTTAATCCATCGGATTGATAAATATCTAAAATTTTACCGGGAATGCCCAGACACATGGTTGCCTCCAACGAGGGATTTTCCTGCAATAACCACCTGGCCAAGTGCCAGACCACCGTCATTGCAAGGAACTTGCTGGTGAACAAAGACGGTGAAGTCATTTGATCGCAAAAGATTGAGGGTCATCCTCAGGAGAACGATATTTTGCCAAACGCCGCCGCACAAAGCAACTTCAGAAACCCGGCTCATCTTGCGTATAGCCACTACAACCCTCAATACCATCTCAGCGACCCCGGCATGAAATCGAGCTGCAATAATCCCCACCGGCGTGCAAGTGCGATGATCTTGAACTACGGCCTGAATAACTGGAATAGGATCTATCCGGATACTTTCTGCTGAGATGGATATATTAAAGGGGTAGAACTCCTTCTCGCCAGGATCTACCAGTGCTTCCATTTCGATTGCGGCTTGGGCTTCGTAATTAACCTGCTCGCGTACTCCAGCCAGGGCAGCGATAGCATCGAAAAGCCGGCCCATGCTAGATGTGGGAGGGGTGTTGAATCCACTCCGNATCTGGTTATAAAGAATGTCAAGCACCACAGTTCCTGATTTCTGGCGGGTCAGGGCTGCCCTGACTGGTGGTAAATCATCATCCCATCGGATTCCAGCCCGATCGAGCCAGGCGAGAGCCAGCCGCCAGGGTTCTTGTACAGCCTTATCACCACCTGGAAGTGGAATGTAATCCAGGTGAGCCAGGCGATTGTATCCTTCGAAATTGGCGAGTAGAAATTCGCCTCCCCAGATCGCGCCATCATCCCCGTATCCAGTGCCATCGAAAGAGACGCCAATCACTGGATGCTCGCCAGTGTGTCCATTTTCCACCATGCAGGCGGCGATATGGGCATGATGATGTTGAACTTCAACGATTGGTATCTTTTCAATTTCTGCGCGTTCAATAGCATAGCGGGTAGCAAGGTAATTGGGATGGAAGTCATGGGCAATGGCTTGCGGTTTTACCCGAAACAGCCGTTCAAAGTGGGCAATTCCATCTTCGAATGAGCGCAATGTTTCAAAATTCTCAAGATCCCCGATATGATGGCTCAGAAAGGCATACCGATCGCGGGTGATGCAGAAGGTGTTCTTCAATTCGGCGCCCACTGCCAGCAGAGGTGGGAATTGCCAGGGTAATAACACGGGAAAAGGGGCATAGCCGCGTGCACGCCGAATAGGCATCACCAGGGTCCGGTCAAAAATCCGCATAACCGAGTCGTCACAACGGGTGTGGATGGGGCGGTTGTGCATCAGGAATGCGTCAGTCATTCCAGCCAGACGATCTCGAGCCTCGCGATTGTCTGTGGCGATGGGTTCTTCACTTAGATTGCCGCTGGTCATAACAAGGATGATTGGTCGGATTGCGGTCTCAGTATTTTCTGTTTTTGATTTGCCATTTGCGGTCAGTAACAGGTAATGTAGCGGTGTATATGGCAACATCACGCCGAGGGTGTCTTGCCCTGGAGCAACCTCTCCAACAATGGTCGACTCGGGTTTTCTCCGCAATATAATGATTGGTCGTTCGTGTGATTCGAGCAATTGGCGTTCNGTATCGTTCACCATACATTGGGCTGATATTGTGGCAATATCTGGCATCATGATGGCAAACGGTTTATCGACGCGCAACTTTCGTTNGCGCAATCTGTTCACAGCGTCGAGGTTTGTAGCATCGCAAGCAAGGTGAAAGCCACCCAAGCCTTTTACGGCTATGATCTTTCCTTGGGCAAGCAACTCTTGAGCTCCATGAAAAGCGTTATTTCCAGTTAGGCCATTTAACGTCGATGACTGATCGCTAACTTCTAGCCATACATGTGGACCACATACAGGACATGCAATAGGTTGGGCGTGAAATCGTCGATCGAGGGGATTCTGATATTCTTCAGCACACTCTGGGCACATGTCAAAGGCCGCCATCGTTGTCTTTGGCCGATCATAGGGAATGTCCTCGATGATCGTAAAACGCGGACCACAATTTGTACAATTAATAAAAGGATATCTATAGCGCCTATCGTTCGGGTCAAAGAGTTCGCGGAGGCAATCCGGACAGATACCGACATCCGGGGCTATGGGTTGGAAAGCATCGGGGATTGGTTCCGAATGGAAGATTTCGAATGTGGTAAAACCATTCGCGCTTCGCTGTTCACAAACGATTTGGTTAATGCGTGCGAGCGGGGGAGCCTCCTTTTTCAAAGAATCGATGAAATTCTTCAAAGCTTTCGGTGAACCATCAACCTCGATTTCAACCCCCGCTGAGGTGTTCCTCACCCAGCCTTTGAGCTCCAGGCGAGTTGCCAAGCTGTAAACGAACGGGCGAAAGCCGACCCCTTGGACTACGCCGGTGATAAGGATCCTTAAACCGCTTAACTCGCTCACCGATATACCTCTACCGCAAATAATTATTCGCCTTTGATCGTTGTTTCTCGATCATTGCGCTTACCCAATTTAGCCATGCTTCAAGACCTTCGCCAGAACGGCAGGAAAGAGGGAAGGTAACTAAATCCGGATTGAGTAACACGACCCCGCGCTGGAAGTAATCCATGTTAAAATTTACGTAAGGAAGTAAATCGATCTTATTAATTACGAGAGCATCAACGCCCCTATACATACCGGGGTATTTGTAGGGTTTATCATCCCCTTCCGGGACTGAAGCGATCAAAATGCTTTTATGAGTTCCAAGTTGAAAACTTGCCGGACAGACCAGGTTGCCTACATTTTCAACAATCAGCAGATCAATCCTCTGAAGGTTCAACTCGGGAAGTGCTGCTTGAATCATTGCCGCGTCCAAATGGCATTCCCCACCCGTGTTGATTTGCACTGCGATCGCGCCGGCAGCTGCAGCGCGGTCAGCATCCAGGCTGGTGGCAATATCGCCATCGATGACAGCTAAGTGTAATTGCTCGCTTAGCTTTCTAACAGTTATTTCGATAAGCGAAGTCTTCCCCGCTCCTGGGGAAGCCATGAAATTCAAGGAGAAAACACCTGCCTCGTCGAGGGCAGCTCTATTTTTTGCAGCCAGTCGGTCGTTCGCGCCGAGAATATTTTCAACAATAGGTATCCGCTTTACCATCTAAGTCTCCACGTCAATGGCTTCTAGATAGAATTCTTCACCAGCTAATGGTTTTACGATTGTGCTGCCGCATTCGGGACAAGCGAAATCCTCTCCCGGAGGAGAATATTGATGGTTGCACTTCTGGCAAGCCATTTCGACCGCTATACGTTGAAAGTGTAAACATGCCCCATCGGCGAGCGTGCCTTTGGAAATGATATCCCAATAGAATTGCACAGAGTCGTCGATGATGGACGATAATTGGCCGATCACTAAATACAGGCCTGTGATCTTTCGTGCCTGAGCTGAGGCAGCGTGGCGTAATGCAATCTCGAGGATGTTCTCTGTAACAGTAAGTTCATGCATGACAATTCATTCTAAGCATTCAATGCAATATTAAAATACCATATTCCCTTACTTATCCATAGTGCAATATGTCACCCGAAATTCATACAATCTTTCGCGAATTTAGACATTAATCATTTCCAACCGAAGAAAGTCTAATAGGATCCGGTTAAATTTTTCAGGAATACGCCCAACTTGAAAATCCTTCTGGATGTAATTTCACGAATGTGTTGACGAGCACTAACTTTTCCACGAAGGAAGGGTAGTCAAGGGGGAATTTCAGTGCTATCGTATCTCCCATTGAGATATCCACCACATAGGTTGGAGTAGCATTTAAACGCTCCACGAATTCTGCGATATCGTCGGCGATCTTCTTGATGGTAATGGCCTCAGAGGGGGAGGGAGACTTTCCAAATCCTCTCACATCTGGAGCCAGGACGCGAAATCCGGCCTCAACTAAGGCNGGAATTTGGAATGCCCATGACTCACCGGTAGCGCCGAGATCGTGTAGGAGTAGGGCGACTGGAGTCCCCCCAGGATTGGGATCGAGATAATGGATGGTCAGGTTCGGATGAACAGCTATTTCGTAGAAAATAACAGACGTTATACTGCCTTATCGTCGCTTTTTTCTTCTTGGTTTTCGTTATTGTTCTTTTTATCTTCAGAGCCCTGCAACCCATCCTTGAAAGCNCGGATACCGCTGCCCATCTCACCGGCGATCTTGCTGATCCGACCGACGCCGAACAAGACGAGTACAATCACAAGAATGATCAGCAGCTCTGGAATACCAAAACCTTGGAACATTGTATTTTCTCCTGTCTCAAACTGATACTGCTGATTATACTTTTAGCACACTTTTCCCAAAAATGCTACCCCCAAAAGGCTTGAACTAGAACCTAACTGGTAAAATTACCAAATTATGTCAACCAGACCAAGTACAGCTTTCAACAAGGTAAAATTAATCATCATCCTCACTTTGGCTGCTATTGTTATAATAGGTTTCTACTTATTTATCAATCAGAGGCAACAAAATCCAATAGAGTTTGATGGACAAAGGGCTTACCGAGATATTCAATACCAGCTCGATCTAGGTCCTCGAACGCCTGGTAGCAAGGCTCACGCTGATATTGTGTTATGGATTCAATCTGAACTAAGAAACGCTGGTTGGCAGACACAAGTTTTGGAGGCAAATTTACTGGGGCATCAAATCCAGAACATCATCGCGAACCAAGCGAAGAAAAATGACCTGCAAAAACCCTTACTCATATTAGGGGCACACTATGACTCGCGTCTCCATGCTGACCAGGATCCTGACCCTTCGAAACGAAGACAACCAGTGCCTGGAGCAAATGATGGTGCCTCAGGAGTCGCAGTTTTATTGGAATTAGCACGGATTTTACCATCCGATTTGCCAAGAGCAGTTCGGTTGGTTTTTTTCGACGCCGAGGATAATGGCAATATTGAGGGATGGGACTGGATATTAGGCTCCAGAGCCTTTGTAGATAATTTGGATAGTCGCCCTGACGCAGTCGTGATCATTGATATGATCGGAGACTCAAATCTGAATATACACTATGAACAGAACTCAGACCAAGAACTATCAAAAGCCATCTGGACCCAAGCAGCTTTTCTGGGATACACCGACCAGTTTATCCAATCTCAAAAACATCGCCTCCTGGACGACCACATACCCTTCGTCCGAGCCGGTATACCTGCGGTGGATCTGATTGACTTCGACTATCCATATTGGCATACCACAGCTGATACAATCGATAAGGTTTCCAGTGAAAGCCTCCAAGTTGTCGGGGATACCCTTGTGAAGTGGTTAATACAAGGCAAATCCTCAAACCAGTAAGCTGGATTTAATCCGCTAACAGTATCTTATGCCCTCAAAAACACCTGAACCGACTATATCACCACGCGANCGCGCTTTCTTAGTCGGCGTCGAACTCCGTCAGTCTGACGGATACCTTGCGCTTGAGGACTCACTGACTGAACTGAGCTTGCTTGCCAATACTGCCGGATTGGATATTGTGGGTCAAGCATCTCAACGTCTGGAGTCCCCCAACCCGAAAACCTTTATCGGCACCGGGAAAGTCGAGGAAGTCAAAGCTCTGATTGAGGAAGTCCAGGCTGATGTAGTTCTTTTCGATGAAGAATTATCGCCACGTCATTTGCGGGAATTGGAACAAACTTTTGGCGATAATATTCGTGTCCTGGATCGGACAGCTTTGATCCTCGATATCTTTGCCCAACATGCAAATACGAGCGAAGGCGCGTTACAAGTAGAATTAGCCCAATACGAATATCGTTTACCACGCTTGACGCGGGCCTGGACTCATCTTGCTCGGCAGGCAGGGGGAGGTGGTGGACGTGCTGGAGGCATAGGCGGTGTGGGTTTGCGTGGCCCTGGTGAAACGCAGCTGGAGGTTGACCGCCGTGACATTCGCCGGCGGATTAGTACCTTGAAAGAGCAGCTNGAAAAAGTACGCATCCACCGACAGCAATATCGCATTCGTCGCAAACAGTCNCGCATCCCGGTGATCGCGCTGGTCGGTTATACCAATGCAGGAAAATCCACCTTGCTCAACCNGCTTTCAGATGCGGATGTGTATGTCGCCGATCAGCTTTTCGCTACACTGGATCCAACGACTCGGCGGGTGGAGCTAACAGGAGGGCATTTAGCTTTGTTTACCGACACGGTGGGATTTATCCAGAAATTACCGACTACTTTAGTTGCCGCATTCCGCGCCACGCTTGAAGAAATCGCAGAAGCTGATTTATTGCTACATATCGTGGATATTACCCACATTAACGCCCTGGCTCAGGCGAAGGCAGTATACCAAACATTAAAAGAAATCGAAGCAGACCATATTCCGGTCGTGATAGCCTTGAATAAAATCGATCAATTATCTAATCCCGAAAAAGCGCGCCAGACATTGGCCAATTTCCCCCATGCAGTAGCAATATCAGCATTGACGGGGGAAGGTGTTACTGACCTTCTCCAGGCGGTAAGCGAACAACTCTTTGAGAATTTTGTTCAGCTAACAGTGCTTTTGCCTTATGAAGAGGGCGGATTGATCTCCATTTTTCACGAACAAGGTCAAGTGGATTATATTGAACACCGCCAGGGAGGGGTTTTCATCCGAGGCGGGCTTCCTGCTCGCCTCCTGACGCGATACCAAGATTATATGAAACCGAAATCATGACCAAATTCGAAACATAATGTTGAAAAAATTCAATCAAATCCTGGATGCTGCATCGGACTTTTTGGCTCACCGCAAGGGTTTACTGCCTTTGATCGGTATTCTATTGGTATTGACTAATGCTATCCTGCAATTCTTCCCATCGGCGGGCTGGTTCGCGGCCACAAATTTCCTCCTCCACCTGGGGGTCATTATCGCTATCTTGGGGATTATGCTCGCATGGGCACTTTGATCAGATACGGGGGCCAGCCTCACTCACTTCGGGGGGGCATTCGTCTGCAAATTTCTTAAAATTATCGTTGAATCGCGAGGCCAGTTCGTGATATTTTTGCATGTAAATCTCTTGAGTCGGCCAGGCTAAGGCAGGATTTAACACTTTATCATTCACACCTGGACAAGACTTTGGAACCTGGAATCCAAATACCGGGTCGATAAAAGAATCCACATTAGAAAGCAATCCGTCGAGAGCTGCGTTGAGCATCGCTCGTGTATCGTGAATGCTGATCCGTTTACCAATCCCGTAAGTGCCACCTACCCAACCTGTGTTGAGTAACCAGCAGTTCACTCCATGCCGGATAATTTTATGCTTTAATAAGTCGGCGTAAAAACCCGGGTTGTGAACCATAAATGGTGCACCAAAACAAGCGCTAAAGGTGATCTCCGGCTCTTTTCCCAGCCCAATCTCGGTACCGGCTACCTTGGAGGTGTAACCAGAGATAAAGTGATAAAGTACTTGCTCAATGGATAGGCGAGCGATCGGNGGCATCACCCCAGAGGCATCGCAGGTGAGCAGAATGATATTCTTGGGATGGCTNCCAATCTTTTCCGGAACCGCATTCTCGATGTAATTGAGCGGATAGGATGCGCGGGTGTTCTCTGTTATAGAGTCGTCATCCAGATCGGTAACACGACTCACCGGGTCGAACACCACGTTCTCGAGGATAGTTCCAAACTTGCGGGTACAGGCGTAAATTTGCGGTTCGGCAGAGGGTGAAAGTTGGATCACTTTGGCATAACAACCATCTTCGAAATTGAAGATACCTTCATCGCTCCAGCCGTGTTCATCATCACCAATTAAACTTCTTCCAGGGTCGGCNGATAGGGTGGTCTTCCCTGTTCCAGAAAGTCCAAAGAACAAAGCCACGTCACCCCCCTTGCCTATGTTGGCCGAACAGTGCATCGGCATGATCCCCTCTAATGGAAGCAAGTAATTCAGAACGGTAAAAATTGATTTTTTGATCTCTCCCCCATAGGCCGTGTTACCAATGATGCATAAGCGTTGATCAAAATTGAGGACAATAAATGTTTGAGCTGGAGTTCCATCGATTGAAGGAAAAGCTTTAAAAAATGGGGCACAGACGACCGTGAAATCGGGGACATGATAGCGATACTCTTCTATCGACGCTGGCAACACAAACATATTCCTAGCGAACAGGCTGTGCCAGGCAAATTCAGTAACGATCCGAATCGGCATTTGATAGCGTGGGTCTGCACCGCCATAGCAGTCCTGAATGAACAGGTCTCTCCCCTGGAGATAGCCCTGCAACCGAGCATATAACTCGTCAAACTTCTCTGGACTAAATGGCCGGTTGTATTGCCCCCACCAAATTTTATCTTGCGTGGTTGGTTCCTGGACAATAAATTTATCACTGGCTGCCCTGGCGGTGTGTTTGCCCGTATTGACGACGATTGGACCTTGNTGGGAAATGGTTCCCTCCATGCGAAAAACGATCTCCTCATACAGCGCCTCTGGGGGCAGATTCCAGTAGGCAAGGCGTAAATTTGTCAGGCCATGGTTCTCAAGACCGAAATCGCTCTTAAGCACCGAAGCCTGGTTTTCTGCAGGAGTCTTGATATTCAACAAGTTATTCAAAGCCAATCCCTGATCAACTTTCGATCTCCAAGGTAGATTTCCTTCGGGGAGGCGGGATCAAGAGCCCATTTCATCCTGGCAATGCCTTCGGTAATATCCTTAACGCTGCCGGCATAGCTCAACCGCAGGTGACCTTCCATCCCGAACTCCTTACCCGGCACGGTTACAACAAGTGCTTTTTTTAGTAAGAATTCTGCCAGCTCAACGGAGTTGCTGCGATATGCCCTGAAATCAGGCAGGCAATAGAATGTACCTTCCGGCTTGACAACCCGGATACCCTTAAAGGTTTTCAGTTCCTGCATAACCACATTGCGGTTGTTCTCGATGGTCAATCGTAAGCTCTCTACATAGCTTTGCATCCCATTCAAGGCGCCTTCGGCAGCTGCCTGTAAGACTTCTGCGGGACAGGAGGTGATCTGAGCCTGGACGTTCGTCATCACTTCGACCAGCTTACGGCTGGCGATCAACCACCCGATGCGAAATCCAGTCATCCCATACAGTTTCGATACCCCATTCACAACGATCAGCTTCGTGGATTCGATATCTTTCTGCGTGAATTGGTATGCAGGCACGGCGACAACCCCATCGAAGACGAGCTTGTGGTAGATATCATCCATGATGAGGTAAATACCTTTGCGCTCACAGAATTCGACGATCTCGCCAATGAATCCTTTTGGAAAGACTGCTCCAGAAGGGTTGTTTGGGCTATTAACGATGATCGCCTTGGTGTAAGAACTGACCGCCTCTAAAATATCCTCCATCCTGGGATAGAAGCTTCCGTCCTTCGAAGCAATGATCACTGGCACGCCGGAAACCATTTTCACCATTTCAGGATAGCTAACCCAATAGGGAGCCAGGATGATCACCTCATCTTGCGGGTTAATGATGCTGTATAGCACGTTAAATAGCGATTGCTTCGCTCCGCTTGTGACAATAATATTCTCGGGGGCAACGACTTTGTTGTAATTCTCTTCTGTATAACGGATGATCGCTTTCTTCAAGGATGGCGTGCCATCGGTTGGGGTGTATTTAACCTCTCCGGAATTCAACTTAGCAGCAG
>C687J29651_10000485_pt1 | contig 16097 bp, 18 predicted proteins | sample RifCSP13_1_FD_29651 | JGI IMG/M metagenome (IMG submission 29651) | reverse complement strand
AGTTTTGCGGTCGGGGGCGCTTTGCTGATGCTCGTCCTGGTCGCGGAGTATATCACGGTCGACCCGGATGACGCCCGCCATGCCGTGGCAGCTGCCGGGTTGAACGCGGTTTCATTCGCGCTCTACCTGCTCCTGGCGATCACGCTGCGCTCAGCTGGCTTGCGCCTCTTCCTCATCTTGCCGGCATTGACATTATCAGCAGGGCTGGTCAGCCTGCGTACGCTTCACCTGCGCCTGCACGGCCGTTGGCAATTTCTATCGGCGCTGGTCTTGACCTTGATCAATGCCCAGCTCATCGCTGCTTTGCATTATTGGCCGCTTTCGCCGATCACCTACGGATTGATCCTGCTTGGGCCGACCTATGCCTTGACCAGCCTGATCGGCACTCTAGCCGAAGGCCAATCCTGGCGACGCGCCATCTTAGAACCGGCACTCGTCCTGATTGTTGTTTGGGGGACAGCTTTGTGGACATCCTGAATCACCAACCACGCAGTGCAATACAATTAAAGTCAGAACACTGGGAGAAAATGCGCTCCGATGTGGACGACCGCGCTCCCGAGGAAGCCTGCGGCCTGGTGGCCGGCCTGGACTCTTCCAGCACCGCAGTATTTCCGATCACCAATCTCTTGCACAGCCAGGTGCGCTTCCGGATGGATCCGCAAGAACAGCTGGCTGCGTTTAAGGGGATTGACGATCATGATTGGACGTTATTAGCTATCTACCACTCCCACCCCCAAGGTCCGCATGGACCTTCTCGATCCGATATTGCTGAAACCACCTATCCAGGGGTAATTAGCCTGATCTGGTCGCGGTTTCACAGGAAATGGGATTGCCGTGGCTACTTGATCCAGGGAGGTGAAGTGGCTGAATTACCGGTCGTGGTATCTTAATAAGAATAATTGTATGGAAACCTTACTGAGTATCATCGTGGTAGCTGCTTCTTATCTGCTTGGGTCGATACCATCGGGAGTGGTTATCGTCAAACTGGTGGCGGGTAAAGACATTCGCCAGGTCGAAAGCGGCCGCACCGGCGGCACAAACGCTTTTCGGGCGGCTGGGATATGGGCTGGAGTGGGGACAGCTCTCTTGGATGGTCTTAAGGGGGCTGTCGCAGTATGGTTGGCAAAAGCGCTGCTCCCGGGAGATGGCTGGGTGCACGTTTTTGCCGGCCTAGCTGCCATCCTGGGTCACAACTACTCGATTTTCATCCTCGAGCGCGACGAGCAGGGGCGCCTGCGCCTGCGCGGCGGGGCGGGGGGTGCTCCAACTGTTGGCACGGCTTTAGCCCTTTGGCCAGTGAGCGTCCTGATCATTATCCCGCTGGGGGTACTCGTCTTTTATTTTATCGGATATGCCTCGGTCGCCACGATGAGCGTGCCCCTGTTCGCCGCGCTGATCTTCGCCTACCGGGCCTGGAATGGATCTTCCCCCTGGGAATATGTCTGGTTTGGTATCCTTGCCGAAATGATCTTGATCTGGGCGCTCCGGCCAAACATCCGCCGTCTTTTCAACGGGACCGAGCGCCTCCTCGGTTTCCGCGCCCGGTTTAAGAAATGAGCCTGCCTTTTTCGACGCCGTCCTTACTCCTCGTAATCCTCTTCCTCTTCGTCATACTCATAGTCTTCCGGCGAAGCTTCAGGGGGTTTGCCATACATCTGCTCATAAAGAGCACGCAAGTTACGCCGGTGTAACTCCTCAGCCAGGCCGCCGATCAACACCCGGCTCTTTCCACAAGCCTCGACTTTTACTTCAGAGAGCATATCTAGAGGAAATTTTCGGCGCGCAGCCTTGCGCACCGCCTTCCGGATCGCAGAGAGATAAGCCAGGTTGTCCTTGATGGCGCCGTCGATCTCCCCGCGCAGCACAATATCACCATGTCCCTGGATGACNTTCTCTAAACCCATNTTGCCGATTTTCTTCAAAGATAGGATCATGTCGTCAAGGTTCCCATCCACGATNTAAGGCATGGGCATGAACACATCGCCAGCGAACAGCACGCGATCCTCTTCGTCGAGTACGCCGAGATTGTCAGCACTGTGGCCTGGTAATGGATAAAACGAAAGCGTCTTCTTACCCACTCGCAGGCTCAGGATGCCTTCCGAGAAAGTCAGATGAGGTAGGATAATCTTGACTTGCCGGTAGACCGTGCTCTGCTTACGCGCTTCGTCCAATGAGGCGCGGCCGCGGGTGTCTAACCACTCCCGGCACAAGCTATGAGCGATGATGGTTGCGCCGGGGAAGAAGCTGTTACCCCAGGTGTGATCGGCATGATAGTGTGTGTTAATCACATAGCGTACCGGTACCTGTAGCTCCTGTTCGATAAAATTGCGCAGCTCCAGTGTCTCCTCAGGGAGCGCCAGGGTATCGATAACTACCGCCCAGTTGGGACCGATCACCGCCCCGGCGGTAACTTGAGCATACACTTCACTTTGAAAAGAATAAACATTCTCGGCGACACGCTCACGTTGCACCATAGTTCCTTCACCCGGTAAAAAATAAATGTCACCGTCCTTCGATTGGCGGTTAACAGGTGAAGAATAGCACAAATTTAGGGCAAAAGTCAAGAGACTATTACATAATTTAACTTAAATTTCCACAAACTGTTGACTTGCGATATCAATTTATGTATAATGTGCCCATCCATTGAAAACATCTGTCTCTCTCTGGGAGGAGTAGGCGAAGAAGGCGCTGACAGAGAAGGAGTGGCCATCGGCTGAGAGCCCCCGCAGTCGCCTGACGCCGAATGTCGCTCAGAACAGCTGCCGCAGAAATCGATTTTCCCACGTGTTCTTTGGAATAAATCGAGAGTAGACCGGCACGGGCAGCCCGTTATCGCGAAACCCTGATCATGGTCAGGGTGAGAAGAGCGCTGCGGCGGACACGCCCAGCGAAGTGAGGTGGTACCGCGGAAGGGCACCCTTTCGTCCTCATTTGGGACGGAAGGGTTTATTAATTTCAGTGAGTCGAGATATCGTGTTCCAATCAAAAAAGGTCTAATAAAATGCCAATATCAACTCTACCGAAAGCCTACGACTTTAAATCAACCGAAAAGCGAATTTACGCCTGGTGGGAGCAGAACGGCTACTTCAAGCCATCCAACGATCCCAACCGGCCGGAGTTCGACCCAAACCGCAAGCCCTTCGTCATTTCCATTCCTCCACCCAATGTGACGGGCGAGCTTCACCTGGGCCATGCCATGTTTGTCTCGATGGAAGATCTGATGATCCGCTACCAGCGTATGAAAGGCGTCCCTGCCCTGTGGGTACCGGGGAGCGACCACGCCGGCATTGCCACTCAGCTCCAGGTAGAGAAATCCCTGGCCAATGAAGGCTTGACTCGCGAGCAGCTCGGGCGGGAGGAATTCCTGCGCCGCACCTGGGCCTGGAAGGAGAAATTCGGCGGTATCATCACCGGGCAGATCCGTCGCCTGGGGGCTTCCTGCGATTGGGGACGCGAGCGTTTCACCCTGGACGAGGGCCTCTCACGCGCCGTGCGCGAGGCTTTCGTGCGCCTTTATGAGAAGGGGTTGATCTACCGCGGGCCGCGCCTGATCAACTGGTCGCCGGGCTTAAAAACTGCCGTATCGGATCTGGAAGTCGAATATTTTGAAGAGCCTGGAACCCTATATTACTTTAAATACATGCTCGCCGGATCAGATAAAGCCTTCATCCCGGTCGCTACCACCCGCCCCGAGACCATCCTGGGGGATACCGCGGTGGCCGTCCACCCAGAAGACGCGCGTTACAAGGAATTCGTCGGGAAGAAGGTGATCGTACCGATCCTGGGGCGGGGGATCCCCGTCATCACCGATGAGTACGTGGACCGCGAGTTCGGCGGCGGGGCGCTGAAAATCACCCCTGGGCATGACCCAAATGACTACGCCATCAGCCTGCGCCACGCGCTGCCGGTCATCTCGATGCTGGACGAAGCCGCGCGCGTCAACGCCAACGGCGGGCCTTATGCCGGGCAGGATCGCTTCACAGCCCGGGTCAACCTGTGGGAAGACATGCGCACGGCCGGCCTGGTGATCAAAGAAGAGCCATACACGCTCAATATCCCCCGCACCCAGCGCGGCGGCGAGATCGTCGAACCGATGATCTCCACCCAATGGTTCGTGCGCATCGCGCCTCTGGCGCAAGCCGCCCTGGAAGCGGTGCGCGATGGGCGCATCCGCATCATCCCGGAACGGTTTAGCAAGGTGTATTTTAACTGGCTGGAGAACATCGAAGACTGGTGCATCTCTCGCCAGCTGTGGTGGGGGCATCGCATCCCGGTGTGGTACTGCCAGCAGTGCGCTGAAATGACCGCCGCCCGAGAAGACCCGATCAGTTGTAGTCATTGCGGCAGCGCGGACATCGTCCAGGACCCAGACGTGCTCGACACGTGGTTCTCGGCCGGCCTGTGGCCCTTCTCCACCCTGGGCTGGCCGGAGGAGACTCCTGACTACCGATACTTCTATCCCACCTCTGTCATGGAAACCGGCTATGACATCTTATTCTTCTGGGTGGCGCGCATGATCATGTTCGGGCTGGAGTTCACCGGAGAGATCCCCTTCCACACGGTTTACCTGCACGGCTTGATCCGCGACGAAAACAGCCGGAAGATGAGCAAGTCCTATGGGAATGTGATCGACCCGCTGCTGGTGATGGACGAGCTGGGTACGGACGCCTTGCGCTTCACCTTGCTGGTTGGCTCCACACCGGGCAACGATACGAACTTGAGCATCAAAAAGGTCGAGGCCAACCGCAACTTCGCCAACAAGGNGTGGAACGCCGCCCGCTTTGTGATCGCTTCACTGCAGGGGATTGGCGATCAGNCAATCGGGGATCAGCGATCAGGGAATTCAGGATTGCCTGCGCAACCCCTAACTCCTAACTCCTATCCCCTAAATTTAACCCTCGCTGATTCGTGGATCCAAGCGCGGCTGAGGAGCTTGGTGCGCGATGCTGAGCGCCTCTTCCAGGGCTACCAGCCCGGGGAGGCAGGTCGCCAGGTTTACGAGTTCTTCTGGAGCGAATTCGCCGACTGGTACATCGAGATCGCCAAGCTGCAACTGGCCGAGGGCGGTCAGGTTGGGACCACCACTGTCCACACTCTGGTGCATGTCCTGGACGCCTGCCTGCGCCTGCTACACCCCTTCACCCCCTTCGTCACCGAAGAGATCTGGGGTCACTTGAAGGGCGCGGTCACAGAAATCGCCCCGGGGCTATCCCCCGCCGGTGGTTGGGAAGAGGCCCTGATCGTGGCTCGCTGGCCGGAGCCGACTCCCGCAGACGCTTGGGAAACCCGGGCTGTCGCCGATTTCACCCTGGTAATGGACGTGGTGCGCGCCATCCGCAACCTGCGCGCCGAGAAAAACGTTCCCCCCCGGCGGCGCATCCCCGCCGTCCTGGTCGGTGGCGAACGCACCCCCATCCTGCGCCAGCAGGGTGCCGCCATTGCCACCCTGGCGAAACTGGAGATCGATCACCTCGCTATAATCGAGGCCTTGCAAGACAAACCCNAGGGTCACATCGCCCTGGTGGTTGGCCCGGTGGAGATCTACCTGCCGCTGGCTGAATTGGTCGACACCGCNGAGCAACGCGCCCGCCTGGAGAAAGACCTGGGCGAGGCGGAATCCCAGATCCAGCGCTTAGANGCCTTGCTGGCGGGGCCGTTCGCCGAGAAAGCTCCGCCTCCCTTAGTAGAGAAAGAGCGCGAGAAGCTGGCCGGTTACCGCGAAACCGCGGACAAGCTCCGGGCGCAACTCGCGGATAAAGTATAATCGGCTGCACATCGAACCCCTTACATCCTGTGGAGTAATCTCCTATGAATAAAACCGAAATCATCACCAAACTAGAAGGAGGTCGTGAGCAGTTCCTGGACGCGATCGAAGGTTTATCCGAAGATGACCTGCAGCAGCCGGGGGTGATGGGCGATTGGTCGGTAAAGGATATCCTGGTGCACGTGGCCCGCTGGGAGACCGAGCTGGTCAAGTTGTTGTGGCAGGCCAGCCAGGGGCAGAAGCCAACCAGCTCCCTTGTCTCCTCGACCTCTGTGGACGAATTGAACGCCCGCTGGTACCAGGAATCCCGCGCCCGTCCTTTAAGACTCGCCCTGGAAGATTTTCACGGCGTGCGTACCCAAACGATGCGCAGGGTCGAGGAGCTACCAGAGAAGGCTTTCAATGACCTCCATTACTACCGTTGGCTCGATAACCAGCCGCTTTGGGAGTGGATCGCTGGCGACAGCTTCGACCATGAAGCTGAGCACGAGGCTCAAATCCGCGCCTGGCGGGCAGAGAGAGGAGTGTGAAGGTTGAAATTCGGCGTCGTTTACCCCCAAACCGAATTCGGCGATGACCCGATCGCCATTCGAGACTACGCCCAGACTGCAGAAGGCCTGGGCTTTACACACATTATCGCCTATGATCACGTCTTAGGCGCCAACCCGGAGCGTCCCGGCGGCTGGCAAGGCCCATATACTTTCCAGTCGCCATTCCAGGAACCCTTCCTGCTGTTCAGCTACATGGCGGGGGTCACCCAAAAGCTGGAGTTCGCTCCCGGGATCATTATCTTGCCGCAACGCCAGACAGCCCTGGTCGCCAAGCAGGCCGCCACTCTGGACGTATTGAGCGGCGGCCGCCTGCGCCTGGGAGTGGGGCTGGGATGGAACCAGGTCGAATACCTCGCCCTGGGCGAGGATTTCCACACCCGCGGCCGGCGGATTGAAGAACAAGTCAAGCTGTTGCGCCTGCTGTGGACCCAGCCGCTGGTGAATTTCACCGGTCGCTGGCACACCATCCCTGATGCCGGGATCAACCCCCTGCCGGTGCAGCACCCGATCCCGATCTGGTTCGGCGGCCATTCCGAACAGGCGCTGGACCGGATGGCTCGCCTGGGCGATGGTTGGATGACCAACTTTCGCACACCGGAAGCCGCCCAGCCGGCGCTGGAGCAGATAGAACGCTCCCTGGCCGAAGCCGGGAGAGCACGCGCCAGTTTTGGCTTCGAAGCGCGTATACCGTTCGGCGATGGCAATTCGGCCACCTGGGAGAACCTGATCCAGGGCTGGCAGGCCGCCGGAGCGACGCATATCTCCTTTAACACGATGGGGTGTGGTTTTGACACCCCGGCCAAGCACCTGGCGGCGATCAGAAAGTTCGCCGCGCACGTTCAACTTCCCGGAAGTTGAGAGCTGGATATGATATGAAGATCACCTTACCTGAATTTACTATAGCCTATGAAGACCAGGGCAGCGGACTGCCCATACTCTTCATCCACGGCTTCCCGCTCAATCGCAGGATGTGGGCGCCGCAAATCGAGCAGCTCTCTGGCGCGGGGCGAGTGCTGGCTCCAGACTTGCGCGGTCATGGAGAGACTTTGCCTACCCCAGCCCCCTACTCCATGGACATGCTGGCCGACGACTGTGCGGCCTTCCTGGAGGCGACTGGCGTTACCCAGCCGGTCGTGGTGTGCGGGCTATCGATGGGCGGCTATATCACCCTGGCTTTCTACCGCCGCCACCGTCCGCTCGTCGCCGGGCTGGTCCTGGCTGCCACCCGCGCCGGCGCCGATACTCCCGAGNGCAGGGCCAACCGCGACAANGCGGCCGGGCAGGTGCGGGAACTCGGCATCCGCGCCGTGGTCGACAGCATGCTGCCCAAGATGATGGCGCCCATAACATATGCCAGCAACCCTGAACTGGTGGCGCGCGTCGAGGAGATTATGGNGGNCACTTCGCAGGAAGGGATGGTGGCAGCNTTGCTGGGCATGAAGGAGCGCCCCGATTCTACGCCTATGCTCGAGCAGATCGACGCGCCGACCCTGATCGTGCACGGTTTAGACGACCAGCTGATCCCGGTCAAAGAGGCCGAGGTCATGCACGCGGCGATTAAGAATTCGCAGTTGCATCTCCTGCAGGACGCCGGCCATCTCCTCAACCTCGAACAACCCGCGCTGTTCAACCAGGTGATGGGCGATTTCCTGGAGTCTTTCTAATATGGCAATCCAAATCGACCCCGAAGGGAATGAGATCGCCGCCCTGCTCGATCTCGCCGGCGATTTCACCGCCAAAAACGTGCTGGAGATCGGCAGCGGAGACGGACGCCTGACCTGGCGCTACGCCGGCCGGGCTGAGCATGTGATCGGCATCGAGCCCAACGCAGACAAAATGTCCCTGGCAGAGAAGAACATGCCGGCCAGCCTGCGCGAGCGGGTGGAGATGCGGGTTCAAGACCTGCTCCAATTCGCGGCAGAGATGGAAGCCTTGATTCCTCCTCTCAGGTTTGATCTGGCGATCCTATCCTGGTCGCTTTGATGAATGGAACCGGNGGGCATGGTGCATGCCCTGGAGACGGTTCACGGTCTGTTGAAACCGGATGGGCGGCTGATCGACATCCACCCCAGCGGCGAACCCCCGCNGTTTATCGTGCGCAGCGGGGAGCGCTCTGAAATCGCTGGCTGGCTCGAGGAAACGGATGACTTCATCGAATACCGGCAGGCCGAGGCGGCCCTGACTCAAGCGGTGAGCGACCGGCTGTTCACCGTCGAACGCCGGAGCACATTTCTATTCAACCTCTACGCCGACACGTTCGCTGAATTAAGCGCCTACCTGGAGGCGAATTGGTCCGACGCGGTCATCCCATCCGATACGGCTGCGCACGCCAAAGCGCTGCAAAAAACCGCCCGAGGGAAGACAGAGGTATTGCTCCGCGAACAAGTCTGGATCTCCCGCCTCCGGCCAGAACACAGGTAGGAAAAACCCATAACACCCCACGGCTTTAACAAAGTAGCTTGACAATTCGGCATGTCATTGCGAACCCAGCGCCCTTTGCCGGGTGAAGCAATCCCCTGGCATGGAAGGGGGCTGCTTCGTCGGGCAAAAACCGCCCTCCTCGCAGCGACACCCGACTTTGTCAAAACCCTCATAACACCCTTGACAATATAGAACATACGTACTAAAATAAATTCGCCCCAGTTCTATCCAAATATCTTAAATCCCAAAGGAGANTNNCNCATGTCCANACACCCNGTTGTCCACGTNGAAATTTCCGCCACAAATCTCGAAGCTGCTAGTAAATTTTACGCCGACCTATTCGGCTGGAAAGTCGAACAAAATCCGGAATTGAATTACGCCTCCTTCGAGCCAGGCGAAGGNGTCGGCGGCGGCTTCAACCCGGTCCAGGAAGGAAATCCNGCCGGCAGCGTGGTCGTCTACATCGGCACCGACGATATCGAGGCCAGCCTGGCCAAGGCTGAAANGCTGGGCGGCAAAGCGATCGTGCCAAAGACCGAGATCCCCGGTTTTGGCTGGTTTGGGATGTTCCTTGACCCAACCGGCAATAAAATGGGCTTGTACACCGCAATGGCTGAGAGGTCCTGAAATCCCTGACCGGCGCCAGCTATAGCAACTCCTCATCGGAAAACAAGGCCGCCTCAACCCCTTTTGGCGGCCTATTCTTTATTCATACAGAAAGCAACCACAGATAAACACAGATTAACCCTGATCGAGAATCTGTGTGCATCTGTGTCTATCTGTGGTTTCAACCAAACAAGGAACGACCATGGTTCAACAACANGATTTCTTCACCGCAGTCAAGGCCGGCGACGCCCAAAAAGTGGCCGAGCTGCTCGACCAGGACCCCGCCCTGGTAAACGCCAAAACCGAGAGCGGATTGCCAGCCGTGCTGCTGGCGACTTATTACGGCCATCCGGCCATCGCCGAACTGATAGCGGGGCGCGGCGCCCAGCTGGATATCTTCGCAGCCTCAGCCATTGGGGACCTGGAGCGCGCGGCGGCCCTGTTGGAAGACGACCCCGGCCTGGCGAACGCCTTCGCCGGCGATGGATTTCAACCCCTGGGCCTGGCAGCCTTCTTCGGCCACCTCCCGGTGGTGGAGCTGCTGCTCGCCAAAGGCGCCGAGGTCAATTCGGCCTCCGCCAATCCGCAGCGGGTGATGCCCTTGCACTCCGCCGTGGCCCACCGCCACCTGGAGATCGCCCGCCGGCTGGTCGCGGCCGGCGCAGACGTGAACGCCAAGCAGGCCGACGACTTCACCCCCCTGCACGAGGCAGCTCAAAACGGGCAGCTCGAGATGGCCGAGCTGCTGCTCGAAGCCGGGGCGNNNGTCAATCCCAGGAAGGCGGATGGCAAGTCGCCTTTGGGGTTGGCGCTGGAATATGGACATACCCAGGTGGCCGACCTGCTGCGGATGAAAGGCGGGGAAGCGTAGAGGCTGGCTTACAAAATCCTTACAGTCGTTTGACTTTTTACTAAACAACTCTATACTGATACTAACAACCGACCCTCCTGCAGTCGATAATTTTCAAGATCACATTCAACCGGAACCTGCGGGAGGGTTAGTCAGTTAATCGATGAGAAATGCGCTTACCTCCATCGCCAGCTGCCTGGCCAAATTTCTGGCCTTCGTCTTCGCCGTGCTGTTTGTGATCACGGCAGTGCTGGCTTTACTGGTTTTCAACGCCGGGCGGCAGATCACCAACCCTGGACTCTACAAACGCGTCCTGAAAGAGCAGCGCCTCTACGAACGCCTGCCGCGTTTGATTGCCGAACAAACCATTTACCTGGGGACATACCAGCCCTGCGTCGAAAATCCGGACGACCCACGCTGCCTGGCGGAGGGCAAGGGGGAAGAAAACGACTCCTCAGAACAGGGAGGGCCACCCGCTTTCTTCTTTAACCTCGAACAGGAAGACTATGAGGTCATCGTCAGCGATCTGCTCCCACCTGAGTGGCTACAAAACCAGATAGAGAGCGCCATCGACCAGGCCTTTGCTATCTTCCTTTCAAGCGAGGCGCCTTCTGAGACTGCGATCAAGATCCCCTTAGCAGAACTAAAGGCGCGCCTCACCGGAGAGGCGGGCATGCACGCTTTCCTGCAAATCCTGCGCACCCAGGAACCCTGTAGCGAGGAGCAACTTGCCGCCCTGTTGCAACTCAACGCAACGTCCGTATTTTCCGCACAAGGGTTAATGCCCTGCCGGCCTCCGCAGGCGCTGGAAGGGGGACTGACCCCGGTCATCGCAGCCGTCCTGGGAGAGATGGCCAGGCAGATGCCCGCTGAGGCGACGATCGACTTATCCAACCTGGGCGGCCCGGCCAGCGAAGGGAACCAGCCTCCGGCGGGGAATCCCGGCCCATTCGACAATCCCCGCCAGGCTTTGCGGATGGTGCGATCGATCGCCTTGCTCAGCCCACTGCTGCCGGTGGTGCTGATGCTCCTGGTGACGCTGTTTGGCGTGCGTTCTCTCAAAGGCTGGCTGCTGTGGTGGGGCATCCCCTTGCTGAGCGCCGGGCTGATCGCCCTGGGGCTGGCGCTCAGCGCGCTCCCAGCCCTGAACGTGGCCATCGCCAACCTGCTCTCGGCGGGGAAATTGGAGATGTCCGGGCTTTCCCCAACCCTGCTCGAGGTGGGCCTGGATGCGGGGCGAGAGGGCGTGCGAGCGATTACGCTGCCGGTCGAGATCGAATCTGCCCTGCTGGCGGCGGCCGGGCTGGTGATGATCGCCGGATCGTTCTTTGCCGGGAGAGAGGAGCCAAAGGGACCAGAAGAGCCAGAGGCACCAGAGGGGCCAGAGGGGAAATGATTCAGTAGCAAGTGGTCAGTTGTCAGTCGGTAGTAGTAAGTCGTTAGTTGTTAGTCGAGAGTGGTTAGTCGTCAGGCATGCGTGAAGAGTGGAATTATGAGATATGAGACGGGTGAATCGAGGGAACGAATGGGAGCAGTGTTCAGTGTCAGTGGTCAGTTGGTATTCGAGAGTAGAGAGTCGAGAGTCGTTGGGCGGGAGGGTGTATTACCCGCCATTTCTAGAACGATTGTACTAGTTTTCAGGAAAAAGAGAAGGGGATTTATGGGGGGATTGGGAGTTGCGAACTGCGAATTGCTGACTGCTGAATGGGAGTTGCGAGTTGAGAATTGCTATTTGCGGGTTACGGATTGCTAATTGCTAACTGCCAATTGCCATCTGGCAATTGCTAATTGCGATATAAGTTTCCAGGCGGCAGGGGTGCATCCCCGCCGCCTGGATGGATGTCGATTACAGATTGAATTTGAATGGACTACGGGTACGTCGCGTAGTAGATATCCTCTTCGACCGTGCCGCCTAAACCGCGCGTGTCTGCCCAGACCACGTGTGGGCGGCCTTTGTTATCCACAGTTACCCACATGTAGTCGCCCAGGAAGCCAGCCTGAACCGGGTTGTTGGCCGGGGTCAGGTTGGGCATGGAGGAGGTGGTCAGCCGGGTGAAGCTGACTGACGGCGAAGCGGAAGCCGGGTTGCTGACGGCCGCCAGGGTGATGTCGTTGCAACCGTCGAACTCGCAGTTGCCGTAGGAGCGGTCGTAGTAGGCTACCCACAGTTTGGATCCGTTAGCTACCACCGCGCTCCAGGGCTGCCATTGGGCGCTGCCGGCAGGGGTGAGCTGCACGGTGCTGCTCCAGGAAGCGCCGCCATCGGTCGAGTAGGCGTAGAAGACGTCGTTATCACAGGGCGGGGTGGCGGTCGCAGCTGAGCCAAGCGGATTACAGTTAGATCCCAGGTTGCGGGAGTCTGCCCAGCTGACGAACAGCTTGCCGCTGTTATCCACCGAGGCCGAGATCGAGGTGAACTCGGGGACGCGGTAGCCGTTGGGCGGCAAGCACTGGCGCCCCGCGGGGCAGCCAGCCGAGCTTGGGCCAAAGGGATGCGTGCCGATCAGATCGCCGACTTTGACCGGCGCCGTCCAGCTGGCCGAGCTGCTGCAGTCGGCGCCCGCCGGGCAGGAGACCATCATGACCTGGTTCACACCTAGATTGGGCGTATTGCCGTTGCCAAAGGCCACGTAGATGGTCCCATCTTTCCCGACGATCGGGTGCGAGCCCTGGTCCTGGTCGCAGGCGTTCGGGTTGGCCGATCCGCTGAAGACGGTGCAGAAAGCAGAGTTGGCTCCGCTGATCTCGACCCCGGGGGACCAGGTGGCACCGCCAGTCGTCGACTGGCTGAAGTAGATCGGGCTGTTGGTCGCCGAAAAACGCGTCCAGGTGGCGTAAACGTTGTTCACCTTCGGGCTGCTCTGGCTGGCGTCTGCCACGATGAATTCCTTGTCGTGGAATATAGCGGGGTTATTGTCGCTGGCCACCACACCCAATGGGACATTGCGGTACTCCTGGAAAGAAAGGGGAGCCGGGGTGTGGTAGAACGAGCCACCTAACCCGGCGTTGGATTTCGCCACGACGAATGCGCTGGCCGCAGAAGCCACGTCGAACAGGACCCCGCCCACATAGGCGTTGCCGTCCGCGTCGAAGGTGGCAGTGGGATCGCTACACGCGTCTGCGGTGTGCCCGTCCGCCATTAGAAACTGCCAGAAAGGCGGCACCATGTCGCCCCAGGTCTTGCCGCCGTCCATAGACCAGGCGTAACCGCAGTGGTTGAAGCCGATGCGAGAGTCATTTTGACCGGCGATCAGGTTCAGCGGATTGGTCGGGTTGACGGCGATCACTTCTTCAGCCTGGCGGCGCAGCGAACAGTCCTGGTTGACCTTGATATTGCGCCCGCCNTTGGTCCCGCCGCCGATGTATTTATTGGGACAGCCGGCTGTGGCCGAGGCGGGGGTGTTGTTCTTCTTGCTGTCGCCTTGGGCAGCATCGGCGCGCCGCTCCAGCTCGCCAGAGGCTTGCAGCATGGCATATACCGGTCCCGAGGAGACCAGGGCTTCCTTCACCCGGGGCTGCACCTTGCCCAGCTCGATATCCAGGGCGCGTTGCAGCACCTGGTTGCCCGGCCCCTGGTCCTCACCGGCGGCGATTTGCATCACCGCGACTGCCAGGACAACCACCAGCGCCAGAATCAGCGCTATTCGGATCATGGGTTTCATGATTGTTTCTCCTTAATTAGTCGAATAGTCGTCCGATGCTTTGCATCGACCGATGTACAGCATCGGCGTAGTCTTGTAGTCAGGTAGTCAAGATCGACAATCTTTCGTGGCCTACGAAGTACGGCCAGCGTTTGGTTCAATGAACGATATGGAAAACGGAGGAGAATGAGGCGGTTGAGGGGGTTAGAGGATCGATCTCACCCGTCCTGAAAGTCTCAGGATCCCCAAGCGCACGCTCTCCTTTGGATAGATCTGGATGGGCAGTCCACAGATTACAGCAAACCGAAAAAATCAACCCGATCCCTCCTTTACCAGATCGAGCGGGGCGCCCTCACTGGGAGATCGGTCACCCGCCCATCGCTGGAGATGCTTGATTGTTGCTGGTCTTCTGATCGGTAGACCGGCCGGATTTATCCCGGTCGATCTGTATAGACCCCCGATCATTAAGATATATTGTAGGAGTTACGCAGATGTGGGGATTGGGGGGGTGTTTGGGCGGGCGTTGCCCGCCCAAACACCCCCNATCCTCATTCCAACTGCGTAAGTCCTATATTGTAGATTTTATATCAAATTAGTGGGAAACACAAGGGTACATTTAGGTTATTTGGTGATTTGAGAGTAGAGAACAGTGGGGGCGGAGAAGGGCCAGAGGAACCAAATGAGCCAGAGGAGCCAGAAGGACAGAGGAGAGGATTGCGAATTGCGGGTTGGGAGTTGCGAGTTGCGAATTGGGAGTTGCGGGTTGGGAGTTGTGAATTGCGAGTTGTGGATTGCGGAGTGCGAGTTACAGTTATCACTTCCCCTTTGAAAGGATTTCTTCGGCCCAGTCAACAACTCGATGTGCAAGCAGGCGCGCTTGCTCATATTCCTCTTGAGTAATCTCCTCAGCCAAACCGGGATAGCGGGTCTGAACGGCGTATTGCGTGGGTCATCGTTGCGCTTCATACATCACCCGTCCCTGGCTTAATGCTGGGCGTAAAATAAGGCCAATCTGATCCCCGAATCTTTCAACGTCCTCTTCGGTCGCAACGACCACGTCAACGGGCATGCCGACGCCATGCAAGTTGCGGTCAATGGCCTGCGCTAACCGGCGGCGTTGCACCGGACCCCTGACGATCACGAGAACATCCAGGTCACTGTCCGGCCCGATTTCACCCCGGGTGGCCGAACCAAAGAGCACCACGCGCTGAGGGTGGGCGATTGAAACAATACGGCGGGTGACTTCACCGATTAGCTCAGTCCAGGAGTGTTGAGTAACCCGATCAGTCTTCACTGACAGGCGTCCATTCGTAGTTAAGGAATACGGGCTTCTTCGGGCAGGTGATCAAGGATGAATCGCCAAGTCTGCCGAGCTAAATCTAGCGCGTCGCTCGCTTCCTGGTTAGAAATATCGGGTAAATCTCCAGGATAGCGCGTGGTAATTGCGTATGGCGTTAGGATCGTAGCCGCTGCACGCAACTCATTGAAGTCAGGAGTGAACTTCAGGCACATCCCCACCAATGCCACCAGCGAATGGGTCTTCTCAAAAGGTTCATCCATCCAGGTCAGGTAGGCTTTCAGAGTCTTTTCAGCAGCCTGCTGGCAGTGGAATCCCACCGCGCTGTAGAGAGCAAACGGGCTTTCTAACAACCAGGCGGCAGCATCCAGGTCTTGCCGTGCTTTTTTCAACCAGGATAGTACTTCATCAACCTTGGGAGTTGCCATACAGGAGAATGCCCTTGGCTTTGGCCGTAGCGGCTAAAGAGGTCTTAACCTGAGCCAGGCGGTGGAATTCTGCGCGAGTAAGCACGATCACATCCACAGGGATGGTGAGACCCCACAACAAATCGTAGGAAATTGCTTCGCGCTGGTGGCGGGGGATATTTGAGCTTGGCACAACGACCAGCAGATCGTAATCACTGCCTGGATCAGCCAGCCCGCTGGCTTGTGATCCGAAGAGATAGATGCGCTCTGCTTGCAGGCCATTTGCCAGCCTTGAGACAATCTCATCGAGTACTGAAGTAATCGTCGGCGTTGTGGTCATAATCACTTCGATTATATCCGATCCTGCCCGACCAGAGGGAGTATAAAGCAGTATACAGTGGTCAGTATTCAGTCGTTCGTCGTTAGGGGGAATGGGGAGAGGAGGAGAATGGGAGAATAGGGGTTAGGAGTGGGATGGAGAGTTGCGAGGTGCGGATTGCTGATTGCTGTGTGTCGTCCTGATATATATTTACAGGTATAACTAAGTGAAATGAAGCAGA
>C687J29651_10000447_pt1 | contig 16577 bp, 12 predicted proteins | sample RifCSP13_1_FD_29651 | JGI IMG/M metagenome (IMG submission 29651) | reverse complement strand
ACCATTTGGCGACGACGAAGGATCCGGGCACGAGCCGGATATCGTGCGCATCTTCGAAGCGGGTATCACCAAGGGCTGCGCACCCGATCTGTACTGCCCGTGGGGCACCGTGAGCCGCTGGCAGATGGCCCTCTTCTTGACCCGGCTCCACACCGCAGCCGGCTTCATGCTTCCGGACGGCACGGACCGCGGTTTTCTGGATATCGGCGATCTGTCGCTCGAGCAGCAGACGGCCATCAATCAGCTGGCCCAGTTGGGGATCACGCGCGGGAAGACTGCCACCAGCTTCGACCCGGCCGGTACCGTGACCCGCTGGCAAATGGCGCTCTTCTTGACCAGATTGCTGGGCGAGGTCGGTGTGGTGCTCCCGGATGGGCTCGATCAGGGGTTCGTCGATATCGCCGGCTTGAGTGTCGAGCAGCAGACGGCCGTCAACCAGTTGCGCCAGATGAACATAACAATTCAGGACATCGAGTACCATCCGTCCCTCGAATTGCCACGGGACCAGATGGCCTCTTTCCTGGCTAGATCGTTGACCAGCATCCAAACCGCCCAAGGAGCTTCCGGATGAGACGCGTCGCAGTTTCCATCGTCGCCGCGCTGGTGCTCACCCTCCTTCCGCCGGGGTCCCCGGCCCTGGCCGACCCGGGTCTCCTCTTTCGTTTCGAAGGGAGTGGCTGGGGTCACGGCGTCGGGATGAGCCAGTATGGCGCCCAGGCGATGGCGTCGGCCGGGATGACCGCCGAACAGATCCTCACGTACTACTACTCAGGAACAACCGTGAAGCCCCTGTCACAGGCCGTCGGCGCCCAGAGCTTCATGCTCGCCGACCCGGATCCGCTGTGGATCGGACTTGCCCAGAATCAGACGTCGCTTCGGTTTCAGGTCCAGGGCGGTCAGGCCGGCCTCTGCAAGTCGGGTGACGGCGAAGGGGAGTGCGCACCACCCCTGAACGGGACTCAGTATGCCGGGCCGGGGGAGAACTGGGAGCTTCGAGCCCTCGGCGGGGGTGTTTGCCAGTTCTTCAAGGGAGGACTGGCCGTTGGTAACCCGGGTACCTGCCGGGCCAGCATCACGTGGTTGGATCAGCCCAACACCCGGGTGTTCTTCCCCGACACGGGCCGGACCTACGCTCGGGGTACCCTTCGCATNCGACCCAACGGTCCGGCAGCCTTTCATGTGATACTGGAAATGGGCCTCGAGGACTATGTCTACGGAATTGGCGAGGTACCGTCATCGTGGTCGATGGAGGCTCTCAAGGCCCAGGCTATCGCCGCCCGAACCTATGGGGTTCGGCAGGCCTTGCGGTGGGGGCCTGANGCGGGGTTCGTCTCCGGCCGCCAAGGGCAATGTTGGTGTCAGCTGTTCAGCACCGTGGTCGACCAGAACTATGTCGGCTGGTCGAAGGAATCCGGGGTGGACGGCAATCGGTGGGTGGAGGCTGTTGCCGCCACCGCCGGCCTGGTGGTCACCCATCCAGCCGCGCCGGAGCAGACCGTCATCACCGCCTATTACTCCTCATCGTCCGGTGGTGCGACCGAGAGCAACGTCTCCGGCTTNGGTCACGCATCCCTGATTCCTTACCTGGTCAGTGTGCCGGACCCGTGGTCGAAGGATCCGTCCAATCCCTACGCGGCATGGACCAAGGACCTGACCGGGAACGACATCGCCGCCGCCTTCGGCTTGAGTTCCGTGTCGTCGATGANTGTCACCTCGCGCAACGAATCGGGCAGCGCCGCCCAGGTGACCATCACCGGTCTCCTCAACGGGAGCCAGGTCACGCTCACCCGATCCGGCCGGTCCGTGAAGAGCACGCTCGGATTGCGCTCTTCGTATTTCGACGTCGCCATCGAGATGTCGTTCCTGCCGCCCTTCAAGGACGATGACGGATCAATCTACGAGCAAGACATCGTGACGATCTATCAGGCCGGGATCACCAAGGGGTGTGAGGTCGATCTCTACTGCCCGACGGCCGCCGTGCCTCGCTGGCAGATGGCTCTCTACCTGACCCGACTCCACAGCGCCTCCGGATATGAGTTGCCAACCGGGGCACCGCAGGGTTTCGGTGACCTGGGAGGAGTAACCGCAGAGGCCCTTCTCGCCATCAATCAGCTCCGCCAATTGGGTGTCACCAAGGGCACCTCGGCGACCACCTACACACCAGGCGCGGAGGTGCCGCGCTGGCAGATGGCGCTCTTCATCACACGGATGTTGGAGGCCGACGGAGTGCCGTTGCCCGACGGCTCGCATCAGGGCTTTACCGATATCGGTCATCTGTCGGCCGAGGCTCAGAAAGCGATCAACCAGCTGCGTCAGCTTGGTGTCACCACGCTGACCGGTCAGTACTCGCCGGATCTGCCCATGGCACGGGACCTGATGGCTTCGTTCATGGCCGAGGCGCTCGACCTCGTGCGGAACGTGGTCGGCTTCTGAGCAACGATCGGCAGGGCTCACCGTCCAGCCGGGACACAGAACTGGTCGTAATCGACGATGGTGGGGAGGCGCTCCTCATCTGAGCATGCAACNCATTCGGGGTCACGGCGCACATTGAGGACNCGGAAGTCCTGGTCGAGGGCGTCATAGGTCAACAGCTTNCCGACCAAGGGCCGACCGATCCCCAGGAGGAGCTTGATGGCCTCGACCGCCTGGATCGAGCCGATGATGCCGGGCACCACACCCAGCACTCCCGCCTCGGCACACGACGGTGCCAGCTCCGGTGGGGGCGGCTCCGGGAACAGGCACCGGTAGCAGGGGCCTGCATACGGGGAGAACACACTCGCCTGGCCTTCAAACCTGAACACCGACCCGTGCACGACCGGTGTTCTCAGATGCAAGGAAGCGTCGTTGACCAGATAACGGGTCGGGAAGTTGTCGGCGCCGTCAACGACCACGTCGTAGCCATCGAGGATATCCAGCACATTGTCGGCGGCCAGCTGTTCGGCGATCGCAACGACGTGGACGTCCGGATTGAGGGCCGTCAAGGTTTGATGGGCCGAATCGACTTTCCGGCGCCCCAACCGCTCCGAGTTGTGAAGGATCTGCCGCTGGAGATTGGTCGCGTCAACCACGTCGAAGTCGACGATGCCGAGCGTGCCGATGCCGGCCGCGGCGAGATATAGGGCGGCGGGCGATCCCAGTCCGCCGGCGCCGATCACCACGACCTTCGATGCAAGGAGCCGGCGCTGGCCTAGATCGCCAACCACGGGAAGCAGGAGGTGGCGGCTGTACCGGGCGCGCTGATCGACCGGAAGGACGTCGGGAACGCTCCAGGGTTGGCCGGCGCGTTTCCAGCCTTCAAAACCCTCCGCCAGGGATGCCACGTTCCGGTAGCCGAGCAGCCGGAGCGAATGGGCGGCCAGTGCCGAGCGCTCACCGACGGAACAGTAGAGGACTATGTCGGTCTGCGGGTCGGCGATCAGGTCACCGACGGCGCCTTCCAGCTGGCCGCGGGGGATGAGGAGTGCTCCCGGAATCGATCCTTGTTCGTGCTCTTCAGGCTGGCGCACGTCGATGATGATCGGGGAGGTGCCCGGGACGGCGGCCAATTCGGCCACCGAGATCTCTCGGATCTCCTTCCGGATGCCGGCGATCCATTGCTTGTAGTCGATCTCCATAGGTCCTCGCCTCAGCCGAGATGGGCAAGCGTAGTGCGGGAGGCGGATTGAGTGTCGTTACACGTGGACGCGGATGGAGGGCCCCGGGCCGGCGCGCCGCGTCGGTGCCGGTTCCCGGTCCGCTACCGGGGGCGCCGGGTCTCGCCGAGGTGTGCCTCGACTGCTCGGGCGTGCTCGAACCTCATGGCCGGTGTCAGGCGTCGCAACTGAGCGGCGCCGAGGGGTGGTACGGAGGGGCGCACCCAGATCTTGCCGCCGGCATGGACGATGAGACCGGCGCCGGTCAGGAGATGCAGGTAGGCAGGGTGGGGGAGCGACCGACCGCTCCGGGCGGCCACGATCAGTCGCAACAGGTCGGCAACCGCCCCGGGTCCCAAGGCAGCCGTCCAGAAGCGGCGCACATAGGGGTGCTCTACCGGGAAGCCTCTCAGACCGGCATCATCGGCCAGGTACGGGGTAACGGTGGTCCGTCGTAGCACCGATCGGCGACCCGCGCCGCCGGGGGACGGTGCGGCGGTGACCGCGACGGGAGGACGATTGTCGCGTTCTTCCCCTGGTGGTGCGGGTCGCATGGGCTATTGATAGCAAGTAAGCCCGTTTGATATCAATAGGGTTGACCGCAGATCGCGAAAGTTTCGCTTGGCTCAGTCACCTTCGGTAGCGAGCTTCCCCACAACTATCTGGATAGACCGGCCGTGGGCGATGATGACCCCCGGGGCGGGATTCGTATCGACGATCCTGCCAACCAGGCCCGGGTCGGACACCGCGCGGAAACTGACCGAGAACTGCACTCCTACACCGGTTTCCCCCTCAAAGGTGGTGAGGGCGCCCACCGCCTCATCCACCGTGAGGCCGCGCAGGTCGATGAGAGGAGCCTCAGGGGGAAGGCCCGATGAGACTTCAATCGTGAGCGCCTGGCCGTGGGTGGCACTCGAGCCTTCTTCTAGATCCTGGGTGAGCACGACCCCCTTCTCCTCGATGGAGCCCACTTCGACTACGTTGGGCCGCAAGTGAGCGTCGTAGATATCGTTCTCCGCTTCGTCCTGCATGAGGCCGACTACCAGTGGCACTTCGGTGCTCGGCGTGACGTAGTACTGCGCCACACCGGGCGGGTCTTCGGGGAAATCGCTCACCGGGGTATCCGCCAACATGTACTTCATGAACTCGGCCCAGATTGGAGCCGGCACCGTCCCACCGTACACCCGGCTGTAGAACTCCCCGTTGATCGTCACGTCGCGGAGCGGCGCCTGAAAATCCGGATAGCCGACCCACACGGCCGTCGAGTACTCGGGTACAAAACCGACGAACCATGCCTCGTTGAAATCCTGATGCGTGCCGGTTTTGCCTCCCTGCGGGCGACCAATCCTCGCCCGGGTGGCCGTTCCGGCCGCCACCACCTGCGTGAGCGGATCCCGTGCGGCCGCCACCACGGCGGGGTCGACTACCTGAATCCGCTCCACGTCCCGGGAGTAGACGAGCTCACCGGCCGTGTTCTCGATCCGCTCGATCAAGTAAGAGTCGGCATGCAGGCCATTGGTGGCGAAATTGGAGAAGGCCGAAGCCATCTCGAGAGGACTCACGGCGCCCGCTCCCAGCACCAACGAATACACCGCAGGCAGCTCCGACTTGATGCCCATCCGGTGGGCAACGTCGATGATCCGCTCCGGTCCCACTTCCTTTGAAACCTGTGCAAACACGACGTTTACCGAGTTCTGCGTTCCCGAGAACAGCGACATCCCTCCACCACCACCGCCGGCGTTGTGGACCACCCACGGGTCGGGGTTGCAGAAGGGACAGTCGATCTCTTTGGGGCTGCGCGCATCCCAGAAGGAATTGAGCGAACCGCCCGATTCGAGATAGGCGGTGAGGGCGAACGGCTTGAATGAAGAACCCGGGTTGCGTTTTCCCTGCAGCGCCAGGTCGAACTGCTCGACGTCGAATGGTAGGCCGGAGGCCATCACTTTGATAGCGCCGGTCACGTTATCAACGCTGGCGATGGCACCCGTCGGGGAGCATCTCAGGTCGCTCGGTTCCGGTACGGGAATCTGTGCGTTGTTGTAGCGCTGGATGCAGGCGGCGAGTTGGTCTTCGCTCAGCACGGTCGGGTCGGCGAGCGGCAACCAGGATTTGAGGATTTCGTTGGCCTTCCCCTGCAGGTCCAGGTCGATGGTGACGTAGACCTTCATCCCGCCGCCACCGGAGCAGGTCACGTCGTCGGAAGGACAGCCGAAGACCGCTTTCTTGCGTTCCTCGTCGGTGGCGCCCAGGAACGAGAATTCAGGGTCGTGTAGCAGGGAGCGCCGTACTTCGGCCACGACGTGGTCGGCAGGCCCCTGGAACTCCGGATGCGGCTGGATCACGTACGGCTCATCTTTGGCACGTTCCCCCTGAGCGGGTGTGATCATCTGGTGGGCGACCATGGTGTCGATCACGTCGTTGCGTCGAACGAGGACCCGCTCGGGTTGGCGACGAGGGTCGTAGGCGGCCGGGTTCCGGATCGGCACGAAGAGGGTGGCCGCCTCAGCGATGGTCAATTCCTCCAACGTCTTGCCGAAGTACTCGCGGGCAGCCGTCTTGACTCCGTAGGCGCTCCAGCCGTAGTAGACGGAGTTCACGTAGAACTCGAGGATCTGCTCCTTGGTGTAACGGCGTTCGAGCTCAACCGCCACCATCGCTTCCTGGATCTTGCGTTGCAGCGTGACCTCGTCGCCGACGAAGTTCTGTTTGACCACCTGCTGGGTGATGGTCGAACCGCCGCGGGTCACCCCGCGCAGATTGTCGATCGCCGCCCCGCCGATGGCCGGGAAGTCGACCCCTTGGTGTTCGAAGAACTCGGCATCTTCGGCCGCCAGCACGGCCTTGATCACCAGGTCCGGCAGTTCCTCGTAGCGCACCGGCTCGCTGTTCTTGCCGTCGTGGAGTTCCGCCAGAAGCGTGTTATCGAGTGTGTAGATGCGCGAGACTTGGGACAGGTCTGGCAAGTCCAGCAGGAGGTCGTCCACCTCGGGGACGTACTTTCGCTCGAGATCGGTGAATACGCCGTACGCCGAGTTGGCTCCGAAGAACGAGAAGAGGCCGACCCACGTAGATGACAGCAACGCAATGCTGAGCAGGGTGGCGAGCGCCACGAACCATCGCCTGCGGACGTCGCGCCGCTCGAGTTCATGAATGGGGGCCTTTGACATCTCCGGACTACCTAACGAAGGGGGAGTCGGGAAAGTTGCCGGTAGCATCCCCTTCGACGTAAACAGGATACCCGTGAAGACCGAAGACTCATCGCATCCAGCCTCGCGTACCACCTCCAGCGGCATCGACATCGAGGTGGTGTACGGGGCCGATCGGACCCCACCCGAGGTCGGAATGCCCGGAGAGTATCCCTTCACGCGCGGGCCCTACCCGACCATGTATCGGGGCCGTCCGTGGACCATGCGCCAGTACGCGGGCTACGGGACGGCCCAGGCGACCAACGCCCGGTTTCGCTCGCTCCTGGCAGCCGGGCAAACCGGTCTCTCGGTGGCGTTCGATCTCCCCACCCAGATGGGGTTGGATTCGGACCACCCGATGGCGTCTGGTGAGGTGGGCAAGGTCGGTGTGGCCATCGACAGCATCGAGGACATGCGCTTGCTGTTCTCGGAAATCTCGCTAGGCGATGTCAGTACCTCGATGACCATCAATGCCACGGCAGCCATCCTGTTGCTCCTCTACCAGATCGTTGCCGAAGAGCGCCACGTTCCAACCGAGAAGCTGCGGGGTACCGTCCAGAACGACATTCTCAAGGAGTACATCGCCCGCGGTACCTACATCTATCCTCCCCGGTCCTCGATGCGGTTGGTCACGGATCTTTTCTCCTACTGTGCAGGTGAGTTACCTGCCTGGAACACCATTTCGATCAGTGGGTACCACATCCGGGAAGCGGGGTCTACCGCCGCCCAGGAGGTTGCCTTTACACTGGCCAATGGTCTGGCCTACGTCGAGGCGGCGGTAGCCGCCGGTCTGGCTGTCGACGATTTCGCTCCTCGGCTCTCCTTCTTCTGGAATGCGCACAATCACCTCTTCGAGGAGATTGCCAAGTATCGAGCCGCCCGCCGGATGTGGGCCCGGTTGATGAAGGAACGCGTCGGGAGCGAGGGATGCGCAGTCGTGGATGATGCGGTTCCACACCCAAACGGCCGGAAGCACCCTGACCGCCCAGCAGCCCGAAACCAACATCGTTCGCACCGCCATGCAGGCACTTGCCGCCACCGTGGGCGGCACCCAGTCGCTCCACACCAATGCCTTCGACGAGGCAATCGGGCTGCCCACCGACCGATCGGCTCGAATCGCCTTGCGAACCCAGCAGATCCTGGCCTATGAGTCGGGGATCACCGACACCGTCGATCCACTGGCAGGCTCGTACTTCATCGAGTACCTCACCGATCAGGTCGAAGCCAAAGCGACCGAGTTGATTGAGAAGATCGATGCACTGGGCGGAGCCGCGGCGGCGGTCGAAGCGGGTTTCCAGCAGCGCGAAATAGAAGAGGCGGCCTATGCGGCCGCCCGCCGGATCGAGAGTGGCGAATCGGTGATCGTCGGCGTCAACCGATTCGTCGACGATGCCGGTGAGACAGTCCCCGCCCTGTCCGTCGATCCCGCCGCCGAGCAGCAGCAAGTCGATGCGGTTCGCCGACTGCGGGCCGGGAGGGATCAGACCGCGGTCACCGCGGCGCTTAGTCGGGTCCGTGCTGCAGCAGGCGGGAACGCCAACCTCCTCTACCCGATGAAGCAAGCCCTGGTGGCGGCGGCGACGCTGGGTGAGGTCTCGGACGTGTTACGGGAAGTGTTCGGGGTCTATCGGGGAGGGTCGAGATGAGCGACGACGATCGGGTCCGCTTTCTGATCATCGGGGGAGGCCCGGCCGGCAACACGGCNGCCACGATCGCCGCCGCCCTGGGCGCCCGGGTGACCCTCGTCGAGTCGTCGGTAATNGGGGGTGCNGCCCATCTGTGGGACTGCATCCCCTCGAAGACGATGGCGGCGACGTCGGTGCGGATGGAAGCCGTCGTCAACGCATCCAGGTTGGGAATCATCCCCGGCCCGGCGTCCGTTGATATCAAGCGACTGTCCGAGCGCATAGCGACGATCAGCGAAGATCTCTCGCGTGGGGTTAGTTCGATGCTGGCCTCCCAGGGTGTCGAGGTGGTGCACGGCCGGGGGCGGTTCACGGGACCCCATCAGGCCATCCTGGAAACCGAGAGTGGGGAACTGCCGGTGTCCTTCGATCTGGCCCTGGTGGCGACGGGGTCTGCGCCGAGGATCCCCGACTGGTGCGAGATCGACGGAGAAAGGATTCTCACCACCCGGCACGCTTACCACCTCCCCGAGGTGCCATCGCATGTGGTGATCGTTGGTTCGGGGGTGACCGGGGTCGAGTTTGTCCACATCTTTGCGAGCCTCGGTTCCCAGGTGAGCCTGTTGGTCAGTCGACAGCAAGTGCTCCCGCACCGCGACCCGGAGGTTGCCGCCGCTCTCGAGGCCGATTTTCTCGAGCGCGGCGTTGCGCTCCTCAAAGGCGCCCGGGCGGTGGTTGCCACTCGAACGGAGCGCGGTGTCCTCATCGAGGCCCAGGATGGGCGCCGGGTGGAGGGGAGTCACGCCCTGCTGGCTATCGGCTCGGTGCCGCTCACCGAGGGTATCGGGCTGGCCGAGGCCGGCATCGAGACACGGAGCGGGTATGTGATCGTCGATGAGTTCCAACGGACGTCGGTGCCGCACATCTATGCCGCNGGGGATGTCACCGGGCAGATGCCCCTCTCGTCGGTGGCCTCGATGCAGGGACGCAAGATCGCCCGGCACNTAATGGGGCGGCCGGTNAAGCCGCTCGATTACCCCAAGGTNGCGCAAGCNATCTTTACCGATCCGGAGATCGCCTCGGTGGGTTTGGAGGAGGCCGAAGCNGCCTCCGAGGGTCGCAAGGTTCGTATCACCAAGGTGCCGTTCGCGGCCAACCCTCGCAGCATCATCCACGGGGCCACCCGTGGGTTTGTGAAGGTCATCAGCGATCCCGCCACCCACACCGTGCTGGGTGGGACCATCGTCGGGCACCGGGCGTCGGAGCTGATCGGCATCCTGGCCCTGGCCGTTCAGGGGCGTCTCAAGGTCGACACGCTGGTGGAGACCTTGATGGTGCACCCCTCGTTGTCGGAGAGTCTGAGCGACGCCGCCTTCTGAACCGTCTACCGGATGATGGCGATCACCTGGCCGCTGGAGACGGTGTCACCGGGACGAACCCGCAGGTCGACCACCTCACCCTCGATCGGGCTGCGAACCTCGTTCTCCATCTTCATCGCTTCCAGGACACAGATGGGTTCCCCGGCGTTGATGCTGTTGCCGGCTTCGGTGTTCACTTTGACGATGGTTCCTTGCATGGGAGAGGTGACAACGCCGGCCTCGCCGGAGTTGTTGCCCGACGGTTGGGACAGCCTGGGTGGTTTGCGACGGGGTGCGGGCCGCCGCCCCGAGCTGGCCGGTTGGAGGTCCGGCATCCAGTAGGTGACCACGTAGCGGCGGCCGCCGATTTCCACGGTGATGTCTCGCTGGGCGACTTCCTCGTCTGCGGGAAGCGCCGGGGCCGTCGGTCGAGCGATTCCGGTGAGATCGAGTTCATCTTCTGCCCAGCGCGTATGGTGGGTACCTTCGACGAAGGTCGGGTGCTCCAGCACTCGCAGGTGGGCCGGAATCGTTGTGGCGACCCCGCGAATGTGGAATTCGCCCAGGGCCCGGCGGGCCCGGTTGATGGCGTCGGTCCGGGTGGGTCCCCACACAACGAGCTTCGCCATGAGATTGTCGTAGTACTGGCTGATCTTCGTGCCGGGCCGGACCCAGCTGTCGACTCGGACCCCAAATCCACCCGGTTCCCGATACTCGGCAACCCGGCCGGGATTGGGAAGGAAGTCGCGAGCCGGATCCTCGGCATTGATACGGAATTCGATGGCGTGACCTGCCGCCCTGACCCGGTCGGTGGAGAGCGGTTGTCCCCGGGCGATCTTCAATTGCTCCTGGACGATGTCTATGCCCGTCACCATCTCAGTGACGGTGTGCTCCACCTGGAGTCGGGTGTTCATCTCGAGGAAGTAGAAGGTACCGGTGCGGTCCATCAGGAACTCCACCGTTCCGGCGTTCCGGTAGCCGCACGCCTTGGCAACGGCGATGGCTGCCTTGCCCAACCTGACTCGGGTCTTCTCGTCCAGACCCGGAGACGGGGTTTCTTCGATCAGCTTCTGGTGTCTCCGTTGCACAGAACAGTCCCGCTCTCCGAGGAAGACGGCGTGCCCGTGGTCGTCGCACAGGATTTGGGCCTCGATGTGGCGGGGGAACTGGAGGTATTTCTCGACATACACCTCGGGACTGCCGAAATAGGCGTCGGCTTCCCGGCGGGCTCCCTCGAACGCCGATTCGAGTTCCTGCTCCTGGTGGACGACGCGCAAACCCTTGCCGCCGCCCCCGTGGGCAGACTTGATGGCTATCGGGTAGCCGAATTCCGTAACGGCGGCGCGGACGTCGTCGGCCGATCCAAGGGGTTCGAGTGTGCCCGGGACGCTGTCGACTCTCGCTACGGCGGCAGCCTTCCGGGAAGCGATCTTGTCGCCCATGATGGCGATGGCTTCGGGCGGTGGTCCAACCCAGATGATGCCTGCCTCTATGACCTTCCTCGCGAACGTTGCATTCTCCGCCAGGAACCCGTAGCCGGGATGTATCGCGTCGGCTTTCGCTTCCCTGGCCACATCGATGATGCGGTCGATGTTGAGATACGACTGAGCGGCCGGAGCCGGACCGATATTCCAAGCCTCGTCGGCCAGGTCGACATGCAGGGCATCACGATCCAGTTCGGAATACACCCCAATGGTCCGCAAACCCGTCTCCTGGGCAGACCGAATGATGCGAACCGCGATCTCGCCGCGATTGGCTATCAGCAGGGAGCGCATATCGGGCATGCTAGGAAGCTCCTCGACGGTCGGGGCGGCGGTCCTGGATCACAGAGGGATGTTCCCGTGCTTCTTGGGTGGGAGGGTCTCACGTTTATTGCGGAGCATTTCGAGAGCCCGGATGAGTTTGGGACGGGTCTGGCGTGGTTCGATCACCTCGTCGACCAGCCCGAGCTCGGCGGCGCGATACGGGTTGTTGAAGCGCTCCTCGTATTCGGAGATCAGTTCCGCACGGCGCTGGTCGGGCTCCTCTGCGCCGGCAATCTCCCGCCTGGAGATGACGTTGACCGCTCCCTGGGCTCCCATCACGGCGATCTCGGCGGAAGGCCACGCGAAGACTCCGTCGGCCCGAATGCCACGCGAGTTCATGACGACATACGCCCCTCCGTAGGCCTTGCGGGTGATCACCGACAAGCGAGGGACCGTCGCCTCGCTGAAGGCATAGAGCAGTTTGGCGCCGTGGCGGATGATCCCACCGTGTTCCTGTCCCACCCCAGGGAGAAAACCCGGAACATCGACGAAGACCACGAGCGGGATGTTGAAGGCATCACAGAAGCGAACGAACCTGGCTCCCTTCTCGGACGCGTTGATATCGAGTGTCCCGGCCAACTCTGAGGGTTGGTTGCCTACCACTCCGACCGTGTACCCGTCGAGCCTGGCGAAGCCAACCACGATGTTCCGGGCCCAGTGCTCGTGGACCTGGTAGAAGTCGCCCTCGTCCACAACGTGCTCTACGAGTCTGACCATGTCGTAGGGCTGGTTGGCCGAGTCGGGGATGATCGAATCGAGATCGTCGTCCATGCGGTCGGGCACGTCGACGGGGGTAAAGTAAGGCGCTACTTCCATGTTGTTCTGGGGCAGGTACGACACCAGATACCGGACTTCTTCGAGGGCAGAGCTTCCGTCGTTGGCGACGAAATGGGTTACCCCGGACGTTCCGGCGTGGGTCAGCGCACCGCCCAACTCCTCGAAGGTCACGTCTTCGCCGGTGACTGCCTTGATCACGTCGGGGCCGGTGATGAACAGGTGGCTGGATCCATTGACCTGGTATACGAAATCGGTGATGGCCGGTGAGTAGACCGCGCCACCCGCGCACGGTCCCATGATCACCGAGATCTGTGGGATGACGCCCGAAGCCTGCACGTTTCGCTCGAAGATGCGCCCGTATCCGTCCAGCGAAGCCACCCCTTCCTGGATGCGGGCTCCGCCTGAGTCTTTGAGCCCAATGACCGGTGCTCCCACACTGAGCGCCGTATCCATCACCTTGCAGATCTTGTCGCTGACTGCTCTACCCAGGCTGCCACCGAACACCGTGAAGTCTTCGGCGAACACGAATACCGTTCGGCCCTCGATGGTTCCCCAGCCGGTCACCACGGCATCTCCGGCAGGTCGCTTGTTCTCGATGCCGAAGCCGATCGCCGTGTGGCGGACCAGCATGTCGATCTCCTGGAACGAGCCTTTGTCCAGGAGCAACTCGAGGCGCTCGCGGGCGGTGAGCTTGCCCTGTTCGTGTTGACGATCGACGGCCCGTTGGCTGCCGGCGTGCAGGGCTTCTTCGCGCAACCTGCGCAGATCTTCGATTCGTTGTTCTGTTCCCACCCTCACCCCGGATAGATTGGCCGCACGTTTGACTCATGGGACCGTCGAATGGCTACACCATACGCGCTCGTCGTGCTCGAGGATATCCCATCCACTCAGGATGAGGCGACCGCTCGGGCCGGTGATGCTCCCGTGCTCGTCGTGGCCGATCGCCAGTCGGCCGGGCGGGGGCGATCGGGCCGTCGGTGGGAAACCGCCCCGCGGGCGATGGCCGCGTCGCTGGCGATACGGCCGTGCGCATGGCACACCGCCGAGTTCGGTCGCCTCTCACTCATCGCCGCACTGGCCGGCCGGGCCGTGCTCGGTGATGACGTTGCCTGCAAGTGGCCAAACGATTTGCTGCGAGAAGGTGCCAAGGTCGCCGGGTTGCTACTCGAAGCTGTGGGTGACCTGGTGGTGGTCGGGTTGGGCGTCAATCTGTGGTGGCCGGATCCCCCGGCTGGTTTCGGCGGCATGTTCGAAACCGACCCGGGTCCTGGCCTCGCCGTCGGCTTGGCGTCGCGGTGGTGTGANCAGCTGCTGGCCCGAATCGAGCGTGGGCCGGAAGAGTGGGGTCGGGAGGAGTACCGCCAGGCGTGCGGGACCATCGGCCGAGCCATCCGGTGGCATCCCGNTGGGGCCGGAATAGCGCGCGATATCGATGAGGAAGGGAGACTGGTGGTTGAGACCGGGTCCGGTCTCATCAGGCTCTCCTCCGGCGAAGTGTGGGAAGTCAGATGAGTTCGGGTCTCTGGTCGAGATGTGTGACCTGCATGGCTCAACGGTCTCCTGACTACCCTTCACCCGGATGAGTCAGGAGCAAAGCTGGTGAGTGTGCTTGCCTACGAAGGAACGTATCCCATTCTCTACGGGAGTTACGGAATACCCGTTGGGAGCGGACACGCTCCCGGTTACCTGGCTCGTCCCGACCAGGCGGGACGGTTTCCGACTGTGCTGGTCCTGCCCGACAACGGATTGACTTCCCATCACAAGGATGTGTGCCGGCGCCTGGCCCGGCACGGGTTGGCGACGGCCGCTATCGGTCTTCAGTTCTCCGGCGACGATGCCGTCGGCTTTGTTGACGAAGCGTATGAGTTCTTCATGAGCAGCGAGGTGACGTGGGCCATCGGAGACCAACTCGGGATCGTTGGTCTGGGCGCAGGGGGACGACCGGGCTTGATCTACGCCGCCGATCACCCGGAGATACGGGCGGTGGCCCTCGTCTCGACTCCTCTCGAGAACGATGGTCCGGTGGCAAGCGTCTTGCCACGCCTGACCGCTTCCGTTCTCGGTCTCTATGGAGCAGAAGATGTATCGCTCCGGGGGTCCGGGGTGGACGACGGGCGTATTCCACACGGGTCGTTCATCGTGTATCGGGGCGTGGCGGCGGGTTTCTTGGACGACGGCGGGGCGGATTACGATGCGGCCGCGTCTGCCGACGCCTACCGGCGACTCGTCGAGTTTCTCACCCAAGCCCTCCCCGCCCCACCGACCGAAGGTCTCGGCTGACCGCCGTGCCGTGTTGCGGAGTACGGGGCATCGGAGATGCTCCGAAGCCACTACTAATCTCGCCTCAATGATCGAATCTGCTGCTCCGACCGCACCACCGGCGCGCCCCCGCAAGTGGCTGAAACGCACCATGGTCACGCTGTTGGTTCTGGCCAACCTGGTGGTTTTCGGTGGCTACTTCGCGTTGCGTTTCTATACCGGGAAGATCGATGAAGAACTACAAAAAGACCAAGAAGTGGTGGCGGAATTGTCGAGCAAGCCGGACTCTCATCGGGATCCCCTCAATTTTCTGCTCATCGGTAGCGACTCTCGGGAAAACCTGCCCGACGATCTGGAAGGGAATTTCGGGGTTTTCGAGGGCGAGCGGGCCGATGTGATCATGATCGTGCAGTTGCTTCCGGACGACGGGACACTCCGGGTCCTCAGCCTGCCCCGCGATCTAAGAGTCGACATAGTTGGTCACGGAACCAATAAGATCAACGCGGCCTATGCGTTTGGCGGCGGGTCCCTGACCGTGCAGACCGTTCGGGAGAACACCGGCATCCCCATCCACCACTACGTCGAGATCGACTTCTACGGTTTCGCCGGCCTGGTTGAAGCGCTTGGAGGGGTCACACTCGACTTTCCGTTCCCGGCTCGCGACCTCAAATCGGGTTTCGCGGTAGCAGCCGGCCCACAGCGCCTCAGCGGAGCCATGGCGCTGGGCTACGCTCGCTCCCGCAGCTACCAGGAATTGCAGAACGGGCAGTGGGTCTCGGTCGACGCCAATGACATCGGCCGCACCCGTCGCCAGCAACAGTTGATACTGGCGATTATCGCCGAAGCCAAGCACCCATCCACCATCGGTGAGGCCGGCACCTTGATCGAGACGCTGGGTAGCTTTGTAACCGTGGACGCGGCCCTCGACCAGGACTCGCTCATAAATCTCGTCTGGTCGATGCGGTCGCTCAACCCGGTTGAGATCGAGTCGGTTACCCTGCCGACCGTGACCCGCAACATCGACGGTAGCTTCTATGAGCTCCCCGATGAGCCGGCCGCCGGGGCGGTCCTCAACGCTCTCTTGACCGGCCAGCCGCTCGGCTTGGTGGCCGAGGGTCCGGTCCGGGTGCAGGTCCTCAATGGAAACGGCATACCAGGAGCTGCCACCCGGTGGGCGGGTGAGCTGTCCGATGCCCGTTTCGCAGTCGTCGCCATCGGCGATGCCGAATCTGACGACTTCCCNATGACGGTCCTGCTGACCGCCCCGGATCGCGTNGCCCACGCCACGCTGGTAGCGGACGAGCTCGGCTTTGGCGAGATCCGGCCCGGGACACTACCCGAGGGGGTGGATGTGATCGTGATCGTTGGGGCCGACGCTCAATAGGGAAACCTCAGGATCGGCCGGCGGTCCGTCGATACCTACCCCTGGAGGTAAGCACATGGAAGTAGCAGTCATCGGAGCCGGATACGTTGGTCTGGTGCAAGCCGCCGGGCTGGCCTCACTTGGCCACCGAGTCCGGGTCGGCGAGAACAACTTGCAGAAGCTGGAATTGCTCAGGGTAGGGACATCGCCGATCTACGAACCCGACCTCGAGACGATACTCGGAGAAGGACTGGCGACCGGTTTGCTTTCGTTCGATGCATCGAACGAAGACGCCGTGAGTGATGCCGAGGTGGTGTTCGTTGCCGTGCCAACGCCCCAGGGCGACAATGGCGCCACCGACATGTCGATCGTCTCGGCGGTGTTCGATGAGATTGCCGTCAAGCTGAACGAAGGCACCCTGGTGGTTTTCAAGTCGACGGTTCCGGTCGGCTCGGTGGCCAAGTACCAGCAATACTTCGACGAGCGACGCGCGGGTGTCACCGTGTTGAGCAATCCGGAGTTCCTGCGCGAGGGAAGCGCCGTCTCCGACTTCTTCCATCCCGACCGTATCGT